>Ga0123332_1004481_pt1 | contig 12217 bp, 10 predicted proteins | sample BioC12SIPDNA_4_FD_89958 | JGI IMG/M metagenome (GOLD analysis project Ga0123332, IMG submission 89958) | Anaerobic biogas reactor microbial communites from Washington, USA - Biogas_R2_A C12 SIP DNA | ecosystem: Engineered > Bioreactor > Anaerobic > Unclassified | place: Washington, USA...
GAAGTCCTCCTTGCCGGGGATCCGCATCGCGATCGCGAACTGACCGCCGATGTCCTGGGCGGCCTCGAAGAGCTCGACCCGGTGCCCCCGCTCGGCCGCCGACACCGCCGCCGCCAGCCCCGCCGGTCCGGCACCCACGACCGCGACCGACTTGGCCGCCCGGGTCGGCGCGAGCACCAGCAGCGTCTCGTGGCCCGCCCGCGGGTTGACCAGGCAGCTCGCCGTCTTCCTGGCGAAGGTGTGGTCCAGGCAGGCCTGGTTGCACGCGATGCACGTGTTGATCTCGTCCGCACGCTCCTCGGCGGCCTTGCGCACCCAGTCCGCGTCGGCCAGGAACGGCCGCGCCATGGACACCAGATCGGCGTGGCCCCGGGCGAGGACGTCCTCGGCGAGCTCCGGCATACTGATCCGGTTCGAGGCGACCACGGGGATGGTGACCTCGGGACGCAACTGGCCGGTGACCTGCGTGAACGCCCCGCGCGGCACCGAGGTGACGATGGTCGGGACGCGCGCCTCGTGCCAGCCGATCCCGGTGCTGATGATGGTCGCGCCGGCCGCCTCGACCTCGCGCGCGAGCGCCACGATCTCGGCCCAGGTCTGCCCGTCGGGCACCAGGTCGAGCATGGAGAGCCGGTAGATGATGATGAAGTCCGGCCCGACCTCCTCGCGCGCCGCCCGCACGATCTCGACGGCCAGCTGCCGCCGCTTCTCCGGCGAGCCGCCCCACGCGTCGGTGCGCCGGTTGGTGCGCGGCGCGAGGAACTGGTTGATCAGGTAGCCCTCCGAGCCCATGATCTCCACGCCGTCATAGCCGGCCTCGCGCGCCAGTCCGGCACTGCGGGCGTATGCCGTCACGGTCGCCCGCACGCCCCTGCCGGTGAGCGCCCGGGCCCGGAACGGGGTGATCGGGGACTTCCCCGCCGAGGCCGAGACCGACAGCGGGTGGTAGCTGTAGCGACCGGCGTGCAGCAGCTGCAGCGCGATCTTGGCGTCCTCGGCGTGGACCGCGTCGGTCACCGTCCGGTGCTGGCCGACCTGCCACCGGCTGACGAGGACGGACGCCCCGGGGTAGAGCGACCCGCTGAGGTTGGGCGAGTACCCGCCGGTCACGATCAGGCCGACGCCACCACGCGCACGCTCGGCGTAGAACGCAGCCAGCCGGTCGGCGTTGCTCCCACGGTCCTCCAGGCCGGTGTGCATCGAGCCCATGACCACGCGGTTGCGGAGCGCGGTGAAGCCCAGGTCGAGGGGCTGCAGGAGGTGGGGGTATGCCGTCACGCACCCGAGCGTACCGGCCAGGGTTACCCATGGGTAACTGGGAGGTGCTTGCCTGGGTTGCCCGATCGGGCAACCCGGACTGACCGCACCCTCGACCGGACGGGAAGCGCAGATCCGCACGCGGCACGACACGCTGGAAGCGGGCGTCGTCATGGGTGGGAGGTGCCTGCTGTTGTCGTCGCAGTGCCACGAGGAACCGCGGCCGGGCCGGCTGGCCCGAAGGCCGGCCGACACGGGTGGACGCGGTCACGCCGCGCGGTCGGGCAGCCAGGCCCGGCTGATGGCCCTGCAGCGGCTGGCCGGCAACAGCGCGGTGAGCGAGACCCTCGCGGCGGTGCAGCGTGACGGCGAGAGCGACGCAGAAGCCGGGGCCCAGGCTGTCGACGAGCACGTGGGCGAGGAGCAGCTCCGCCGGCTGCTCACAGACCTCCCCGTCGACACCCCCGAGCAGGTGTCGAGGGCGGAGACCGTGTTCGGCCACGTCCTCACCGTGCTGGAGGGCGGTGCCTCCGGCGCAACGTCGGGCCCCACCCCGATCCCGCTGGCTGCCGCACCGTTCAACGCCGCCGCCCTGGTGCAGGCGTTGCGCGAGGGTGAGGTCGACAAGGTCGTCACCGCCATCCTGCCGGTCGTCGGCGACGCGGCCCTGGCCACCCAGCTCATCACCGAGGCGGGGGTGACGCTGGGAGCCTTCTCGGTCGAGGGCGGACTGTCCACCTCCGCCGTCGTGGCCACCACCGCCGGGGCGGTGGCCGAGATCGCAGGACCGGCCGCGCTCGCCGTGGCCGTCATGGTCGGGGTCTTCTCCATCCCCAGCGACGTCAACGAGGATCGGCGGAAGATCTGGTATATCGGTGACGTCAGCGGCATCCTCACCTCGTGGATCTGGGCCGACCCCACCATCTCGCCGCACGAGCAGCTGAGCCGCGAGGCGCCGACCGCCGGCTACTTCGACACCGACCTGAGTGACGCCGTCCGGGCCGCCCGGGTCAACGCCGAGCGGGTGTGGGCCGAGCAGTTCCAGGGACGGCCGGAGCGGATCAGGGCGACCCGTGACCAGGTCGGAGACGACTACCAGGTGTTCTGGCGGGCGCTCGGAACCGAGCTGGAGTCGCAGCTACAGCCCAGTGCCGACGGGAGTGCTGTGTCGAACATCAACCGGTTGATCCGGGGAGTGGCGTTGCGTCGTCGACAACGTCGGCGCGAGCAGGAGCAGGCTGATCGCGAGGAACGCTTCCGGCTCTACGGCGGCACCATCGTGACCGAGGACGGCTTCATCCTGCAGGTCCCCGGCGACCTGGTGGAGACCCCTTGAGCGGACGTGGCCTGACGCAGAGCGTCACCGACCGGTTGCCCGGGGCGCGGCGACTCCCTCAAGCTCCGCGAGGAGCGCGCCCGAGGCGATCTCGGCACGGACCCGCTCGCCCAGCGCCGCGGCCGTGGCACGACGCGAGGGGTCGTCCAGCATCCGGCGCACGGCTGCGGCGATGGTGTCGGCGTCAGCCCGCGACGAGAGCACCTGCGCCACACCGTGACGCGCTGCGCGGGCCGCGTTGTCGTGCTGGTCACGGCCGAGCGGGATGCACAGCGTCGGCACGCCCGAGGCGATCGCCTTGATCAGGGTGCCGTGACCCGCGTGCGTCACCACGAGATCGGCCTGCGGGAAGATCGCGCTGTGCGGCAGTGAGCGGACCACCGCCACGTTCGGGGCGGCCGGGACCACGGCTGGGTCGATCGAGGGCCCGGTCGTCACGATCCCCCGCACGGGCAGCGACGCGAGGGCGCGCGTGATGCGGCGCAGCAGGTCGGACTGGTCCATGAACGAGGTCGACAGACCGACGACCACGAGCGGATCGTCGCCCGGCGGCATCGCGAAGACCCCTGGGTCGGTCGCGGTGAAGTCTTCGAGCACGGGCCCGACATAGCGCACGTTGGGGGCCTCGGGCGGCGGGTCGTCGAACTCCGACGAGGTGAGCATGAGCATGCGGTCGGCGTGGTCCAGTTGGTCCCACAGGCGCTGCAGGGGCTCGAGACCATAGGCGGCACGCGCCTCGTTCACCGGGCGCAAGCCCGGGTTCCACAGCAGCTGCGACACGTGGAAGCCGGCGCGGTCGCGGGCGCGGCCCCACGCTCCGCGTGCGGGGCGGAGCCGTCCCACCGGCGGCCGCACGCGCGAGGGCACCAGGTACACGCAGCCCAGGAGTACCACGGCCCGAACACCGCGGGCCTCGGCGCCCACGAGTGCGCCCAGGAGCGCACCGTCGGCGAGCACGGCATCGAACGGCTCGGCATCGAGGGCCGCGACGATGTCGGCGGCGAACAGTGCCGCGGGCCCGGCGATGAGGCGTCCCGCGCCCGGACGAAGGCACCCAGGGGCGTGCGGCACTCCCAGTCCTTGAGCACGTCATCCTCGGGCGCCGTCGACACACGTTGCGGCGCCGTCGGCCACGGGTGGTAGGTCGCGCCCGTGGCAGCAACGTCGGCCGCGGTCGTCGCGTCACCGTAGGCGACGACGTCATGACCACGCCCGACGAGCAGGCGTGCGACACCGAGTGCCGGCGGCGTGGCGCCGCCGCCGTCCCAGATCGCGAGCAGATATCTCATGGGTCACTCCTTTCGCACCAGGCCCGACACGAGCGCGAGCAGGGTCGCGCGCGTCGCCTCGGGCTCACACCCAAGATCTCGTCGCAAGAGCTTCCAGGTCCCCACGTCGGTGGCCGCGAACAGCGCCGTCAGCACCGCCTCGCGCGCCGCGGCGTCCCCCGGCAGATGGGGGCCGAACACGTCGACGAGCCAGGCGCGGTGTTCCGCGCGGGCGATCACGAGCATGTCGTGCAGGATCGGCTGGCTGTCGGAGTCGGCGACGGCGCGCCAGTTGGCGTCGCCCAGCGTCTCGTACTCGCGCAGGAGCCCGTCGATCGCGCCCTCGACGTCGCCCGGCTCGACGTGCCCCCGCAGATCCTCGACCTCAGCGGCGAAGACCTCGATCGCGGCGGCGAGGAGGCCCTCCTTCGAGCCGAAGTGGTTCAGCAGGGTCTGCACGGTCACCCGGGCGGCGGAGGCGATGTCGGCGAGCGTCACGTCGTCGTAGCGGCGATCAGCGAAGTGATCGCGGGCGGCACGCAGCAGCCGATCGCGCGTGCGGCCCGCTGCCGCCGTGCGGGTCGTCATGTCGTACTCGCGACTGCTCGTGCCCACGTCACCAGAATCCGCCTGTTTTGGGTCAGAGTCAAGTGAATTCTTGGGTGTAGTTAAAGCGAACTTTGACGGAGCGTGGAGAGCCCGGCGCCCGGAGCGCCGGCGGCGGGCCGCAATGTCGGCGGCGGACCGGAGTGCCGGCGGCGGGCCGGAGTGTCGACGGCGGGCCCGACCAACTCGCCACTGTTTAACCCAGGAACGGGTGGGTGAACCAGGAAGCGTTCCTGGGTTCACCCACCCGTTCCTGGGGTGAACGGCCTGGCGTCAGTCGCGGCGCAGGTGGTAGGTCTGCACCGCGTTGCCCGCCGAGGTCCTCACCAGGTCGACCAGCTCCAGCCGGGTGGTGGGGTCGCCCGGTTGGAACAGCCGCCGGAACGAGCCGCCCGCGACCACCGGGTGGGTGACGAGGACCAGCTCGTCGAGCAGGCCGGCCAGAAACAGGTCACGGACGACGCTGATGCTGCCCTGGACCCCGATGTCCTGCCCCGGCGCCTCCTTGAGGGAGCGCACGTGGTCGTGCAGGTCACCCTCGATGAGCGTGGCGTTCTGCCACTCCAGCGGACCGGTCAGCGTGGTGGAGGCCACGTGCTTGGGGACCGGGTTGATGAAGTTGGCGAAGACGTCGTCCGCCTCCCGCTCCGGGGAGGGCCAGTAGCCGGCCCACTCCTGGTAGGTCACCCGGCCCATGACGGTCTCGTCGATGCTGCCGATGGTGCGCATCATCAACTCGCCCAGCTCGGGATCGAAGCTGTCGAACTGCCACTGGTCCGGGCCCTCGACGGCTCCGTCGAGGGAGTGGAACAGTCCACTGACTACCTTGCGCATGTCTCCTCCTGGGGATGGCGAGTATGTCGTGTGGACCGGTCCACCCTCACGAACTCATCGGTGCGCGGGGTCACCGTCCGCGACGGTGGTCACCAGCTCCTCCGGCTCGTCCGCGTGGGACACCACCGGCACCTCGGTGACTGCCTCGCCACGGGCGACCATGCCCGCGATGTCGGAGAGCTTGATCTCCTTGAGGAAGAGGGTCAGCAGGAAGCCCAGGGCGAGCAGCGGCACGAGGTACCAGAACGCGGGAGCCAGCGCATCGGCATACCCCTCGATGACACCGGTGTGCAGCGGCTCGGGCAGGTTCTTGACGATCTCCGGGGTCAGCGACTCGGCGCCGCCACCGCCCTCGGGCATCGGCACCCCGGCGAAGACGCCCTCCAGGTTGGTGACCAGCCGCGAGGTGAAGATGCTGCTGAACATCGCGATGCCGACGGCCGCGCCGATCTCGCGGAAGAAGTTGTTGGCACTGGTGGCGGTGCCCAGCTCGTGCGGGTCGACGGCGTTCTGCACCGCGAGCACGATCGTCTGCATGACCAGGCCCAGGCCAGCACCCAGGACGAAGATCATGATGCCGAACAGCCACAGCGGGGTGTTGGCGTCCAGCTGGGTCAGCCAGATCAGGCCGAGCGTGGCGATCGCCATCCCGGTGATCGGGTAGCGGCGGTAGCGGCCGGTCTTGGTGATCGCGAAACCGGACCAGATAGCGGTGCCCATGACACCGACCATCATCGGGATGAGCAGCAGGCCGGAGGCGGTGACCCCGACGCCGTTGGACATCTGCAGGAAGGTCGGCAGGAAGCCCAGCGCGGCGAACATGCCCACGCCGATGACCAGGCCGATGGTGGTGGTGAGCGTGAAGGTCGGGTTCTTGAACAGGTGCAGCGGCAGCACCGGGTCGGCGGCACGCTGCTCGACCGGGATGAACACGGCGATCGAGGCGACGATCAGGGCGGCCAGGCCGAGCAGGCGCCAGTCGGACCAGTCGTAGCCTGCGCCGCCGGACAGGCTCTCCCAGCTGGTGATCAGCACGATCGAGGAGGCGGCGATCACCAGCAGGGTCGCGCCGGCAATGTCCAGGCGCTTGCTCGCGCGGTGGCTGGGCAGGCGGAGCGCGAACCAGGCGATGGCGATCGCGGCGATGCCGACGGGGATGTTGATCCAGAACGCCCACCGCCAGTCGTGGTGGTCGGTGAACCAGCCGCCGAGCAGCGGCCCGGCGACCGCGGCGATGCCGAAGAGGGCACCCATCGGGCCCATGTACTTGCCGCGCTCCCGGGCCGGGACGATGTCGGCGATGATCGCCTGGGACAGGATCATCAGGCCACCGCCGCCCAGGCCCTGGACGCCGCGCCAGAGCACCAGCTCGGTGAACGACCCGGCGAAGCCGGCGCCGGCGGAGGCAACGGTGAACAGGGTGATCGCGATGAGGAACGGCCAGCGGCGCCCGAAGACGTCACCGGCCTTGCCGTAGAGCGGCATGACGATGGCGACGGCCAGGATGTAGATCGTGATGATCCACCCCTGGTGGGCCACGCCGTTGAGCTCGCCGACGATCGTGGGCATCGCGGTGCCGACGATCGACTGGTCGAGCGAGGAGAGGAACATGCTCGCCATCAGCGCGCCGAAGATCAGCCAGACGGTGCGCTGGGTGAGCACGATCGGCGCCCGGTCCGGGGCGACTGGTGCGGCGTCCGGTGACGCCGTTTCTGGGGTCGACAAAGCCATGGGATCCCTCGTGGATTAGGTCGTGCAAAAGTGATAACCGGGGGCACAACGCGGCAGCCCCCCAGTCTGTTCCGGCCCCCGACCCTACTTAAGTATCGATCCCGCTCGACGTGCGCGCGGGACGGCTCGCCAGTCCACGGATCCCTCACCCCGGCAGGGGGATTCCGCGACTTACCCGCGAGCCTGCACCACGGCATACTCCCCTGCTGCGACAGTGCGTAGTAGTTCCGCACACCACCGGACACAAGCCCTGCCGGATCCGCCGGCGACGGTTGCCCGGCACCACCGACACCGGAGGCCACGTATGGACTTTCTCGACTCCTTCTGGGACCTGATCTGGGCGTTCTTCTGGGCGTTCATCTTCATCGCCGCCCTGGTGACCCTGTTCACCATCATCAGTGACCTGTTCCGCGACGACTCGCTCAGCGGTGGCGCGAAGGCGGTGTGGGCCGTCGCGCTCATCTTCCTGCCGGTGCTCACCTCGATCATCTACCTCATCGTCCGCGGCGGCGGGATGGCCAAGCGCAGCGCTGCGGCCGTGCAGCAGAGCAAGAACGCGACCGACGACTACATCCGGTCGGTCGCCGCCGCCAGCCCGGCCGACGAGATCGCCAAGGCCAAGGGGCTGCTCGACTCCGGGGCCATCACGGCCGAGGAGTTCGAGACCCTCAAGGCCAAGGCGCTGCAGTCGGCCTGACCCCACACCTCGAGCAGTCCTCCTGACCGTTCCCCCGGAGCACTGCTCCACCTCCCCCACCCGGCGCGGGTGCGCGGCAAACCGTCGCGCACCCGCGCTGTGTTGTGTGGCGGATGACCCGCCCGTCCCTGCTTGATCCACGTCAAGGAGATCCGGGTCGAAAAGGGCGACTCTGAGGGTGTCCCTGGAAAGCCACATCCGAAGGAGTGAGTGCCATGACCACCGCCACCACCACGACCCTCACCGCACGGTTCACCACCGAGCCGTTCACCTGCCCGTCCTGCATCAAGAAGATCCAGTCCGCCGTCGGCCGCCTGCCCGGCGTGGAGTGGGTCAAGGTGAAGTTCAACAGCGCCCGCGTCGACGTGGGCTTCGACCCCGAGCAGATCACCACCGAGGAGATCCGGGAGACCATCACCGGCCTGGGCTACCCGGTCCTGCGCGCCCGCGTCGCGCGCTGACCCCGGTCCTGCGCCGGCTTCGCGCACCGACCTCCCTCGCCGTCCCGCCCGCTCGACCTCGCCCTGGAGGCATCCCGTGTCCCTGTCCCTGAAGGCCCGCACCGCGGCCGTGTCCGGTGCACTGCTCCTGCTCGCCCTGGCCCTGCACCTGCTGGGTCAGGGCACGCTGCAGGACATCGTCCTGGTCATCGCCTCGGTCCTGGCCGGCGCCCCGATCGCGGTCGCCGCCTGGCGCGCGCTGCGCGTCCGGACCTTCAGCATCGACCTGCTCGTGACGATCGCCGTCGTCGGCGCGCTCATCATCGGTGAGTTCGTCGAGTCGGCGGTCGTCTCGTTCCTGTTCATCTTCGGCAGCTATCTCGAGGCCCGCACGATGGACCGCACCCGCCGGTCACTCAGGGAGCTGGTCGACCTCGCCCCGCAGGAGGCCGAGGTGGTCCGCGACGGCACCACGGTGACGGTGCCCGTCGACGACGTCGAGGTGGGCGAGCGCGTCATCGTCCGCTCCGGCGGACGGGTCCCCGTCGACGGCACCGTCACGCACGGCACGGCCCTGGTCGACGAGGCCACCATCACCGGCGAGCCCGTCCCGGTCAGCAAATCCGTCGACGACCAGCTGTGGTCCGGCACGGTGCTGGACACGGGCTACCTCGAGCTGACCGCCGACCGGGTCGGCGAGGACACCACCTTCGCCCAGATCATCGAGCTGGTCGAGGACGCCCAGGACTCCAAGGCCGGCGTCCAGCGCTTCCTCGACAAGTTCGCCGCGATCTACACCCCGGCCATCGTGGTCGGGGCGATCCTCACCTTCCTCATCTCCCGCGACATCCGGCTCGCCCTGACCTTCCTGGTCATCGCCTGCCCCGGGGCGCTGGTCATCTCCACCCCGGTCTCCCTGGTCGCCGGCCTGGGCAACGCGGCCCGCCACGGCGCCCTGATCAAGGGCGGCGACGCCATCGAGCGGCTCGCCAAGGTCGACACCCTCGTGCTCGACAAGACCGGCACTCTCACGGTCGGCAAGCCCGAGGTGACGGACGTGATCAGCGAGCACCCGGCATACTCCCCCGATGCGGTGCTGGCCCTGGCCGCCGCCGTGGAGCAGGCCTCCGAGCACCCCCTCGGCCGCACCATCGTGGAGCACGCCCGAGACGGCAGTATGCCGATCGCCGGCTCCCCCGACGACGTCGAGGTGGTCGTGGGCCGGGGCATTGTCGGCACCGTGACCGATGACCTCACCCGCCGGGTCGCGGTCGGCTCGGCCGACCTGCTCGACACCCCGGTCAGCGAGGCTGTCCGGCTCCGCGCGGTCGCGCTGGAGCAGGCGGGCCACACCGTGGTCCACGTCGGGGTCGACGGTCAGCTCGTCGGGCTCATCGCGATCGCCGACCGGGTCCGCCCGGAGGCGGCGGTGGCCATCGACCGGCTGCGGAGCCATGGCATCGACCGGTTCGTGATGCTGACCGGCGACAACGAGCACACCGCGCGCGCGGTCGCCGACCAGGTCGGCATCGACGAGGTGCACGCGGGTCTGCTGCCGCAGGACAAGGTGCGGCTGGTCACCGAGCTCAAGGAGCAGGGACGCACGGTCGCCATGGTCGGCGACGGCATCAACGACGCCCCCGCGATCGCGACCGCCGACCTGGGGCTGGCGATGGGCGCCGGCACGGACGTCTCGGTGCAGACCGCGGACGTGATCCTGGTCGGCAACCGGTTCGACCAGCTGCTGCAGGCCCGCTCGGTCGCCCGCGCCACGGTCCGCAACATGGCGCAGAACACCGCGATCGCCCTGGGCACGGTGGCCCTGCTGGTCACCGGCGTGCTGCTCGGCGTGGTCTTCATGGCCTCGGGCATGCTCGTGCACGAGATCAGCGTGCTGGTCGTCATCCTCAACGCCGTCCGCCTGGTGCGGCACCGCGAGCCGGTGGCCGCGGAGCTGAGCGACTCCCGGGCCGAGCACGTGCGACCCACACCGGTCGAGCACGCACCCGCGGCCTGAGCGCGCAGGACGGCGACCTCCTGGCCGACCGCGCCCAGCACCTGTCACGAGTACCAGACAAAATTGCTTGTCTGGTACTCGTGACATTCTTGTTTGTCATGGTATCCTGACTTTTCCGAATGTCACGCTACCCAGACAACTGCGGAAGGAGGATCCCTTGCTCACCACGGTTCGAGACCTCGGTGCTGCGGTCCGCGACGCCCGGCGCCGGGCCGGCCTGACTCAGCAGGCCCTCGCCGACCGCGCGGGTGTCCCCCGGCAGTGGGTCTCCCGCCTGGAGACCGGCTCCAACCCCGGCGCCGAGTTCCGCAAGGTGCTGGACCTCCTTGCGGCGCTCGACCTGGTGCTGGCGCTCGAGCCGGCGCCACCGCACGAGGATGACCTCTTCGACGACCTCTTTGAGAGTCCATCGTCGTCATGACCGAGCTGAACGTCTTCCTCGACGGCGTCCAGGCTGGAGTCGTCCAGCAGCGAGTCGGAGGCTCGCTGACCTTCACCTACTCCGCGAGCTATCTGGCCTCGCGCGCCCCGACGCCGCTGTCCCTGTCGATGCCCCTGTCCGCCCCGAGTCACGGCAACCGGGTCGTCACCGCCTGGCTGGACGGTCTCCTCCCGGACAGCGCCGCGGTGCGAGAGGAGTGGGGTCGCCGGTTCGAGGTGTCTGCCCGCAACCCGTTCGCGCTGCTGCGGCATGTCGGCCGCGATGCTGCGGGCTCCGTCCAGGCCCTCCCCATCGACGTGGCGCCGTCCGATGCTGCGCAGCGGTTCGGCGACGTGAGCCGCCTGACCGATGCCGAGGTCTGCGCGATGATGCTCGACCTGACCGTCCGCGAGGCCGGATGGCAAGTCGGCGAGCGCTCAGGCCGGTGGAGTCTGGCCGGCGCCCAGAACAAGGTCGCCCTGCACCGCCTCGACGACGGCGGCTGGGGGGTGCCGAACGACTCGACCCCCACGACCCACATCCTCAAACCCACGCGCTCGGACACCCGCTTCCCCGACCTGCACGTGAACGAGTTCGTCTGCCTCCGCACGGCCGGGCTCCTTGGTTTACCGGCCGCGGAGGTCGAACTCGTTGACTTCGGCGGAGCCAAGACCCTGGTGTCCACCCGCTACGACCGGCGCCGTTCCCCGGACGGCCGCTGGCTGCGCCTGCATCAGGAGGACCTGCTCCAGGCGATGTCCTATCCCCCGTCCAAGAAGTACCAGGCCGACGGCGGGCCGAGCGTGCGGAACGTGGCGGCCCTGTTGGACACCCTGGGCCTGGTCAACCGGGACGCAGTCCGCGCTGCGTTCTTCGACGCGTTCGCGTTCAACGTCCTCGTCGGCGGCACGGACGCCCACGCGAAGAACTACAGCCTGCTGCTGCGCGGCCCGAGGGTCGCGCTGGCGCCGCTCTACGACGTGGCCAGCTACGCCCCCTACCTGAGGCTGGGCGAGGCGCTGCGGAGCTCGATGAAGGTGGGTGAGCACTGGGAGGTGCGCGACGTCACCGTGCGGGACTGGGTCGCCGTCGGTGCCGCGTTAGGACTCGACGACGACAAGGCGCTGGAGCGGGTCGAGAACCTACGCAACAATCTGCCCGACGCAGTCGTGCAGGCGGCCGACCAGGCGCCAGCGCCGTTCAGCAAGGACGCCCATCGGGTTGCTGCCGCGGTTGCCCGGCAGAAGCATCTGCACGTGCCGCGACTGCCGCAAGCACGTCGCTGACACGCGGAACGGCTCGCACGGACCAGGCCGCACCGTCGATAGCGTGGCCTTGTGGCTTCGCGGAAACGAGCAGCGACCTACGCCCGGCGCCGGAAGGCACGGATGGCGAAGTCCGTGCATGACCTGTCGGACGCGCAGTGGACGTCTCTCGTGGACGCGTGGAGGGGCTGCGCCTACTGCGGCGCGGAGACCGACCGCCTCCAGAAGGACTGCATGCTGCCGATCTCTCGCGGCGGACGGTACACGCTCACCAACGTCGTGCCCGCCTGCGGCTCGTGCAACGCCAGCAAGTGCAACGCCGAGGTCACCCTGTGGATGCGTCGC
>Ga0123332_1004486_pt1 | contig 12211 bp, 10 predicted proteins | sample BioC12SIPDNA_4_FD_89958 | JGI IMG/M metagenome (GOLD analysis project Ga0123332, IMG submission 89958) | Anaerobic biogas reactor microbial communites from Washington, USA - Biogas_R2_A C12 SIP DNA | ecosystem: Engineered > Bioreactor > Anaerobic > Unclassified | place: Washington, USA...
GCACGAACTGCATGTCGTCGCCGAAAATCTGGTAGTCGATCACGTGTGCTTTCATAGCCATTGTCTTTCTCCATGACTGGTTGCCTGCCGGGCATGCCGCGCCGGCAGCGAGAGATCGTTACGTTTATTATACGGCAAGTGGGGTTGGAGCGTAGCAGCGTGCATCGGTATTGACGCAGGAGCCTCCACATGGCTCTTCCTTACCGTGACGAGCCAGAATCGATGTGACAAAGGGATTCATCGTGGGCAGTAATCAGCAGTGGGCGTTGGCGATGCATCCAGGCCGGGCCATGGTCGTATCTCGTCAATCAAGTCTGCTTCTGTCACGGAGGGGAGCAAATCAAAAGCCGCGGAGTCGATAATATCCTGTCGTAGCGACTGGAGGAGGTGCTCCATAGTTTTCGCCGGAGAGAAGTAGTTTATAGAGGATATCGGTGTGTTTTTGCCAAGGCCTTGGGAAGTAGGCGACCTCGTCGCGTAATCGATCACAATTTCGATGCCGCGGCTTGGGTATAACAGTCTCGAATGAACTCTGCCGCCGAAGCCACAGCCGGATAAGAATAGGAATTGATCAGGCTCCCCTAGCGCCCCGAATGCCGTATCCAGACTCAAGCCCGGGATTCTGAGGTAGATCCAGTCCACGATATCAAAGTTGTCATGTGAGTCGATGGTAAAGATCAATGCGCCTCCACCACGAACCGGTACCTCGTGGCTCGTGAATGTGAAACTCACCGGCGCGCCACCGTTATCTACCACTCGCTTAAGACCGATAGTATTGCTGAGGTTTTCCTTTGCCTGTTGGCGCCCAATGTAGCCCGGGCAAATGCTTGCGACGCAAGGTGCTTGGGTAAGAACATTAGTATAGTACTCAGAACGCGCCCCGGCTTTCTGCCGCTGATCAGAAAGTAACCACAGCATGAAAAGTGTGACTAGGGCTAGGATTACGAAGAACAATGATTTCCGGGTCGGCATTTCTGCCTCCTATCACTGGTGCCGAATAAACCGATAGAGAGACTTCTCGCCGCCATATCACTCATCATAAATCGCCCTTTTAAGAGCCGTCAATGAGCTTTGTCACTGGCTCAGATGACGAAACGCCACCGCTTCGCATCCGTCGCCAACGCCGCCCACAGCTTCTCGCCAATCTCTGCTACAATCAGTTGGCGCTATGAACCGACTACGAGCCAACTGGGACATCAGCCTGATCCTGCTGCTCTTCGTCGCCCTGGGGCTGGCCTACAGCGTGGTCAATCCACTGCACGAGGCGACGGACGAGCTGCGCCATTACCGCTTCGTCCGCTACATTGTCGTCAACGGGGCGCTGCCGGTGCAGGGTCAGGAGCCGTGCCGCTCGCAGAGCCACCACCCGCCGCTCTATTACGCCGCCGGCGCGCTGCTCACCGGCTGGATCGACACCGGGCGGGACATCTGCGACAACCCGCCCGGCAATCGCTTCTGGGCCTTCCGCTTTGCCGACGTGGGCACGGACAACAAGAACATGTATCTCCACGGGCCGGAGGAGGCGTTCCCCTGGTACGGCGAGGCGCTGGCGGCCCACCTGCTGCGCGCGCTCAACGTCTTCATCGGCGCTGGGGCCGTCTGGCTGACCTGGCTGACCGGCCGGACGATCTGGCCGGAGCGGCGCGCGCTGGCGGCGGGGGGGACGGCGTTCGTCGCCTTCAACCCGATGTTCCTTTACCTCTCGGGGGCGATCAACAACGACGTAATCGCCGCGCTCAGCGGGGCGGCGCTGCTTTACGCCTGCGCCCGCCTGCTGCGCGACCCGGCCGGGTTGTCGCCGCGCTGGGGGCTGATCTTCGGCGCGCTCTACGGGCTGGCCCTGCTGAGCAAGTTCAACATGGCGGCAGCGGGCGCGCTGGTCGCCTTTGCCGTTACCGTCGTGGCCTGGCGGCGAGGGCAGTGGCGGCAGTGGCTGCAGGTTGGGCTGCTCGCCGCGCTCGTTACGGCGCTGCTGGCTGGCTGGTGGTTCGTGCGCAACCAGATCCTCTACGGCGAGCCGACCGGCTTCCGCACGCTGACCGAGCTGTGGGGCGCACGCGACCCGTCGGAGAGCCTGCCGCTGGCGCTGCAGGAGCTGGCGCCGGCCTGGTCGTCGCTGTGGGGACGCTTCGGCTTCGGGCAGATCCCGCTGCCGGACGCTATTTACAGCGGGCTGGCAGTCGTCGCCGGCGTTGGGCTGCTCGGGTTGCTGCTGTCGCTGCTGCGCCGCGAGCCGGGCCAGTTGCTAGACCGAGTGTTCCCGGCGCTGCTCGCGCTGGACGTTGTGCTCTTTTTCGCCGTGCTCTTTAACTACATGCTGATCAGCCCGGCCGGGGCGATGGGCCGCTTCTTTTTCCCGGGGCTGCCCGCGCTGGGCCTGCTGCTCTTCTACGGGCTGAGCGGCTGGCCGGCCCTGCTGCAGCCGCCGGAGCGCGGCTTGCCTGCCCTGGCGCTGGCGGCCAACGGCGCCATGCTCGCCCTCTCCCTGGTCGCCCTCTCCGGCTATCTGGCGCCTGCCTACGCGCGTCCGCCGGCCTTTGCCGAGGGCGAGCCGATTCCCAACGAGGTCAACGCCCGCTTCGACGCACTGGCGTCGCTGCGCGGCTACGAACTGAGCGCGACGACCCTGCGCCCCGGCGAGGCGCTGGAGATCGACCTGTACTGGGAGGTCAACGCCCAGCCGCCGGGCGACTTTGTGCTCTTCGTACATCTCATCGACGGGAGCGGCGCGCTCGTCGCCCAGCGCGACAGCCACCCCGGGACGGGCAACTTCCCCACGCGCTACTGGCGCCCCGGCGACCGCTTCGTCGATTCGATCCGCCTTTACCTGCCGGAGACGGCCTACACGCCGGAGACGGCGACGCTGAGCGTGGGCCTCGCCGGGCCGGATTACCGGCTGGGCATCACCGGGCCGGACGGCGAGGGTTGGGGCGACGCGCTGGCCCTGGGCACGCTGCACCTCCTGCCGGCGACCCAGCTCTACGACGGCGCGGAAGCGATTCCCAACCCGCTGGACCAGAACTACGAGAACCAGCTCCGGCTCGTGGGCTACGCCTACGACAGCCGGCAACTTGCGCCCGGCGAGCTGCTGGCGGTGACGCTCTACTGGCAGGCGCTGCGGGAAGTCCGGGAGGCGTACAGAGTGCAGGTGCAGCTCTTGGACGCGGCGGGCAACGCGCAGGCGACCGCCGAAGAGCATTTGTTCGCGGCTTCAGAGGAGATCTTTCCTTTCACGATCCGGCTGACCACGGACCCGGCGATGGAGCCGGGCAGCTACCGCGTGCGGCTGGCGCTGTTCGACGCCGGTAGCGGCGAGGTGCTCAGCATCGTCGCCGATGACGGGCACCAGATAGACAACCAGCTCATTCTCGCGCCGCTACAGGTGGGGCCGTGAGGGGCCGGTTAAGGGCCGGCGATTTCGCGATATTTTAAATTGACAGGCACCCCATCGAGGCTATACTACTGGTATGAGCTATGTAGGGAGATTGCCGATCGCAAATGGCCTAGCCCACAACCGAATAGCCCTCTGACGCACGCAAACCGCGTGCGTTTTTGTTTGTTATGTAAGGTTTAGCCCAACTAAAGAGGAGCGGATAAAGACATGGATTACGGGATGATTGGCAAGATCGAGAAATCGAAGATCTATGCTGAGGAATGTGCCGATCGCGTGACATTTGACTCCTTTCAGGTTCGACTTCGCGGGGACAATCACGAGCACGTCGTGACTTATGACCACGGGAAGTGGGGCTGCGATTGCGATTACTTCCAAACCCGGAATGTCTGTACCCACACCATGACCATGGAGCGCGTGTTGCCGAACATGGTGCTCCTGGGAGAGCCGGCGTACTGATAGCCGGCCCAGCTCAGAGGGTTAGAGGCCCGGTCGGATGACCGGGCCTTTTTTGTTATAATCGCCCGGCGAAAGGAGGCAGGCATTGGAGATTGGCGGCGTTCATTTTGACGGTCGGGTGACCCTGCTGGTGATTCTCAGTACGATCCTCCCCATGGTGGACTACTACAACTGGCGGCTGACGTCGCTGAAGCCGGTCGATCGTTTCGTCCTCTACTTCATCATCCCTCTGCTCATTATCCTGCTGGTGTTCAAGGAACGGCCCGACGGCTACGGGCTGCGCCTGGGCGACTGGCGGACGGGCCTGCTCTGGACGCTCGCCGGCTGCGCGGGCATGGGGCTCATCCTCTGGTTCGCGGCGCGGCACCCCACGATGGCCAGCTTCTACGAACAGCGCGCCCCCGACGGCGCCGGCCGGATTATCCTGCTCAACGCCATCGAGATGTGGGGCTGGGAGTTCATGTGGCGGGGGTTACTGCTCTTTGGCCTGGCGCGCGCGCTGGGACCGGGGCCGGCTATCTGGCTCCAGGCAGTGCCCTTTGCCTTCATGCACCTGGGCAAGCCGCAGGTCGAGACCTTCACGACGATCTTTGGCGGCGCGGCCTTCGGCTATATTGCCTGGCAGACCGGCTCGTTCGTCTATCCCTTTCTCATCCACTGGTTTATTCTCTCGTTCACCATGCTCCTGGCGACGGGGCGCATCGGCTGAGCCGGAGGCAAACGACGGAAGCAACAGAGTATGGACACAGTGACGCTGCGGCTGATCGACATCGCCAATGGGGGGGATGCCCTGGGTCGTGACGAGAACGGGCGGGTCATCTTCGTGCCCTTCACCCTGCCCGGCGAGAAAGCCGTGGTAGCGATTGAGGAGGACAAAGGCCGGTTTGCCCACGGGCGGCTGGTCGAGCTGCTGGAGGGGGCGCCAGAGCGGGTCGAGCCGCGCTGCCCGCACTTCGGCGTCTGCGGCGGCTGCCACTGGCAGCACGTCTCCTACGAGCGGCAGCTCGCCTTCAAGCAGGCCATCGTCCGCGACCAGCTTGCCCGGATCGGCCGCATTGAGGACGCGCCGGTACGGCCCACGCTGCCCAACCCGGAGCCCTGGCGCTATAGCATGGACGTCACGTTCAGCCCCACGCCGGAAGGCGGCCTGGGCTTCTGGGCGCCACCACTGCAGCAGGTGATGGACATCGAGGTCTGTTATCTGATCCGGCCCATTCTGCAGGAGCTGTTCCAGGATATCGATCTGGCCTTTCCGGGGCTGCGCCGCGCCACACTGCGCGCCGGCGACGACGATGCCCTGCTGCTGGCGCTGGAGGTAGATGATCTGGAGCCGCCGGAGCTGAGCACCGACTTTCCCCTCTCCGTGGCGGTGGTGCTGCCGGACGGTACGGCGGCCAACCTGATCGGCGACAACTACGTGGTGCGCGCCGTCGCCGGGCATGACTTCCGCATCTCCGCCGGTTCGTTCTTCTATCCCAGCCCTGCCGCAGCCGGGCTGCTCGTGGAAACGGTGCAACGGATGGCGGCGCTGGCGGGCGACGAGCTGGTCATCGACGCTTATGCGGGGGCGGGGCTGCTCTCCGCATTCCTCTCCGAAGGGGCCGTGGAGGTTGCCGCCGTGGAGGCTGCTCCGGACGCCGTCGAGGATTTTGCCGCCAACCTGGCGGCGACGGAGAACGTGTCGCTCTACCACGGGCTGGTGGAGGAGGCGCTGCCGGCGTTGGGCGTGCAGCCGGAGCTGCTCGTCGTCGATCCGCCGGCCGAGGGGCTATCGCGCGAGATGGTGGAGATTATTGGCGCGATGCGGCCGGACCGGTTGATTTACGTCAGCGGGGACGTGGCTACACTCGCCCGCGATGCGCGGCAGCTCGTACAAGAGGGGCTGGAGCTGGTTGAGGTGCAGCCGATCGACATGATGCCGCAGACCTACCACGCGCTCACCGTTTCGTCGTGGCGCTCCTGAAAGCCGGCACGCCGAAGCGCAGGTGGTAGACGGCAATCCCAAAGGCAACGGCGGCGTTGAGCGAGCCCTTTACCCCCTGCATGGGGAGGGATAGCACGCGCTCGCAGCGGGCCAGCAGGGCCGGATCGATACCCGCCAGCTCGTTGCCGACGACGAGAATGAGGGGCGCATCGGGCAGGCTCTGCACGTCGTAGAGGGAGCCGGCCTGCAGCCCACTCTCCAGCGCCCAGAGCCGGTAGCCCTGCGCCTGCAACGCGTCCGCTGCGTCGAGGGCGTTGGGATAAGCGGTCCAGGGCACGGCGTCCTCGCTGCCCAGCGCCGTCTTGCCCACACCGGGGTGTTCGGGCGTGGCGGTGATGCCGCAGAGGTGCAGGCGGCCTAGCCCGGCCCCGTCGGCCGTGCGCATCATCGAGCCGACGTTGTAGGTGCTGCGAATGTTGTCGAGCAGGGCTTCCAGGGGGAGTGGAGACGTGACAGGTTTTGGAGAGCGCTCTGGTCGTGGAGAGCCCTCGGGTTTCTCCGTCATCACGACCAGGGTCGGCCCCTTGCAGCGCGGGCAGGGTAGCTCGACCAGGGTCGCGGGTGCGGGGAAGCGAAAGCGGCAGGCGTCGTCCGCACACTGCCGCATCACGAAGCGGGAGCCGTCCACCCCGGGTTAGCGGTTGGCCCCCTGGAAGCCGCGCGCCTGCCAGGCTTCAAAGAGCAGGATGGAGCCGGCGACGGCGGCGTTGAAGGAATCGACGCGGCCGCGCATTGGCAGGCGCAGCAGGAAGTCGCAGGTGTCGCGCACCAGCCGGCGCAGCCCTTCGCCTTCGTGGCCGACGACAATGCCGAGGGGCATCTCCAGGTCTATCGCGCCGAGGGTGACCGCCTCTTCGCCGACGTCCATGCCCACGAGCCAGATCTCCTGCTCTTTCAGCGCGCGCATCGTCTCGACGAGGTTGGTCACCTGGGCGACGAGCAGGTGCTCGACGGCCCCGGCGGAGTGGGTGACGACTGTGGGCGTTATGTCGGGCGCGCGGCGATCCTGGATGATGACCCCATGCACGCCGCACAGCTCGGCCGTGCGCAGCAGCGCGCCGATGTTCTGAGGGCCGTGCAGCAGGTCGAGCAGCAGGAGAAAGGGTTTCTCCTCACGCTCTGCCGCCAGGGCAAGGATCTCCGCCACTTCGCTATAGGGGTAGGGGCCGGCTTCGAGCACGACCCCCTGGTGGCTGCTGTCGCTGGCGAGCTGGGTCAGCTTCTGTTTGGGGGCATGCTGGACGGCAAGACCGCGCTCGCGCGCTGCCGCCAGGAACGGGCGGGCCTCGCGCGAGCCGAGCCCTTCTTGAAGCCACAGCCGGTGCAGCCGGCGGCGGCTGCCGCGCAGCGCTTCCAGCACGGCGTTACGGCGAAAGAGAATGTCCATGAAAGGGTAGCTATTCTGGCTGAACTTCCCGGCGCGGAGAGAATCCCGCAGCGCCGGACCTAGAGGCGCGCGAAGATCATGCGCCCGGCGGTCGTCTGCAGCACCTTGGTGACTGTTGCCGTCACCGTCTCGTCGATGTGCCGCTCCCCATTCTCAACGACGATCATGGTGCCGTCCTCCAGATAGCCGACACCCTGCCCGTACTCCTTGCCTTCCTGGATGACCCGTACTGTCAGCTCTTCGCCGGGCAGGTAGGCGGCCTTGACGGCGTTCGCCAGATCGTTGATGTTCAGCACCGGCACACCCTGCAGCTCGGAGACGCGGTTCAGGTTGTAGTCGTTGGTCATGATCGGGCAGCGCAGCTCGCGGGCCAGCGCGACCAGCTTGCTGTCTACGTCTCGCACCTCGCTCACGTCCATATCGGTGAACTTGATCGGGATGGGCAGCTCCTGCTGTAAGATGCCGAGGACTTCGAGGCCGCGCCGGCCGCGATTACGGCGCAGGGTGTCGGGGCTGTCGGCAATGTGCTGCAGCTCCGTAAGGACAAAGTTGGGCACCATCAGGGTCGAGCGGATGAAGCCGGTCTTGCTGATGTCGGTGATCCGGCCGTCGATGATGACGCTTGTGTCGAGCAGGATGACGTCCCGATCGTCAGGGGCGCCCTCCCGGTTGGCGCCTGTGGTGATGATCGGACGGAAGGAGGCAAAGAAGTTGCGAACGTCCGTCTGCCGCCACATGAGAATGACGACGCTCAGGTAGATGAAGACGAGTGAGGCGGCTACCGGGGCGATCTGGCGGAAGGGCGTGGGCAAGAAGGAGAGCGGAAAGGAGAACAGGGCGCCCGCGACGAGGCCCATCAGAATGCCGATGATGATGGCGCCCAGGCGCTCTGGGGGCATGCTGATGAGGTGCTGGCGGATACGCCGGATGGGATGAGTCGTCACGAAAGGCGTGAGAATCAGCCCGGCGAGAATGCCAAGCAGGCCAAAGATGACGACGTAGAAGTCCGGCTCGTCCTCGAGAAGCTCGGCCAGATAGCTTCCGAATAATCCAAACACGACAGCGCCTACGGCGGCGCCAAGAAGGCGGAAGAAAAAATCGATACTTAAGCCCATGACTCCTCGATAAATGAGAAGAAATAATGCCGAGCAGACGACTACCCCCCTGACCAGCCGTCCCTGGCAACGCCGGTCCGTCTGCCGCGGCCACCAGGAAACTACAACAACAAGAAGTCGCGGGTGGTCCTTGGAAGATGAAGGTGGATAAGTGCGGGCGCACGGCCACCCGAAACGCTTCGCTCACGAAAAAAATGTAACATAAGGCCGGATAGAAGGCAAACCTGCAGGCAAAAAAAGTCGCCTGACTCTCAGGCAGGGGATACGGGCCCGGGAGAAGGGGGCTAACCGGCGCGGGGAGAGGTCGCTTCTCGCGTCAGCGCGCCCGGCCGCGGGCGCTCATCATGGCCGGCAGCGGTGGGCGCGGCGTGGGGCGATCGCCGGGCAGGGCGGGCTGTCGCCGTTGGGATAGGCCGGGCCGATGCTGAGGCGCGCGCCAGGACCAACCGGAGCGTTCGTCCTCGACGGCAGGATCGCGACTAATCGCGAAGGCGCCGATAAAGAGGATGCGGGTGAGCCAGACGAGTCCGGCGATAAGCAGCGGGACGATTTCGAGGATCTGTGCCTGGCTGAGCAGCTCATTGCCAACGGAGTGGTTCAGCAAGGTGAGGGTGATGGCCCACCAGGTCATCAGGGCGTTCATCGTCGCGCCCAACAACCAGGCGCCCATCAGGTACCAGGTTGCGGGTCCGGCCTCTCGCTCGCTCTCCGGCGTGCAGAGGTGGACAAGGCCGGCGAAGTCGATGGCGCAAAAGGCGAGGGCGAGAATGGCGGCCCAGTGGACGCCGCCAAAGCCGACGTCGCCCAATAGATTGTGCAAAGCAAAACGTGTGGTGTCGAAATTGAACAGCTCAAAAGCCAGCATGGCGACGATCAGAATTGCCGTGATAACTGCCTGCCTCGCCGCCAGAGGCAGGCCGGCCATTGCCGTGCCCGCACGAAAGCGCCCCCCGACCCCCGCGAATGGCTCGCTGCGCATGGGTATTCTCCTCAGCTCTCGACATGATGCCTCTTCCCCTACGCTGCCTACCCGGGTCTTCCCGTAAGAGAGGGGTGCTGGTGAGGGTGCAGGCTCACCAGCACCAATCGCGGGGAAGAGGGTAGAACAAACGTTCTATTCAGATATTAGATCAATTAGCTGGCGCTGTCAATGAGCAGTTCGCAGAATTGAGTGAAGAAGAGGTGAAGGCTCCGGCCGGCTAATCGTCTGACCCGCTATCGTCGTCATCCGAATCGCGATCGGAGTCGTCTCCGCCGCTATCGTCGAAGTCGTCGTCAGAGCCACTGTCATCGCCACCGTTGTCATCATCGCCGCTATCATCATCGCGGTGGTCATCGTCGCTGTTGCCAGGGCCACTGTTGTCATCATCGTCATCATCGCCTCGAGCCAGCTCAATTTCCCGCACGAGCAGCGTGCCGTCAGCCTGTGGAGTTGCGTGGACCTTAACACGAGCGCCTACGCTGATACTGCCCTTAATCTCCGTTCCCGAGCCAATGGTGATCTGCCGGCCGGAGACCGTCCAGACGTTGCCGTTCATGACCTCGACCGTGCCGAAGAACTCGCGCTCGCCGGCCGGATTGGCGCCGGCGCTGCGGTTGTCGTCATCGTCCTGGGCCAGCTCGATCTCGCGCACCAGGACAGTGCCGTCGGCCTGGGGCAGGGTGTGCACCTTGACCCGGCTGCCGACAGAGATGTCGTTCTTAATCTCCGTTCCCGGGCCAAACGTCACCTGCTGACCGGAGGGGGTCCAGACGTTGCCGTCGATTGCTTCCACGATGCCAAAGAACTCTCCCTCGATGGTGCCGGAGCCGTTCTGGCTCTCTACCGGGGTCGCCGTCCGGGTGAAGACCATCTTCACCGGAGCGGTGGCGCTTTCGGCGTTGAGGGAGTCGGCGGCAGCACCGGGCGTGACGCCGCCGCCATTGCCCGTAGCTGCTTCACCGGAAGGTCCGCAGGCGACAACCAATAGGGCGAGCGCCGCGAGAATGAGGACAGACACCGGACGGAAATCGATTCTGGACATTTTCTTGCTCCTTTTTATGGCAGGTTTCCTTTCACACACCGCCCCCACACGATGTCTGGTCCGGCGACGCCCTTACAGTCGGCTCGGCCGGCGAAAAGTAACGCCGATACGCCAGATCCGCCTACCTCTCATCTCTGACTCATCTTTCAGCACAAAAAAGACCGGCAGCGCGCGCTGCCGGTCCCAGTCTGCTATAGGCTTACCCGTGCCGGAGATTACTCGTCAGGAATATCGCGCGGATCGACGTTATCGGGATCGACGCCGGGACCGTACTGGTAGACGTTGCCCCAGGGGATGTAGTGGCTGACAAACTCCTCTTCGCCGTACAAAAGGGAGCCATTCTGGAAGACGCGGCGGACAACCGTCACGTCGGCCCCTTCGACCGCCCAATCAACCTTACGGATCTCGCCCTCTTCCAGCTCCTCGTTGTATTCCCACGTATCGGGCTTCGGGGGCTGTATGTTCTCGAAGAAGGGACCGTCTTTCTCTACGACCCGGCCCACGTCGGTGCTGTAGAACTTGAAGGTCAACGACTGGAATGTCTCGTTGTAGTAGTTCTCGATGAGCAGGTGGTGCTCCGTGTTGTTGACAAAACGGAGGTCCACGAAAGGCTCAAAGACGGTAGCGTCCATGCCCGGCCCTTCGCCGTCGTCATAGTAGTGGACGCGGTAGCCGTGCTCCAGGCGGGCCGTAATGGGGAAACCGGCCCAGAAGGCGGTCTGGTAGATGGTCGTGCTCACCTGGCAGACGCCGCCGCCCACCCCTTCGACCGTCTGCCCGCCGAGGATGATCAGGCCGGTGGTGAAGCCCGCTTCCTCGGTCACGTCGCCCAGATAGCGATTGAAGGAAAACTCTTCGCCGGGGGCGATGACGATGCCGAAGAACTGCGCGGCAGCGCGGGCGATGTTGTGCTTGCGCTCCGGCGTGGAGCCGTAGAACCAGGTCGTGCTCTCTGCAATCAGCTCGGTGATGCCCAGCTCCGCTGCCGAGACGTTAGAATGGACCGTGGGCCGGATCTCGTTGACGACAAAGGGCATGGTGCGGTTGGTCGTGCCGACCTGGGCCATGAACTGCTTCAGCGTTGCATCGACGTCGAGCGCCCGGCCGTTGACGTGTGGCTCGACCAGCACCAGCTCGCCCGTGTCGTCGTCGAAGTAGAAGCGGGCGTTTTCCGGCTGGCGGTAGACGCGCGCTTCGATCTCCGACAGCCACTGGCGCACGGCCTGTTCGTCCACAAAGACGTTGTACTGGGCCCCATCCTCTCCTTCGACCATCTCCACGCGCAGCCACTCGGCCAGCTGCGCAGGCGACAGGACAACCCGGTCCAGGTCCACGTCTACCAGCGGCTCCTGGAAGTAGAGCGTCATTGGGCTGCCGACGATGGCCTGGATGCGGGCCGTCGTGTCGGGTGCGTCGAGGACGCGGGGGCGGACCTCATGGACCAGCAGCTCCACCTGCGCATCGCGGAAGCTGCTCAGCGGCTGGGTGAGCCGTTCGACGGCATCGGCCACATCCAGCCGGCGGCCGACCTGCCCCGGCGTATAGGCGATGGTATTGCCGTCAAAGGAGAAGCTGCTATCCAGCGCCGGCGCTTCAATCTCTGCGGCAATCTCCTGCAGCTCGGCGTACAGGGCGCCCTCGTCGAAGATGATACCTGGGGCCAGCGGGCGGCCATAATACCAGCCGATAAACTGGTCGCGCAGGATGTTCAGCGGGCCGCCCTTGCGGCCGATTGCATAGGCCGCCTCGACGGTCTGCTCCAGGTCATAGCTAATGCCCAGGGAGGCAGGTGAGCGCTGCCAGCTCCGGCCCGTCGCCTGGTCCACCAGCTCGATAGCGCCCTCGCGGGCA
>Ga0123332_1004487_pt1 | contig 12211 bp, 13 predicted proteins | sample BioC12SIPDNA_4_FD_89958 | JGI IMG/M metagenome (GOLD analysis project Ga0123332, IMG submission 89958) | Anaerobic biogas reactor microbial communites from Washington, USA - Biogas_R2_A C12 SIP DNA | ecosystem: Engineered > Bioreactor > Anaerobic > Unclassified | place: Washington, USA...
CCGCTGTCGCGACAGGTAAGCGCCCTTCACCCCCACGACTTCAGGATCGCGCCGGAACGGAGCAACCATTGTCTCGACCCAGGTGGGCAGCGGCTCACAATCGGCGTCGGTGAAGAGCACGATCTCCCCGCGGGCCTCCTGCGCGCCCCGGTTGCGCACACCCGACTTGCCCAGCTTGCCCTCGGCGACGACCTGCGCCCCTGCCCGGCGGGCAATCTGCACAGTTTCGTCAGTGGAGGCGTCGTCCACGACGATCACCTCATAGCAGTCGCGAGGGTAGCTCTGCGCGTGCAGGGCGTCGAGACAGGCGGCAAGGGTGCCGGCGGCGTTATAGGCGGGCACGACGATAGAGACAAAGGGGAAGTCGCTACGCTCGGCCATCTCGTATCACTATGCGAATCCAGCCTCCGCTTCTGCCATCCGCTTCCACCATGCCTTCAGGTCGCGCATCGCCTCGACGTTCAGACGGTGGCCCATGTCGTATTCATGGTATTCGAGATCGGCGCCCGCCAGGTTGAGCGTCTGGGCGCAGGCCAGCGACCGGCTATAGGGGATGCGCTCGTCCGCAGCGCCGACGGCCATAAACACCGGTAGCCCTTCCAGCCCCGAAGCAGTCTGCAGGTCGTCGCACTCCATAGGCACGAAGCCGACAAGCCCGGCGATGCCCTGCACGACGCCGGGATGGCGCAGGGCCACTGCATAAGAGGCAGCAGCGCCCTGGCTGAAGCCCATCAGGTAGATGCGGCCGGGATCGGCGTTGTAGAGCGCGGGTAAAGCGCCGATAAAATCCATGATCGCGCCAACGGGCACGTCGAACTGGGTCAGCGTGGGCCACTCTTCGGTGTCGTGGATGCGCCAGCTATAGCCGCCCTGGGGATCCTCGACGATGGCGCGCGGCGCGATCAGCAGCCAGCCCTCCGGCACCGTGGGGGCAAAGACCCACATGACCTCTTCGTTGCCCGCCCGGCCGTGGAGCATGACGACTGTCGGGAAGGGCCCCTCCCCCTCGGGCTGCGCCACACGATGCACAAGACCGGCGCGGCGCAGGGCCTCGCCGCCGTCAACCAGCCGGGGATCGCTTCTGCTCATGGAGATTACCCTATAAAAAGGCGAGGTGGCCAGAGCCACGGGCGTGGTCCGACCACCTCTGGGGGGGAGCCAATAAGAACTATAACAAACATTTAGGCGCTGTCAAGCGATGGAACCACGAAGCGTGAAATTCGTTTTCTTGCAGCATCGGGGCGCCGGGTCGGCGACCTTCCCTGCGGGCACAAGGGACTATCAGGGCTCGCGCTCCGAGGTCAACAAGGCCCGTTTTGCGCGTAGATCGCAGGTCAGTGGTGAGTTATGTACAGGCGATGGGCCCGGCCGGGAAAGTGCATAATTACGCCATATCTGGGTCTTTTTGGTGAGGAAACCCCCGCATTTATGACCCATATATGGGGGTTACAGGTCAATTTTGAACGATCTCACGAGTATTTTTTTACGAGTGGTTCATAAATAAACACCAACTATCCTCTCCCGCATCTCGGCGAGCGAGGCCGCTTCTACGCCCGCGTAATCGTGGTTGACGAATTGCTCCAGAAGCTCCAACGCGAGGGCAAAAACCTCGCTGCGCGTGGCTCCAAACAGCACGTTCAACGTTCCATGGACGCGGCCGAGGTCGATGGCCTGTTGTGGCGATACACGAATTGACGTCCAGCGTTTTTCGTCACCGTCGTGCTTTGCCGGCGGGAGATCCCAGAGCAGATAGAGCGACTCGAGATCAGTAATCCCCTCCGGAATCTCGCGGGTGCGGCCTGACGTGGCCCGGCGAAGCCCTTCCATACGGGTTGAGAGAACCATGATGGCGAGATCGGGAATGTCTGCGCGGACGATGCCGTCGGGCAGACGCCGAGCCAGCACGCTGACGAGTTCTTTCTGGTTCCTGGAGAGCGCCACATAGACGTTCTGGCGGCTGACCTCGCGTGGAGGCCGGCCCCGGCGTGGGCGGTCACGTAACAGCGCCGCCAGGGTGCTCTCTTTCTGGGATCGACTCACTGATTATTCTCCAGGCGACGGTAGCTCTGATGTTTTTCCAGGAAATCGTTGACAAAGGCCTCGTCGATGTGGTCGGCATTGACGTCGAGCATTTCCAGGCAAAGATGCAGGCAGAGCAGGCAGATGCTGCGGGGGTAGCCCCGCGTCTCGCGCCAGATCGGCAAAATGGCTTCGTCGGTAAAGAGCGGGCGCTGGCGCGGGTCGCGGCCGGCGGCCAGCAGTCGGTATTCGATCAGCGATTTGGTATCGTCGGGGGTCAGCGGATCGAGCGACGACCGGGTGGCGACGCGATCGTTAAAGTCAGGCACGTCGCGCAGGTTGATGTCCAGCTCGGGGCGGCCGAGCAGGATGAGCTGGAAGGCTTTGCCCCCTTTGGGGTCGCGAAAGTTGAGCATCCGGCGCAGCTCGACGAACTGCTCCACGCCCAGTTCATGGGCCTCGTCGATGATGATCAGGGGCAGCACGCCCTTCTCGGCCTGGCGCACGAGGAAGCCGCGGAACTCGTTGAGCTGGTCTTCTGTGGCGCGGCGCGTGCGCAGATCGAACTCGGCGGCGATACGGCGCAGGAGCAAGAGGCCGCTGCGCTTGGGCGGCTCATCCACGCGGGCGGCGACAAAATCAGGGCGCCGCTGATAGCGGCTGTGGAACCAGGAGGCCAGCGTGGTCTTGCCGGTGCCGACCTCGCCGACGACGACAGAGGCACCCTGCCCTGCTTCGACCATGAAGCTTACTTTGGACAGCGCGCGACGCGTATCATCGGAGATGTACATGAATCGAGGATCGGCTTCAATACTGAAGGGGGGCATGACCACACCCAGGCGGTCCCACTTGGGCTGGGCGAAGCGCTCGAGTTCCAGGGCCGGGTTGAGTCCATCTATCATGGTTATACCTTTCTCAACGAGAGAATATGCGCTATACAGCGCTCACACCAGCACCAGTATACGTTACATTGTACGGCAACTTGCCGAAAAATCAAATCTATAGCTTATAGATTTGTTGACAGAGCCATCTATTTTTGTTAGACTGCTCTCAGGTCGTGGTTTTGGCCTATGATGCCGGATTTTGCACCTTTCCGCAAATATGCGTGCCGGTCGAGGGGGAAGAGAAGTTTGCCGTGCTAAGGATGAGCTGCGCTCTGAGTAGCATCACCTTCCCTGCCCCCTTCTACCCCTCTGGGTCGGCCACACCCTAAGAAAAAGGCCAGGCGTGTTACCGCTTGGCCTTGTCCCAGATAAACTGCCGTCACTGACGCTGTGCCGCCAACACTGTCGTCAGAGCCCCTTGAGTGGGGATGGGGTTTTTGTGCCCCGCGGCAGCTTACTAGTTGCGCTAAGAGCATAGCACAGCCGTTCAACCCTGTCAATGGCCCCGGGCTCCTGTGTGAAGGAGGCGTTAATTCCTCCTTTGCCTGATGGCTGTTTGCGTCGCTCTTGCGCTGCCAGCGAGCATCGTGAGCATTCAATCCGCGGCAGTCGCTGTCTCCCCACAACTGGCAGCGGCGCAAGAGCAGCTCTATCAGAGACGCCGGCAGCGGCGGCAGGAACGCCTCGCCGCGCAGCTCCCGATCCGCACCGACGAGCAGGGACGCCCCCAGCGAAGCCAGTCCACCACAACCGCACAGCCGCCGTCCCGCGCCGCGCTGGCCCCGCATCTGGGCTGGGAGAGCGAAGGCTACATGCGGGCCAGACGGGCAGCGGACGCGCTCCGCGAGCGCCGAGCGGCCTGCGCGGAAGCGCGCCGGCACAACTGGCGCTCCTGGCGCCCGCAACAGCAGGAGCCAGCGAAGCAGGCCGGCAGGAGCGCTGCCGCTCACAGCCAGCCGCCTGCCGCCATCCGGCTCTTCCCGGATATGGCAATGGCGATGCTGCGCCGGGGGGTGGCGGCGCCAGGCCGGCTCTGGCTGCTGCTGCAGCACATTGACGTAACGGGCCGGGGGTGGGTTTCCACGGCAGAGGCGCGTTCCCGGCTCTGCACGCCCGGCGCGCCACTGCACCTCTGCGGCTGGCGACAGCTACGCAATCTACTCGACCAGGGCGAGGGTCTTTTCTGGCAGCGGGAGGATGGCACGGGCGAACAGCGGATCTGGCTGGCGGGCACAGCCCGCGCCGCCCTGCGGCTGGGCATCACCCGGGTACAGCTCGAACCGGTGGCGCTGCCAGTGATACACCTGCTGAACGGAATTGCGGCCGTACGCGCCCACTTCTACGCAAGCTACCATAGCAGCCGCGAGCAGAGCGACCGCGCCGGGCTGGGCCGGCCCGTCTCCCGCGCCACGCTCGCCGAGCTGATGCAGGTGAGCCCGCACAGCCAGCGCGCCTATGAGCGCGTCGCCGGCGTCCGGCGCCATCCCAACTGGGCCATCGGACCGGCCCAGGCTGAGGCGCCGGCCCAGGAGCTGTCCTGGCAGCACGGACAGTCGCTTTTCACGTTTACCGACCGGCGCGGCCATTACGGCCGGCCGGGCGCCCGCTATCTGGCGTGGCAGTTACCCAACAGCTATCAGGGCCCGCATCAGACGCAGGGTCGTCGTCATCAGAAAGCGCTCAACCAGCAGCTTGTAGACCTGTACAGTAAAGGGTTTACGGGGAACGGCAAGCAGCAGGCAGAAGAGGAAGGCGCCACCGCAGCGTCCTCGCGCTTCTATGACAACGGCCAGGCCGCCGTACGCGCCCTGAACCGGGGACTACAGCACGACGCCTACTGGCGCACAGAGCGGCGGGAGAAGCAATACCAGATCTGGCACATTCTACCGGCAAGCGAGGCGCGATCATGACCGGCAGACGGCGATGGCAACGGCCGGCTCAGGCGGGAAAAAAGTTACACCCGTACAAAGGGCGTTTAAACAAAAGGCCGAAAAAGCCCACGTTGGGCAGCCCGTTCTGGCATGGGCGCCCATCTGGCAGGTTTCTAGCCCACGCTCCGTAGGCCGCATCAGCCGCGGCTGGTGCGGTCGTACATCCCCTCGGCGAAGGCCTTAAAGTTCCGCAGATCCTCCTCCAGCATCTTCTCCGGATTCGCCAGGAGCTGAGCGACAAGCTCGCCAGCTTTCCCGGCCGGCGGCTGGACTCGCATCAGGACGGTCACTTCCGTCTCGCCCTGCGGGAGCGCGTTAAAGGTGACCTGCCCGCTGGTCGTGACCGTGCCATCATTGGCCTTGGTATTCCAGCCGATACGCTTGTTTTCCTCGAAGCGCGTCATTTCGGCGGTCCAGTTGACGGACGCGCCGAGCGGGCCGGAGAGCGTCCACTCGCTGACCCTGTCATCCACCTTGCGCACCGACTTCAGGTTCTTCATGAAGTGCGGGAAGTTCTCGAAATTGGACCACAGGTTAAAGACATCTGCCGCGCCGGCTTTGACGATCATCGTTTTGGCGAATTGTTGTGCCATCTTTTTCCTCCAGACGGCGGCCGGTAGAACCAAGCCAGCCGTTAGTCGTCTGAGTCGTCGCGCTCCCGACCCATTGTCCACGAGGGCGCGTCGCTGGTGGGGAACGATTCCCAGGAAGACTCCAGTACCTCGTCGCCGTAATGGACGCTGGGCGGAGGCTCTGCGTCGGCCAGCGGCATGTCTGCCGTTGTGCCGGCGCGCTTACCCATCAACTCGTAGACAAAGCAGTGTCCACTTGCGCCCCGGTAGACCAGGTAGCCGCCGGCCAGGGCGAGGAGCATGCCCAGCGGCGACTTCTTGCTCAGCCCAACCAGGGCCAGAATGACGCCGGCAATAGCCGACAGCCAGCGCTCGCCTTCTTTCACGTTGACTTCGTTAGCCATCATCTTACGGTTCATCACGTGACTCACCTCGTCTGTTTATAACTGTCCGTTCCTGGCCTGAAGCCGGTGGGCCCGGTGCAGCGCCCGAAGCCGGTCGCGGGCGGCACGGATGGCGGTATATTGCGCTTCGATAATCCCCTGTACCGCTCGCGGCAGCGCCTTCTCGCGCACCTGTTCATAGGCCTCCAGAGCTGCCGTGTCGCCGACAACACACTCGGCGATCACCGTGGCATCGCCTGGCTGCACCAGATGCTTGATCCGGATCCACAGGCGGTGGACCGCCCCGGCAAGGTCGCCTGTCGTTTCGGCCGTTCCGCCGAGAGCAACCACCTGAGCCTGCAGGACGGTCGCAAAGGCGGCGCGCTGCTCTGCATAAGAGGCCAGCAGCGCGCGCAACAGGGGCGCATCTGCGCGGGCACAGGCCACGAGATATCCCTTCTCCCCATTATGGCAAAGGGCAATCAGCTCGTTCAGGTCCATGATGAGCGCGCGGGTGTCCCGAGCACGCCGTTCTTCAGTGGTCACGTCGTCGCCTGCCGTTCGCAACCAGCCGGGCGCGCCCGCTACACCGTTCAGGGTAACCGCTCTGCCCGGTCATGTCATGTGCCCTGATATACGGGCTCGGATACAGAACCCGGTACATCCTGCCCTTCCGGTCCTATCTGCCGCGCAGCCAGCGCCAGAGCCCGATGATCACAGACAGAACGGCGATGGCGTAATACTGAGCGGCGCATTCATCCCTGCCAGGAGATGGCCGGCGGGGCGGCGCGGGGCCATGCCCTGTTCGGCGCGGGCTTCCTCTGTGACGGGCACGGCGCCCTCCTCCGGCACCAGCCGCGTGCCGAAACGATTGGCGTAGACCTGGGTGAATTCGGCACCCAGGAAAAAGATCAACGCCGAGTAGTAGATCCAGATCAGGAAGACGGCGAGCGAGCCGGCTGCGCCATAGTCGGAAGCGGTGGAACTCTGGCCGATATAGAGGCCGATGGCCCACTTGCCAATGGTGAAGAGGATGCCGGTGACGATGGCGCCGATCCAGACGTCGCGCCAGGCGATCTGTACGTCGGGGATGATCTTATAGACGGCGGCGAAGAGCACGATAATGACGACCAGGGAGATCGCCTGGTTCAGGATTTGCACAAGAATCCGGGTGTCGGGTAGCAGCCCGGCGATGTAGGCATTCAGTGCGCTCAGCGCCGTGCTGACAATAAGCGACAGCAGGAGCAGCATGCCGAGGCCGGCGACCAACGAGAAGCTGAACAATCGGTCTTTGATGGTGCCGAGAATGCCCCGGCCGGGCGCCGGCTGGACCTCCCAGATCGTATTCAGCGCGTCCTGGAGCTGGGCAAAGAAACCTGAGGCGCCGATAGCCAGCGCGACCAGCCCAATCGTTCCGGCGATGAGGCCTCCGCCGGGGCGGCTCGCGTTCTCGATGACACTGGCGAGCACGTCCGAGGATTGCGGGCCGAGCAGCCCGGCGAATTGATCGAGCAGATGGGCCTCGATCTGCTCTTCGGTAAACTGCGCGCCCAGGAGACGGCCCAGCACAAGCAACACGAGCAGAATCAGCGGCGGGATGGAGAAGACCGCTGCAAAGGCCAGGGCCGCCGCCAGCCGGGTCGCTTTGTCTTCGCCGAACTGCCGGACCGTCTCTTTGACCAGGGTAACGACGTCGCCAGGCTTCATGGATGTGCCCTATGGGCAGCTATTACCCGTTTCCTCGATCGCGGCGCGGATATTCTCCATGCGGTTTTCGGGATTCGGGTGGGTGCTGAAGAACTCGGGCTGGCCGCCACCCCCGCCGGCTTCGGCGAGAATCTGCATGACGGTCAACATCTCGCAGGGGTTGTAGCCGGCGTTCGCCATATAGCGGACGCCGAGGACGTCGGACTGCAGCTCGTCATCCCGGCCGAACTTCATGTTGACGACCTGCCCGATGAGAGCCGCGACAGCCGCCGTCTGCTGGGTTGATGGATTATCGGGATCGTAGGCGGCGATGACGGCGGCGCCGGTGAGCCCCTGCGTCAACTGGACCTTGGCCATCTGCTCGGCCGAGTGGCGAGCAACGGCATGGCCGATCTCGTGGCCCATAACGCCGGCAAGCTGATCCTCGTTGCCGAGCTGGTCAAAGAGGGCGGCGGTGATGAAGACCTGCCCTCCCGGCAGGGCAAAGGCGTTGATCGTCTCCGGGTCGGCAAGCAGCGTACACTCGAAGGGATACTCTGTTTCCTGCAGGCTGTTGGCCTGGATGAGGTTGGCGCAGACCTCGTCGAGCAGCGCCTGGGCCTGCTGGTCGGGATCTTCGCCGCCGAATTGCTGCTCCATCTCCGGCACTGCCTGCAGGCCGAGGGCAATCTCCTGCTCCTTCGTCATGGCCACGTACTGCTCTTCGTCGGTGTACGGGTTGAAGGATTTAGAGGCGCAATACGAAAGAATAGAAAATGCGGCAATCGCCAGGGCAATCAGAATCCTCGCTCCGCTGAGGCCGCGGCCCTCGCCTGAAGTACGTCTGCGATACATGGTTTCTCCTTTTTATTCTTCGGCGGCTTCGGTTTTTTCGACGCGGACGAAGCGCTCGACTTCGAGCAGCTCGTAGACCGTCCCGGCGGTCAGACCGAAGAGCAGATGGGTCGCAATTTCGAGCCAGTTGTTGATGGGATAGAACCAGGGGAAAAAGCGGGTAAAGGTGAAATGGTTGATGGCATATACGGCGAGGCCAAACAAGAGGCCGACGATAACGCCGACAGGCAACTCCCATTCATGGATGATCGCCGCCAGAACAAGGGTATAGATCACGGAGATGACGAAGTGGAGGAGTATTCCCACGATGACGGAGATGGCGCTGATGTCGTCGAGCAGGACATCCGTCCCCAGGATGAGAGCTCCTGTGTAGTGGGGATAGATCCAGGGGCTCTGGCCGACGATCAGGGCCTGCCCCAGCATTTCAGCAATCAAGAAGACGAGGCCGGCGACCAGGCCGGCAATGAAGGCGGCCCGCCAGTCTACCAGTTGTTCCAGTTCTACGCGTGACGTTGTACTCATCAATCTCCTCCCTGGCCAAAGCGGCCGGCTTAACCCTGCAGAAGTGATTGGCCTCCGTCGATAAAGATGACGGCGCCCGTAATGTGGCTGCTGGCGTCGGAGGCCAGAAATAACACCAACTCGGCAACCTGTTCCGGGCTGCCCGGCGCGCCGTCGGTCAGGGGGATCGCGCCTTCCGGGTACTCGACCGGCTCCCGGGCCCTTTCCAGGTGGCGCTCTTCCGTGTTTTCGCCGATGCCGGTCGTAATTGCGCCGGGACAGATAACGTTGACGCGAACGCGGTCTTTAGCCAGCTCCAGCGCGAGCATCTTGGCCAGCGCAACCTGACCGGCCTTGCTCGTGGAGTATGCGGTTGCGCCCGTGTTGCTGAAGTTGCGGGTGCCGTTCACCGACGAGGTGACGACGACGGCCCCACCCTGGCGACGGAGCGCCGGGGCCGCATACTTCAGGGTGTAAAAAGTGCCCGACAGATTCGTCTCCAGCGTCTCCTGCCACTCCTCGACAGTCAGCTCCTCCAGAGGAGCCCAGACGCCGTTGATGCCTGCGTTGGCGAAGACGATGTCCAGACGCCCCCAGGCGTCGAGCAGGCGAGCCACAGCAGCTTCAACTTCTGTGGCGCGGGCAATGTTCGCAGCGAGGGAGAGGGCCGTGCCGCCGGCAGCGCGGATGGCTTCCGCCGTTTCTTCGGCTTCGGCCCCTTCCAGGTCCAGGACGGCGACGCGGGCCCCGGCCTCAGCCAGCCGCAGCGCTGCGGCCTTGCCGATGCCCGACCCGCCGCCTGTCACCAGCGCCACTCTGTCCTGTAGTGTCACAATACGCCTCGGTTCGTTGATAGAATCAGTTCTTCAATCCCCGGCAGCAAGGGAAGCGCACAGATGCCGCCACTAGCATAGCATAAATGAGCACGCCAGGAATCGGCTATATGCCCCGGTAACAAGATGTAGATACAAAAGGCGGTATCGGGTATGGCGTGGCGGGCTGAAAGCCCCGGTCCGTGGGGAAATCGACGGGGAGTGAGGCGAGAGGTAAGATAGACGGTGCAGGAGGATTGACGATGCAGATCCATACCCTTGACCTCAACTTCCAGAATCTGAGTCACGCGATTGCGGCCTACCTGATCGAGGGGCCGGTGGGCTACCTGCTGATCGAGACGGGGCCGATGAGCACGCTGCCCGCGCTGCAGTCGCGTCTCGCCGAGCATGGTCTCTCACCCGGCGATATCGGCGACGTGGTGGTAACCCACATCCACCTGGACCACGCGGGAGCGGCCGGGTGGTGGGCGCAGCACGGGGCGCGCGTCTACGTGCATCCGATGGGAGCGCCGCACCTCATCGAGCCGGAGCGGCTGTGGCAGAGCGCCACGCGCATCTACGGGGAGGCGATGGAGAGCCTTTGGGGCAGCATCCTGCCCGCTCCGGCGGAGCAGGTGATCCCGGTGCGCGATGGGCAGCAGATTACGGCAGCCGGCGTCACATTGAGGGCCATCGACACGCCGGGCCACGCCGGGCATCACCACACCTACCGGCTGGGTGACATCGGCTTCACGGGCGACGCCGCCGGTGTACGGGTGCCGGGCAGCGACTGGGTTTCCCTGCCCGCGCCGCCGCCAGAATTCAACCGGGAGCTGTGGTGGAAAACGCTGGATCGGCTGGAGGCGGAGAAGTTCGCCGCCATCTATCCGACCCATTACGGCCGGGTCGAGGACGTGGCCTACCAGCTTGGCGAAATACGGGGCATGATCGAAGACGCCTCGACCTTTGTCCGCGCCCGCATGGAAGAAGGGATGGAGCGCGACGATCTCGTCAATGCTTACGTGGGCTGGAACCGCGAGCGGGCGCTGAGCAGGGGGATGGCGCCGGACGATTTTGCCCGCTACGAAGCGGCCAACCCGCTATTCATGTCGGTGGACGGGCTGATGCGCTACTGGCGGAAGCGCGCCGAGGCGGAAGCCCGCCGGTCAGCCTGAGAGCCTTATCCTCTGGAGCCGGCCGGGCCCGGAAAGCGGTTAATCTCCCGGCGCAGCGCAGCAGGAGCCACGGCCTCTGCATCAATCGCGCTCACCTGTAGAAACGAGGCCAGGTTGTGCAGCCCCCTGGCCAGAGCCTGCGCGAACGCTGCGCCGCCCTCAAACCACTCCTCCAGCCACAGCCCATTGACAACGAGCTGCCGGGCCGGCCGATCTACCCTGGCGTCCAGGCGCCCTACCAGCCGGTCGCCGTAGAGGATGGGCATCGTGTACGGGCCATACTGCCGTTTCGCTGCGGGCTTGTAGATTTCCCAGATGTAATCGAAGCCGAAGAGTCTGGCGGCCCGCCCGCGCGCGCTGACCCGTTCCAACGGGGCGAGAAAGACGACTTCGTCCAGCGTCGTCGTGGACACGGGCGCCCAGGCCGGCGGCGTCTCAGCCGCGCTCAACTGCTCCAGCAGGGGAAGGTCGTCTGCCAGGCAATAAACAGGATGACGCTCCCCTTCTACTTTCAGGGGAGCCAGCACCCCCGCCGCCACGTATTCAGACAGGGTAGCTGCGGCTTCGTTCTTCGGCACTGCCCGCCCGGTCGCTCCTTTGAGGATATTGTGAAAATCGCGCTCGCTGACCAGACCGGACTCGGAGACGGCCTTGCGCGTATGAAAGGCCGCCGCGTCCTCTGGAGAAGCCGTGCGCTGGAGGTGAACCGGCGCGACGTTCTCCAGAAAGTCGTAAACCCGTTCTTTGCCTTGCCGGCTGTGCGTCATCAGCTCTCCCGTTAGCCAGAGATAATAGAGCGCGAGGGCCGTGTCCTTACTGCCGCGATAATGGTCAACTGCGTTTCCCGCGAAATCCCGGTTGCGCAGCGGGCCGCGGGACCGTATTGCCTGGCGAACCGCATCCAGCAAACCGGGATTGGCCTGCGCGAACGCCAACCAGCGCTCTTCACCTTTCCGGCGCTCCATCAGGGGACGGTAGAAGGGAAGCTCGGCCATCGGGTAGATCATGACGGTGCCGCCGTAGTCAAAGAACTGGCGGTCTGTGTACAGGAGGCTATCGAGGTCGTCTGGACGGTAACCGGCTACACGCCCCCATAACACCAGGTCGTGGCTCTGGGCAACGACGGTAACAGGATCCACCTGGACAGCCTCGACGGCCCGCAGGGCGCTGTCTACGCCGTCCCGGCCCTGCCAGCGCCGGCCGGGCCACAGTCCCTGTTTGCCGAGGATAAAGCGGCGGCGAACCGTGTCCGAAATTGGTATGGCGGCGGGCATAGGCACTCTCTGCGTTCTTTTGCTGCCTAGTATAGGGTGGGCCCGGCGCGGGGAAAAGGGAACATCTTCCATCAAATCTTCGTTATATCCGTTGACGGGCCTGCCGGCTTTTCGCTAAG
>Ga0123332_1004491_pt1 | contig 12207 bp, 7 predicted proteins | sample BioC12SIPDNA_4_FD_89958 | JGI IMG/M metagenome (GOLD analysis project Ga0123332, IMG submission 89958) | Anaerobic biogas reactor microbial communites from Washington, USA - Biogas_R2_A C12 SIP DNA | ecosystem: Engineered > Bioreactor > Anaerobic > Unclassified | place: Washington, USA...
CATCGGCGCCGGCACGCTGATCATGCACGGCGCGATCCTGCACGTCTACAACTTCCGCGACCTGCCCCACGCGGGCATCACGATCGGACGGGACAGCCTAATTGGCGAGTACACGGTGATCCGCGGACAGGGCGGCGTTGCCCTGGGAGATCGCGTCTACACCTCTCCAATGGTCCAGATCATCGCCGTCAACCACGTCTTCGAGGACCCCGCGCGGCCCTTCATCCACCAGGGGATCACGGCACAGGGGATCGTCATCGAAGATGACGTATGGATTGGGTCGGGCGCCGTCATTACCGATGGCGTCCGCGTGGGCGCCGGCGCTGTCGTGGCAGCGGGGGCTGTCGTGACCAAGGATGTACCGCCGCATACCGTCGTGGGCGGTGTCCCGGCACGTGTCCTGCGCGAGATCGACGGCACGCCCGGTCAACCGCGGGGTGTGGTATACTTCTAGCAGAGGCTAGAAACCCGGAGTCCAAAGCCACTTCGAGACCCCTCGCAGTCGCGACGCGGGGAGCATGCGAGGTCTCGCCGTCGCACATCCGGGCTCACGGCTGTCAGTTTCAGGCATCTCTGCACGAATGGCTCGCAGGAGGTGGGTGAATGGAAAGCACGCAGTCCCCAACAGATTCAGTCGCAACATTGTCCGTCGTCATTCCCGCTTATAACGAAGAAGATGGCATCGCAGAAACCGTCGAACGCGTCCTCGCGGTCCGCCCCGCACTGGCCCAAATGGGCCTCGCCATGGAACTCATCGTCGTCGATGACGGCTCGCGGGACCGCACCGGCGAGATCGTCAGCACCTATTGCGAGCAGCACGAGGGTGTGCGTCTCCTGCGCCACGACCCCAACCGTGGCTACGGCGCCGCGCTCAAGACCGGCTTCACCGCCGGCTGTGGTGACCTGCTGGCCTTCCTCGATGCCGATGGCACGTACCCTCCCACCTCGCTCCCCGATCTCTGCAACGAGGTGCTGAAGGGTGCCGATGTCGTCGTCGGCTCGCGGCGCTCTGGCGCTGCCAGCGGCATGCCCTTCGTGCGCAAGGTCGGCAACTTCATCTGGGCCAACCTGGTCACGCTCCTCAGTGGGCAGCCCGTCGTCGATCCCGCCAGCGGCATGCGCGTCTTCCGCCGCGAGGCCCTCGACCGGCTCTATCCGCTGCCCGACGGCCTCAACTTTACGCCCGTCATGTCCACCCGCGCCGTCCACGAGGGCCTGAAGTTCGTCGAGATCCCGATGCCCTACCAGGAACGCCGCGGTCGCTCCAAGCTCAGCGTGGTCCGCGATGGCCTGCGCTTCCTGCAGACCATCATCTGGACCGCGCTGCTCTACAACCCGGCGCGCCTCCTTGGCGGCGTAGGCTTTGGGCTCTTCGTCCTCGGCGTCCTCCTCGGCCTGATCCTCGTGGGCATGCGCCTCTCGGGCATCACCCAGCTTGGGCCCTGGGGCGTCACCGGTGCCTTCACGACCATGGTCCTCGGCGTCGTCGGCTTCGACCTCTTCGCCCTCGGCGCGACCTTCAACTACCTCGTGGCGCTCTTCAACAAGGACGTCATCCAGAAGGGCCTCTTCGGCAAACCGATCTTCGACCCCCCGCTCGACCGCCACTTCTGGTGGATGGGGCTCCTCTCATTGGGCGGCGGCCTCGTGCTGGGGATCGTCAGCCTCATCCTGGGTCTGAGCGGCTGGCCCATCGAACGCCTGTGGCTCTACCTGCTGGGGGGCACCATGGCGATCGTGATGGGCATCCAACTGGTCACCTTCTGGATCGTGATGCGCGTGCTGGAAGAACTGAGCCAGCGCGAACTCGCCATCCGCGCCGATCTGACGTACGACCATGCGTGCTAGCGACCAGCTGACCGACACAGCCACCCAGGGAGCGAGCACCGGGGGAGGACCGCCCGACGACAACGTCGGGCGCCGTATCCGCCAGCACGTGCCGGTGCCGGACTTCCCCAATACCGACGACCTGCTGCGCGACGAGCTGGACCGGCGCCCCCGCGGCGCCGTCGACATCCTGCTCGTCAACCCGCCCGCGCCGGATCGGGGCATCTGGATTCGCAGCCAGCACCGCGTGGGGCGCCGCTCGCGCGAGGGCATGATCTGGCCGCAGATCGAGCTGGCGCAGATGGCCGCGCTTTTCCCGGACTACCGCGTCGACGTCATCGACGCCATCCCCAGCCGCATGACGTGGGAGGCCTTCGAGAAGCTGCTCGACGCCAAGCGCCCGCGTTACTACATCACCCAGGTTACCGCGCCCACGCTCCAGAACGACATGGTCGGCGTCTTCCTGGCCAAGGCGCGCGGCGCCGCCACCATGGCCTTCGGCACACACGTCACGCCGATGCCGCGCGCGACGCTGGAGGCCTACCCCGCCCTCGACTACGTGCTCCTCGGTGAGCCCGAGCTGACCCTGCGCGAGCTCGTCGACACGCTCGAGGCCAAAAGCGGCGAGGGCACGTCCGGTGCACCGGGAGGCCACGGCGGCGAGCCGGGCACACCGCGGCGCTGGTGGCCCAACGTCGACGCCGCCTTCGCCGACCGCCTGCACCGCCTCTTCACGAAGACCGACCCCGGGTGGACCCCGTTGTGGATCGACGCCCAGCCGTCACCCGCCGCGCCTCCGCTCTCGGGCATTGCCGGCCTGGTCTGGCGCGACGCCAACACGATCACCATCAACCGCGCGCGTCCCTACATCGCCGATCTGGACGACCTGCCGATGCCCCGGCACGAGCTGCTGCCCTACAAATACTACCGTGCGCCGCTCGTCGGCGGCCCCTACGGCTTCACCGTGCCCAGCCGCGGCTGTCCCGCCGGCTGTCGCTTCTGCATCAAACACGTCTCCTACGGCCGCTCGGTCCGCTTCCGCTCGCCCGAGAACGTGCTCGACGAGCTCGAGGTCCTCGTAGGTCTTGGCGTGCGCAAGATCCACATGTACGCCGATCTCTTCACCGTCAACCGCGACCACGTCATGGGCATCTGCCAGGGCATCCACGACCGCGGCCTCAAGGTCCGCTGGACCTGCAACAGCCGCGTCGACTTCGTCGACCCCGAGATGCTCCACGCGATGCGCGCCGCCGGCTGCTGGATGATCTCCTGGGGCATTGAGTCGGCCGACGAAGACATCCTGCAGCGCGTGAACAAGGGCATCACGCCCCAAAAGGTGGAGCGCGCGCTGGGCTGGGCCAAAGAAGCCGGCATCATGAACTGGGGCTACTTCATCATCGGCCTGCCCGGCGAGACCGAAGCCACCATCCGCAAGTCGATCGACTTCGCCAAGCGACTGCCGCTGGATCTCATCCTCTTCCACATCGCAGCGCCCCACCCCGGTACGCCCTTTTTCTTTGAGGTCGTCGAGAACGGCTGGTTCCGCCCCGGCACGCGCTGGGAAGAGGTCGACATGGACCGCTCCACCGTGCTCGACTACCCGAACCTGCGCGCCGAGGACCTGGAGCGCTGGGCGCGCCGCGCCTTCCGCGAGTGGGCCTTCCGCCCCGGTCCGATGCTCACCTACCTCAAGCTCGTCCTCGCCGACCCCGGCGTCATCAAGTCGGCCCTGCGCATCGGACTGGAGACACTGGGATGGAAGTAGACGAGGCGTCAGCGGTCGGCCACCGGCCTCCGGCTTCCGGCTCCCGGTTTCTGCCCTGGCTCGCGACGCTCGAGCTCCTTCTCGCCGCCGCGGCGGGGGCGCTCTGGTACCTGCAGGGCGGCTGGGTCTGGTACCACGGCAGTTGGCCCGGGCCCCGGCCCCTGATCCTGCTCGGCTTGGTGTGGGTCCTGCGCCTGGCGCGCAGCCTAGGCACGCCCGAGGGTCGCCGGCAGTTGCGGCCCTCCGTCTTCACCGTGCCCCTGTTGCTCTTCCTGGCCACGGCGGCCGTGTCGTATTGGGCCGCCTACGACCGGGAGATCGCGCTGGCCAAGGTCTGGCTCTTCATCGGCGCGCTAGGCCTCTACTGGGCCATGGCGGGCCAGCCCGACCTCCCGCGCATTTACGCCGCACTCGCCATCTGGGCCGGCTTCTGCATCGTGCTGACCGCCTACTTCTTCCTGACCTTCGACTGGAGCGCCTACGCCCCCAAGATCCCTGCGCTCACGGCCCTGGGGGCGGCGATCTCCGCGCGGTTACCCAGCCTTGCGGCACGCCACCTCAACCCCGACGTCGTCGCGGGGCTCCTGTCCGTGACGCTCCCGCTCACCGTCCCGCTGATCGCCCTGCTGGGGCGGCGCGACGTCCCCGGCCTTGGCCCCGGCTTTGGCCGCACCACTCGACGCCTTCTCGGTGCGTTGGGCGTGGTGGCACTCGGCGCCGGTGCCCTGTGCGTGCTCCTCACCGTCTCCCGCGGCGCGTACGTCGCGCTCGCGGCCACCGCCGTCCTGTGGCTGGCCTGGTGGCTGCTCACGCGCTGGCGAGTCCCCCGCCCGCGGCTGGTGCTGGCCGCCCTTATCCTGGCCGGCGGGCTCGTCGCGGCGGCGCTGGCGGCGTTGAGCCTCAACGGCACGCTGCACCCCGACCCCCACCTCGGCGAAGCGCTCGGACGGCTCTCGGCCCCCTCGGTGGAGGCCGCGCTGGCCAACCGCTGGCGCATCCTGCGCCTCGGCGCGCTCCTGGTCCGCGACACGCCCTTCACCGGCATCGGCCTGGGCATGTTCGAAATGCACTTCTCGGTCTACGCCCTGCTGATCCACGTCGGCTATATCGAGCACAGCCACAATCTGCTGCTCGACCTCGCGATCGAGCAGGGCCTCCCCGGCGCGGTCACCTACCTCGCGCTCGTCGCCACCGCGCTGCTGTGGCGCCCGCACGGTCCGGAAACCGCTAACCGGGAGCTGACCCCTGACCCCTGGTCACTCCCCCGCCTCGCCGCCCTTGCCTCCCTCAGCACCACGCTCATCCACGGCATCCTCGACGACACGCTCTACGGCAGCCGCGGCATCCTGCTGCTGTTCTTGCCGTTCGGGCTGCTCGTCGCCGCGGGGCGACGGGTCGAGCAGCCCCGCCGCCAACGCCGGCCGGTCCTGGCCCGGGCCGCCCTCTGGGCCGCCGGTTTGACGGTCCTGCTCGCCGGCGGTATCATCGGCCTCCGGGGCCATGCCGGCGCGCCCTTGCGCGCTGAGTGGGCCGCCAACCTGGGCGCGATCGCCCAGGCCCGCGTCGAGCTCAACGTCTACGACCAGGCGCACTTCAGCGACCCCACCATGAGCGAGGTGCGCCGGCACGAGGACTTGAGCGAGGCCATGGCGCACTTCGAGCGCGCGCTGGCACTGGACCCGCTCAACGCCACCGCCCGCGAGCGGCTGACGGCCATCGCCTTGGCCCGCGGGGACTACGAGGCCGGTCTGGTGCATATGCAGACGCTCTGGGACGCGGGCCCGCCCGACCCCTCGCAGCGCGACCGGGTCACGCGCCTGCTCTACAGCGACGCCCTCGTCGACGCCGGGCGCGTGGAAGAGGCGGCGACGATCGTCCAGGGGCTCGAGTTCGCAAAGGACCGCCTGCTGGGCCAGAGCTGGGCGCGCCAGCACGAGAGCGGCGACGCCGAACGCGCCGCCTACGCTCGCCAGGCCGCCGAGCTGGTGGGTAACGCCGAAGCAGCCAACGCCGCCGGGACGACCGGCAACTGAGTGCCGTTCTATCCAGATACACAGAGTCAGCCTATAGGGCGATCCCAGGATGGTAATCGTGTCCCAACGTTCCTACATCACAGCCTTCACCGCCGGCCGCGGGCTGCGCGCGCTGCTCCTCACGCTGCTGCTTCTGGGGCTTTGGCGCCCCGTCGTCGCGCAGGACGAGCCCGACGCGTGGACCGGCCCCGTCAACCTCTCGCGCTCCGGCGCCGCCTCGCTGCCCGTCATCGCCATCGCGCCCGACGGCGTCCGCCAGGCCTTCTGGTGGGATACCTTCGACGGCCTCACCACCAGCGCCTTCGATCCTGAGGCCGAGGCGTGGACCGCGCCCCAGCCCGCCGCCATCATCATCCGGACCGTCACCGGTGAGGGCGAGAACGTTGAGGTGACGACCGCGCCCATCGCCGCGATGCCGCACATCACCCCCGACGGCGCCGGCCTGGTCCACGCCTTCTGGCTCGGCGCGCCCAGCGAGGAGACCGGCCTGCGGTCGCTCCAGCACAGCCGCCTGCGCCTGGGGACCGGCCCCACCCTCGCCTGGACCGACCCGCAGGACCTGGCCGAGTCGGTCACGGTCTGGTCCGTCGCCCGCGCGCCCGGTGCCGGGACGCTCCACCTGCTCTACGTCCGGCCCACCCAGAGCGACACCTGGCCGGCCGGCCTCTATGCCAAGCGCTCCACCGACGAAGGCGCCACCTGGTCCGCGCCCGTCGTGGTGCTCCCATCGGTCTACTTCCGCCTCTACACCGCCGAGCAGCTCGATCTCTCCGTCGTGGCCGGCACCGGCGACACGGTTACCGTGGCCTGGGACGACCCCCGCCTGGGCCGTCCCTTCCTCGTCCGCTCCACCGATGGCGGCGCCACCTGGTCCGACCCCGTCGCCGTCGAGGCGCCCGACCTGGGCCCCGCCCAGCCGCGGCTCTTCGCCACCGGCGACCCCGCGCAGACCACCTATCTGCTCTGGCAGGCCACCCGCGCCTTCGGCGGCTGCGAACTCTACCAGCAGGCCGTGCTCACCGAGACGCTCTCCGCGCCCGTCCGCGTCCTGGCCGACCTGCGGACCTGCCCCGAGCAAGCGGCGCTCTACCCCACCGGCGACGGCGCCTTGCTCGTCGCGGGCCAGGGCACGGGCAGCCTCACGCTCGCCGCGTGGGACAGCGCGGCGGTCGATCCCGCGTCGGGGGAGCCCGGCGTGTGGAGCGTGCCCCAAGCCCTCGGCTTCAGCTTCGACGACGCCGAGACCGGCGCCCGCGTGAGCCTCGGCGGCCTGCAGACCGCGCTGGCGCCCGACGACACGCTCGTGGTGGTGGGCCTGGGCACGCCCGGCCAGAGCCAGGAGGCCCAGGCAGCCGAGCTCTGGGCGCTGGCCGGCCAGACGGCCGCCGCCGCCTTCGCCTTCGCGCCGCCCCCGCCCTGGGCCGCTCCCACGACGGTCGCCACGCGGGCCGCCGCAGCGACCGATCCTGCGCCGCCCGCAACCGCGGTCGACGCCGAGGGCCGCCTCCATCTGCTCTGGGCCGAGCCCGGCGAGGGCCTGCGCTACACCCAGTGGACCCCCGCTGCACGCGCCGCGGGGACGTCCGCCGGCGCCTGGCGCGCGCCCGCCGCCGTCCTCCCGGCTGATGCCGCGAGCGACCCGGCGCTGCTGGCCCACGGCGACCAGCTCCACGCCGTCTGGGTGGCCGGCACCATGGGCGCCGTCCTCTACAGCCGCGCCTACACGCGCGACGCCTACGCCGCCTCCGGCTGGTCCAGCCCCGTGCAGCTCTCGCCCGCCGGCGCTGCGGGCTCCGCGCCCGCCATCCTGGCCGACGCCGCCGGCGCGCTCCACGTCGTCTTCGCCGTCCCCCTCAACGAGGGCCGCGGCATCGCCTACACCCGCTCCGGCGACGGCGGCGACACCTGGTCCGACCCCGTCCCGGTCTTCGATGCCGGGCCAGGCGAAGAAGCCGGCGCTACCGCCGACCGTGGCGCTTCCGCCGTCCACGGCGCTACCGCCGGCCGTGGCGCTACCGCCGACCGTGGCGCCACCGCCGTCCACGGCGCATGGGCCATGGTCGACCACCCCGCCCTGGCGGCCGACGCCGCGGGCACGCTCCACGTCGCCTGGACCCGTGGCAGCGTCGCCGGCCCCTTCCCGCTCCAGAGCCTGCACTACGCCCGCTCCACCGACGGCGGGCAGACCTGGACCGCGCCCGCGCTCCTTGCCGAAGGCGCCACCGCCTGGCCGCACCTGGCCGCCACGGGCGCCACGCTCCACGCGCTCTGGCTCGACGCGGACCGCGGCACATTGAACGCCCGCGTCTCCGCTGATGGCGGCACCACCTGGGGCTACCAACAGGGCATCCCCGGCCTCCAGAGCGTCGCCGGCCCCGCCGCCGTTGCCGGTGGCGGCGAGACGCTGGTGCTGCTGGCCCAGAGCCGCAGCTTCGCCGGCGACCGCACGCTCCAGGCGCTTACCTGGGCAGAAGGCCGCTGGGCCCCGCTGGAGGATCCGCTGGCGCTGGACGCCGCGGTGCTCCCCGGCGTCGCCGCCGCGCTCGCCGCGCCGCAGGGCCGCCTCCACGCCTTCCTCTGGGCCGAGGGCGATGACCCCGCCGCGCCCCCGGCCCTGCGCCACACGGCGCGGGACCTGACCGCCGCCCCGTCCGGCGAGGCCGCCGCCCCGGTGCCCGGGCTCCCCACGCCGACGCCACAGCCCAGCCCCACGCCGCTGCCCACCGCCACCCCGTACCCCACCATCGACGCCAGCGCCCCACCCCGCAGCGCGCCCGCCATCCAGGCCGGCCCGCTCACCCTCCCGCTCGCCGCCCTGGCCGGCACCGGCGCCGCCGTCGTCCTGGTGCTGCTCATAGTCCTGATCGCCTCTCGCCGCAAGGGATAAGGGGGAGAGAGGGTGAGGGGGTTCACCCGATTTGACACCTCCCCGAACGGTGTTAGAATTGCGTCATAGCAGGGGATCAGTCTGTACCATAAGATTCGAGGCACACACCAATGGACGCAGCTGTCGACGCCGCACGCCACGCACCAACCGAGCTGCCGGCTGCACCGCCTACCGTCGTGATCGAACCCAGCCGCGGCTGGGCGCACCTTGGCCTGCGCGACGTCTGGCGCTACCGCGAGTTGCTCTTCTTCCTCGTCTGGCGCGACGTCAAGGTCCGCTACAAACAGACCGCGCTCGGCGTCCTCTGGGTCCTCCTCCAGCCGCTCCTGAGCATGATCGTCTTCAGCGTGCTCTTCGGCGGCCTGCTCAAGGTCCCCTCCGGCGAGACGCCCTACCCGCTCTTCGCCTTCGCCGCCCTGCTGCCCTGGAACTACTTCGCGGGCTCCTTCACCCGCGCCTCCAACAGCCTCATCGCCAGCAGCCACCTCATCACCAAAGTCTACTTCCCGCGGCTCATCATCCCGATGAGCGGCGTGCTCTCCGGCCTGGTCGACTTCGCCGTCGCCTTCGCGGTCCTGGTGGGCCTGCTGCTCTTCTACCGCGTCCCGCTGACGCCCGCCGCCGCGCTGCTGCCCGCGCTCATCGCGCTGGCCATGCTCACGGCGCTGGGCTTCGGCCTGTGGCTCTCGGCGCTCAACGTCCGCTACCGCGACGTCCAGTACCTGGTCCCCTACCTCGTCCAGATCGGCATGTACCTGACGCCCGTCGTCTACGGCTCCAACCTGATCCCCGAGCGCTTCCGCTGGCTCCTCAACCTCAACCCGATGACCGGCGTGGTCGAGGGCTTCCGCTGGGCGCTCCTGGGCCCCGAGGCCGTGGGCGACTATCTCTCGCTGCCCTTATTGGCCGTCTCCATCGCCATCGCCCTGGCGGTCCTCATCTCGGGCGCGATCTTCTTCCGCCGCACCGAGCGCACCTTTGCGGACGTGATATGAGCACGCGTCACTACCTGATCACGGGCGGGGCCGGCTTCATCGGCTCGCATCTGGCCGAGGTCCTGCTGGCCGCGGACCACACCGTCACCGTCATCGACAATCTCTCCACCGGCCGCATGGCCAACATCGAGCCCCTGGTGGGCCACCCGCGCTTCCGCTTCGCCATCGACACGATCACCAACGCCATGGTCATGGACCGGCTCGTGAGCGAGTGCGACGCCGTCTTCCACCTGGCCGCCGCCGTGGGCGTGGAGCTGATCGTCCGCGACCCCGTGCGCACCATCGAGACCAACGTCCTGGGCACCCACGCCGTCCTCCAGGCCGCCGGGCGCTACCGCAAGCAGGTCCTGCTCGCCTCCACCTCCGAGGTCTACGGCAAGGGCGTGCGCGTCCCCTTCTCCGAGGACGACGACCGCCTCCTGGGCCCCACCACGCGCTCGCGCTGGAGCTATGCCGACTCCAAGGCCATCGACGAGTTTCTGGGCCTGGCCTACCACAAACAGCACCAGCTGCCCGTCACCGCCGCCCGGCTTTTCAACACCGTGGGCCCGCGGCAGACCGGCCAATACGGCATGGTCATCCCGCGCTTCGTCCGCCAGGCGCTGGAGGGCGCGCCCGTCACCGTCTACGGCGATGGGGAACAGACCCGCTGCTTCTGCAACGTGCGCGACGTCGTCGCCGCCCTGGCTGCCCTCATCGAAGCGCCCCAGGCCCTGGGCCAGGTCTTCAACGTCGGCAGCACCGCCGAGATCACCATCCGCGCCCTGGCCCGCCAGATTTTGGCCGCCGCCGGCCGCGACCCCGACGACTACGTCCTGATCCCCTACGCCCAGGCCTACGAGCCGGGCTTCGAGGACATGCGCCGCCGCGTCCCCGATATCAGCAAGATCAAGGCGACCATCGGCTGGGAGCCCAAGATCCCGCTCTCCGCCACCCTCGCCCAGGTGATCGAGTACACGCGTCGTCGTGGAAGCGAGGACGTGAATGCTGCCTGATGATGCCTGCATGGAAGAACGGTCAACTCGTCCACCCAGTATGAGACCGCGAACTCGAGACTCAGAAAGAGGGCTGAGAGCTTTGACTCTAGCTCTGATCCTACTCATCGCGTTTGTAGTCAGAGTATCCAGCTTGGAAGCGCCCAGCATCTGGGTGGATGAAGCGACCAGCCTGCATCGGGCAGCTATGGGGCCCTCTGAGATGATAACGACCCTCGCATTCGATCACGTACCTCTCTACTACCTCATGCTGCAGGCATGGGTCAGACTCGTTGGAACTTCCGTCTTCTCGCTGCGTATGCCCACCGTTTTGTTCGGGGTCCTTGTTGTTTCGCAGGTCTATGTTCTGGCCAAGCATCTCTTCGATAAAGCAGCTGGACGGATAGCAGCCCTACTGACTGCTGTCTCGCCTTTCCTGGTTTTCTATTCTCGGATGGCGCGCCCTTATCCCTTACTCTGGTCCTGTATCCTCTGGGCAGTGATCATGTATGTGACGGCGCTTCGAACCGGGCGGTGGCGCTGGTGGCTCCTGTACGCAGTGGCTGCGACGACCGCGGTGTACTCACACTTCACAGCAGTACCGGTTCTGATCTTCCTGGGGCTGTATCCGTTGCTCTACTGGCGGCGTCTAAAGGCGCAGTGGCCGCAGTGGATCGCAGCACACACCGTCTTGGCACTGGCATTTCTCCCGCTGATCACCAAAGCGCTGGACTTGGCAATAACCATCCAATCAACCATTGTTGGCCGTGGGACGCTCACCCTCTGGTATTTGGCTGATCTGTTTGTACGTTGGAATGTAGGCTACGCCCTCCAGACAAGGAAGCTGGTGTTTGTCATCCTTTTGGCAACATTTGGGCTCCTGACGGGCATTGGACTGTTTTCCTTGAGACTGAGTCCAGACAGCCAAGGAGCATCGCACAGCCGAAGCGGGCGGTTATCCCTCATAGGCAGAGCGCACTTCGGTAGCAGAGAGTTACTGCTCCTCGGGAGTCTGATCGCGCCTGTAGGCCTTGGCGTAGTTGCGAAACTTATGAGACCCGACACCTTCTCTTTCGAGGCACGAACGCTCTCAGTCGCTAGCCTGCCCTATTACTTGTTGCTCGCCCGTGGTGTCCAAATGCTCGGCCCCACCGTCCTGCGCCGCGTTGTTCTGCCTGGTTGTATCGCCGTGATGCTCGTTGCAACTGCTGCCTCTCTCGGCAAGGGCGGCGGTATAGACTGGCGACATGTAGCGGCGACCATTGATAGACAGGGGCGTACTGACGACCTGGTGCTTGTCGTTCCGGCCGGGCAGTATCTCTCTGCATTGAAGACCTACTATAGTGGACCTGCTTCGCTACGCGACACAGCCGCCGATAGGGTGAACTCGGCAAACGTGGCCTCTATCCTATCCCCGGCCGTAGGATATGATCGGGTGTGGCTCATCACCATCAACGGTGCGCAGTACGACCCCGGCGACCTCTTGGATGGTTGGATGACCTCACGCTGTGTGCCCAGAGAGCAAATGGAACTGATCCCTAGACATGCGTGGATGCGGCTCTACGAGCACTGTGTCGTGCGGATGCAATGAGGGGCGCCCATCTTAGAGGAACCTATGACTGACGTCGCTATTCGTGTAGAGAACCTCTCGAAGCTCTATCACATCGGCCGCGCCCGCCAGCGGCACGACACGCTCCGCGACGCCCTGAGCGCCGCCTTCCGCCGC
>Ga0123332_1004503_pt1 | contig 12196 bp, 7 predicted proteins | sample BioC12SIPDNA_4_FD_89958 | JGI IMG/M metagenome (GOLD analysis project Ga0123332, IMG submission 89958) | Anaerobic biogas reactor microbial communites from Washington, USA - Biogas_R2_A C12 SIP DNA | ecosystem: Engineered > Bioreactor > Anaerobic > Unclassified | place: Washington, USA...
CGGTTAAGCCTATATCTCTTGCAGCGAACCAACGATCTCGGCGACGGCCGCACGCCAGGCGGGCAAGATTCCCGCCAGGATACCTACGGCAACGGCAACGGCAAGCCCGGTCAAAGCCACATTCAACGATGGCCGAATGGCCACCGTCACCGCTTCGGCGCTCAGGGCGAGTCCCGTCGGCCCAAGCAGCGCCGCGGTCAGGCAGACCCCAAGCAATCCGCCCACTGTGCTCATCAGGGTGCTCTCCGCCAACACAAGTCCGAAGATCCGCGGCGGCGAGAACCCCAGTGTCTGGAGCAGGGCGTGTTCGCCGATGCGATCCTGCACCGTCATCACCGTGGTGGCCGCCACCAGCGCCAGCACCAGCCCGACGCAGGCGTAGCCGAGGTATCGGACCATGCGAAGCATCTCCGCCAGGTCGGCCAAAGTGCTCGCTTGGAACGCGCCTTGTGGGCGGGTGTCGGTCGGGACCGGGCCGCCGCGGAACCGCTCGTCGATCGCTCGGCAAACCGCGTCCGCGTCGGCGGCCTCTTCGAGAACGACCTCCAGTTGGGTGACACTGCCCACGGCGTTGAGGCCCGGTGTCCGCTGCAGGAAATCAAGCCGCGTGTAGATGAGGTTTTCCTCCGCCGCCGACTGGGCGGCGAAGATGCCGGCAATGGTTACCGACACATCTCCGATCGTCCATTTCTCACCGATCTTCAAGCCCCGGCGGTTGGCGACCGTCCGTCCGGCCAACGCCGCGTCGTGCGACTTGTCGAACCGCGACCAGTCTCCCAGAATCAGATCGAGTCGGCGCTGCTGGCGAAGCTGCTCGATCGGCAGGCCGTGGAAGACGACCACATCGAGGCTCGCCCGGCAGTTGTTGGTGAAGACCTGAATCGGGATGGCGGCGGCCACCCCCGGCAGCTTCTCGATGGTAGGGGCGTAGTCTTCCGGCAGATGGCTCGTCGCCGGGCAGAACCGATTCGCCTGGAACACGACGAGGGTCCGCTCGTTCTGCTCGCCTCCGCCGATGCGATCGTAGCTGTCCCAAACCGCCCCCAGCACGGAGAACACGAACAGCGCCACCGCCGATCCGCTCACCGTCAGCAGGGTACGGGTGCGGTTTCGCCACAGCGATTTCAATACATAAGGGAAAAGACGCAACACGATTAGGCTCTCCTCATCTGGGCTTCCTCCCGGATCTTGCCATGCTCCAGCCGCAACCGCCGCTTGGCGATCGATGCCACGTCGGTATCGTGCGTGACCATCAGCAACGTGGCGCCGAGTTGGCGGTTGATCTCGACCAGAAGGTCCATGATTTGTTCGGAGGTGGTATCGTCGAGGCTGCCGGTCGGTTCATCGGCGACGACCAACGTGGGATCGGCGACGATGGCGCGTGCGATGCCGACGCGTTGCTCCTGTCCGCCGGAGAGTTGGTTGGGCAGGTGGCCGGCTCGGTCGACGAGCCTGACCGCCTCCAAGGCAACGCCCACCCGCCGCCGCCGCTCCGATCGCGACATCGACGTCAGCAGCAGCGGCAGTTCCACGTTCTCATAAGCCGTCAGCACGGGCACCAGATTATGCGTCTGGAAGATGTAGCCGATATGCCGGGCTCGCCACGCCGCCAGCCGATTTCGGCCGAGGGCGGTGATCTCGGCGCCGGCCACCGTGATGCTGCCGGCGTCGGCCCGATCGATCCCAGCCACGAGGTTCAAGAGCGTCGACTTTCCCGTCCCGCTATGCCCCATCAGGGCTACGAACTCGCCGCGATCGATCTCCAGGTCGACATCGTCCAGCGGCGTGATCGTCGCATCGCCCTGGCGGTAATGTTTGACGAGGTTTCGGATTTCGATGAGAGCCATGTGGAATGCCTTTTTGTGCGTGACGGCCGACGCCAAGACCTGCCAGGGACTACGGGAACAGGAGGCAACCGAGATAACAGAGCAAAGTTAGCGGAGTAGACCAAGTCAACAGAAACGGCTTCACTCTGTTGGCTCTGTTTCCTCCTGTTCAAGTGACTCTTGCCCAAAAGGTAAATGTGGAAGTTCTTTCTGAGTGGATCGTTAGGGGCTCAAACCAAGCGTGGCATCTTCCGCGACGACCCGGATGCGCTGCCGATCGGTCAACTCCTGCCGTCCTCCGACAATCAGCCGGCTCGACACATTGAGCCCCTCGGTCACCTCGACCAGCTCGCCCGTACCTTCCACCATGACACGAGTCCGGCGAGCAACGCCGCCGGAGAGGTCCGCCACCCACAGGTAGCTGGCATCGTCGTCGCGCTCGACCAACTCGCTCGGCACATACACTCGCAATCGTTCGTTCCTTTTATCGCTTGCCTCGGATCGCTCGGGCGCCAGGAACGTCACCTGCACGAGCATCTGGGGTTTGAGCACCGGAGGGGGCAGGTCGACGGCGATCTTGACCTCAAGGGTGTTTTTCTGAATGTCCGCTTCCGAGGTGGCGTACAAGACGTGTCCTTCCAGCGGCGATTCCGCGGCCGCGGTTTCGATCCGCACCCGCTGATTCGCCGCCACGTGCCGCATATCCTCTAGCCGTACATCCGCCCGTACCTGGAGCAGCGAGGGATCGTAGAGCGTGGCGACGGTTCCGCCGGCGTGTCCCGCCGTATCGCCGCCGGCGGCAACCGAGCTGCCGCGCGGAGCGACAACCTGCAGGATCCGCCCCGCAGCCGGCGCGCGGACCATCATCCTTTCCAGGCGGAGCCGGCTCTCTTCCACCGCAACGCGAGCCTGTTCCGCTCGGGCTTCCGCGACCTTCAACAGAGATTCCGACTCGGCGACCTGCCGGGTTTCCTCGGTTTTCAGCTCCAACTCCGTCCGCAGCGCGCCGGACTTGCGGGCCAGGGCTTCCCGCTCCGCTTCCAAGTGCGACTTGCTTGACTTGAGCGCATCGAGTTCGGCCCGGGCGGTGTCGCGCCGGACGCGGGCAGCGTCGAGGTCTTTGGCGGCGACGGCGCCGCCGGCCTCGCTCTTGCGATGCAGTGTCTGCTCGGCCAGTTCCAATCCGAACTCGGCAGCACGGACCTGGTGAGGCTGGGCGGCCAACACCGCTGCCGCAGCGGCCATTCGCGATTCCGCCTCCGCAAGCGCGCTCTGCAGATGCGAGGGTCGCTCCATGCGGGTTTGCGCCGCAGCCAGCGAGGCCCGAGCGCTTTGAAGCTCCGCTTCGCGGACGCTCAACTCGGCTTCCGCACGCCGCAGGGCCAGCCGCGCATCGTCGTCGATCAGAATCGCCACCGGCTCGCCCGCAGCAACTGCCTGGTCCTCGACCACCAGCAGATCGCGGACGACTCCGCCGGCCAGAGCGGTAACCGACACCAGGGTCGGTCGCGGTTCCACCCAGCCTGCCGCCGAAAACAACGGCTGGCCCGCCTGTTCGACTGCCGTCGGTCTCGCAAGCACCGGCATCACGGTCACTTCGCGAGCCGGAACCAGGGCATCGCGAGCCGCCCAGCCGACCACGCCGAAAAAGGCCAGCGCCAGCATCGCCGGAAGCAAGTAGCGGCTCATCCACTGCCGCCGCACGGGCAGCGCGAGCACGTCGTCCTCACGTCTGCGGGCCAATTGGCTGACATCGATACGGGCGTTCATGGGAACCTCGACATGGTCGTCAGGCTTTCCAGCCTGACGTACTCTCCTGCGGCCTACGTTCTTTTGAAAACTCCTTCCGCCAGGACCGTCACGTTGCCGGCATCGTCCTTCTGCGTTCGGCCACGGACGACGACGGTGTCCAATTCCTTCACCCCCAGCAATTCCTTGGCGTCGGTTCGCACCAGGTCTCCCTGCTCGTCGACCACCTTCACCATCACCTTGGAATCCTTCAGCACACCGAGATCGCAGCAGTAGTCCCAAGGCGTCGGACAGTTGTCTCCTTCACGCTCCGAACAGGGCTTCAGCGACATGTCGGTGATCAGAAACGCCGCGGCGCCTTCCACCCAGGGATTGGTATCGCCGCCGACGCGACCCACGACAACCACTTGCTCGTCGTCCGCCGCCGTCCGGCGAAACTCCGCCACTCCCTTCGCCCCCGCCGGCTCCGATGCCAGAAGAAACTCCGCCTTTGCTGCGTCGGGCGAAGAGGCCGCCGGCCGCTCTGCGGACGGATTCTCGGAGCATCCGGCAAAACCCAAAGCCGCCAATGCCGCCGCTGCGAAAAACATGCACGTCTTCATGGAAATCCCGCCTTTCTTGTAAAACAACCTTCTCACGAACGCATTACACCGCCTTCAAACTCTCCGCGATCGGCCGCCGTATCCCTCGCATCGCAGGCGGTACGGCGCCGAACCATCCCAACAGCAATCCCATCCCGCAGCCGATCAGGACGGCCACGCTATCCACCCGAAGCTGAAATGCTCCCATCGTGAAGCGGATGGCCATCCCATCCAGCAACAAGACGGCCGCCGCGGCAGCCAGAATCGCCCCCGTCAGCGACAGAACCGTGGCTTCCTGGATCAGGCTCAGCACCAGCGCCAAGCGGGGAAAACCAATGGTCTGCAACGTGGCGAGTTCCCGCACGCGCCCTACTGCCGCGGCGTACATCGTATTGAGCACCGCAAACACGCCCGCCCCCGCCACCAAACCCACCACGACCCAGGCCAGCATCCGCACGGGGCGATAATGGGCGTTGAGCGAAGCGTAGTAGTCGGTTTCCCGCATCGCTTGAAGTTCCAGGTCGAGTCGCTCCTTGCAGAACAGGTCGACATCGGCCGGTGGCGTCCCGGGTGCCAACGTCAGTGCCACCAGGCTAAGGTCTTGCCGCTTCAAGACCGACTGCAAGTCCTCCAGCCGGCACCAGATCTCCGACTCCACCACCGCGCCCGGCGCGGCGAACCTGCCGCTGATTCGCCACGACCGCCCTTCGAATTCAAAACTGCGGCCGACGCCCAACGCCTCCGGGCTGCGGCCGAGCTTAGTGGCGGCCAGTCGGCCTACCAGGATCTCGCCTGCCTCCGGCCACGCCCCCTCGATGATCTCCACGCTCCGTCGCACCCGCAGCACCGCGGTCGTCACGCCGCGAATTAGGCCGGTCGATTCGTCCTGTTCGTCACCCGCGACCATCCTCGCCGCCAGGCACAGCTCGGGCGATGCGTATTCCGCCCCGTATCGGCGGCGGATGCCCGCGATGCTCGCCGCCAACACGTCGGCCGAACTTCCCGGAATCGACGAATACTCCAGGTTTTCGCCCATTCCCAGCGAATAGACGAGCACGACATTCGGATCGCCGCTCGCCGAGAGCGATGACTCGAGCCCGCGGACGAAACCGACCACGACCAACACCAGGAAGATCGCCGTCGAGATCGCCGCAAGGGTCAGCGCCGTCCGGCCCGGGCGACGCAGCAGATTTCGAATGCCGTATTCCCACGGCAATAGCTTCAGTGAAACCACCAGAGATCTCCGCCCGCACATGCTAGCAAACAGTTGCCAACGGCAAGACGGCGAACCTTCAGAGTCGCAGCGAGGCGATTAGCGCGCGGATTTCCCGTCCGGAGAGGATTTTCGGCGGAGGTGGATCGGGCTGGATGGAATCTGGAGCATCCAGTAGCAGGGTGCCCGCATCACAAACGACTAACAGCGCCGGTTGGGCCGAATCCCCATCGCCGCTCTGCTGCCGGGCCGAACATTCCGTCAGAGCCCCTTTGCACACGCAGGGACAGGAGCACGGCTGTTCCGGAGCCGGGGTATTGCCGGCACTTTCCTCGCGATTGTCACCCCGCTCGCAGCACGCGCCGTCGTGGCATTCGCAGGCGACCGCGGATTCCGTCGATCCGCATGATCGGGGAAAGTGCGCACACGTATACGGGCAGACCACCAGCGAAGCGGTAAGCCAGGCAGCCAGCACAGCGTTGACGATCATGTGAAGCAAGAGAACAACTCTCGGTCTTTTCCCCAGATGTTCTTGTCAATATTATCCCGCCTTCGGGGAGGAATCAAGGGGAGGATCGCGTTTTGCCCAACTCCGCGTTCTCTGCGGTTCTGCGCGATCTTTCCGCCTTCTACGCGCCGTATGCGGATGTTTGGCTCGTTTAACCGCAACGGCCAACGGCCTGCGCGAGATGCGTCGTGGCGGGTTTTGAAACCGCCCCCCCCGCGCAGGCCGTTGGCCGTTGCGGTGAAACGATTTTGGTTGCGGCCGCAGGGCGTGTTATGATAGATAGCCAATCGTCCCGCTACATCCCTTCTAAAGACTCTGCACCGGGAGCCCCCAATCCGATGGGCAACGACAAGCAACAAGCCAACTCCGACATTTCGCGGCGTCAGTTCCTCAAGCGATCCGGACTGGCGGCAGCCGCCGTGGCGGCAGCGCGGGTTCCTCTCGTCCATGCCGCCTTCGGCGCGGAGAACTTCCAAGTCAAGATCGGGCTGATCGGCTGCGGCGGACGCGGGACCGGCGCGCTGTTGGACGCCCTGGGAGCGGCCACCAAGGTGATCTATCCGGCGACCGGCTACCACACCGAAGACGTCGCCGAGGGCGCCACCATCGAGAAGAAAGACATCCAAGTGGTCGCGCTGGCCGACCTGTTCGAGGATCGGTTGGCGAACTGCGTGTCGCAATTCGGCAAGCTCGGCATCAAGCTCCCCAGTGAATTGTGCTTCACCGGCTTCGATGCCTACCAGCAACTGTTGGCCGTGCCGGAGATCAACTACGTGATCCTGGCCACCCCGCCTCATTTCCGGCCCATGCAGCTCAAGGCGGCCATCGAGGCGGGCAAGCATGTCTTCATGGAAAAGCCGGGGGCGGTCGACGCGCCCGGCGTGAAGATGGTTATCGAAGCGGGAGAGTTGGCCCGGCAGAAGAACCTCGGCATTGTCGCCGGCACGCAGCGGCGCCACATGAAGAGCTACCAGGAGACCATCCGGCGTCTGCAGGACGGCGCGGTTGGTGAAATCGTCTACGGCAAGTGCTATTGGAACGGCGGCGAGATCTGGGTCGTTTCGCGCCAGCCGCAGTGGAGCGAACTGGAGTGGCAGTTGCGCAACTGGAATTACTTCACCTGGCTCTCCGGCGATCACTACGTCGAGCAACACGTCCATAATCTCGACGTGATGAATTGGGTCTTGGGCGCCCACCCCATCCGCGCCGTCTCCGGCGTCGGCGGCCGGCAGGTTCGCACCGGCGTGGAACACGGCCACATCTACGACCACTTCGCCGTGGAGTTCGAGTATCCCGGGGGCGTCACCATGTTCAGCCAGGCCCGCCAGATCAACGGCTGCCAGAACCTCGTCTCCGAACTCGTCGTCGGCACCGGCGGCCGGAGCAACTGCAAGGATGCCATCGAGCCGAAATCAGGCAAGCGTTGGCGATTCCGCGAGCAAGAGGGAAGTCCCTATCGACAGGAGCACGAGGACTTGATCGCCAGCATCCGCGCCGGCAAGCCCTTGAACGAGGCCCAGGCGGTCGCCGAAAGCACGATGGCCGGCATCATGGGGCGCGAGGCCGCCTACAGCGGACAGGCGATCTCCTGGGACGAAGCGATGAAATCGACGACCCGGCTGGGACCGGAGAAGTACGAGTTCGGCCCCTATCCGATCCCCGACGTGGCCATGCCGGGCCGCTACCGGTTCTCCTGATCGAATTCATGTCTTCGTTAGAGCATCTCGAAAGCCAAATCGGCAAAGCGATGAAAGCGGACCGCTACCGCTTTCGCCGCGCGCTGGCCGGGATCCGCCGGGCCGAGGCGGCTGGCAAACCGCTCGATCGCAGCCTGGGCCGATTGGCCGCCGACGTGGAGCGGTCAGTTGCGCTGCGGCAGACCCGCCGCCAGTCCGTGCCAAAGATCGAGTACGACGACGATTTGCCGGTCAGCGGCAAACGCCACGACATCGCCGCCGCCATCCGCGAGCACCAGGTTGTGGTTCTCTGCGGCGAGACCGGGTCCGGCAAGTCGACCCAATTGCCGAAGATCTGTTTGGAGATGGGACGCGGCGTGGAGGGGATGATCGGCCACACGCAGCCGCGGCGGATCGCCGCACGGAGCGTGGCCGCACGGATCGCCGACGAACTCTACTCGCCGCTGGGCAAGGACGTCGGTTTCAAGATCCGCTTCGCCGACTCGACCGCCCCGCAGACCTACATCAAGGTGATGACCGACGGCATCCTGCTGGCCGAGTCGCAGGGCGACCCCTATCTGAACCAGTACGACACGATCATTCTCGACGAAGCCCACGAGCGGTCGCTCAACATCGATTTCCTCATCGGCTATCTCAAGCGGCTCCTGCCCAAGCGGCGCGATCTGAAGCTGATCGTTACCTCGGCCACTCTCGACGCCGCCCGCTTCGCCGAGCATTTCGCCTCCGCCACCGGCCCCGCCCCGGTCATCGAGGTCTCCGGGCGAACCTACCCGGTCGAAGTCCGCTATCGGCCGCCGTTGAGCGATGACGACTCCGAGGATCCCGACTGGGAGCAGTTGGTCCTCGATGCCATCGACGAACTCGCCCGTATCGATACCGGCGACATCCTCGTCTTCATGCCCACCGAGCGCCACATCCACGAGACCGCCAAGAGCCTCCGCGGGCACGCCATCGCGGGCGACTCGGGGAGACGCAAGACGGAGATTCTGCCCCTCTACGCCAGGCTCTCCACCAAAGACCAGCAGCGGATTTTCCAGCCGCATCCGCACCGCCGCATTGTCATTGCCACCAACGTGGCCGAATCGTCGCTCACCGTGCCGGGCATTCGCTACGTCGTCGATCCCGGCACGGCCAGGATCAGCCGCTACTCGCCGCGAACCAAGACGCAGCGGTTGCCGATCGAGGCCATCTCCCGCGCCTCGGCCGATCAGCGGATGGGGCGTTGCGGCCGAGTGGCCCCGGGCGTCTGCATCCGCCTCTACCGCGAAGAAGACTACGCGATCCGCGACCGCTACACGCCGCCGGAAATCCAGCGGACCAATCTCGCCTCGGTGATCCTGCAGACCAAGGCGCTGAAACTGGGCCCCATCGAGGATTTTCCTTTCCTCGACCCGCCGCGGGCCGACGCCATCCGCGACGGCTACCGGACCCTCTTTGAACTCGGCGCCATCGACGAAAACGACGAGCTGACCGAGATCGGCCGCCGCTTGAGTCGTCTGCCGGTCGACCCGCGGATCGGCCGGATGATTCTCGCCGCCGAGGCCGAGGGCTGCCTGGCCGAGGTGCTGCCGATCGCGGCGGCCTTGGAGATCCAGGATCCGCGCGAGCGGCCGCTGGAGAAGCAGCAGCTTGCCGACGAGGCCCACGTGCAATTCGCCGATCCCACCTCCGACTTTCTCGGCTATCTCAAGCTCTGGGATTTCTATCACCATCTGAAGGAAACTCTCTCGCGCAATCAGCTCCGCAAGGCGTGCCACCAGAACTTCCTCTCGTACAACCGCATGAGAGAATGGGCCGACGTCCATCTGCAATTGCGTCAACTGGTCGAGCAGGCCGGCTTCAAACCGGGCAAACGCCGCGACGACTTCACCTCGATCCACCGCGCCATCCTCACCGGGCTGCTTTCGAGCCTCGGCTTCCGCGTCGATTCGGGCGAATACACGGTGACCGGCGGGGGAAAGGCCCAAGTTTGGCCAGGCTCGGCGGTGTTCAAGGCGCGGCCGACCTGGGTCGTCGCCGCGGAACTCGTCGAGACCACGCGGCGCTATCTGCGCACCTGCGCCAAAATCGATCCGCGCTGGATCGAGTCGCTCGCCCCGCATCTGATCCAGCGCTCGTACAGCGATCCGCATTGGCAGCGGGCCAACGCCTCGGCCATGGCGGTCGAACGCGTCACCCTCTTCGGCCTCACCGTGGTGCCGGGGCGAAAAGTCCACTACGGGCCGATCAACCCGGAAGTCTCGCGGGCGTTATTGATCCAGAACGGTTTGATCGAGGGCGAATTCGATTGCCAGGCCGAATTCTTCACGCACAATCATCGGCTCCGCGAAGAGATGGAGCAGCTTCAAAGGAAGCTCCGCCGCCACGACTTCCTCCTCGGACAATGGACCGAATACGACTTCTACGACCTGCGGATTCCCCACGACGTGGTCGATGGTCCCAGTTTCAACCGTTGGCGCCGCAAGGCGGAGCGGAAGGATCGCCGGCTGTTGTTCATGTCGCGGGCGGACCTGGTCCGGGAGGAGTTGCTGCAAGCGGCCGACGGAGACTATCCCGACGCGATTCACGTCGACCAGATGAAATTCCCGGTCGAATACCGTTTCGAACCGGGCGCCGAGCAGGACGGCGTGACCCTCAATGTACCGCTGGCGGCGTTGAACCAGATCGATCCCAACCGCCTGGGCTGGCTCGTGCCGGGGCTCCTGGAACAGAAGATCGTGGCGATGATCAAGGCGCTGCCCAAGCAGGTCCGACGCCAGTTCGTGCCCGCCCCTGATACGGCGAAAAAGATCCTTGCCGAGATCGAGTTCGGCCGCGGCGACGTCGTTTCGGCCGTCGCCTCCGCGCTGGGCCGCATCGGCGGGCAGCCGATCTCACCGGCCTGGTTCGCGTTGGACAAGATCCCCAGCGATCTGCGGATGAACCTCCGCGTGATCGGCCTCGACGGCGAGCCGCTGGCCACCGGCCGCGACCTGGACGAGATCCGCCGTCAGCTTGGGGCCGAGGCCGCCGCCGTTTTCTCCACACTCGACGACCCGCAGTACCATCGCGACGGTCTTACGACATGGGACTTCGACGACCTGCCGGCCGAGATCGACATCCGCCGCGGAGGATTGGCGCTGAAAGCCTATCCGATGCTGGTCGATCAGCAGACGAGCGTCGCCCTGCGGCTGGCCGATTCGCCCGAGCGGGCCGAGCAGCAGACCCATCAGGCGTTGCGCCGGCTACTCGTGCTTTCGGAAGGCCGCCGTTTGGGCAGCCAGGCGCAATGGCTGCCCAAGCTCAACGAGATGCGGCTGCAGGCGGCTTCGATCCGCAACTTCGACATCCGCGCGGAGATCGCTGAGCTGATTGCGGACCGGGCGGTGCAAAGCGGCGGCCCGATTCCCCGCAGCCGGGAGCAGTTCGCTCGCTGGATCGGGCAGGCCCGGCAGCGGATCGGCCTGGCCACGCAGGACATCGCCGAGTTGGCCGGTCCGCTCTTCCACGAATACCACCAGGCCCGCCTGGCGCTGGAGCAAATCCCCGGCGCCAAGTGGCAATACGCGGCCGAAGACGTCCGCCTCCAACTCCAGGAACTTGTCGCCACCGGATTCCTCACCTCTACGCCCTGGCAACAGCTCGCGCACTACCCACGCTACTTTCGCGCCGTCACTCACCGCCTGCAGGCGCTGCGCGGCGGCGGTCTCGCGCGCGACCGGGAAGGAACCGAAGAAGTTCGCCGTTGGTGGAACGCGTATCTCGACCGGCTCGAGCAACACCGGCAGACGGGCATTGAGGATCCGCAGTTGGCCCGCTTCCGTTGGATGCTGGAGGAATATCGCGTCTCCCTCTTTGCCCAGAAGCTGGGAACCGCGATCACCGTTTCGGCCAAACGCCTCCAGCAACAGTGGGCGACGATCTCGTCGGGCTGAACGGCATCTTGCGCAGTGCTTGCGGCCAAGCTGGAGGCGAAGCTGAGTTGAGGCGTATTCACTATTCATCCCTCGCATTAGCAAGTGCATTCGGTCGTGTTCCAGCGGCTGTCTTCCAGAAAACAGTCTCGTTGCTCGACGTTCACGATGTGACCCCAAATCTTCGCTGGAGTACACAGAAACATCGCGCCGTGCGAGCACGCCTTGAGCAGTTGGGTACCTGTGGTGCCCAAGTTGGCGATTTCTCAAATCGGAGCATGTTTGGGTACCACGCGCTTCCGGGTGGGAGGGCCACCGACTGGCAGCGGCTGGAGACACCGCCGCAAATCGCTCGCGGGCGGGGACGCAACGAGCTTGCTGTGCAGACCTGTGGTTCAAGACCAGGGACAGCACGTCGCCAAGGCATGTTTCTGACGTGTCCGCGGATTTCCGGCTCAACGCCAGTCCGGGGTTTTTGAACCATACGCGAATTGTCAATGAGCTTCGGAGCCGAAAACGCCCGAGGAGGATCGGGTTGCCGGCTTCGATGATGGACATGCGTCCAGTTTTCCAGTCACAGCATGATGGGTGCGGCGCGGATTGTCAATCGTTCTTTTCCGGGCCACGGCGATGCAAGGCCGCTGCGTGACCGTGATGTGCGGTTTTGCCGGGCAGGCGTGGTGGCGAGGCAGGGGGAGTTTTTCGACAAGGCGGGTTTTCTGCGTTTTA
>Ga0123332_1004504_pt1 | contig 12192 bp, 8 predicted proteins | sample BioC12SIPDNA_4_FD_89958 | JGI IMG/M metagenome (GOLD analysis project Ga0123332, IMG submission 89958) | Anaerobic biogas reactor microbial communites from Washington, USA - Biogas_R2_A C12 SIP DNA | ecosystem: Engineered > Bioreactor > Anaerobic > Unclassified | place: Washington, USA...
CGACAGGTCGAGCGCGTCGAGGTCGACGGCCAACAGCGGGCCGCCGGCGCCCCCGGCGCCCGGGGCGACCCCCTCGGCGGGCGCCTCGGCCGGCGCGCCGGCGGCCGCTTGGCTCGCCACGGTGGGCAAGACCAGCTCGCCGAAGCTGGCCGGGGGCACCGTCACGGCGCCGCCGGCCAGGCGCCGCACCACGGCGTAGAGCTGTTCGGCGTCGCCGGCGCGGATCGCGGTGCCCAGGGCGCCCTTGAGGGCCGCGCTGACCTCGAGGCTCATGCCGTCGCCGGCCAGCTCCAGCAGCGCCTTCACGGCCGCCGCCAGGTCGCGGGCGAGGGCCGCGCGCAGGCTCTCCTTGGGCTGGCCGGCAGCGCCCTCGCTGGCGCTGCCCTCCACGGCGGTCGAGCGCAGCGCGGCGCCGTTCCACGGCACCCCGTAGCCCTCTAGGTAGAGGCGGCCGCGCGCCCACAGGAAGCGCCCGGCGTGCAGGTCGCCGTGCACGAGGCCGGCCCGCGCCGCGTCGCGCAGGACCGTCAGCGCCTGCAGCGCGAAGCGGTCGTCGACCACCGCCTCGCCCGGCGCCACCAGCATCGCGCCCTCGGGGTAGGCGGTGACGAGCACGCCGGCCTCGCCATCGAAGCCGGCCGCCAGCACGGTGGGGACCCCGTCGACCACCACCTGGCCCGGCTTGACGCGCGGCGCGCCCGGGAAGTCGTAGACGAGCACGGCCAGGCCGGTGATGGCGTCGACGCCGCGGCTGGTCACGACGTCGCCGTCGCGCCTCAGCTGCTCGCCGCGCTGGTAGCGGGCGACGCCGCTCACAGGCGGCACGGCCCCTGATCAACGCTGCCTAGCACGACGGCGAGTATAGCGGCCGCGTCACGGCCGTCACAAGGCGGCGCGACGCGGCCGCCGGCTCACGCTGCGTCACCTCGCGGCCCGTCGCGGGGGCGGCGGGCTGGTACGCTCTTCCCACCATGGAAGTGACCCGCGAACGCGTCCTAGAAGCGCTGCGAGAAGTCGCAGACCCCGGCCTCGGCCTCGACCTGGTGGCGCTCGACATGCTCGAGAGCCTAGACGTCGCCGGCCGCAGCGTCCGCCTCAAGCTCGACCTCGTGACCCCCGCGTACCCGCACCGGGGCCGCCTCGAGGAGGACGTGCGCGGGGCGCTCACGCGCGCCTTCGGCGACGTGGAGGTGCAGGTCGAGGCGGGCTCGCGGCTGCCCACCCCGGTCAAGGAGCCGCTGCCGGGCGTCAAGGCGCTCATCGCCGTGGGCTCGGGCAAGGGCGGGGTGGGCAAGTCCACGGTGGCCGCCAACCTGGCGGCCGCGCTGGCGCTGGAGGGGGCGGCGGTGGGCATGCTCGACGCCGACATCTACGGCCCCTCGCAGAGCAAGATGTTCGGCGTCGAGGGGCGGCGCCTGATGGCCGACGACGAGAAGCGCATCCTGCCGCTGCGCAACCACGACGTCAAGGTCATCTCGATCGCCAACCTGGTGGAGGACGGCCAGGCGCTCACCTGGCGCGGGCCCATCCTGCACGGCACCCTCACGCAGCTGCTCAACCAGACCACCTGGGGCGACCTCGACTACCTGATCATCGACCTGCCGCCCGGCACCGGCGACGTGCAGCTGTCGCTGTCGCAGCTGGTGTCGGTCACGGGCCTGGTGATGGTCACCACCCCGCAGGACATGGCGCTGGTCGACGTGCGGCGCGCCTACACCATGGCGCGCAAGACGCACCTGCCGGTGCTGGGCGTGATCGAGAACATGAGCTACTACCCGCTGCCCGACGGCACGCGCGACCACATCTTCGGCGAGGGCGGCGCCCAGCGCTGGGCCGAGGAGGAGCAGCTGCCGCTGCTGGGCCAGGTGCCGGTCACGCGCGCGCTGCGCGAGAGCGGCGACGGCGGCACGCCGCTGGTGGTCCTCGACCCCGGCAACCCCAGCGCCGTCGAGCTGCGCCTCGCCGCCCGCCGCATCGCCAGGCAGGTGGGCAGCCAGGCGCTGTCGAGCCTGCCGATGGCTTGACGCCTCTGCTATACTCCCGCCATCGGGAGGAGTAGGCGCACCGCCTCCTCGCCAGAGAGCCCGGGTCGATCGCGACCGCGTTCGAGCGCGCACGCGCTCCGCACGCGCCGCGACGGCTGCGATCCCGGGTCGGGGAGAGGCGCCGAACGTCGCCCGTAGCGTCATCGCTCTGGGGAAGAACGCCGCGTAGCGGTCAGTAGAGCCCCCGGTCGCCGCCCCGTCAGCGCGGCCACGAGCGCCCGCGCGATCGCGCGGGAACTGCGGTGGTACCGCGGGGTCTCACGCCTCGTCCGCAGAAGCGGCGGACGGGGTGTTCTCGTCTCTCCCCTCCGCCCAGCACGCAGCGTGGCCCGCAGGGCCGCGGAGGAGGAGCGCATGAGCGAGCGAGAGAGCGCCGGCCTAGCCGGCAACCAGAGCACCGAGAGCGCGCCCGAAGGCGCCCCGCTGGCCGGGCGGTACGACCCGTTCGCCGTCGAGGGCGAGTGGGTGCGGCGCTGGGCGGAGGAGCCGTTCACCGCCGACGCCTTCAGCAGCAAGGAACCGTTCACCATCGTCATCCCGCCGCCCAACGTCACGGGCAACCTCCACCTCGGCCACGCCTTCGACAACACCATCATCGACACCCTCATCCGCTTCAAGCGCATGCAAGGGTACGAGGCGCTGTTCCAGCCCGGCACCGACCACGCCGGCATCAGCACCCAGGTGGTGGTGGAGCGCGAGCTGCGCAAGGAGGGCACCAGCCGCTTCGAGCTCGGCCGCGAGCGCTTCCTGGAGCGCGTGTGGGAGTGGAAGGAGAAGTACGGCGGCATCATCCTCGAGCAGCTGCAGCGCCTGGGCGTGAGCGCCGACTGGAGCCGCACGCGCTTCACCATGGACGAGGGGCTGTCGCGCGCGGTGCGCCGCCAGTTCGTGGAGCTGTACCACAAGGGCCTCGTCTACCGCGGCGAGCGCATCGTGAACTGGGACCCCGCCAGCCGGACGGTGCTGTCGGACCTGGAGGTCGACCGCGAGGAGCGCCCCGGCAAGCTCTACCACCTGGCCTACGAGCTCGAGGGCGGCGGCGAGATCGTCATCGCCACCGTGCGCCCCGAGACGATCTTCGCCGACGTGGCCATCGCCCTGCACCCCGACGACCCGCGCGCCGCCGCGCTCGAGGGCAAGCGCGCCCGCATCCCGCTCACCGAGCGCTACGTGCCCGTCATCCTCGACGAGGCGGTGGAGCTCGGCTTCGGCACCGGCGCGCTCAAGATCACCCCGGCGCACGACCCCACCGACTTCGAGATCGGCGAGCGCCACGGCCTGCCGCGCCCCAGCGTCATCGACCTGGACGCGCGCCTCACGGGCGAGCTGGTGCCCGAGGGGCTGCGCGGCCTCGACCGCTTCGAGGCGCGTAAGCGCGTGGTGCCGCTGCTCGAGGAGGCGGGCGCGCTGCGCGCGGTGGAGGACCACACCGTGTCGCTGGGCATCTCCGAGCGCACCAAGGAGCCGGTGGAGCCGATCCTGTCGCTGCAGTGGTTCTACGACACCGACGAGGCGGCCAAGCGCGCGCTCGCGGCGCTCGACGCCGGCGAGATCGAGGTGCACCCCGAGCGCTTCACCAAGGTGAACCGCGACTGGCTCGCCAACCTGCGCCACTGGTGCATCTCGCGCCAGCTGTGGTGGGGGCACCGCATCCCGGCGTGGTACGACGCCGAGGGCAACGTCTACGTGCCGCCGCTGGAGGACCCCGACCTCGACCCCACCGACGACCCGCGCTACCAGGGGCTCGAGCTGACGCAGGACGAGGACGTGTTCGACACCTGGTTCTCCTCGAACCTGTGGCCCTTCAGCACGCTGGGCTGGCCCGACACCGAGGACCCGTTCTACAAGAAGTTCTACCCGACCGACGTGCTCGTCACGGGCTACGACATCATCTTCTTCTGGGTGGCGCGCATGCAGCTGGCCGCCTACCAGTTCACCGGCCAGCGCCCCTTCAAGGACGTGCTGCTGCACGGCCTGGTGGTCGACGCCCAGGGCCAGAAGATGTCGAAGTCCAGGGGCAACGGCGTCGACCCGCTCGACATGATCGAGAGGTACGGCGCCGACGCGCTGCGCTTCGTGATGGGCTACGTCGCCACCGGCGGCCAGGACATCCGCTGGGACGAACGCCGCGTGGAGATGGGGCGCAACTACGCCAACAAGCTGTGGAACGCCGCGCGCTTCGCGATGATGCACCTCGACCTGGCGCAGCCCGCCAGCGAGCCGGCGCCCGAGCGCCTCGCCGACCGCTGGATCCTCAGCCGCCTGGCGCGCACCGTCGAGCAGGTGACCGCCGACCTGGAGGCCTACGACCTGGGCGCCGCCACGCGCCACCTCTACGACTTCGCCTGGTCGGAGTTCTGCGACTGGTACCTGGAGGCCGCCAAGGCCGCGCTCAACGAGGGCGACGCCAGCACCAAGGCCACGCTGCGCTACGTGCTGGAGGCGATCCTCAAGCTGCAGCACCCGCTGATGCCGTTCGTGACCAGCGAGCTCTACCGCGCGCTGGGCAACGAGCGGCAGCTGGCGCTGGCCGAGTGGCCGCAGGCGCGCGCCGAGCACCTCGACCCCGCCGCCGAGCGCGAGTTCGCCCACCTGCAGGCGGCCGTTGGCGCGGTGCGCAGCCTGCGCTCCGACGCCGAGGCGGCGCCCTCGGCGCGCCTCGAGGTGCACCTGGACGGGCCGGGCGCGGCGCGCGTGCGCGCGGTGGCCGACCTGTTCGAGGCGCTGGCCCGCGCGCGCCTGCTGGAGGGCGCGGCGACCGGCCCGGCGCTGAGCCAGGCGGTGCCCGAGCTCGAGGTGACGCTGCCGCTGGCGGGCCAGGTCGACGTGGCCGAGTACCGCGCGCGCCAGCAGCGCCGCCTGCAGAAGCTCGCGCAGGAGCGCGAGCGCTCGGCCAAGAAGCTCGCCAACGAGCGCTTCACCGCCAACGCCCCCGCCGAGGTGGTGGAGGAGGAGCGCCGCCGCCTGGCGGAGGCCGACGACGTCATCGCGCGTGTAAGCGGGCTGCTGGCGCAGCTCGAGCGCACGGCCGTGGCCGAGTAGGCTGGACGCGTCGCCCGGCCGCCGCGCACGCGGGACGCGCCCGGCGACGAGGTGCGAGATGCTCGAGATCGACGACCATCTGACGCTGGCCGCGCTGGAGGAGGTCTCCCGGCGCGGCCGGCGCGTGTCCTTAGCGCCCGCGGCGCGCGAGCGCGTGGCGCGCAACCGCGCCTTCGTCGACGACCTGCTGGCGCGCGGCGAGACCGTCTACGGCCTCACCACCGGCTTCGGGCGCTTCGCCAGCACCCGCATCGACGACGGCCAGGTGCGGCAGCTGCAGCGCAACCTGATCCTGTCGCACGCCGTGGGCGTGGGCGAGCCGTTCCCCACCGAGGTGGTGCGCGGCATGCTGCTGCTGCGCGCCCAGTCGCTGGCGCTGGGCGCCTCGGGCGTGAGGCCCGTGGTGGTGGAGCGCCTGCTCGCCCTGCTGAACGCCGGCGTGCACCCGGTGGTGCCGTCGCAGGGCTCGGTGGGGGCCTCGGGCGACCTGGCGCCGCTGGCGCACGTGGCGCTCACCCTCATCGGCGAGGGCGAGGCGGAGCTGGGCGGCGAGGTGCTGCCGGCCGCCACCGCGCTCGAGCGCGCCGGCCTCGAGCCCATCGAGCTGGCGGCCAAGGAGGGCCTGGCGCTCATCAACGGCACCCAGGCGATGACGGCGCAGCTGGCGCTGGCGCTGCTCGACGCCGAGCGCCTGGCGCGCGTGGCCGACGTGGCCGCGGCCATGACCGTCGAGGCGCTGCTGGGCAGCCACATGCCCTTCCACCCGGCGGTGGCGCGCCTGCGCCCCCACCCGGGGCTGGCGGCGGTGAGCGCCAACCTGCGTGCGCTGCTGGCGGGCTCCGAGATCGTGCTGTCGCACGCCGACTGCGAGCGCGTGCAGGACCCGTACTCGCTGCGCGGCGTGCCGCAGATCCACGGCGCCAGCCGCGGCGCGCTGGCGCACGTGCGCGACGTGCTCGAGACCGAGCTGGCCAGCGTGACCGACAACCCGCTGGTGGTCACCGAGGGCCTCAGCGAGCCGGAGCGCGCCTACGGCGACTACCTGCAGGACGGCGCGCCGGCCGACGGCGTGGTGATCTCGGCGGGCAACTTCCACGGCCAGCCGCTGGCGCTGGCGGCCGATTACGCCGCCATCGCCGTGGCCGAGCTCGCCAACGTCAGCGAGCGGCGCACCGAGCAACTGGTCAACCCGGCGCTGTCGGGGCTGCCGGCGTTCCTCACCCAGCAGGGCGGCCTCAACTCGGGGCTGATGGTGGCGCAGTACACCGCCGCCGCGCTGGTGAGCGAGAACAAGGTGCTCGCGCACCCGGCGTCGGTCGACTCGATCCCCACCAGCGCCAACCAGGAGGACCACGTGTCGATGGGCACCCACGCCTGCCGCAAGCTGCGCCAGGTGGTGCGCAACGCGCGCTACGTGCTGGCGGTCGAGCTGCTGGCCGCCGCCCAGGCGCTCGACCTGCGCGCGCCGCTCGTGCCCGGCACGGGCGCCAGGGCGGCGCACGCGCACCTGCGCGGCCTGGTGCCGCACCTGGGCGCCGACCGCTACCTGAAGCCCGACGTGGAGCGGGTGCACGGCGCCATCGTCGACGGCAGCCTGCTGGCGGCGGTGGCGGCCGCGGGGGTGGAGCTCACGTGAGGGTGCGCCACGCGGAGCTGAGCTTCACCGGCCCGGCCACCTTCTTCAAGGCGCCGTACCTGGGCTCGGCCGCGGGGCCGGTGGGCGCCGCCCCGGCGGCCGGCGCGGCCGAGGCGCCGCCAAGCCCGCCCACCAGCCTGCCGCCCGAGGCGCCGGAGGGGACGGTCCTGACAGGCGCCCGGCCAACCTACGACGTGGCCTTCCTGGGCGTGCCCTACGACTTCGCGGTGGGCTTCCGCCCCGGCGCGCGCTTCGCGCCCAACGCCGTGCGCGCCGCCAGCGGGCGCTACGCCCTGCCGCCGCAGGGGTTCTACGACCTCGAGGCGGACCGCTACCGCCTCACGGGCGCGCGCCTGGTGGACGCCGGCGACGTCGACCCGGCGCAGCTCGAGACCCACGAGACGCTCGAGCGCATCACGGCTGCCGCGCGGCGCGTGCGGGCCCTGGCGCGACTGCCGGTGTTCGTGGGCGGCGACCACTCGGTGAGCTTCCCGCTGCTGCGCGCCTTCGACGACGTGGAGGGGCTGCACGTGGTGCAGCTCGACGCCCACCTCGACTTCACCGACGCCCGCAACGCCACGCGCTACGCCAACTCGAGCCCGTTCCGGCGCGCCGTGGAGGCGCTGCCGAACCTGGCGAGCGTCACGGTGGTGGGCCTGCGTGGCGTGCGTGCCGACGCCGAGGCGTTCGCCGCCGCCCGCGCCCGCGGCCACGCCCTGATCAGCGCGCGCAGCGTGCGCGAGAGCCTGGCGGCGGTGGTGGAGCGCCTGCCGCGGGGCGCGAACGTGTACCTGAGCGTGGACGTGGACGCGCTCGACCCCGCCGAGCTGCCGGGCACCAGCAGCCCCGAGCCGGAGGGCCTGAGCTACGGCCAGCTGCGCGACCTGGTGGCGGCCACGATCGAGCGCAACCGCCTGGTGGGCGTCGACCTCACCGAGCTGGCCCCCAACCTCGACCCCAGCGGCCGCAGCGAGCTGCTGGCGGCGCGGCTGCTGGCCGAGACGCTGGCGCTGTGGTGGGACGCGCGCGAGGCCGCGGACGGCGCCCGCGGCTGAGCCTCAGCCCTCGGCGCGCCACACGGTCTGGCCGCCGATCACCATCTCCTTGATCGAGGGCTGGCCCCAGGTGTAGAGGGGCAGCAGCGCCTCGGCGCCGTTCACCACCAGGTAGTCGGCCGCGGCGCCCGCCTGCACGCGCCCCCAGTCGGGGCGCCCCAGGGCGTCGGCGGCGTTGGCGGTGCCGGCCACCAGCGTCTCGTGCACCGTGAGGCCGGTGGCCACGCCGGCGAGCTGCAGCGCCGGCAGCAGCCCGAACAGCGGGCTCGAGCCGGGGTTGTGGTCGGAGGCGATGGCGACCTTCACGCCGCTGGCGCGCAGCTGCGCCGCCTGGGGCAGCGGCGCGCGCAGCAGCAGCGCCGCCAGCGGCAGCAGGGTGGCCACGCTGCCGGCGGCGGCCAGCGCCTCCAGGTCCTCGGGCGTGGCGCGCTCGAGGTGGTCGGCCGACAGCCCGCCCAGCTCGGCCACCAGCTTGGCGGCGCCGGAGTTGCTGAACTGCTCGGCGTGCGCCTTCACCGGCAGGCCGAGCTCGAGCGCCGCCTCCAGCACGCGCCGCCCCTCGGCGAGCGTGAAGGCGCCGTCCTCGATGAACACGTCCACGGCGTCGGCGAGCCGCTGGCGCGCGGCCTCGGGCAGCGTCTCGCTGACGAAGCGGTCGAGGAAGCGCTCGCGGTCCTCGGCGGGGTCGGGGAGGTGCGCCAGCAGCGTGGTGGTGACGCGCAGCGGGCCGTCCTCGCCGAGGCGGCGCGCCGCCTGCAGCATGCGCAGCTCGTGCTCGGTGGTGAGGCCGTAGCCCGACTTCACCTCCAGGGCGGTGACGCCGCCGCGCTGGAAGGCGGCGGCGCGGCGCCGCGCCAGCATCATCAGCCCGGCGTCGGACATGGCGCGCGTGGCTTCCACCGTGGCCAGGATGCCGCCGCCCTCGGCGGCGATCTCCTGGTAGGTGACGCCCGCCGAGCGCCTCACGTACTCGTCGACGCGGCTGCCGGCCCACACCAGGTGGGTGTGGCTGTCGACGAGCCCGGGGATCACGGCGCTGCCGCCCAGGTCGATCGTCGGCCAGCCTGCGTAGTCGGCGGGCAGCGCGGCCGCGGGCCCCACCCAGGCGTAGCGCCCGTCGTCGACGACGAAGGCCGCGTCCTCGACGCGGTCGAAGGGGGTGTAGAGCTCGCTGACGCCGCGCACCACGCGTCGGTTCATGCGTCGTCCTTTCGTGGCGTGCCGGAGGCGCCGGGCACGCTGGGCAGGTCGAGGCCGCGCTCCCGCGCCACGGCGGCGGCGCGCTCGTAGCCGGCGTCGGCGTGGCGCATGACGCCGGTGCCGGGGTCGTTGAGCAGCACGCGCGCCAGGCGCTCGGCCGCCTCCGGGCTGCCGTCGGCGACGCTCACCTGGCCGGCGTGGAGCGAGTAGCCCATGCCGACGCCGCCCCCGTGGTGGAAGCTGACCCAGCCCGCGCCGCTGACCGCGTTGAGCGCGAAGTTGAGCAGCGCCCAGTCGGCCACGGCGTCGGAGCCGTCCTGCATCGCTTCGGTCTCACGGTACGGGCTGGCCACCGAGCCGGAGTCGAGATGGTCACGCCCGATCACGATCGGCGCCTTGAGCTCGCCGCTGGCCACCATCTCGTTGAACCGCAGGCCGGCCCTGTCGCGCTCGCCGTAGCCGAGCCAGCAGATGCGCGCCGGCAGGCCCTGGTAGGCGAACTTGCTGACGCCCTCGGTGAGCCAGCGCCGCAGGCCCTCGTCGTCGGGGAAGAGCTCGAGCAGCGCGCGGTCGGTGCGGGCGATGTCCTCGGGGTCGCCCGAGAGCGCCACCCAGCGGAACGGCCCGCGCCCCTCGCAGAACTGGTCGCGGATGAAGGCGGGCACGAAGCCGGGGTAAGCGAAGGCGTCGTCGAAGCCGCCCTCGCGCGCGAAGGCGCGCAGGTTGTTGCCGTAGTCGAACGCCACCGCGCCGCGCTCCTGCAGCTGCACGATGGCCTCGCAGTGGCGCGCCATGGCCTCGAGCACGCGCGCGCGGTAGGCCTTGGGGTCGGCGGCGCGCGCCGCGTCGAGGTCCTCGTCGGGCGCGGCCGGCGGGGCGTAGCCGTACAGCGGGTCGTGGGCGCTGGTCTGGTCGGTGACGAGGTCGACCTGCACGCCGCGGCGCACCAGCTCGGGCAGCACCTCGGCGGCGTTGCCCAAGAGCCCCACCGACAGCGGGCGGCGCTCGGCCACGGCGCGCCCCAGGCGCGCCAGCGCGTCGTCGAGGTCCTCGGTGGCCTCGTCGAGGTAGTGGGTCTCGAGGCGGCGGCGGATGCGCGTGGGGTCTACCTCGACGATCAGCGCCGCGCCGCCGTTGAGCGTGACGGCCAGCGGCTGCGCGCCGCCCATGCCGCCCAGGCCGGCGGTGACGGTGAGGGTGCCGGCCAGCGAGCCGCCGAAGCGGCGCCGCGCGGCGGCCGCGAAGGTCTCGTAGGTGCCCTGCAGGATGCCCTGGGTGCCGATGTAGATCCAGGAGCCGGCCGTCATCTGGCCGTACATCATCAGCCCGTCCTGGTCGAGGCGGTCGAACTCCTCCCAGGTGGCCCAGTTGGGCACCAGGTTGGAGTTGGCGAGGATCACCCGCGGCGCCTGCTCGAAGGTGCGGAACACGCCCACGGGCTTGCCCGACTGCACCAGCAGCGTCTCGTCGTTCTCGAGGCGGTCGAGGGTCTCGACGATGCGGCGGTACGCCTGCCAGTCGCGGGCCGCGCGCCCGCGGCCGCCGTACACCACGAGCCGCTCGGGCGCCTCGGCCACCTCGGGGTCGAGGTTGTTCATCAGCATGCGCTTGGCGGCCTCTTGGACCCAACCCTTGGCCGTCCGCTGGCCGCCCCTCGGGGCGCGGATCGGCCAAGGGCTCGGCAACGGATCGTGCATAGAGCCCTCCTGGTCTGAACGCAACACGTTAGGGCATTATCGCCCGCGCCGCGGGGCACGGGCCGGTGCGCCGGGCGCGCGCGTAGCCGTCGGCGCGACCAGGGGCCGTCAGGGGAGGGGAGGGGTCAGGCGCTCGCGGCGAGGTCGACGCCGTTGACCTCGTTCATGGCGGCCTCGAGGCCCCTGGCGAGGTACGCCTCCACGGCGTCGGCGGCGGCGTGCACCACGCGCGCCACCAGCTCCTCCTCGTGGCTCGCGAAGCGGCTGAGCACCCAGTTCTCGGTGCTCCAGCGCGCGGGCGGGCGGCCGACGCCCACCTTGAGGCGCAGGAAGTCGGGCCCCACCGTCGAGATGATGCTGGCCACGCCGCGCTGGCCGCCCGCCCCGCCGCCCTGCTTGAAGCGCAGGCGGCCGAGCGGCAGGTCGATGTCGTCGTGGATCACCAGCAGCGCGTCGGGGCGCGCGCGGGTGCGGGTGAGCGCCGCCTGCACGGCCTTGCCCGACAGGTTCATGAAGGTGAGGGGCTTGAGCAGCAGCAGCTCGGTGCCGCCCGGCGCCAGCGCGGCGCCCACGCGCGCCTGCTCGGCCTGGCGCTCGCTCTTGAAGGTCACGCCTAGGCGGCGCGCCAGCTCGTCGAGCACCAGGAAGCCGGCGTTGTGGCGCGTGAAAACGTAGTTGGGCCCGGGGTTACCGAGCCCAACCAGGATGCGGACGTTCGCGGCGCCCGCCCCGTCGTTCTTGCGGTTACGGAACAGCACCGGGGCTCAGCCCTCGGCGCCCTCTTCCTCGCTGTCGCCACCCACCAGCTCGGGCTCTTCGGCGGCTTCGGTGGTGTCTTCCTCGGCGAGGCGCGGCGGCACGACGGCCGCGATGGCGAGCTCGAGGTCGTCGAGCACCTCGGCCTCGGACGGAAGGTGGGCCACCAGGTCCTTGACGTGGACGCTGTCGCCGATGTCGAGCCCCGTGACGTCGATCTCGACGTGGTTCGGGATCAGTCGCGGGAGGATGGAGATGCGGACCTCACGACGCTGCACGTCGAGCAGGCCGGCGTTCTCCTTCACGCCGCGCGGGGTGCCGGCCAGCTCGATGGGCACGTTCACCTCGACGGGCTGGTTGGCGGTGACGACGTAGAAGTCCACGTGCATCGGCTCGCGGCGGCGCTTGTCCATCTGCACCTGCTTCACGAGCACGGGATGCACCTCGCCCTCGATGTCGAGGTCGATCAGGCTCGAGGTGCCCTGGGCGCGGAAGGCCTTGTCGAAGGCACGCATCTCGATGCTGATCGGCTGGTTGAACTCCTTGTTGTAAACGATAGCGGGGATGCGGCCGTTGGCACGCTTGGAGCCGGCCTTGCCCGGCACCCGCTTCTCTGCTGCAAGTCTCATGATCCCTCCGGGAAGCGCCCGATGGCGGCGCTGCTGCGACTCATGAGCATACTCGGTGGGGAGGGAGGGTGTAAAGCTTTGGGGAGCTGGTCAGAAGTATTGGAGGGATTCGCGCGGTAGCTTTGTACCGAA
>Ga0123332_1004506_pt1 | contig 12189 bp, 11 predicted proteins | sample BioC12SIPDNA_4_FD_89958 | JGI IMG/M metagenome (GOLD analysis project Ga0123332, IMG submission 89958) | Anaerobic biogas reactor microbial communites from Washington, USA - Biogas_R2_A C12 SIP DNA | ecosystem: Engineered > Bioreactor > Anaerobic > Unclassified | place: Washington, USA...
CACGTGGCGTCGATGGCGTCGAGCGGCAGCTTGTACACGTGCGACGAGCCGGGTCGGAACGGGAAGCCCTTCAGCTCGCCGACGTAGATCGCCGACCGGGTGACCGCGATCGACGTCGGGACCGCCTCGGTGGGCAGCGCGGGCGGGCCGCCCCAGCCCGGGATGTGGTCGGTGGCGACCATCTCCCGGTTGAAGCGGGCCACGGTGCGGATGCGACCGGTCCGGCTGACGCGGAGCACGTCGTTGCCGGCGGCGTCGGCGACCAGCGCGTCGCCGTTCGGGAGGGCGGCGAGGCCGTAGGGGTTGCTCTCCTCGGGGACGCCCTCGTTGTCGTCGGGGTCGATGTCGACCGCCTGGTACGCGGGGAGGTCGGCGACGTGGCTGATGCGGCCGAAGATCGTCCGCCGGTAGAGCTGGCCGGTGTTCGACTCGAGCATCCAGAGGCCGCCGTCGCCGGCGAGGGCGACGTCGACGACGGACCGGGGTCCGGTGAGGTCGACGGAGTGGCGGCCGACCGCCATCACGACCGGCCCGGGCGGACCGAACGCGCCCTGCCCGACGATCGGGACGATGCCGAGCGCGGCGGTGAGGCCGCGCGGCGAGCTGAGGCCGTCGAGGACGACCGTCGCCCGCGAGCGGGACGGGGCGGGGTGACGGGCCGCGCCGGCGGGCACGTCGACGGCGAGGGTGATCGACAGGAGGGACGCGACGGCGACGAGGAGTCGTCGCCACGCGCGGGGGCGGGCGTGGGTCATCGGGGTACGACTTTCTCTCGGTTGGTCGGACCCGACGGCGACGGATCGGGCAGGATCGGCGCCCGCGCCGAGGTCCGGAGTCATCGGTACTCCCGCGCCGGCCCCGGGTCAACGGGCGATCGCGGCGGCGGGCCGATTTCCCGGCCCGTTACTCGCGGTCGGCGGTGACGCCACCGCCGCGGGTGGCCCATCCCCCCGAGGGTGACCGCGGCACCGCGTTCGGTCGCCGGTCGCCGGCGGCGTAGGCCGGGTCGCGGCGGCGGGTAACAGTTTTCCTCCGACCCCAGGTGTTACCTCAGCGGCGGAGGAGGGGGTCGAGCAGGCGGTGCAGCGCGGCGCGGGCGGCGGTGTCGTCGTCGAGCGGGAGCGTGCTCTGCGGCGCGAGGGCGAGCGAGGTGGCGAGGCGGATCAGCACCTCGGCGAGGTGCCGGGCCTCCTCGCCGTCGGGCCGGACGGCGTCGGGATCGTCGGTGCGCGCCGCCTCCTCGACCGCGGCGGCGACGAGCAGGTCGGTGGCGAGCACGATCAGCGGCCCGCCGTCGACGGTGACGAGCCGCAGCAGCTCCGGTTCCTGGCGCACGAGGCGGATGACGAGCGACTCGCGTGCGGCGCGCAGCCCGGCGAGGATGCCGTCGACGACGCGGTCCTCGAGCGTCGGGCGGTCGGCCACCTCGGCGGCGATGGCGGCGAAGGTCCGCTGGAGCTCGCGCCCGAGGGCGGCGTGCACCAGCGCGTCGCGGCCCTCGAATCGCCGGTAGATCGTGGTGCGGCCGAGACGGCCGGCGGCGGCGATCTCCTCGACGGTGAAGCGCCGGAGGCCACCCTCGGCGAGCACCGCGACCGCGGCGTCGAGGATCGCCTCGGTCACCTCGTCGTGATCGGTGCGCGCCGCGACCGCCTCGGCGAGGGGTTCGAGCCGGATCGTCGGCGGACGGCGCACCCGCGTCAGCCCCGCGCCCGGCGGTGGGCCTCGTCGACGAGCGGCGACGTCGGGAGGAGGGCCCCGAACGCCCGCACCAGCGCCCGACAGGCGGCCAGGTCGGCCGGGTTGGGACGGCCGAGGCCCATCAGGCGGCGCGCGAACGGCGGCAGGCTGGCCAGCGCACCGGTGTGGAGCACCCGCCAGATCGGGCGGGCCGGCGCCGGCAGGAACGGCGGGTCGGCGAGGTAGCGGAGCCCCTCGCTCGCCGCTTCGCCGATGGCGAGGCGGGCCCGGTGCCGGTCGAGGGCGGCGAGCGCCTCGTCCCACGACTCGGGGGGCGACACGACGCCGACCGCCCGACCGACGCGGGCGTTCTCGGCGATGTAGCGGTCGAGGCCGGCCCGGTCGAGGGGCCGGGCGCCGAACCGCTGGTGCGCCGACGCGGTGGCCACGAACTGGGTGGCGTGCACGAAGTCGAGCAGCTCGGGCTCGTTGGCGTCGTAGGGCCGACCGTCGGGGCCGATGCCGGTGACGCTGGCGTGCACCCGCGGCAGCATCGCGGTGTAGCGGGCGGCGGTGTCGCTGTCGCCGAAGCTGACCTGCATCACGTACTCGCCGGTGCGCTGGGTGCGGCCCATGAAGTCCTCACCGAAGGCGCTGTGCTCGATCACGCCGGCGAGGGCGCGGGGGTGGAGGGTCTGGAGGGCGAAGGCGGTGAAACCGCTGACCATCATCGAGGAGTCGGAGTGGACCCGCCAGGTGGCGCTCTCGGGGCCGAACCAGCCGGGATCGCCGAGGTTCGGGATCTCGTGATCGGCCCGGCGCGGCATGCGCTCGCCGCCCATCATCTGGCCCAGCCCACGCAGCAGCACCGGGCCGATGACGGGCGCCGCGGCGCGCGCCCACGCGCCGGCGGCGACGCCCGCGGCCAGCTCGGGCGGGGTGGGGACGTGGGGCACCCAGCCGATCGAGTCGCGCCAGTCGGGTCCGATCGGCGACGGCTCGACCTCGGGGTGCCACTGGTTGGGGCCTGCGCTCGGGACGGATTCGACGACGGCCACGGTGCCCTCCGGAAGTGTGGAACAGAACCTGCACCTTTGTACCGCACCCGGCCCGCCGCCGCCATCCCCCCGACACCCGGTACCGGGTTCCACCTGTCGTCGGACACCGCCGTCACCCGGTACCGGGTTCCACCTGTCGTCCGGTACCGCCGACACCCGGTACCGGGTTCCACCTGTCGGCGCGGGCTGGCGGGCTAGGCGAAGGCGACCAGCTCGTCCTCGTCGGTGAGGACGAACAGGCGGGTGCCGCCGGCCGCGACGTCGCGGACGTCGTCGCCGGCGTCGATGGTCCAGAGATCCTCGAGGTCGTCGAGCGAGTGGGCGGTGAGGTCCGCCGAGTCCTCGGAGCAGCTGATGAGCGCCCGGGAGGTGAACTCGCCGTCGCACTCTCCCTCGTCGTCGAAGCGCACGACGTCGGAGATCTCGTTGCCGTCGGAGTCGAAGAGCTGGATCTCGTCGCCCTCGTCGGTGGTCGTGAAGAAGCGGGTGTGGCCGAGGGCGATCGCGCTCAGGTCGTCCTCCTCCCAGAGGGGATCGCCCCCGTCGAGCGGGTACAGGGCGGCGCGCGCGTCGGACCCGCCGTCGTCGTTCGCGAAGAACGAGGTGACCAGCAGGTTCCCGTCGACGACGGCCGCGAGGCTGCCGCCGTCGTCGCCGGGGTCGTCGATCAGCTCGACCGAACCGGTCTCGTCGCCGTCGGGCCCGTACACCGACACCGTGTCGCCGTCGTCGACGATCACCGACGTACCGTCACACCCGCGGGCGCTGCCGGACGCGTCCCAGACCTCGTCGCCGGTGTCGATGTCGTGGGCGACGACCTCCCCGTCCTCGGGCTGCAGGAACACGAGGTCGCCACAGATGATGCCGTCGGAGCCCTCGGCGTCCCAGAGCTCGTCGCCCGTGGCCACGTCGACCGCGGTGGTGGTCCGTTCGGTGTCGTCGTCGGAGAAGTCGAACGTCTGGGTCAGCACGACGTCGGCCTGGCGGATCGCGAACAGGTCGGTGATCTGGTAGCCGAACGGCGCGACGAGCGAGCCCTCCACCTCCCAGAGCTCCTCCCCGTCGTCGAAGTCGTACAGGCGGACCTGATCGCTGTCGTCGTCGTCGGGGTCGACCCCCTCCACGATCAGGCCGTGGCCCTCGACGGCGTGGACCGAGTCGTCGGACAGGAAGGTGGCGTCGAAGTCGACCTGCCACAGCTCGGCGCCGTCGTCGCCGTCGTAGGCCGTGATCGTTCCGTCGTCGGACCCCGTCTGCGTGACGAGGTAGACCCGTTCGGCGTCGGCGGTGAGCACGAAGTCGGGGTCGTCGTCGTCGTCGAGCAGGTTGCCGAGGTCGATCCGCCACCGCTCCGACGGCTCGCCCGACGGGCCGGGCGGCACGCCCGGCAGCGCGAGGCCGCCGCCATCGTCGTCGCGGAGCACGACGAAGGCGACCGCCGCGATCGCCAGCGCGACCACGACGCCGAGGGCGACGAGGCCGATCACCAGGCCGGTGCGCTTCTGCTTCGGCGCCGGGTACCCGCCGGGGCCGGGAGCACCGGGCGGTGCGTAGGCGGGTTGTCCGTACGCGGGCTGCTGCGCGTACCCGGGTGGCGGCCCGTATCCGGGCTGGGCGGGCTGCCCGTACCCCGGCTGCTGGCCGTAGCCCGGCTGGGCGGGCTGGCCGTATCCCGGCTGCTGCCCGTACCCGGGCTGTGCCGGCGCGCCCGGGGGAGGGGGAGGCGCGCCACCGGGCGGTCCGTAGCCGGGCTGGCCGCCGGGCTGGGGCGCTCCGGGCGGCGGTGGGGGATAGCTCATCGGTCGGCCTCGCTCGGGGTCCGGGGGCGGCGCGGGCGGGGGCGCCTGGGTCGCACCCTACGGGAGCCCCGGTCGCGGCTCGTGGCTTCCGGGGCGGGGTCCCCCGACGCTCCCGCCCCGCCGGCGCGCCTCCCGTTCGGTGTGCGCCTGCACCCCGTCGACGACGGGTTTCCGCACACGGAACGGTGACGCGGGCGGGGTAGGACGGGCGGGCCGCGTCAGCCGGTGTGGCTCACGGGGGTGTCATCGCCGGAGGTCGGTTGGATGACGACGAGCACGAGGTCGAGCGGCTCGTCGTGGCGGTTGGCGTAGGAGTGGTCGCGATCGCCGTCGTAGAGGACGGCCCCGCCGGCGGGCACCTCGTAGGTCGCGTCCTCGACGCCGAGGGTCAGCGTGCCGGCGAGCACCGCCATCATCTCCCGGGTGCCGTCGAGGTGCGGCTCGGACTCGTGGACGACGCCGGGGCCGAGGGTCCACCGCCAGAGCTCGACGTGCTCGACGCGGTCGACGCCGACGAGCAGGTCGCCGAACGAGTCGGCCTCGTCGGTCCACAGGCGGATCACCTCGTCGGGACCGACCACCCGCACCGAGGCGGCGTCGGACAGTTCGACCAGGCGGGCGAGGGTGACCCCGTGGGCGTCGGCGAGCCGGCAGAGCGTGCCGATGCTGGGGTTCGTGCGCGCCTGCTCGATCTGGACGAGCATCCCCTTGCTCACCCCGGACCGGGAGGCGAGGGCGTCGAGGGACCACCCGCGCGCGGTGCGCAGGTCGCGGGCGTTGCGCGCGATGGCGGCAGCGACCTCGTCGGCGTCGGGCACGTCGGCACGCTACCGCCCACCGCCCGCTCCGGTCGCTGTGTTGTACCGCCTGGCACACTCCAGTATCGGAGGGCTATAGTGACCGCTCGGTACAACAAACCGACCGAGCGGCCACCCGGATCGGGGTGCCGACCGCCCGGTCGAGGGGCACGACGGGCCGCTCCGGCCCGGGAGCGAGACGAGAGGAACCGGGATGGCAGTGGTGCTGGCGCTGGGCGCGGCGGTGGTCTACGGGTCGGCCGACTTCCTCGGCGGCGTCGCGTCGCGCCGCCACGCGGCGATGGCGGTGGCCCTCACCGCGCAGGCGGCCGGGCTCGCCGCCCTGGTGCTGCTCCTCCCACTGCTCGGCCCGGCGACGGTCGCACCCCGGGATCTCGTGCTCGGCGCGGTCGGGGGGCTCTTCGGTGGCGTCGGCCTCGTGCTGCTGTTCCGGTGCCTCGCCGCCGGACCGATGAGCGTCGTCGCACCGGTGGCCGCGCTGGCGGCGTCGATCGTGCCGGTCGCCGCCGGTCTGCTGCTCGGCGAGCGGCCCGGACCGCTGGCGCTGGTCGGCATCGTCGCCGCCCTGGTCGCGGTGGCCCTGGTCACCCGGGAGGACGACGCTGCGCCCGCGGTCACCCGGGAGGACGACGCGGCGCCCGCGGACGGGACGACCGGTCCCGGCGGCCGGGCGGGGGTCCTCGGCGTCGCCGGACGGGCGCTGCTCGCCGGCGCCGGCTTCGGCCTCTTCTTCGTCGCCCTACACGGCACCGGCGACGACGCCGGGCTGTACCCGCTGCTCGGCGCCCGGATGGCCTCGGTGCCGGTGCTGGCCCTGATCACCTGGCGCGGCGGCGGGTCCCTCACGTCGGTGCTGCGGGGCCGAGGCGCGTGGCCGGTGGTCGCGTGCGGCGTGCTCGACATGGCGGCCAACGCGCTGTACCTCGTCGCGCTCCGCCACGGGATGCTGTCGGTCGTGTCGGCCGTGGTCGGCCTGTACCCGGCGGCGACCGTGATCCTCGCCCAGGGCGTCCTCGCCGAGCGGGTGGGGCGCGTCCAACTCGGTGGCCTGGCGGTGGCCGCCGCCGCGACGACGCTGATCGCGGTCTGATCGCGCCGCGGCACGCGCCGACGACCCGCGCGGCCGCGGACCGTCGCCGGTCGTAGGGTCGCGCGATGCCCCCGTCGCCTTGCACCGCGCCGCTCCGAGCCGGGTCGGAGCGGTACGGATCGCCCCGGTCCGCCCGTCGCCGCGCCCTCGCCGCCCTGACCACGCTGGTCCTCGCCCTCGGCGCGTGCGGAGGCGACGACGGCGGCGACGACGACGCGTCCACGACCACGACGACGACGACCGAGGCCGACGACGCGACCACGACGGAGCCGCCCTCCACCACCGAGGAGCCGACGTCCACGTCCGACACCACCGCGACGTCGGACACCACCGGCACCAGCACCGACGGCGACCCCGGCGACGACACCGCCACGGTCCCGGCCCAGGACGGCGAGTGCCCGAGCAGCAACGTGGCCACGGCGCTGGTGCAGGCCGGTTCGTCCTTCACCGGGGCGACCGTGATCGAGGTGGTGTGCGACGGGCCCTGGGCGGTCGCCACGCTGGCGCTCGGTGAGACCGACCCCGGCGTCGCCCACCTCCGCTACGCCGGCGGGGCCTGGAGCGTCGGCTTCGCCGGATCGACGCTCGAGGCGGGCTGCGACTACGCCCACGCCAACGGCGCCCCGGCCAGCATCCTCGCCGACTGTCCCTGAGCGCCGTTACGGTCTCGGCCCGTGACCAAGCGGACCTGGGCGGCGGTGGCGACGGCAGCGGTGCTGCTCCTCGGGAGCGCGGCGTGCGCGGACGACGACGGAGGTGACGGAGGTGACGGTGCGGTGACGACGACGACCGAGGCGGCCGACTCCGGCGGCGACTCCGATGCCACGGGCGGGTTGACGCCCCCCGAGCGGGCCGACGGGCCGGCCGCCACCGTCGCCGGACCCCTCACCGCCGGCCGCGGCATCCACCTCCTCTCCGCCGGCGGCGGGCCCGACCTCGCCGCCGCGGGCTGGGTCGAGGAGGAGTTCACCGTCGAGGGCACCGCGGTCGACTACGAGACCGCCGACGGCGAGGCGCCGCCCGCCGACGGCCACTGGGACCTCGTCCCCGGCGACGAGGCCGACTACCGCACCCGCATCGTGGTGCGCCGCCCCGGCGACGCCGCCGACTTCGACGGCACCGTCGTCGTCGAGTGGCTCAACGTCAGCGCCGGCGCCGACTCCAGCCCCGACTACACCTACCTGGCCGACGAGCTGGTGCGGGGCGGGTACGCGTGGGTCGGCGTGTCGGTGCAGAGCATCGGGGTCGAGGGCGGCGACGTCGCGGTGATGACCCCGGTGTCGGAGTTCGCCGGCGCGGGGCAGGGCCTCAAGGCGATCGACGCCGAGCGCTACGGCGACCTCACCCACCCCGGCGACGCCTTCTCCTACGACATCTTCACCCAGGTCGCCCGGGCCCTCCGCACCCCCGGCGACGTCGACGCCCTCGGCGGCCTGGAGGTCGAACGGCTCCTCGGGGTCGGCGAGTCGCAGTCCGCGTTCACCCTGACCTCCTACATCGACGGGGTGCAGCCGCTCACGGGTGCCTTCGACGGCTTCCTCGTGCACAGCCGGGGCGGGGCGGCCGCGCCCCTGCGCGTCGAGTCCGGCGGCATCGACATCGCCTCGTCGCTCGGCGGCGAGCCGACGCTGATCCGCACCGACGGGGCCGCGCCGATCATCGTGCTCGAGACCGAGAACGACGTCGTCGGCCTGCTCGGCTACCTGCCCGCCCGCCAGCCCGACGACGACCGCCTGCGGCTGTGGGAGATGGCGGGCACGTCCCACGCCGACCTGTACCAGGTGGGTGGGATCGAGGACGTCCTCGGCTGCCCGACGCCCGTCAACGCCGGCCCGCAGCACTTCGTGGTCAAGGCGGCGCTGCGCCACCTGACCCGCTGGATCACCGACGGCACGCCGCCGCCCGAGGCGCCGCGGCTCGAGGTCGACGACGCCACCGGCACCTACGTGGTCGACGACGACGGCATCGTCGCCGGGGGCATCCGCACCCCGCTCGTCGACGTGCCGGTCGACCGCCTGTCGGGCGAGGCGAGCCCGGAGGCGTCGGTCGCCTGCCTGCTGTTCGGCAGCACGACCCCGCTGGCCGACGACCGGCTGGCCGAACTCTACCCCGACGCCGACACGTACCTCGCCGCGTTCGAGGCCTCCGCCGACGAGGTGATCGCCGCCGGGTTCGTCCTCGACGACGACCGCGACGCCCTCCTCGCCGAGGCCCAGCCCGACCGCATCCCGTAGTCCCCCTCCCCCCGGGGACGGTCACCCCCACCCTCCCCGTAGTGGCGCGCGATTCCCGCCCCGGGCGGCGGAGAACGCGCGCCAGTTCGGGGGAGGGAGCGGAGGGGGAGCGGAGAGGGAGGGGGAGGGCGCGTCCCGGGTCCGCCCCCTCGGGGCGGGGGCGCGCGGCCTACGGTGCGGCCGTGAGCGTGAGGGAGGTGACGACGGTGTTCGCCGTGCTGGCGGTGGTGGGGGCCGTCGGCGGCGGGGCCGCGCTGGTCGGCTTCCTGCTCCCGCCGACCCGGCCGACGGTGCGGCGCCTGCTCCGGGGGCAGGGCTACCCGCTGGCGTGGACGGTCGCGACGGTCGCCACGCTCGGGAGCCTCTACCTGTCCGAGGGGGCGCACTTCCCGCCGTGCCGGTTCTGCTGGTTCCAGCGCATCGCCATGTACCCGCTGGTCGTCGTGCTCGCCGTGGGCTGGTGGCGGCGCGAGGCGAGTCCCCGGATCATCGCCTTCGTGATCGCCGGGCTCGGCCTGGCGGTGAACCTCTGGCACGTCGCGATCGAGATCCGCCCGTCGCTGGAGGGCACGGGCTGCGATCCGGTCAACCCCTGCTCGCTGCGGTGGATCGAGGTGTGGGGGTTCTGGACGATCCCGCGGATGGCGACCGTCGCCTTCCTGCTGGTGCTGACCCTGCTGGCGCTCGACCGGGGCGCCGTCGACGAGGAGACGAACCGTTGAGCAAGCCCAAGCCCACCAAGGGCCGTCCGCTGGGGGGCCGGAGCCGGGTCGAGGCGGCCCGTTCGGGATCGTCGCGGCCGATCTTCCCGATCGTGATCGGCGTGGTCGTCGCCCTGGTCGCGATCACCCTCGTGGCGATGCGCCTGTCCGACGACGACGGCGGAGACGGCGGCGGATCGGGCACGCTCGCCCCCGGCGACCAGGCGTACGGGCCGGTCGAGGTCGAGGGCGACGACCTACCGCCGTGGCCCGACTCGGGCGCCCCCCACATCGGCATGGCCGCCCCGACCCTGGTGGGCGAGACTCCGTCGGGCGAGGAGATCACGATCGCGCCCGGCGAGGACGGGCCGATGGTCGTCGTGTTCCTCGCCCACTGGTGTCCGCACTGCCAGGCCGAGGTGCCCCGGATCGTCGAGGAGACCGACGCCGACGGCCGCATCGACGGGGTGCAGGTCGTGGCGGTGCTGACCTCGAGCACCGCCGAGCGCGAGAACTTCCCGCCGGGGGAGTGGCTCGCCCGGGAGGGGTGGAAGGGGCCGGTCATGGTCGACACCGACCCGTTCGACGAGACGCTCCCGTCCCAGCCGGTGGCGGCGACCGCGTACGGCATGGGGTCGTTCCCGTACATGGTCGCGATCGACGCCGACGGCGTCGTGACCGCCCGGGTGCAGGGCGAGCAGGGCACCGACGGCATCCGCGCCCTGTTCGCCACCGCCGCCTGACGCGCCGACCGGGGCCCGGCCGCGGGCCCCGCGCCGTCCGCGGGGCTCAGGTCCCGGCGAGGCGGCGGATCAGGTGCCGGCGAGGCGGCGGATCACCGGCTCCATCGCGTCGAGGTCGTGGAGCGACAGTCCGATGCCGCTGATGCCGAAGCGCTCGCGGCGCTCGACGAGGTCGTCGGCGATCTGCTCGACCGAGCCGCACAGGGCGTGCGGGGAGCGGAGCGCCTCCTCGGGGGACAGGCCGAACCCGCCGGCCAGCGCCTCGGCGGTGCCGGGCCGGTCGTCGGTGACCACGACGAGGTGGATGCGCGTCTGGATCTCGATGCGGTCGAAGCGATCGCCCGCCGCGGCGCGGATCCAGCCGAGCTTGCGGTCGGTGGCCGCCTCGGTGGCGTCGGCGCCCGCCCGGGCGTCGATCACGCCGTGGGGCAGCTTGGGGTTGAGGCCGACGACGTCGGCGTGGCGACCGGCGACCTCGAGCACCCGCCGCCCGCCGCCCCCGATGACGATCGGCAGCGGATCCTGCACCGGCTTCGGGGTGCCGGCGAGCCCGTCGATCCGGTAGTGCTCACCGGCGAAGTGGCACGGCCCGGGCGAGAACAGCGCCCGCACGACCCGGACCGCCTCCTCCAGCCGGGCGACCCGCACCGGCGGCGGGTCCATGGGGATGCCCGCGTGCTCGTAGTCGGAGGTCATCCACCCGGCGCCGAGGCCCAGCTCGAATCGCCCGTCGGAGAGGAGGTCGATCGTCGCCGCCTCCTTGGCGACGATCGCCGGGTGCCGGTAGTCGTTGCTCAGCACGAGCGCCCCGACGCGCAGGGTCGTGGTGGCGTCGGCGGCGGCCATCAGCGCGGCGAACGGGGCGAGCTGGTCGTCGAGGTGGTCCGACACCGTCATTCGGTGGACGCCGAGGTCCTCGAGGCGGCGGGCCAGGTCGGTCCAGTGGCGCCGGTCGACGTCGGGCGGCGACGAGCACTGGATGCCGAACCGGAAGGGGGGGAGCCGGGTGGTCATTCGGCGCCGACCGTACCGGCCCGGGTTCAGCCGTCGCCGATTCTCGCCGCCAGGTCGACCAGCCCGTCCTCGTCCAACTCCCCTGCGTGGCGCTCGGCGACCCGGCCGTCGGCGTCGACGACGACGAGGAACGGGTAGCTGGTGAGTCCGTAGGCGGACGCGGCGAGCGAGCCGTCCTCGCGGCTGGAGTCGAGCAGCGTGCGCCCGGCGAAGCCCTCGGCCTCGATCCAGGCGCTCGGCGGGTAGTTGCCCGCGGCCGGGTCGGACCCGGTGAGGACGCCCACCACGGGAACCCCGTCGATCGCGCCGTCGTCGTCGGACACGGCGACGATGCGGGGCAGCTCCGCCTGGCAGTGCGGGCACCAGTGGGCGAGGAAGGCGATGATCATCGGACCGTCGTCGCCGGGCACGACCTCGATCTCGTCGCCGGCGAGGTCGATGCCCCGCAGCTCGGGCGCGGCCGCGCCGATCGCGGGGTCGTCACCGCCGGAGGGGAGGTCGGCCAGCGCGACGCCGGAGACGGTGATCGGCCCGGTACCGACCCCGTCGCCCTGCTCGGCGGCGACGGTCGTGGGCGTCGCGTCGCCGCTCGGGTCGGCGGCCGCACCGTCGTCGCCCCGGGCGCTGACGGAGTCGTCGCGTCCGCAGGCCGCCACGGCGAGGAGCAGCAGACAGGCGAGGAGGCGGAGGGTCCGGCGGCGCATCCGTGCGACCGTACCGGGCGCCCCCGCACGAACCACCCCCGGGGGGCGCCACCTCGGCGATGGCACCGTCGACCCGCGTCGCCGGCCCCGCTGGCGACTCAGGCGACTCAGGCCGGGCCGAGGGCGGCGCGGACGCTGCGGTCGAAGTGCTGCTGGGCGGCGTCGAAGTCGCCCGCCTCGTCGAGCAGCGCCCCCGGGCCGCCGAGCGCGGCGTGGAGGTGCGTGCGGCCCTGGCGGCCCCACTCGTCGTCGACCCACCGGGCGAGGAAGTAGCCCTCGCGCTCGGCCTCGCGCTCGTGGCCGCGCCGGTGGGCGGCGATGTCGTCGCGCAGGGCGACGACGAGGTCG
>Ga0123332_1004507_pt1 | contig 12188 bp, 7 predicted proteins | sample BioC12SIPDNA_4_FD_89958 | JGI IMG/M metagenome (GOLD analysis project Ga0123332, IMG submission 89958) | Anaerobic biogas reactor microbial communites from Washington, USA - Biogas_R2_A C12 SIP DNA | ecosystem: Engineered > Bioreactor > Anaerobic > Unclassified | place: Washington, USA...
CGTCACCCACCAGGGCAGCTCCCCGAGGGCCGAGAGCCCGATGAGCGCCGACCCCATGAGGGCCTTGTCGGCGATCGGGTCGGCGACCTTGCCGAAGTTGGTGACCAGCTGCCGTCGCCGGGCGAGGTCGCCGTCCAGCCAGTCCGTGAGGCTGGCGACCGCGAAGACCACCGCAGCCCACCACCGGTGCGGCACGGACTCGCCAGACTCCGAGAGCAGCAGCCACAGGAACAGGGGGACCATGAAGATCCGCAGCACGGTGAGCGCGTTGGGCAGATTCCAGGCGCTGGCGCTAGGGGCCACCGGCGTCGCTGCCGGGTCCGGTCCGGTCACGATGTCAGGACCTCCTCCGCGCGGGGCACGACCCCCGGCTCGGCGCCGAGACGCCGCACGGTGAGATCCCGGCCGGAGTCGTCGCTCTCCCCGCTCACGGGGTTCAGCACCCGGGCGATCAGGTCGACCCCCTCGGTGTCGACGACCTCGGCGCGGACGATGTCCCCGACCGCCGGTGGCCGACCCGTCGGCCACCCCACCAGCAGCGTGGAACCGTCGACGTCAGGCCCCTGCTGCTCGGCCCGACCGACGACCTCGACCCCGCCGCTCCCGCCGGGTGCCCCCACCTCCTCCACGAGCACGCTGACCTGCTCCCCCACCCGGTCCATCGCCCGCTGCGCGGTCAGGTGCTCCACCAGCCCGGTGACGAGCGCCACCCGCTCGTCGATGACCTCGCGGGTCAGCTTGTCCCCGTAGGTCTCGGCCTCGGTGCCGTCCTCGTCGCTGTAGCCGAACACCCCGACCACGTCGAGCTCGGCCTCCTCCAGGAAGGTCGTGAGCTCGGCCAGGTCCTCCTCCGTCTCGCCGGGGAAGCCGACGATGACGTTGGAGCGGATGCCCGCCTGCGGGAGGCGCTCCCGGACCACCCGCAGGAGGGAGAGGAAGGACTGCCGGTCGCCGAACCGGCGCATCCGGCGCAGCAGCGGCCCGGAGGCGTGCTGGAAGGAGATGTCGAAGTATGGCGTGACACCGGCGGTCCGTGCCATCACCTCGAGCAGCTCGGGCCGGATCTCGGCGGGCTGCAGGTAGGAGACCCGGACCCGGTCGATGCCCTCGACCGCGGCGAGCTCGGGCAGCAGCTGCTCGAGCAGCCGGAGGTCACCGAGGTCCTTGCCGTAGGAGGTGGTGTTCTCGCTGACCAGGAAGACCTCGCGCACCCCCCGCTCGGCCAACCACCGGGCCTCCTGGAGGATCTCGTGCGGGCGGCGGGAGACGAAGGAGCCGCGGAACATCGGGATGGCGCAGAACGCGCACCGCCGGTCGCACCCGGAGGCGATCTTCAGCGGTGCCCAGGGGCGGCCGTCGAGGCGGGCCCGCACGACCGGCGGGCCGGACGTCCTGACCGCGGCGTCGGTGCCCTGGGAGTTGGCGGTGACGAAGTCGGCCGGGGCGATCTGCTGGTGACCGGGCAGCGCGACGCCCGCGCTGCGGTCCTGCCGTTGCGCGGGGGCGATCGGGAGCAGGGTGCGCCGGTCGCGCGGGGTGTGCGAGGCCGGCGGGTGACCGTCGAGGATGGCCTGCAGGTGGCTCGACATGTCCTGGTAGGAGTCGAAGCCCAGGACCCCGTCGGCCTCGGGCAGCTGCTCGGCCAGCTGCTCGCCGTAGCGCTCGGCCAGGCACCCCACCGCGACGACCGCCCGGGTGCGCCCGGTCTCCTTGAGGTCGCCCGCCTCGAGCAGCGCGTCGATCGAGTCCTTCTTGGCCTGCTCGACGAAGCCGCAGGTGTTGACGACGGCCACGTCGGCCTCGGCAGCGTCCTCGACGAGGGTCCAGCCACCGGCGGTGAGCCGACCCGCCAACTCCTCGGAGTCGACCTCGTTGCGCGAGCAGCCCAGGGTGACCAGGGCGACGGTCCGACCGGCCGCCCCGGGGGCCTCGGACGGGTCACCCGGTCCGGGGGTGGCCACGCCGCTCACGCTCATGGCCACCACTGTAGGCGAGCCGGACCTCCGGCGCGTCGAGCCACCCTGATCGTCCCGCACCACCCTGTTGAGGGTCAGCGAATGGCTACCACGCCTCGTAGGTCTGCTCGGCGGGCAGCCCGCACTCCGCCCGCACCTGGCCGGCGGTGCGCCGCACCGCCTCCGCCCGCATGTGCTGGCCCTCCTGGTCGTAGAGGTCGGCCATGACCAGCATGGTCCGGAACTCCATCTCCCTGGCGCCCTCACGTCGGGACCTGCCCAGTGCCTCCTCCAGCCGGACGGCCGCCGCCTGCGGGTCGTCCACCATGTCGATCCGTCCCAGGGCGATGAGGCACTCCACGACCTCGACCTGCTCGTCCTGTTGCATGGCATCCCTCATCGCCTGCTCCACGAGGGGACGCGCCCCCTCGGGGTCACCCTGCCGACACAGCGCCTGACCCTGCATCACCCGGATCTCGGTGGCCAGCACCCAGCTGGAGGTCTGGGTGGCCAGGGTGAGGGCCTCCCGCAGGTCGACGGAGGCCTCGGCGACCCGCCCGCGGCGCAGCCCCAGCATGGCGCGGTCCCGGAGCAGCCGGGCCCGCCAGGCGGGTCCTGACGCCCGCTCGAGGTTGTCTCGCAGCCGGTCCGCGGCGAGCTCGTCCTGCTCGAGCTTGACCAGCAGCAGCCCCAGGTTGCCCCGGACCGTCTCCTCTCGGGGGTCCTCCGTCCGCCGCGCCAGCCGCAGCGCGCGCTCCAGATGGGCCCGGGCCCGCGGCAGCTGCCCGTAGGACAACAGCACGTTGGCGTAGTTGTTGTGCACCACCAGCTGGACGCCGGGGTCGCCCGACTCCAGCGCGAGACGACGGGCGCGGTCCCAGAGCCGGTCGCTCAGCGGGCGCTCCCCCAGCGTGGCGGTCACCGACGCCAGCGCCTGCAGCACCCGCGCCGTGGCGGACCGGTCCCCGCTGCGCTCGGCCGCGAGGAGCGCGGACTCCCACAGCCGGCGGGCGAGACGGTGCTCGCCACGCGCCTTGAGGCCCTGGTTGAGATGCCGGCTCAGGTCGATCACGACCGGGTCGGCGGACTCCGGGGCCCGCTCGACCAGCTCGACGATGGGTTGCAGCGCGTGGTCGACCCAGACGGCGGCCGCCCGGCTGCTCCCGAACTCCGCCTCCGCTTGCTCGGGTGCGCCGACCGCGGCCCGCAGCCGTGGCTCGTAGTAGCCCAGCAGGCGCTCGAGCATGCGCTCCCGCTCGTCCTCGTCCAGGGCCGCAGTCGCGCGTTCGCGGGCGTAGGCCGCCAGCAGGTCGTGCTGCCAGACCCAGTCCTCGGAGCGGTGCACCAGGTTGCCGCGGACCAGCCGGTCCAGGCCGGCCCGTGCCGCCGCGGGGTCGATGTCCGCCAGGGCCGCCAGCCCACCCACGTCGACCCGGCTGCCCGGATCGACCCCGAGGGCCAGGAACAGGTCGAGCAGCTCGGGCGCCAGGGAGTCGACGGACCACGAGATGATGGTCCGGGCGCTGGTCATCGGGTCGCCGACGTCTAGCAGGTCGAGGACCTCCTCGGGACCCGTGGGCCCCTGGCGGAGGTCCTGCCGGAGGGCGGCGACACGCAGTGCCACGGGGAGACCTGCGCAACGGCTCGCCAGCTCGTGCAGGTCATCTCCCTGACCGGCTGGGTCGTCCCGCGGGCCGACCGGCGAGGTGCCCACGAGTGACCGAAGCAGCTGCACCGACTCCTCGGACCCGAGCGGCTCCAGGTCGAGGCGCGACGCACCGTCCCGGGCCACGAGCCCGGAGAGCTGGTCACGACTGGTCACCAGCAGGGTGCAGCCGGGTTGACCGGGCAGGAACGGCCGGATCTGGTCCTCGCTACGCGCATTGTCGAGGACGATCACCACGCGCCGGCCGGCGAGCAGGCTGCGGTAGGTGGCGGCCCGCTCGTCGAGGTCGCGCAGGGCCCCCGGGCTGCCGCCGAGGGCGCGGATGAACCGGTCCAGGACCTCCTCCACGTCGCGCTCGGGCCCCGGGCTGTAGCTGCGCAGGTCCACGAAGAGCTGCCCGTCGGCATACTGCTCGCTGTGCTGGGCCGCCCAGGAGATGGCCAGGGCACTCTTGCCGACCCCGGGCAACCCGGTCACCAGCGCCAGCGGGACCGCCCGGTCCAGCAGCGCCCGGTCGAGCTCGCGCAGCGCCGCGTCCCGGCCGACGAGCGGCACGGTCGGGGGCAACTGCGCCGGCGGGGGTGGGGCGGTCGGGGCGGAGGGCCGTGTCGACCGGTCGGCACGCCCGCCGAGGACGGCCCCCTGCAGCTCGCGCAGCGAGATCGAGGGCTCCAGCCCCAGCTCGTCGACGAGGTGCTGACGGGTCCGGGCGTAGACGGCGAGCGCCTCGGCCGGCCGACCCGCCTGGTGCAGCGCCCGCATGAGGCACGCTTGCAGCGGTTCGCGCAGCGGGTGCTCACCGGCGACCCGCTGGAGGTCGGCGAGCACGTCCAGGTGCCGTCCGCGACGGATCTCCGCGTCGAAGAGCACCTCCATGACGTCCAGGCGCAGCTGCCCGAGCCGGTCGGCGGCGTCCGTGACGAGGGGGACGTCGAGGCCGGGGAAGGCCAGGCCCGCCCAGCGGTCCGGCCACTGGTCCAGGGCCCGCCGCGCCAGGTCGGCACGCCGTGGGTCGTCCACCGCGGCCCCCAGGGTCTGGCCGGCCAGGCCCTCGAACCGGACCGCGTCGACCTCGTCCGCACCGACCTGCAGGACGTAGCCGCTGCGGTCAGCGACCAGGCGGTCGGGGCGGTCCAGGTCCTGCCGGAGCCGGTGTGCGTGCAGGTGGAGCCGTCCGACCGTCCGCTCCGCCGTCCGCGGCGTCGACTCCCCCGGCCACAGCGCGCCGGACAGGGTGTCGTGGCTGACCACCTGGCCGGCACGGGCCAGCAGCACCCCCAGCAACCGGCTGCGCACCGCTCCCCGGGGACGGACCCAGTCCGCGTCCACGCGGTAGCCGAGCCGGCCCAGGACCTGGAACTCCATCGCATCCCCTCCGCCGTCCCACGATAGTGGTGCCGGGCGGCGTCTGCGAGCGGTTTGAAAGCCGACGGAAAGGTCACTCCCGCAGCCTCGGCCGGATGGGAATCACACACATTCGGGTGGAGCACCGGGCGCTGACCCGGTGGCAGGTGTATGGCGTGTGCCTCGTCATGTTCCTCGAGGGCCTCAGTTCCTCGAGCATCAACGTGCAGGTCGCGGCGGTGCGGGTCGACCTGGCACCAGGCCCGGTCGGGCTGCAGCTGGTCGCCTCGACGTTCCTCGTGGCCTATGCCGCGCTGCTGCTGCCCGCCGGGCGCCTCGCTGACTGGTTGGACCGCCGTCACGTCTTCCTCGCCGGGCTCGGGCTGTTCGCGCTGGGCAGCCTGGCGGGCGCGCTGGCCCCGTCGGTGGAGGCGCTGGTGCTGGCCCGGCTCCTGCAGGGGGCGGGGGCCGCACTGACGGGACCGGCCGCCCTGGCCCTCATCACGGCACCGCTGCCGGAGGGGTCAGAGCGCAACGCGATGGTGGCGCTGTACGGCGCCCTCGGCGCCGTGGGCTTCTCCTCCGGCCTGGTCCTGCCGGGCTTCCTGGTGACGCAGTTCGGGTGGCGCAGCTCCTTCGCGGTGCTGCTGCCGTTCGTGGCAGTCGTCCTCGCCCTGACCTGGCGGGTGCCCTCCGCGCCGGCCGGGTCCGGGCGCCGGTCGGCCGATCGTCCCGACTGTTGGGGCTCGGCGGCGCTGCTGGGCCTGATCGGCGGGGGGACCTGGGCGCTGGGGGCGGTGCGCCAGCTCGCGCCGTCCACGATCGTGATCGTGCTCGTCACCCTGACCTGCCTGGGGCTCGTCGTGGCCGCCAGGCGACGGCGCACCGTGCCGGACGGGGTGCTGGTCGCTCCGGTGGGGGTGGCGATGGCCGCCCTCGCGGGCGCGTTCGCCGGGGTCCTCGCCTCGATCTACGTCCTGACGCTGGCGCTGCAGGACTGGCACGGCCTCGACGCCTTCACGGTCGGTCTGCTGATCCTGCCGCAGCCCGCCTGCTTCGCGCTGCTCTCCCGGTTCGGCTCCGCGTGGGTCAGCCGGGCCGGCCCGCTGCGACCGCTCGTCACCGGGATGCTGCTGATCGCCGGCGCCATCGGGTCGATGGCGCACCTGGGGAGCGGTGACCCGTCGCTGCCGCTGGTGCTGGGCGCGATGGCGGGCGTGGGCGCGGGCCTGGCCCTGACCTATCCGGCGGCGTCGATCCTGGCGATCAACAGCGCCCCCGACCGGGTGCGCGGGACGACGGCCGCTGTGCTCACGACCGCCCAGAACGTCGGTGGCAGCGCGGGCCTGGCGCTGGTGACGGCTCTGGCGCTGGTGCCCCGCGCCGGGCCGGCCGGGAGCCTGGCCGTGCCGATGACGGTCTGCGCACTCCTGGTGGTCGCCGGACTGGCCGTCGGCCTGCACGTCCTGCTGCCGCGGCGCGATCCCCGCCAGCCCGACCGGGTCGTGATGCGGGAGCTGGGGCTGTGAGCGCGCTGACCGGCGCCACCCTGGTCGTGGCCGACCTGGACGGCACGCTCACGTTCACGGCCGGGGCACCGGAGCCGCAGATCCTGGCGGCCTGGGACGCCTTGCTGGACACCCGCGGTGTCCGGGTCGCCCTGGCCACTGCCCGCAGCCCCCGCTGCGTGCGCCGGTGGTTCGGGGACCGGACGGGCCGCATCGACCTGGTCTGCTGCAACGGCGCGCTCGTGATCCCGACCCAGGGTTCGGTCAGTTGGGAACCGCTGCCCGTCCCGGCGCTGCACCGGGTCCTGACGCGGTTGGCCGCCGACCGCGCGGGCTACTGCCTCGAGTACGGCGACCACTTCGTGGCCAGCAGCCCGACCGCCCTGCCCTGGATGGGTGATCACCACCGCCGGGTCCTGGCACCGGGTGAGGGGCACCGGACCGAGGGCGTGGTCAAGGTCAGCGTCGACTCCGGTCGTGCCGCTCACCGGGCGGCCACCGACCTGCGCGGGGTGCAGGTGCTGGCCCACGCGACCGGGGACGCGGACATCGTGCGGGCCGGGGTCGGCAAGGAGGTGGCCGTCGCCTCGCTCCGACGACCCGGTGAGCGCCTCGTGGCGCTGGGCAACGACGAGAACGACCGCGGCCTGTTGTGGGCCGCGGACCGCGCCTACCTCGTCGGCACCGGGCTGCGCGACCTCGATGCCGCGCCGCACGTGCGGCGGGTCACCGCGGCACCCTCGGCCGTCACCGCCGTCCTCCGCGATCTGACCGCGCCCTCGGGGCGCCTCACCAGTGCCCGGTGAGCCGCATCAGCGCCAGGCTGCTCACCGCGACCAGGACCCAGAGGACGCCGCCGAGGGCGAGCGGCCGCCACCCCGCCTCGCGCACCGCTCCCACCGGGGTCCCCAGACCGATCGCGGTCAGCGCGACCGTCGTGAGGTAGCCGGCCGCCACGCTCACCCCGTCCCCCCAGGAGTCGGGCACCAGACCGAGGGAGTTCACCCCCGCGGCCAGCAGGAAGAGCACCAGGAAGGGCGGGACCAGCCGGCCCCACGACATACTGCCGCCGTCGGCGTCCCGGCGAGCGGCGGCGAGGGAGTGGCCCACCGCGATCGGGATGATCATGAGGGTCCGGGTGAGCTTGACGACGACGGCGTATGACGTGGCGACCGCCCCGTAGACGGTGGCCGCCGCGACCACCGAGGAGGTGTCGTTGACCGCGGTCCCGGCCCACAGCCCGAACCCCTCCTGGGAGAGACCGAGCAGGTGGCCGAGGACCGGGAAGAGCAGCACCGCCAGGGCGTTGTAGACGAAGATCACCGCCACGGCGACCGCGACGGCGGCGCCGGTCGCCCCGGTCACCGCGCTGACCGTGGCGATCGCCGACGCCCCGCAGATGCCGGTGCCGACGGTCACCAGGGTGCGGGTCTGCTCCTCGACGCCCAGCCAGCGGCCGATGAGGGCGCCGCCGGCCAGGGCCAGGACCAGGGTGCCGAGCATGACCGGGAGCGTCTCCCAGCCGATCCGTGCCACCTGCGCCAGCGACAGCTTCAGGCCCAGCAGCACCACGGCGGTCTGCAGGACCTTCTTCGCGGCGAACGACGTCCCGGGGGTGAGGACCGGGCGCGGGCCGAGGAGCGCCCCGACGAGGACCCCCAGGACGATGCCGAGCACCGGTCCGCCCACGACCGGCACCAGGCGGCCGACCAGGTAGGCGACCAGGCCGAGGGCCGACGCGAGGAGCAGACCGGGCAGGATGCCGGTGCGGTGGCCGGCGGTCCGGGTCGGCACCGCGCTCAGCGTCGTGCCTTCAGCAGCGTCAGGCCGAGCAGTCGTGCGACGACGAGGGCGATGTAGTTCAGCCCCGCGAGCATCTGCAGCATCAGCACGGAGCGGGCATGGTTGGCGTCCACCGCCGGCGTGATGTCCGAGAGCCCGGTGTTGGTCAGGCTCGTGAAGGACAGGAAGAGCAGGTCCATCCAGGTCAGTGGTCCGTCGGTGCCGGCCTTGATGTAGGAACCCGGCCAGATCAGCTCCACCACCCCGTGGGTGTAGGCGAAGGCCCAGGCCAGCACCGTGAAGCAGGCCCCGGTGGCATACAGCTCGTCGCGGGAGACCCAGGCGTCGGCGAACATGTAGCGCAGCAGCGACACCGCCGTGTAGAAGTAGAAGATCGCGTGGAAGATGTAGCTGGCGAGCATGACGCCGTCGTTGTCCGGGAAGACCGCCTCCAGGACCGTCAGGACGAGGACGGGTGCCCCGAGAGTCCAGGCCACCATGCGGGTGGAGGGCGTCTTGTTGACCGCCATGACCGCGATCGCCAGCACGACCAGCCCGAAGGCCGAGAGCATGGTCCGGCCCAGACCGTCCTGGTCGGTGAACGGGAAGATCACCACTCCGAGCAGCTGCACCGCCAGGAGCACGGCCGAGGGATGGTCCCGCAGCGTGGTCAGCCAGCGCTGCCACCTGGTCTGGCCCGCGGCCCCTGCGTAGGTGAACACGAGCGGTGACTCTACTCCCGCCCGGTCAGCGCCCAGGCGTCCTCGGAGTCCTCCTCGGCGAGGTCGTCGTCGGTGTCGTCGCTCCCGGCGACCGGGTCGGCATACTGCCTCCCGCCCGGCTCGGCGGGGGCCCCGTCACCGGGGTCGCCGTCGCCATAGTCGGTGTCGGCGTAGTCCGTGTCGTAGGCCTCGCCCGGATCGCCCGCGGGCTCCTCGGGGGGCTCGTGGCCCTGCAGCAGCGCCAGGGTGACCTCGAGGTCGTCGGGCTTGACGAGCACCTCGCGGGCCTTGCTGCCCTCGGACGGCCCGACGATGCCGCGCGACTCCATCAGGTCCATCAGGCGGCCTGCCTTGGCGAACCCGACGCGCAGCTTGCGCTGCAGCATCGAGGTGGAGCCGAACTGCGTGGTGATGACCTGCTCGGCGGCCTGCAGGAGCAGGTCGAGGTCGTCGCCGATGTCCTCGTCCACCTGCTTCTTGGCCGGGGCGACCGTGACGTCCTCGCGGTAGACGGGCTTGAGCTGGCCGGTGACGTGCTTGACCACGCCCTCGATCTCCGACTCGGCCACCCAGGCGCCCTGCACGCGCATCGGCTTGGAGGCTCCCATCGGCAGGAACAGCGCGTCGCCCTGCCCGATCAGCTTCTCCGCGCCGGGCTGGTCCAGCACGACCCGGCTGTCGGTGACCGAGGAGGTCGCGAAGGCCATGCGGGAGGGCACGTTGGCCTTGATCAGCCCGGTGACCACGTCGACCGAGGGACGCTGGGTGGCCAGCACCAGGTGGATGCCGGCCGCGCGGGCCAGCTGGGTGATCCGGACGACCGACTCCTCGACGTCGCGGGGAGCCACCATCATCAGGTCGGCCAGCTCGTCCACCACGACCAGCAGGTAGGGGTAGGGCTGGAGCACCCGCTCCGAGCCGGGCGGCGGGGTGACCTTGCCGGCCCGGATCGCCTTGTTGAAGTCGTCGACGTGCTTGAACCCGAAGGCCGACAGGTCGTCGTAGCGGGTGTCCATCTCCTTGACCACCCAGGCCAGTGCTTCGGCGGCCTTCTTCGGGTTGGTGATGATCGGGGTGATCAGGTGCGGGATGCCCTCGTAGGCCGTGAGTTCGACGCGCTTGGGGTCGACCAGGACCATGCGCACCTCGTCGGGGGTGGCCCGCATCAGGACCGAGGTGATCATCGAGTTGATGAAGCTCGACTTGCCCGAGCCGGTGGCGCCCGCGACCAGCATGTGCGGCATCTTCGCGAGGTTGGCGATCACGTAGCCGCCCTCGACGTCCTTGCCGACACCCATCACCATCGGGTGGGTGTTGTTGCGGGCGGCGTTGGAGCGCAGCACGTCACCGAGGGAGACGTTCTCGCGGTCGGTGTTCGGGATCTCGACGCCGACGGCGGACTTGCCCGGGATCGGGGACAGGATCCGCACGTCGGCGGAGGCCACGGCGTAGGCGATGTTCTTGGACAGCGCCGTGATCCGCTCGACCTTCACGCCGGGTCCCAGCTCGACCTCGTAGCGGGTCACCGTCGGGCCTCGCATGAAGCCGGTGACCTGGGCGTCGACGCCGAAGTCGTCGAGCACCCCGGTGAGGGCGTCGACCACCTGGTCGTTGGCGGCCGAGCGCGACTTGTGCGGCGCCCCCTCGGTCAGGAGGGCGTTGTCCGGGAGGGTGTAGGTGACGTCGCCGGCCAGCATGAGCTGCTCGACCCGCTGGGGCAGCGGCGTGGTGGGCGGGGCCTCCAACGCCTCCTTGGGCGCCTTCGCCGGGTCGGGACGCTTCTGGCCCGGCCGCAGGATGGGCTGCGTCTCGTTGGGGTCCGTGGTCGGCCGGGCGGCCCGGCCGGTCGCCGGGCTCTCCCCCGCCGGGTCGGCGTCCTCGCGCTGCTTGCGGGCGTAGGCGCGTGCCCGCAGGGACTTCGCGGAGCCGGGCTGCACCTCCGCGGCCTGCTCGAAGGCCTCGTCACCGTCCCGGTCCCCCGGCACCTCGCCGCGGCGGCGACGGGACGGCCGCTTCGCGCCCTCGTCGCCGGCCTCCTCCTGACGCGTCTCGAACAGGGCCGCCTCGAAGGCCCGCAGCCGCTGCGGGATGCGGTGCACGGGCGTGGCGGTGATGACGAGCACGCCGAAGAAGGCCAGCAGGCTGAGCAGAGCGATGGTGCCGTAGCTGGTGAGCGCGGCGGTGATCGGGCTGGCCACGATGAAGCCCACGATGCCCCCGGCGTTCTGCAGCGCCGCCTGCCCCTCGCTGTAGTCCGGCGCCCCGAGCGCCACGTGGGTCAGGCCCGTCGCCGCGACGCCGAGGGCGAGGGTGCCGACGGCCATCCGGTTGTTGGCCGCCGTGCTGGCCGGGGCGCGCAGGAGCCGGATGGCGAACAGGAAGAGCACGATCGGCAGGGCCAGGCCGACGCGCCCGAAGGTCCCGGCCACGACGGCGTGGATCACGTCACCGAGGGTGCCCTGCAGGTTCCACCACTCACGGATGGCCACGATCACCGCCAGGGCCAGGAGCAGGAAGCCCAGGCCGTCGCGCCGGTGACCCGGGTCGGTGTCCTCAGTGCTGGAGCTCATGCTGCGTACCGCTCCTCCGGTCATCGTCGCCATTCCCATCCAGGTCCCTCGAGCCACCCGCCAGGGCAGCGGGGGTCCGCTGCGGGCCGGCCTGCGTGCCGGGCCCCGGGAGGCGCCCCGTGCCGTGGAGCGCCCGTTGTTCCCGCGCGCCGCTCCGGTCCGGCCGGAGCCACCCTTGCTGCCGGACCCCGTCGAGCCGGAGCGAGCCCGCCCCGTCGACCGGGTCGCCGTCGTGCGTGGCCGCGACGAGGACCGCGCACCGGCTCCGGTCGCCTTGCCACCGGAGGAGCGTCGGGTCGTCGCACTAGTCGCCACCCTGGCACGGTACTTGACTTTCACGTGCGTATCACGCGTCACACGCATTGAGGGGCCATCTTCGTCGGTGATCCACCTCGGCGGCGCGCTGGGAGGTCCCGGGGGGCGGGAGCTCAGCCGAGCCGCGCCCACACCGCCCGGTGATCGCTGCCACGGACGTTCGCGACCCCGGCGTCGTGCACCTCGAAACCGCGCACGAGGATGTGGTCCAGCTGGATGAACGGCGGCACAGTCGACTCCATGGGCCAGGTGCGCACCCAGCCGGCACCCACCTCCCGGTGCGCGTCGACCATCCCGTCGGCGAGCTTGCGGAAGGCAGGATGGGC
>Ga0123332_1004515_pt1 | contig 12171 bp, 8 predicted proteins | sample BioC12SIPDNA_4_FD_89958 | JGI IMG/M metagenome (GOLD analysis project Ga0123332, IMG submission 89958) | Anaerobic biogas reactor microbial communites from Washington, USA - Biogas_R2_A C12 SIP DNA | ecosystem: Engineered > Bioreactor > Anaerobic > Unclassified | place: Washington, USA...
CGGGATAAAGCGACAACCAAGGCGCCTGTTGCATGTACCCGGTACCGATCCGCAAGGTACTTCCCCAAGAAGGCGTAGGCGGCTGCACGCCCAGCCCCAGGAACGACAGCGCGGTCTCGGCCAGAATGGCCGCCGCGATAGCCAAAGAGGTCTGCACCAAGAGCGGCCCGATCATGTTCGGGAAGACGTGCCGCAGCATGACGAGCAGGGGCCTGTTGCCCAGCGCCCTGGCGGCCTCCACGAACTCCTGCTCGCGCAGCGACATCGCCTGGGCCCGCGCCAGGCGGATGAACGCCGGCGCGCTGCCGATGCCGATCGCCAGCATCGCCGTGGTCAGGTTGCCGCCCAGCGCCGCGGCCAGGGCCAGCGCCAAGACGATCGTGGGGAAGGCGATCATCGCGTCGGTGAGGCGCATGAACACCAGCTGGTCGACCCAGCCGCGCAGGTAGCCGGACAGGAGGCCGATCGGCACGCCGATGGCGATCGCGATGGCCACCGCGATCAGGCCGGCGCGGATCGAGGCCCTGGCGCCGTAGATCAGCCGCGACAGCAGGTCACGGCCCACCTCGTCGGTGCCGAGCAGGTACTTGCCGTCGGGCGCCTGGAGGATCGCCATGAAGTCGGGCTTGGTGGGGTCGTGCGGCGCCAGCCACGGCGCGAGCAGCGCCACGAGCAGGACCCCCGCCACGATGACCAGGCCGGCCATCGCCAGCGGCCGCCTGACGAACTGCCGTATCGCCCGGCGCCAGGTCACGAGTACCTGATCCGCGGGTCGACGAGGCTGTAGGAGATGTCGGTGAGCAGGTTGACCACGATCACGATCACCGAGAACAGGACCATGAGGCTCTGCATCATCACGAAGTCGGACCGCAGGAACGCGCTGTAGATGAGGCGCCCGAAGCCGGGGATCGAGAAGAGCGTGTCGATGACGACGACGCCGCCCATCAGCCCCGAGAACTCGAGCCCGACCAACGTCAGCAGTGGGATCAGCGCGTTACGCAGGGCGTGGCGGAGGTTCACGGAGGCCTCGGACGCGCCCTTGGCGCGCGCGGTCCGCACGTAGTCGCTGTTGATGACCTCGAGCATGCTGCCGCGCGTCATGCGCATGAAGATGCCGATGGGCCTGAGGGCGAGGGCCGTGGCCGGGAGTATCGAGTGGTGCAGGCTGCGCCACGGGTCCTCGTTGAAGCGCACGAAGCCCGACGAGGGGAACCAGCCGAGCTGCAGCGCGACGAAGTACATGAGCAAGATGCCGGCCCAGAACGCCGGTATGGAGATCGCGGAGAGGGCGAAGACCGAGCTGAGCGCGTCCACGACGCCGCCCCGCCTGACGGCCGAGAGGATGCCGAGCGGCACCCCGACAGACAGCGAGATGAACAGCGACACGAGGGCGATCTGCAGGGTGACGGGGAACGCGAACGACACGGCGCGCGCGACGGGCGTGTTGTCGACGAGCGAGCGCCCGAGGTCGCCCTTGGCCAGGCCGCCCAGCCAGCTGAGGTACTGGACGTGCACGGGGCGGTTCAGGCCCATGCGCTCGCGGAGCGCGGCGCGCGACTGCGGGGTCGCCTCGTCGCCGAGGATCGCCAGGGTCGGGTCGCCGGGCAGGAGCTGCATGACGGAGAACACCGCGACCGTGATCAGGACGATCACGGGGATGGCGGTGAGGACGCGGTTGGCTACGAAGGAGAGCATGCGTGAGCGGGGCGGAACCGGGGGCGGGCGCGTGAGGCCCGCCCCCGGCGTCGCCTGTCTAGGTCTTCAGTCGTCGACCCAGACCTGCTCGAACCGCATCATCCCGTCGGCGATGTGCGGGTAGTTCTGGACGCGGTCGCGGTACGCCTTGATCTCCGCCCGGTGGAACAGGAAGAGGTAGGGCATCTCGAGGAGCAGCTCGTCGGCCGCGGCGCGGTAGAGCTCGCGGCGCTCGGAGATGTCGCTCACGGCGCGGGCGCGCGTGAGGAGGTCGTCGATCCTCGGGTTGTCGATCTGCCCGAAGTTCGTGCTCTGCGAGTGGAACCACGGGTAGGCGCTGAGGTCGGGGTCGTTGCGCGGCGTGAGGGAGATCCAGGCGGCGGTGTAGTTGCCGTCGCCGGCGCGGGCGAGGATCTGGCCGAACTCGGTCGGCTGCGGGAGGACCTGGATGCCGAACTCGGCGCACATCGCCTGGAACAGCGTGATGAGGCGGTTCGACTCCTCGTCAGCGACGTAGAGGACCTCGAACGAGAAGCCGTCGGGCGAGCCCGCGAGCTCGAGCAGCTCGCGCACCTTCTCGGGGTCGCGCTTGGGGATCTTCTCGTCGTTCATGTCGGTCACGAACGTGGCCGGCGAGAACGGGCTGTAGGCCGGGACGGCGCCGCCGTTCGCGAACACCGTGTTGACGAGGATGTCGCGGTCGACGCAGTAGTTCAGCGCCTGGCGGCGGTAAGGGTTGCCGAGCGCCTCGGACCGCGTGTTGATGTACATGCTCGAGTAGCCGAGTCCCGGCACCGTGGCCACGACCACCCCGGGGTACTCCATGAGGTCGGCGAGGTCCTTGCCCGGGATCGTGTAGATCATGTCGAGCGCGCCCGACTTGAGGTTGATGACGCGCGACTCGCCGTCGACGAACGGACGCACGACGACCTCGTCGAGGTAGGGCAGGCCCTCGCGGAAGTAGTCGTCGTTGCGCACCAGGAGGATGCGGTCGTCGCGGATGTGGTCGACGAACTTGAAGGGGCCGGCGCCGACGAGGTGCTGGATGAAGTCGTCGCCGTAGGTCTCGGCGGCCGTGGGGGAGACGATCATGCCGCTCCACGAGGCGAGGGCCGGCAGGAACGCCGCGTAGGGCTGGCTGAGGCGCACGACGAAGGTGTGCTCGTCGGCGGCCTCGTACGACTCGACGAAGCTCAGCTCCGAGGCGCGCGGCGAGCCGAACTCGGGGTCCCGCATGCGGTCGAAGTTGTAGACCAGCGCCGCCGCGTCCACGGGCGTGCCGTCGTGGAAGCGCGCGTTCTGCACCAGGTGGAAGGTGTAGGTGAGCCCGTCGTCCGAGATCTCCCACGACTCGGCGAGGCCGGGCGCGACCTGGAAGTCGAGGTCCATCTCGACGATGGTCGCGAAGATGTTGTGCAGCACGTTGCGCGCGGACGCGGCCGTGGTGAGGTGCGGGTCGAGGTTGGGCGGGTCGTCGGTGACGGCGACGGTGACGCGGCCGCCGTAGCGAGGCTCCTGCGCCACCGCGCCGGCGACGAGGCCGAGCGCGACGAGCGCTACGAGAAGGCTTACGAACCTACGGCGAACTCCCATGGTCCCTCCAGGTACGGCACGGCACCACGACCGGCGGACCGGTCGTTGACTTCAACGACGCTCGTTGACGGAGCCGTTGCCGAGCACACGACCCGAGCACCTCGACGAAGAGAGGTCTGGGCTGTGTGGATTTTCGTGAGTATTACATGAAAAAGCGCCTGGGGCGACCGGGCCGTCTGGACCGGTAGAACCGCGCCGAGACCGTAAACGATTGCGCGGCACCATTAAGGCGCCGTTGTCGTCCCAGATTGACGCGTCAGGTCACGCTTCGCTATGTTGGGCGTACGATGTAAGCGCTTACGAGCGCACCTGTCGGTCGTTGACGGGAGGACCGATGGCTGGCACCAGCGACACGTCTGCTTCCGACCCTCGCAGGGGGAGGGGGCGTGGGGCTGGCCGTGCCGAGCCGAGAGGACCCGCCGGTAACGCGCCGGGGCCGGCCCCGAAGAGGACGCGCGCGCGTCGCTCGGAGCCGCGCGACCCCACCCACGTCACGATCCACGACGTGGCCGCCGCCGCCGGCGTCTCGATCGGCACGGTCAGCCGCGTGCTCAACCACCGCAGCGGCGTGAGCCCGGCCACGCGCGAGATGGTGCGCGCGGCCGTCGCGAGGCTCGGCTACCAGCCCGACAGGGCCGCGCGCGAGCTCAGCAACCGCCGGCCCGTCACCGTCGGGCTGAGCACCGCCTACGGACATCGCCGGCTCATCCCGTTCTTCATGCTGTTCCTCGAGCACCTGATGGACGAGCTGGCCACCAGCGGCTTGCGGCTGCGCGACGTGCCCACGGGGCGTGACGGCCTGCCGGCCGAGCCGGCGGACGCCTACATGCTCTTCGGCGCGCACCCCGACGACCCGCGCGTCTCCGACCTCCAGAGCCGCGGCGTCCCCTTCGTGCTCATCGGCCACCAGGACGGCGTGAGGAGCGTCGCCGCCGACGACGTCGCCGGCGGGCGCCGCGCGGCCGAGCACCTCCTGCGCCTCGGCCACACGCGGGCCCTGCACGTCACGGGCGAGCTCGGCTCCCAGGCGATGGCCGACAGGGCGGCCGGCTTCCTGGCCGCCTACGCCGAGGCGGGCGCTCCCGAGCCGCGGGTCCTCGAGTGCGACGACCTCTCGGCGCTCGGCGCCTACCGGGCCGTGGCCCGGGACCTGGCCGACAGCGCTTACACGGCCGTGTTCGCGGCCACCGACGAGCTCGCCAACGGCGCCATCGCCGCCCTCGCGGACGCGGGCCTGAGGGTCCCTTCCGACGTCTCGGTCGTCGGCTTCGACGACATGCCCGAGGTCGGCGAGGACCTCACGACGGTCCGGCAAGACATCGCGGCCATCGCCAGGACGGCCGTCGAGCTCCTGCACGAGGCGCTGAACGGCGCGCCGGTCCGCGGCGTGCGCGTGCCGGTGAGCCTGGTGGTGCGCGGCACCACGGCGGAGAGGCGGTGATGCCACCAGCGACGTAGACCGCTCCGACACACCGAGCCAACCGTTTCGAGGTCACTACCGCAACGCCCAGGTAAGGAGGCAGCGATGAGAAGAGTGCTACTGACGTTCGCCGTGCTCGGCCTGCTGGTCGGCATGGCCCAGGCCCAGACGGTGAGGATCATGGGGTACGGCGGCTCCGACCCGGCCGTCGTGCAGCGCCTGCTCGACGAGGTCGTGGGGGCGCAGCTCGCCGGCGAGGGCATCACCGTCCAGTACGAGCCCATCGAGACCGACTACAACCAGGTACTGACGAACGCGCTCTCGGCCGGCACCGCCGCCGACGTCTTCTACATCCCCGGCGAGACCGCTCCCGGCATCATCGCCACGGGCAAGGTCCTGCCCATCACCGACCTCGTCGACACCAGCCCGTTCATCCCCAGCCTGATGGAGGTCTACACCGTCGACGGCGAGGTCTACGGGATCCCCAAGGACTTCAACACGCTGGCGGTCTTCTACAACGAGGACCTGTTCGACGAGGCCGGGGTCGAGTACCCCAGCGCCGACGACGACTGGAACACGTTCAAGGAGAAGCTCCGCGCCGTCAACGACCTGGGTGACGACGTCTACGGGGCCTGCATCCCCGCCGACTTCGCGCGCCTGGGCGCGTTCGCGTACGCCAACGGCTGGACGCCGTTCACCGAGGACGGGCGCGTCGACCTCTCCGACCCCGCCTTCGTCGAGGCGTTCGAGTTCTACACCGGCCTCGTGACCGAGGGCCTGGCCGTCCAGCCCGCCGACATCGGGGCCGGCTGGCCCGGCGACTGCCTGGCGCAGGAGCGCGCGGGCGTGGCCATCGAGGGCGCCTGGATCATCGGCTTCCTGAGGGACGCCGCTCCCAACCTGCCCTACGGCGCCACGCTGCTGCCCAAGTCGCCCACTACCGGTGAGCGCGGCAACTTCATCTACACGGTCGCCTGGGGCGTGAACGCCGACTCGCCGAACCGCGACGCCGCCGTCCGCGTCCTCGAGGCCCTGACCAGCCCCGAGGCGCAGCAGTTCATCCTCGAGGAGGGGCTCGCCATCCCCAGCCGCGAGGCGCTGGCCGACAACCCTTACTTCCAGGAGGAGAGCCGTGAGGCCCAGGGCAACCTGACGGTCTTCCAAGGCGCCTCCGACGGCAACGTGCTCGGCTTCCAGTTCGGCACCGTGGGCACCGACTACATGGGCCCGCTGAACAACGCCGCCACCGCCGTGATGACCGGACAGGCTACGGTGGAGGAGGCGCTGGCGCAGGCCCAGCAGGAGCTCGACGCCTTGCTGCAGCGCGCCGGTCAGTGACCGACACGCTCTGACCTGGGGCGGGGGCGGCGCCACGCCGCCCCCTCTCCCCATCTGGAGGCCGCCGACCGGCGGCCGAACCTCGGGGCCGACGCGTTAGGCCCGCTCGGGAGAGAGGCATGCGCATCAGGCGTCAAGAGACGTTCGCGGCGCTCCTGTTCCTGGCGCCCTTCCTCATCACCCTCGGCATCTTCTTCGTGTTCGCGACGGTGAGGGCCGTCTACTTCAGCTTCACGAACTACGACCTGTTCAACGCCCCCGAGTGGGTCGGTCTGCGCAACTACCAGAACCTGTTCCTCGACGAGCTGTTCGTGACGGCGCTGCGCAACTCGCTGATCTACGCGGCCGTCGTGACCCTCGTGCAGACGGTCGGCGCGCTGATCATGGCGGCGATCCTCAACCAGCGCATAGTGGGCATGACCTTCTTCCGCACCGCCTTCTACATGCCCAGCGTCACCAGCAGCGTCGTCATCACCCTTATCTTCCTGTGGCTGTATCAGCGGCGGGGCGCGCTCAACTACCTCGCCTCGCAGTTCTCCACGTACCTGCCGCAGGTCCTCGCGTTCCTCGGGATCGTCGTCGTGGCGCAGGCGGTGCAGGTGCTGTGGGAGCGCTCCCGCAACATGCCGGCGCGGGCGTTCGACCCGGCCCTGCTCGTGGTCTCGCTGCTGGTGGCGTTCGGCGTCACCTGGGCCCTCACGGCCACGGGCGTGCTGATGCCGCGCTCGGTGCCCGACGTCGACTTCGTGTGGCTCCAGACGCGTCAGGAGGTGCCGGCCGGAGCGCCCGTCTGGCTCCGGGCGCCGGTGCCGCTGATCGCGATCATGCTCCAGAACATCTTCACGACGATCCCCACGTTCATGTTGATGTTCCTGGCGGCGCTCCAGGACGTGCCCAAGTCGTACTACGAGGCGGCGGCGCTCGACGGCGCCTCGCCCGTCCAGCAGTTCCTCTACATCACGATCCCGTCGGTAAGGCCCGTGACGTTCCTCGTCGTGACGCTGGGCCTCATCGGCACCCTGCAGATGTTCGACCAGGTGGCGATCTTCGGTAACGCCGTGCCGCTGCGCAGCGTGATCACGCTGGCGTACTTCGTCTACAACCGCATGTTCCCCGGCGCGCAGCTGCCCGAGGTCGGCTTCGCGGCGGCGGCGGCGATGTTCCTCGCCGCGCTGACGCTCGTCATCGTGATGATCCAGCGCCTGTTCCTCAGGGCCGAGGGCAACCGATGAGCGCTCCCGTCTCTGCGGTGCCGATCCGCATGCGGCTCTCGCCGCGCGAGGCGGAGCGCTGGCTGGCGCGGCGCCGCTGGTCGCGAGCGGGCCTCGTGTACCTCCTCATGCTCGTCTTCTCGCTGGCCTTCCTCGGCCCGCTGCTCTTCGCGACGATCTCCAGCCTCAAGCCCGACCCGCTCGCCTACCCGCCCACCCTCACGCCGCCGCAGCTCTCCCCGCGTAACTGGGCCGCGGCGGCGAGCCTCGGCAGGCAGGGCGCCGGCGCGCCGTTCTGGGGCGGCTTCGCGCCGGGCTCGCGGGTCTCGTTCGAGCTCACGTACTTCGTCCCCGCGGGCATCGAGCCCGAGACCCCCACCGTCGTAGTGCCCCGTCGCCGGCCCGGCGCCGGCCTCGGCGCCGTGCAGCGGATCGACTACGCCGCCGACTACTCCGAGGTGACGGCGGTGGAGGAGGTCGGCCGCGAGCCAGGCACCTTGACCGTCGACGGCGAGGTCAGGGAGGGCCAGGTCGTGACGTACCGCGCCGAGGTCACGTACGTCGACCCCGACGGCCCGCGCCTCCAGCGCCTGCCCCTCGACGCCACCGCCGCCTCCCGCGACTACGTGTTCCTGCGCGGCTCGCTGCCGCCCACGCGCATCGAGCGCCGCGGCCTGGTGGCCTCGTACGACAACATCACCCCGGGCGCGCTCGGCTACGTCTTCAACAACTACCGCCGGGTGATGGACGAGGCGCGGTCGGTCACGACGGGCCGCAGCCTGTTCCTCTCCTGGACGGCGAACTCGTTCTTCGTCGCGATCGCGAAGGTCCTCTCGACGCTGCTGTTCGCCTCGATGGCGGGCTACGCGCTCGCCCGGCTCAGGTTCCCCGGGCGCGGCCTTGTCTTCGTGCTGATCCTGTTCGCGCAGATGATCCCCACCCAGGTGATCTTCATCAGCAACTACCTCGTGCTGCGCGACGGCATCTTCGGGCTCTCGCGCCTGTGGGGCCAGGCGACGCTGCTGAACAGCCTGTGGGGCGTGATCCTCTCGGGCCTGGTGGGCGCCGGGGCGGTGTTCATCATGAAGCAGTTCTTCGAGTCGATCCCGCGCGAGGTCGAGGAGGCGGCGATGATCGACGGCGCGACCCAGTGGCAGCGCTACTCCCGCGTCGTGCTGCCGATGGCGCGCCCCGCCCTGGGGGCGCTTACGATCATCACGTTCCAGGGCGCCTGGAACGACTTCTTCTGGCCGCTAGTGGTCCTCACGACCCCCGAGGACATCAAGACGCTGCCCATCGGGCTGCTGTCGTTCCGCAACGCCTACGGCGGGGCCGGCGACTGGGGTCTGATCCTGGCGGGCGCGGTGCTGAGCGCCCTGCCCATCATCGTCCTGTTCATCGTGTTCCAGCGGTACTTCATGGAAGGCGTCTCTTACGGTATCGGGAAGGATTGAGGCGGGTCAGGCACGCGCCTAGGGGCGCGGCGGCGCGCGGCCGTATCGCGACGGCCGGCGAGCCCGCCCGCCCCGAGGTCCGGACACCCGCCGCTCGGGTATGAACTTCGTCGACAACCTGGTCCTCAAGGAGAACTACACGTTCCTCGTCGCCGACTCCGAGGGCATGCTCACGGGCGGCGAGCACGGCGTCTACAACCGCGACACGCGCATGCTCTCGCGCTACATGTGGCGCTGGACGGCGGGGGAGGTCGTCCTGCGGCCGCTGGTCGTCGAGACGACACGGCCCGACACGCTCCACTCGCACCACGCCCTGATCGCGGGCCCGTCGCAGCTCGTGGCCGTGAGGCGCCGGCTGACCCTCACCGCCGCCGCGATCGTCGACGACCTGGAGGTCTCGAACACGTCGCTCGAGCGCCAGGTCGTGCAGCTCCACCTCGGCCTCTCGGGCGACTTCAGCGACCTGTTCGAGGTGCGCGGCTGGGCGCCCCAGGTCAGGGAGGCGCCGGAGGTGTCGTTCGGGACGGGACACGCCTCGCTCCGTCACGTCGCGTCCGACGGCGTCGAGCAGGGGGTCGAGGTCGCGTTCGCCGGCCTCGAGCCGCTCCTGGTGGGAGCCGACCTGACCAGCGGGGTCCCGGTGGAGCAGACGATGATCCAGGCGGTGTTCACGGTCGAGCTGGCTCCAGGCGAGTCCCGGGCCCTGAGCGTGTCGATCGCCCTGCGCAACCCGCTCGACGAGCCGCCGGCCGGGGAGCTCACCTACGACGACTGGCGAGCTTCGTTCGACGGGCTCTTGGCATCCGAGCTCGGCAGGGGACACCACCGCGGGACGCTCGTGCGGGCCATCGACGACCTCCGCGCCCTGCTGCTGTTCACGCCCGAGGGTCCCGTGCCCGCGGCGGGCATCCCGTGGTTCGTGGCCGCTTTCGGCCGCGACTCCCTGCTGACCGCGCACCTGCTCCTGCCGCACAGGCCCGACGTGGCCGCGGGCACGCTGCGGTACCTGGCGCGGTGGCAGTCGGACGGCTTCGACCCCGCGCGCGAGGCCGAGCCGGGCAAGATCATGCACGAGGTCCGCTTCGGCGAGCTGACCAGGACGGGCAAGACGCCGCACGCGCCGTACTACGGCTCGGTCGACTCGACCCCGCTGTTCCTGATGCTGCTGGCCTCGCACTTAGAGGCCACCGGCGACGACGCGCTCCTCGTAGAGCTGCGTCCGGCCTGGGAGGCCGCGCTCGCGTGGCTGGTCGAGCACGGCGACAGGGACGGCGACGGCTTCGTCGAGTTCGGCGCCGACGCCCAGGGCGTCGGGTACCTGAACGTGCAGTCGTGGAAGGACTCGCAGGACTCGATGAGCCACGCCGACGGGAGCCTCGCGCGCGGCCCCCTGGCGGTGTCGGAGGTCCAGGGTTACGCGTACGCGGCGTACGTCGCGGCCGCCGATTGGTACGGGCGCCTGGGGGAGCCGGAGCGCGCGGCGAGCTGGGGGCGGCGCGCGGAGGAGCTGAAGCGGGCGTTCGACGCAGCGTTCTGGCTGCCGGAGCTGGGCACCTACGCGATGGCGCTCGACGGCGAGAAGCGGCCGCTGGCGGTCCTGAACTCCGACGCCGGCCAGCTCCTCTGGACGGGCATCGTGCCGGAGGAGCGCGCGCCCGCGCTCGTCGCGACCCTGCTGGGTGAGCGGAGCTGGTCGGGCTGGGGCCTCCGGACCCTGGGCGAGGGCGAGGTGCGCTACAACCCGGTGAGCTACCACAACGGCTCGGTGTGGCCGCACGACACCGCGCTGTTCGCGGCCGGCCTGCAGCGGTACGGGTTCGCGGCCGAGAGCGCGCGGGTGCGGCAGGCGGTCTTCGACCTCGCGAGCGTCCAGCCAGACCTCAGGCTGCCCGAGCTCGTCGCCGGCTACGCGCGTGACGACAGGCCGCCGGTGCCGTACCCGGTAGCGTGCCGGCCGCAGGCCTGGGACGCGGCGGCGCTGCTCTACCTGGCGAGCCTCGAGGTCGAGGCGGGCCGCGTGGCCTAGCGGCGTTTCACGTCGGGCCGGCGCCTCGAGGGGCCGAGCGACCAGCCGCGGCCGCGGCCGGCCCGGGTCACGCCTGCGGGACCACCAGCACCCCCAGCGTGCCCGTGTGCCGGGGCCTCTCGTCCCTGTCGGTGAACAGGGTCTGCACGAGCTCGAACCCGTAAGGCGGCTCGCCCGCGGCGTGGCCCCCCTCGGGCGCCAGAGTCACCTGCACGGCTCGCACCTCGTGGGGCCCGAGCTCGGTCAGCGAGCCCTCGCCGCCGTCCTCGCCCACCAGACGCACCTCGACGTCGCGGTCGGCCCTGACGTCGCGACCTCGCGCCGCCGCGAGCCGCTCGGCCGTGCCGGACGTGAGGGGAGCGGTCGCGACCCGGGCGCGCATGGGCTCGTCGAACGGGTTGCCCATCAGCACGGGGAACGTTCCGGTCTGCGCGGTCGCGGCCGCGACCTCCACGAGGTTCAGTTGGGCCCAGTGCCTGTCGTCGACGGGGTCGGGCACGGCGCCCGCGCCGTCGATGGGCGCCGACACCTGCGCCAGCAGGCACACGTGCGGCGAGGCGCCTACCGGGACCGTCACGGTGAACACGCCCGTGCGCCTGGGCTTCCCGTCCGGCGGGACGACGACGCTCGTCTGACCTATGGGCGTCGCCTTGGCGAACGACATGGTGGGGTCGCTCCACCACAGGCGCACCAGCGCGACGGCCGGGAGCGTCCCCGCCCCCCAGTTGGCGACCTCGAGCTCGAGCTGGAACGGCTGCCCGCGCTCGAACGCGGTGTTGCCCGGGACGCCGTCGACCCGGAACGCCGGGCAGAGCCACGAGGCGCCCTTGCCCGCGGGCAGCGGGCGCTCGCCCCCCTTGCGGCCCACGTCGCCGTCGAAGTAGGGGATGACGAGCCAGGTGGTGACGTTCTCCGGTCTGTCGGGGTGGGGTGGCATCTCTACTCGGCTCCGTAGGGGAGGACCTGGACGCTGAGGGGTTGGTCGCGCACGGAAGCGCCAGGGGCCACGGACCAGGCGGGGTGCAGGCGGCCGCGGTCGGCGTCGAGGTCGAGGTTCACGGGGTCTCCGGCGACGTGGCTCCTCAGCGTGGCCAGCACGACCTCGCTGAACGTCGAGTCGTTGTCGACGAGGTCGACGTGCAGCAGCCAGTCGGGACCGCGGTCCGGGAACGGCGTGGGAGCGGTCGGCTGCTCCGCGGGCGTCGCCGGCGGCAAGGCGTACGACTCGTCCTCGTCGGTGGGCGTCGCCAGCGGCCACGGCCCCTGGTAGGGCGACTTCAGGAACTGCTGGTGCAGGGGCGCGGCGAGCTCGGACGGGTCCGGGTAGAGCAGGCCGCAGACGATCATGAAGGACCGCGCCGCCGCGAACGCCTGCCAGAGCCGCAGCTCGAGCTGGTAGACGTCGCCGAGGACGTGGTTCGCGTTCTCAGGCTC
>Ga0123332_1004517_pt1 | contig 12169 bp, 10 predicted proteins | sample BioC12SIPDNA_4_FD_89958 | JGI IMG/M metagenome (GOLD analysis project Ga0123332, IMG submission 89958) | Anaerobic biogas reactor microbial communites from Washington, USA - Biogas_R2_A C12 SIP DNA | ecosystem: Engineered > Bioreactor > Anaerobic > Unclassified | place: Washington, USA...
CCCAGCGCCGCGTCTCACGCGCGGGCAAGGACGCCCACCTCACCCCGACCGAGTTCGACCTGCTCGTCGCGCTCGCGTCCTCCCCCAAGACCGTCCTGACCCGTGAGCGGCTGCTCGCCGAGGTGTGGGACTGGGTCGACGCCTCGGGCACCCGCACGGTCGACTCGCACGTCAAGGCGCTGCGGCGCAAGCTCGGTGCGGACCTCATCCGCACCGTGCACGGGGTGGGCTACGCGTTCGAACCGCCCTCGAGCGAATGAGCACACCGCGCCACTCCCGCTCCCGGTGGGCCGACGTGCGGCCCCTCGACTTCGCCCGCTCGATCAAGGTCAAGCTCGGCATCCTCGTCGCCGCGACCGTGACGCTCGCCGCGTCGATCACGTGGTTCGGCCTCACGAACGGCTTCGACGTCCAGGTGACGTTCCCCGTCGCGATCCTCATCTCCCTCGCCCTGACCCAGCTGCTCGCCCGCGGGATGACCTCGCCGCTGCGCGAGATGACCGCGGCGGCACGCGCGATGGCCGGCGGCGACTACTCCCAGCGCGTGCGCGCGACCTCGAAGGACGAGGTCGGCCAGCTCGCGGTCGCGTTCAACCGCATGGCCGAGGACCTCGAGCAGACCGACACGCTGCGCCGCGAGATGGTCGCGAACGTCTCGCACGAGCTGCGCACCCCCGTCACGGCCCTCCAGGCCCAGCTCGAGAACCTCGTCGACGGCGTGACCGACCCCGACGAGGTGGCCCTCGAGTCCGCGCTGCGCCAGACCGAGCGCCTCGGCAAGCTCGTGACGTACCTGCTCGACCTGTCCCGCCTCGAGGCCGGGGCCGCCGCGCTCGACGTGAGCGAGGTCCGCCTCGCCGAGTTCCTCACGACGGTCGCCGACGCCGCGGGGCACGTGCGACCCGACAAGAGCCTGCGTTTCACGGTCGACGTCGCGCCCCCGAGCCTGACCCTCCACGCCGACGAGCAGCGCCTGCACCAGGTGTTCGCGAACCTCGCCGAGAACGCGGTGCGCCACTCCCCACGCGGCGGCACGATCCGCTTCGAGGCCTACGTCATGCCCGGCGGCGTCGTGATCGACGTCGTCGACGAGGGCCCCGGGATCGCCGCGGGCGACCGCGAGCGCGTCTTCGACCGCTTCGCGCGGGGCAACAACCCTGCCCAGACCGGCCAGATCCCCACGGGCGGGACGGGCCTGGGGCTGTCGATCGTGCGCTGGGCCGTGACGCTGCACGGCGGGACGGTCGAGGTCGCCGACACCCCGACCGGCTGCACGATGCGCGTGACCCTGCCCCCGCGCCCGACTAGCGTGGAGCCGCCCCGTCCCCCGAGCCCGGAAGGTCCCTGATGAGCGTCCCCGCCGACCCGGCCAGCGCCATCGACGGCGACGGCGTCGTCGAGGTCCGCGGCCTCACGAAGAACTTCGGCCCTGTGCGCGCCGTCGACGACCTCACCTTCACGGTCCGTCCGGGCCGCGTCACGGGCTTCCTCGGCCCGAACGGCGCGGGCAAGACGACGACCCTGCGCATCCTCCTCGGCCTCGTGCGCGCGACCGCGGGCACCGCGACGATCTCGGGACGGGCCTACCACGAGCTGCCCGAGCCGACCCGCTACGTCGGGGCCGCGCTCGAGGCCGCGAGCTTCCACCCGGGCCGCACCGCGCGCGACCACCTGCGCTCGCTCGCCCCGCAGGCGAGGGTCGGGGACACGCGCGTCGACGAGGTGCTCGAGCTCGTGGGTCTCACGTCCGCCGCGAAGCGCCGCGTGGGCGGCTTCTCGCTCGGCATGCGTCAGCGCCTCGGGCTCGCGACGACCCTCCTGGGCGACCCGCGCGTGCTCGTGCTCGACGAGCCCGCGAACGGCCTCGACCCCGAGGGCATCGCGTGGCTGCGCGCGCTGCTGCGGCACCTCGCGAGCGAGGGCCGCACGGTCCTCGTCTCCTCGCACGTGCTCGCCGAGGTCCAACAGACCGTCGACGACGTCGTCATCATCAGCCAGGGCCGCCTCGCGCACGCCTCGACCCTCGCCGAGCTCGCTCAGCTCGCGAAGCCCGCCGTCGTCGTCGCCTCGCCCGATGCCGAGGCGCTCGCACGGCTCGTCGCGGAGCACGGCTGGCAGGTGCGCACGGCCCACGTTCCCGGGCGAGTCGAGCTCGAGGGAGTGACCGCGCAGGAGGTCGGCGCCCGTGCCTTCGCCGCGCGCCTCGAGCTGCACGAGCTCACGCTGCACAACCCCGGTCTCGAGCAGGTCTTCCTCGGCCTGACGACCTCCGTCCATGCCGGCACCCCGACCCCGGGAGGTGGGGCGTGAGCGCGGCCCTGCTGAGCGAGTACCGCAAGTTCTTCTCGACCCGCCTGTGGTGGGTCCTCCTGCTTGCGATGGTCGGCTACATGGCCTTCCTCGCCGCGACCTTCGCCGTGACGATGAACATCGCCTCGGGCGAGGCCGCCGAGGCGGGCGTCGAGCAGGTCTTCTCCCCCGAGGACCTCGCACGAACGATCTACGGGCTGTCCGCGACCCTCGGCTACGTGTTCCCCGTGATCGTGGGGGCGCTGTCGGTCACGAACGAGTTCCGCCACCAGACCATCACCCCGACGCTGCTCGCCGAGCCGCGCCGCGACGTCGTCGTCGTCGCCAAGCTTCTCGCGAGCGTCCCGCTCGGCCTGCTGTTCGGGCTGCTCGGCACGCTCACGACGGTCGGCGTCGGTGCGGGCGTGATCGTCGCGACCGGGAACGAGGCCTTCCTCGGCGAACCGACCGTGCTGCGGGCGATCGCGCTCTCGGTGCTCGCGGGCGGGCTGTGGGCAATGGTCGGCGTCGGGCTCGGGACCGCACTGCCCAACCAGGTGCTCTCGATCGTGCTGCTGCTCGTGTTCACGCAGTTCGTCGAACCGATGGTGCGCCTCTTCGCGGGCTTCGTCGAGTGGGGCGGGACGGTCGCGCAGTTCCTGCCTGGCGCTGCGGGCGACGCGCTCATCGGGGCGTCGTTCTACGGCGTGCTCGGCGGGCAGGGCTCGGCGCTGCTCACGTGGTGGCAGGGTGCGCTCGTGCTCGTCGCCTATGCCGCGGTGCTCGCGCTCGTCGGGCGGCTCACGACGTTCCGCAAGGACATCACCTGACCCTCACGGGCTCGTCTTGGCCGGGCGTTCCCACGCCGCTTGCCCGCCCTTTGCCAAACCATAAAAGTACCCGCGACCTGCACAGATACCGCGCAGATCCGACGCCTCTCGCGCCCGGTCCGGCGCCGGCGAGGGGTTAGGGTTGTCCCGGACGTATTCAACGCTGACGCGGCCGCAACGCCGCGACGAAAGTGGGCGGGCGCAAGTGTCTCAACAGGCTGACCCGGGGACCATCCGGGAGCTTTTCGGTGCCAACGACTGGCTCGTGGACGAGCTCTACGCGAAGTACCTCAAGGACAAGAACTCGGTAGACCCCTCGTGGTGGGAGTTCTTCGAGAGCTACGAGCCGAAGTCTGCCGACACGAGCGCACCGCCCCCCGCCCAGGCCGTCCACTCCGAGGCCTCTCGCGAGGCCGCCGAGGCCCAGCCCTCCGCCCCGGCCGCTCCCCTGCCCGGGGCGAAGAAGGACGACGACGACGCGCCCCTCACGGCGCCCGTCGCGACCGCCCAGCCCGTGACGGCCCCCTACGCCGAGCGGGTCCCGACGCGCAAGGGCGGCTGGGAGACCGACGGCGCCGACGAGGTCGAGCGGCTGCGCGGCGCCGCGGCTCGGGTCGTGACGAACATGGAGTCCTCGCTCACGGTCCCGACGGCAACCTCGGTGCGCTCGGTGCCGGCCAAGCTCATGGTCGACAACCGCATCGTCATCAACAACCACCTCACGCGCACGCGCGGCGGGAAGATCTCCTTCACGCACATCATCGGCTTCGCGATGGTCGAGGCGATCGCGGACATGCCCGCGATGAACAACGGCTACACCCTCAAGGACGGCAAGCCCGCGCTCGTGACGCCCGCGCACGTCAACCTGGGCCTCGCGATCGACCTGCCCAAGCCGGACGGCACGCGCCAGCTGCTCGTGCCCAACATCAAGAAGGCCGAGACGCTCGAGTTCTCGCAGTTCGTCGCCGCGTACGAGGACCTCGTGCGCCGCGCACGCAGCGGCAAGCTCGAGGTCGAGGACTTCACGGGCACGACGATCTCGCTGACCAACCCGGGCACGATCGGCACCGTGCACTCGGTCCCGCGCCTCATGGAGGGTCAGGGCACGATCATCGGTGTCGGGGCGATGGACTACCCCGCGGAGTTCGCGGGCACCGCCGAGGACCAGCTGCACCGCATGGGCATCTCGAAGATCCTCACGCTCACCTCGACCTACGACCACCGGATCATCCAGGGTGCGCACTCGGGTGAGTTCCTGCGGATCATCGCGAACAAGCTGCTCGGCGAGGACGGCTTCTACGACCGGATCTTCGCCTCGCTGCGCATCCCCTACGAGCCCGTGCGCTGGGTGCGCGACGCCTCGGTCGACCCCGAGACCGAGGCCGCCAAGCCCGCGCGCATCGCCGAGCTCATCCACGCCTACCGCTCGCGCGGGCACTTCATGGCGGACACCGACCCGCTCGCCTACCGCCAGCGCAAGCACCCCGACCTCGACGTCCAGACGCACGGCCTGACGCTGTGGGACCTCGACCGGGTGTTCCCCGTGGGCGGCTTCGGCGGCTGGTCGCGCGCCAAGCTGCGCGACGTGCTCGGCCTGCTGCGCGACTCGTACTGCCGCACGGTCGGCATCGAGTACATGCACCTGTCCGACCGCCGCCAGCGCCGCTGGCTCCAGGAGCGCCTCGAGGCCGGCTACGCGCGCACCCCGCGCGAGGACCAGCTGCGCATCCTGCGCCGGCTCAACGCCGCAGAGGCCTTCGAGACCTTCCTGCAGACCAAGTACGTCGGCCAGAAGCGCTTCTCGCTCGAGGGCGCCGAGGCCGTCATCCCGCTGCTCGACGCCGTCATGTCGCGGGCCGCGGAGAACGGCCTCGACGAGGTCGCGATCGGCATGGCGCACCGCGGCCGGCTCAACGTGCTCGCGAACCTCACAGGCAAGAGCTACGCGCAGATCTTCGCCGAGTTCGAGGGCAACCTCGACAAGCGCTCGGTGCAGGGCTCGGGCGACGTGAAGTACCACCTCGGGACCGAGGGCACGTTCACGGCCGAGTCGGGGGCGACGACGCGGGTGTACCTCGCGGCGAACCCCTCGCACCTCGAGGCCGTCAACCCCGTCCTCGAGGGCATCGTGCGCGCGAAGCAGGACCGCATCGACCTGGGCGGGGACGGCTTCTCGGTGCTGCCGATCCTCGTGCACGGCGACGCGGCCTTCGCGGGCCAGGGTGTCGTGACCGAGACCCTCCAGCTCTCGCAGCTGCGCGGCTACCGCACGGGCGGGACGATCCACGTCGTCATCAACAACCAGGTCGGCTTCACGACCGGCTCGTCGTCGTCGCGCTCGACGCACTACGCGACCGACGTCGCGAAGGGCCTGCAGGTGCCGATCTTCCACGTCAACGGGGACGACCCCGAGGCGTGCGTGCGGGTCGCCGAGCTCGCGTTCGACTTCCGCGAGCAGTTCGACCGCGACGTCATCATCGACATGGTCTGCTACCGCCGCCGCGGTCACAACGAGGGCGACGACCCCTCGATGACCCAGCCGATGATGTACAACCTCATCGAGAACAAGCGCTCGGTGCGCACCCTGTACACCGAGGCGCTCGTGGCTCGTGGCGACATCTCGAAGGACGAGGCCGAGGCCGCGCTCGCGGACTTCCAGTCCAAGCTCGAGCAGGTGTTCCGCGAGACGCGCGAGGGCGGTTGGACCCCGCCGCCGCAGAGCGAGCCCGTCGCGGGTCTCGAGCGGCCCGAGGCCCAGCTCGAGGACGCCGGGACGATGGTCGGCTGGCAGACGGCGGTCTCGCCCAAGATCCTCGAGCGGATCGGCCAGGCGCACGTGCGCCCGCCCGAGGGCTTCACGGTGCACCCCAAGCTCGAGTCGATGCTCGCCAAGCGCGAGCAGATGGCCCGCGAGGGCGGGATCGACTGGGGCTTCGGCGAGATCCTCGCGTTCGGCTCGCTCCTCATGGAGGGCACGCCCGTGCGTCTTGCGGGCCAGGACTCGCGCCGCGGCACCTTCGTGCAGCGCCACGCCGTCCTGCACGACCGCCAGACGGGTGCCGAGTGGACCCCCCTGATGTACCTGGCGGGGGACCAGGCGAAGTTCTGGGTCTACGACTCCTCGCTCTCGGAGTACGCAGCGCTCGGCTTCGAGTACGGGTACTCGGTCGAGCGGCCCGACGCGCTCGTGCTGTGGGAGGCGCAGTTCGGCGACTTCGTCAACGGTGCGCAGATCGTCACGGACGAGTTCATCTCCTCCGCGGAGCAGAAGTGGGGCCAGCGTTCCTCGGTCGTGCTGCTCCTGCCGCACGGCTACGAGGGCCAGGGCCCGGACCACTCCTCGGGTCGCATCGAGCGGTTCCTCCAGCTGTGCGCCGAGGACAACATGACCGTGGCCGCGCCGTCGACACCCGCGTCGTACTTCCACCTGCTGCGCAAGCAGGCGTACTCGCGCCCGCGCCGACCGCTCGTGGTGTTCACGCCCAAGTCGATGCTGCGCCTGCGTGCGGCGACGTCACAGGTCGAGGACTTCACCTCGGGCACCTTCCAGCCCGTGCTCGGCGACACCGAGGCCGCGCAGCGCGGTGGCGTGCGTCGGGTCGTGCTCACGACCGGCAAGCTGCACTGGGAGCTCAAGGCGGCGCGTGAGAAGCGCGGGGCGGACTGGATGGCCCTCGTACGGCTCGAGCAGCTCTACCCGCTCGACGCCGAGGCGATCCGCGAGGCGCTCGCGCCGTTCGGTGACGCCGAGATCGTGTGGGCGCAGGACGAGCCGGAGAACCAGGGCGCGTGGCCGCACGTCGCGCTCAACCTCCAGCCCGTGCTCGGCCGCGAGATCCGTCTCGTGTCCCGGCCCGCCGCCGCCTCCCCCGCGACGGGTTCGGCGAAGGAGCACCTGGTCGAGCAGGCCGAGCTCGTCGACCGCGTCTTCGCCTGACGGTTCGTCGACCGAGGTCCCCGGGGCACACCGCCCCGGGGACCTCGTCGTCTCGCGTGAGACACCCGCCCGGGCCCGACGACGGCTTCGGTACGGTACGGCCGTCCACGCACCCGAGGAGGAGTCGTGCTCGAGCTCACGCCGCCGTCGCTCGTGCCGTTCTGCACGCTGCGGGTCGAGCTTGCGCCCGTGCGCGACGTCGGCCCGGTCCGCACAGGGCATCGCAGGGTCGTGCCGATCGTGGGCGGGCGCGTCACGGGCCGCATCGAGGGGACGATCCTCGACGGGGGCGCGGACTGGCTCACGGTGACCTCCGAGGGGGTCGCGGAGATGGACGCGCGCTACCTGATCGAGACGCACGACGGCGCGCTCGTCGAGATCGTCAACCAGGGCGCCCGCTTCGGCCCGCCCGAGGTCATGACCCGCCTCGCTGCGGGCGAGCGGGTGGACCCCACGCAGTACTCGATGCTCTCGACCGCGCGCCTCGAGAGCGGCCACCCGGACTACACGTGGCTCAACCGGCTCGTGCTCGTCGGGACGGGCGCGCGCGACGCGGGTGAGGTCCAGGTCGACCTCTTCACGGTCGAGCAGGGAGGCCGGGCATGAGCGCACCTCGCGTCCTCGTCGCGGGCGGGGGCATCGGCGGCCTCGCGGTCGGCCTGACGCTGCACGAGCTCGGCGTGCCCTTCACGATCCTCGAGGGCGCGCCCGAGATCGCCCCGCTCGGCGTCGGGATCAACCTCCAGCCCAACGCCGTGCGCGAGCTCGGCGACCTCGGGATCGGGACGAGCGAGCTCGACCGGATCGGCATCCCCGCGCTCGAGTGGGCCCTCGTGGCCCGCGACGGGCGGGAGATCTACAGCGAGCCGCGCGGGTTCGAGGCCGGCTACCGCTGGCCCCAGTACGCGGTGCACCGCGGACAGCTCCAGGTGCTCCTCGCCGAGACCCTGCGCAAGCGCGCGGGGGCGGACGCGATCCGCCTCGACCACCGCGTGACGGGCTACGCGACGCACGACGACGGCACCGTGACGGCCCTCGGGGAGCACTCCGACGGGACCCCGTGGCGCGAGCACGGCACGCTGCTGATCGGTGCGGACGGCATCCACTCGGCGGTGCGTGCACAGATGCATCCCGCCCAGCCCCCGATCCACTGGGGCGGTGTCATCATGTGGCGCGGCACGACGCTCGCGCCCCCGGTGCGGACGGGATCGTCGTTCGTGGGTCTCGGCTCGAACCGTCAGCGCGTCGTGCTCTACCCGATCTCCCACCCGCGCGACGGGCTCGTCGTGACGAACTGGATCGCCGAGATCACGGTCGACGACCCCGAGGCGTGGCAGACGCGTGGGTGGTTCCGCAAGGTCGAGACCACCGAGGTCGTGCAGCACTTCGCGGACTGGACCTACGACTGGCTCGACGTGCCGGACCTGCTCGCCCGCGCCGACGTCGTCTACGAGAACCCGATGATCGACCGCGACCCGGTCCCCACGTGGGTCGACGGGCCCGTGCTGCTCGTCGGGGACGCCGCGCACGCGATGTACCCCACGGGCTCGAACGGGGCGACCCAGGCGATCATGGACGCGCGCCACCTCGGTGCCTCCCTCGTTCGGCACGGACTTGGCCCCGAGGCACTTGCGGCCTTCGACGCGACGTGGTGCGAGCCGATCTCCCGGCTCGTGCTGCGCAACCGCGGCGCAGGACCCTTCGGCCTGCTCGACCTCGTCGAGGAGCGCTGCGGGGACGATCTCGACGACCTCGAGGCGGCGCTGCCCGAGAACGAGCGGCTCGAGTTCATGGCGGGGTACAAGGCCGCCGCCGGGTTCGCGGTCGAGCAGCTCAACGCCTCCCCGCCCACGATCCCCCCGGACGCCGTCGTCCCGCTCCCACGCACCTCGGGCGTGCCCGCGAGCTGAGCTTGCGCGCGGGCCGGACCGGGCGACGGGCCCCGCGCGGCACGTGCGCGCGGATCGACGCGTGCGCCGCTCGCCCGGCCTGGCTCAGACGTTCGCGGGCTCGGGCGACCGGAACCGGCGCCGGTAGGCGAGCGGCGTCGTGCGCAGCGCTCGGGCGAAGTGGTGGCGCAAGCCTGCCGCGGTGCCGAGACCGGACTGCGCGGCGACGTCGTCGACCGACAGGTCCGTCTCCTCGAGAAGCTCTTGCGCGCGCAGCAGCCGTTGGCGGGTGAGCCACGCTGCGGGCGTCGTCCCGGTCTCGGCGCGGAACCGCCGCGCGAAGGTGCGCTCGCTCATGAATGCCCGGGCGGCGAGATCGGGCACCGTGAGGTCTTCCGTGATGTGGTCGAGCATCCACTCGAGGAGCCCCGCGAGCGAGTCCGCCGCGGCGGGGAGCGGGTGGTCGATGTACTGGGCCTGTCCCCCGTCGCGGTGCGGGGGGACCACCATGCGGCGCGCGATCTGGGTCGCCGCACGGGTGCCGTGCTCTCGGCGCACGAGGAACAGGCACGCGTCGATCCCGGCCGAGGTGCCGGCCGAGGTGATGATGCGCCCGTCCTCGACGTAGAGCGAGTCGGGGTCGACGTGCGCCGAGGGGTTCTCTGCCGCGAGGCGGTCGGTGTACATCCAGTGGGTCGTGCAGCGCCGCCCCTCGAGCAGGCCGGCCTCGGCGAGCGCGAAGGCACCTGAGCAGATCGACAGGATCCAGGCGCCTCGCGTGTGCGCGTCCCGCAGCGTCTCGAGCACCTCGGTGGCGACGGGACGGTCCGCGGAGTAGGCCGTCATGATCACGACGTCGGCGTCGCGTGCCGCCTCGAGCCCGTGCTCGACGACGACGTCGACCCCGCCGGCCTTCGCCTCGACGACGCCGGGCTCGGGGGCGCACGTGACGAAGTCGAAGCTCGGTCCGCCCGTGTCCGCACGGTCGATCCCGAACACCTCGCACGGCACCGCGAGCTCGAAGATCGACACCCCGGGCACGACGATCGCGGCCACCTTCTGGATCATCTGCCCAGTGTGGCAGAAATCTTGCGAACATGGGCAGTCCTGCCACTCGTGGCGGCTTCTTGACGAGCGAAGACTTTCTGCCATGAGCACCTTCGTCATCATCGTCCTCGCCGCGACCCTCGTGCTGATCCTCGACGCGTGGCTCGTCCGCCGCGACGGGTACGGGCGCCGGCCCGCACCCCGCTCGCACGAGAGCTGGTCGCTCGGCAACCTCCCGAGCGCGCCGTACGGCACACCACGCTGAGCTTTCGGGCGCGTCGCCCCGCGTCGGACCGAACCCCGCGGGACACTAGGGGCGACGCGCCCGGGTCCCCGGTGCGCGCAGCACGCCGCGACCCGGGAGGAAGGCAGTGGACCAGCGCTCGATCCGCGTGTGCGTCGTGGGCGACGAGCTCGTCGCCGGGGTCGGGGACCCGCGGGGCCTCGGCTGGGTGGGCCGGGTCGCCGCCCGCACCCCCGCCGCGGGACGCCTCACCGTCATGCCGCTCGCCGTCCCGGGCGAGACCACCGCAGGCCTGAGCGCCCGGTGGGACGCCGAGGTCTCGCTGCGCACCGACCCCGCCGCGGACAACCGGCTCGTGATCGGCCTCGGGCGCGCCGACCTGCGCGCGGGCATCTCCCCCGCGCGGTCCCGCCTCAACCTCGCGAACATCCTCGACGTCGCGCAGCGCCGCGGCCTCGAGACCTTCGTCGTCGGGCCCCCGCCGGGCGGGCCCGAGACGCCCGAGGAGGTCGGCGAGCTCTCGGCCGCCTTCGCCGACGTCGCGACGCGGCGCAACATCCCCTACGTCGAGACCTTCGCGCCGCTCGTCTCGCACGAGCAGTGGCTCGCGGACCTCGCCGCAGGGGACGGCGCGCTGCCCGGGCAGGCCGGCTACGGCCTCCTCGCGTGGCTCGTGCTGCACACGGGCTGGCACCAGTGGCTCGGCCTGCCGAGCGACACCCCCTAGCGAGCGAGCGCTCCCCGCGGCGTGGCGGCGCGCCGCGCACGAGAACCACCCGCGAGCGCCCCGCCCGCACGGCTCACCGCAGCGTGTCCCGGATCGCGGTACGCGCCTGGTCGAGCACGGTGCGCACCGTCTCGACGGTCAGCGGGCTGACGCTCCCCTCGCGCGCCGCCTCGCGCAGCTCGGCGCGCACCTCGTCACGGAAGGTCCGCAGCTGGGCCTCGGCCTCAGCGAGGCGCACGCGCGAGGCGACCCGTTCGTCGTCGGACGCGGGGTGCGGTGCCGCGGTCGTCGCGCTCGCACGTGCCGCCTGCGCCGCGGCCGCGAGGTCCGCGCGCAGCCCGCGCATGGACCCCCGCACCTCGCCGCGCACCTGGTCGGCGAGCTCACGCACGGTCTCGGCGAGGGACTCCTCGAGGTCCGCGAGGTCGCCACGCCGTGCGTCGAGCTCGGCCCGGCCCGCGTCGGTGAGCGTGTAGGTCGAGCGCCGCCCACCCTCGTCGCTGCGCTCGACGAGGCCCTCCTCCTCGAGTCGCGCGAGGCGGGGGTAGATCGTCCCCGGGCTCGGCCGGTACGCCCCGCCAAAGCGGTCGGAGAGCGCCGTGATGAGCTCGTACCCGTGCCGCGGCCCCTGCTCGAGGAGCGAGAGCAGGTACAGCCTCAGCTGGCCGTGGGCGAAGACGGGGGTCACGCGACGCCCGCCCGCAGGATCGTCAGGTGCCCCGAGACCGACGTCGACGTGACGTAGCAGCCCGTGCCACCGCTGCGCTCGTCGAAGCGGGTACGCCCGGGGCGTCCCGCCGTGTGGTCACGTCCGTCGACGACGACGCGCCCGCTCACGGCCTTCGCCTCGACACCCACCCCGACCCCCTCGGGCAGGCGGATCGTGATGTCGCCCGAGACCGTCGTCGCAGCGACCGTCGCGGTGCGCGAGGAGACGTCGAGCGTGACGGCGCCCGAGACCGAGTTGGTCGTCACACGGCTCAGCGCCCCGACCGCCGTGAGGTCGCCCGAGACGGTCGAGAGCGTGAGGTCGCCGGTATGGTCACGCACCGCGATCTCGCCCGAGACGGTCTTCGCGGACAGCGCCCCGAAGGTGCGGTCGACGTCGACCGTTCCCGAGACCGTCGAGACCTGCGCGTCCTCGCGGACCCCCGCGAGGAGCCCTTCGGCGGTCACGGTGCCGAGCCGCACGCGCACGTCGCGCGG
>Ga0123332_1004521_pt1 | contig 12167 bp, 11 predicted proteins | sample BioC12SIPDNA_4_FD_89958 | JGI IMG/M metagenome (GOLD analysis project Ga0123332, IMG submission 89958) | Anaerobic biogas reactor microbial communites from Washington, USA - Biogas_R2_A C12 SIP DNA | ecosystem: Engineered > Bioreactor > Anaerobic > Unclassified | place: Washington, USA...
GCACGTGGTCGCTATGTTCGGTGCGACCTTCCTGGTGCCGCTGATCACTGGCTTCCCGCCGAGCACCACGCTGCTGTTCAGCGGTGTCGGCACGCTGCTCTTCCTGCTGATCACCGGCAACCGGGTGCCGTCCTACCTGGGGTCCTCGTTCGCCTTCCTCGCCCCGATCGCCGCGGCGCAGAGCCAGCACGGGCCGGCCGGCGCGCTCGGCGGCATCGTCATGGCCGGTGCGGCGCTGTTCATCGTCGGCCTCATCGTGCAGGCGGCCGGGCACGCGTGGATCAGCCGCCTCATGCCGCCCATGGTGACCGGCGCGATCGTCGCGCTGATCGGCCTCAACCTGGCGCCCGCGGCGTGGAACAACGTCAAGGAGGCGCCCGCCACGGCCTTCGCCACCCTGCTGGCGATCGTGCTCTGCACGGTCTTGTTCCGCGGCCTGCTGGGTCGTCTCTCGATCCTGCTGGGTGTGCTGGTGGGCTATGTCGTGGCCGCCATCCGCGGGGAGGTCGACGCCAGCGCGATCGGCGACGCCGCCTGGTTCGGGGCACCGGAGTTCATGGCGCCGGAGATCCACTGGAACGTCGTCGGGCTCTTCCTGCCCGTGGTCCTCGTGCTGGTCGCCGAGAACATCGGGCACGTGAAGTCCGTTGCTCAGATGACCGACAGCTCCTCCGAGGCGCTGGACCCCTACCTCGGTCGGACCCTGATGGCCGACGGCCTGGCCACCACGCTTGCCGGTGCAGGCGGTGGGTCGGGGACGACGACCTACGCGGAGAACATCGGCGTCATGGCGGCGACCAAGGTCTACTCGACCGCTGCGTACTGGGTGGCGGGTCTGACTGCGGTCGGGCTGGCCTTCCTGCCCAAGTTCGGCGCAGCGATCCAGACCGTGCCGGTTGGTGTTCTCGGCGGTGCCGCGACCGTGCTCTACGGCATGATCGGCGTCCTCGGCTTCCGCATCTGGGTCGAGCACCGCGTCGACTTCGGCAACCCGATCAACCTCACCACCGGCGCGGTGGCCCTCATCGTCGGCATCGCCAACTACACCTGGAGCGTCGGGGACCTGGTCTTCGAGGGCATCGCGCTCGGCACCGCGGCGGCGCTGATCCTTTACCACGGCATGCACGCCATCAACCGGCTCACCGGCGCGGTCGCGAGCGAGGGTGACCACCTGCAGGTCGGCGGTCCCACCAACCCCGAGCCGGAGTTCGCGCGGCCGAGCTGGGACGATCCGTCTGGGCAGGATCCGGTGAGCTGAGTCCTCATCAGTGAGCCGAGTCTCACCGATCTGGCGAGGAAGGGCCGGCTCACGGCATACTGCCTGGTTCATGCTGCGAGAGGGGCACGCTCGATGACACTGGGACGGGTCGGATGGCGCTCTATGGGGATCGCTGCTGCTCTGGCGCTGAGCGTGGCCACCACGGCCTGCAGCGATGCGGGATCACCTGAGCCCACCGAGCAGGGTGAGGACCTTACTGCTCCCTCCGCCGAGGTCGTGCCGAGCGAGGGTCCGACCGGTCAGGCGGAACCGTCGACGGACCCGGGCGACTCCTCGGGCGAGGCAGGGGGTATGGGGGCGCCTGGTGCTGCGAGCGCGTCGTTCCCGCCGGAGACCCGCGACGACCTGCTCGACGCGCTGTGGGAGATCGCCGGGCTGGAGGGCGAGAGGCCCGAGGTCGACCTGATCCGCGAGGTTGACGACGACGAGTGGCTGGCGGTGCACGTGGAGTGCATGACCGACATGGGGTTCCCGACCACACTCGACGGCTCCGAGGCAGTCCGCTGGGACATCCCGGCCGGGCAGACCGACGCCTTCGCCCTGGCGGAGTACACCTGCTCGGCGCAGTATCCGCGGCTCATGATCTACCAGCAGCCGTACTCCACGGACCAGCTGACGCTGATGTACGACTGGATGATCGAGGAGACCATCCCGTGCCTGGCGGCCGAGGGCTATCAGGTCACGGACGTGGTGTCGCTCGAGACGTTCATCGCCGGCTACTCGCCGCAGGGCGGTTTCTGGACGCCCGATGTAGGAGTCACTGGCGGTGTGCCGATCGCGGTCCAGGGGATGTGTTCGCACATGCCCCCGCAGGAGGTTCTGTACGGGCAGTAGTGCAGCGCATCCCAAGGCCCGCAGACGCCGCCGGGCAGTAGGTCAGTGCGCTCGTGCGGCGCGGAGCTGCTCCACCAGGATGTCGCCGTGCCCGGCGTGCCGGGCGAGCTCGACCGCCATGTGGCCGTAGATGTACCGCAGGCTGACCGGCCCATGGTGCCAGGGGAACTCCTCGTCGAGGTCGTGCTCGGCCGCGATCTGACGTGACTGGACGCAGGCCGCCTCGTAGGCCTGCAACGCCGAGGGGATCGTCTCGTCGTCGCCGAGCACGAAGCTCTCGTCGACGGTGTCCGGGATGCCGACCTCCTGGCGCGACAACCCGGCGACGCGGTGCTGGAACCAGACCTTCTCCACGAAGGTGGCATGCGTGACCAGGCCTAGCGGCGTGGTCAACGAGGGCACGAGACGTTGGCGGGCCTCCTCCTCGGTCAACCCGTCCAGGAGGCCGGCGATCGCCTCGCGCTGCACGTCGACGAACCCCTCGAGGACAGCGCGCTCGTCGGCGGTGAAGAAAGCCACGCCGCCACCCTAGTCAGCGTCCGGTGCAGGAACGGCCCCCAATCCACGCACGCCGTCCCGAAACGTACGGCATTCCCGAGCCCCCGCCGAACTTGTCTGTCCCCCGGAAACCGTCATCTACCCCGGGAAACCTTCCAGGGGTAGATGACGGTTTCCGGGGGAGTAGCGGGCTCCACGCCGTGGGTAGGCCGGGGAGGTCGGGTCGCGCGCAAACCGGGTAGGCCGGGCAGGTCGGGCGGCGCGCAAGCCGGGCACGCCGGGCAGGGCAGCGTGGAGTGCCGATCCGTTCTGGGAGGTGCGTTGTCCACAGATCGGTCGCAGGTCCGCCATCGGCCGTGCTTTCGTGGCAGGTTCTTTCGATGGACGCCGAACTGAGACTCCTCGCCGAACGGCAGGGCGGGCTCTTCCTCACGTCGCAGGCCCTGGCCCGGGGTACCGGCGACACCACGCTGCGAAAGGCGGTGGATCGTGGCCACGTGCTTCGCCTCGCGAGAGGTCTCCACCTGCTGGCGACCCATGAGGCCGAGACTGCGGACGAGCGTCATCTCCAGCTCGCCCGGGGAGGGTTGCTGCTCATGCCGGATGCGCTCCTGAGCCATTGGACCGCGGTCCTGGCCCACGGCCTGCCCGTGCTCCGAGTGCCCTCGGTGGCTCGGTTACGGCGCCCGATCCGTCGCCAGGTGATCCGAGAGGGTTTCGTGGTCGACCCGAACCCGGGCGAAGCGGTGACGACCGAGCACGGCCCGACGACCGCGGTGGACCGTGCCGTCCTCGACCTCGCACGCCTCCGTGGTCTCGAGGCCGGCCTGGTGTCCGCTGATGCGGCGCTGAACGCGGGCCTGGTGACGCACCAGGTCCTCCTTGACCTTGCGCACGCACTTCGTGGGCAAGGCGCCGGGGCCGCCCGGCGGACGGCGGAGCTGGCGGACGGCAGGATCGAGAGTGTAGGGGAGTCCCGGCTGCGTTATGCCTGCCTTCTCGGTGGCATCCAGCTCGTTCCACAGGTCAAGATCCGCAACCGTGACGGGGAGTTCGTCGCACGAGTCGACTTCCTCGTCAAGGACACCAAGGTCGCCATCGAGTTCGACGGCAAGGTGAAGTATGCCGACGGCGATGGGCGCACGCTCTGGAACGAGAAGCAGCGAGAGGATGCTCTGCGGCGGCTCGGGTACACGGTCGTGCGTGTGACGTGGCAGGACTTCGAGGACCCGGCGGCGCTCCTGGCTCGGATCCGGGAAGCTGTCGCCTCGAGCCAGCTCCTCGCGGGGTGATTGACCGGCGTGGTCCCAGGCGACTCCCAGCAGTCAGCTCGTGCCGGCTTGTCCCCCGGAAACCGTCATCTCCCCCCAAAAGACTTCCCGGGGTTGATGGCGGTTTCCGGGGGAGAGGCCCGTGCGGGGCAGGGGGAGGGCGGTGGGGGCTGGCGAGAGGGCGTCGAGGCGGGTGGGGACTGGGGCGAGGGCGTCGAGGGAGCGGTCGGCATACTGGCCTCATGACGGACTCCCCAGTGATGACCGGTTGGGCGCACAGCACGTTCGGGAAGGCGGCCGAGCCGGACGTCGAGAGTTTGTTGGCGGGGGTGACGGTGCGGGCGCTGGAGCACGCGGAGGTCGAGGCGGCCGACGTCGACGGGATCTTCGTCGGGGTCTTCAACAGCGGGTTCTCCCAGCAGGGCTTCGACGGCGGGCTCGTCGGGGTCGGGCAGCCATCGCTCGGGCGGACGCCGTCGGTGCACCTGGAAAACGCGTGCGCCACCGGGTCGGCAGCGTTGTATGCCGCGCTCGACTTCGTGCAGTCCGGCCGCGGGAAGGTGGCGCTCGTCGCGGGTGCCGAGAAGATGACCGCCTCCTCGCCTGAGGTGGTCAACAACGCGCTGCTGCACGCGTCCTACCGTGCTGAGGAGGAGGAGGCCGGGAGCTTCGCGGCGATCTTCGGACAACTCACCGAGCAGTACTTCGAGCGCTACGGGGACCACTCCGACACGCTGGCGCGGATCGCGGCCAAGAACCACGCCAACGGGATCCACAACCCCTTTGCCCATCTGCGCAAGGACTTCGGGTTCGAGTTCTGCAACACGGTCTCCGAGAAGAACCCGCTGGTCGCGGGTCCGCTGCGGCGCACTGACTGCTCGCTCGTATCGGACGGCGCCGCGGCCATCGTGGTGACTGCGGCCGACATCGCGGGGTCGGCGCCACGGGCGGTCGGCTTCCGCGGTCGCGCGCACGCCAACGACCACCTCCCGCTGAGCAAGCGCGCCGACGTGCTCGAGCTGGCGGGCGCCAGGGACGCCTTTGCCCGAGCGATGGCCGAGGCGGGGACCACGCTGGAGAATCTGTCGCTGCTGGAGACCCACGACTGCTTCACGACCGCCGAGCTGCTGGAGTACGAGGCGTTCGGCCTGGCCGAGCCGGGCAAGGGAGCGACGGCGATCGAGAACGGTCGCACCGCGCGGGACGGCGACCTGCCGGTGAACCCGTCGGGCGGGCTGAAGTCCAAGGGTCACCCGATCGGCGCCACCGGGGTGAGCCAGCACATCATGGCCGCCATGCAGCTGGTCGGTGAGGCCGGCGACATGCAGATCGAGGGAGCCGACGTGGCAGGAGTGTTCAACATGGGAGGCGTGGCCGTCGCCAACTACTTCTCGGTGCTGGAGCGGATCGCATGAGCGCCGACCAGACCGCAGGGCCGGCCGCAGGCGACGCCGTTGAGGGGACCGTAGGGCCGGCCGCAGGTCAGAGCGTGGGTCAGAACCGACCCTCCGGCGGACTGGTGCTGCCCCTCGGTGACCGGGTGCCCGACATACATCCTGATGCCTGGCTCGCTCCGCAGAGCGCGGTGACCGGCCGGGTGCGGATCGGCGCGGGGACGAGCATCTGGTACGGCGCGTCGGCTCGCGGCGACTGCGAGGACATCACGATCGGCGCCCACTCCAACCTGCAGGACAACGCGGTCGTGCACGCGGACCCTGGGTTCCCGGCGACCATCGCAGACAACGTCTCGGTCGGTCACGCGGCGGTGCTCCACGGGTGCACAGTGGGGGAGTGGACGATCATCGGGATGGGCTCGGTCGTCCTCAACGGTGCGGTCATCGGGGGTGAGTGCATCGTCGCGGCCGGGGCCGTGGTGCTCGAGGGCACGCAGGTCCCCGACGGGTCGCTGGTCGCAGGGGTCCCCGCCAAGGTGCGCCGCGAACTCACCGAGGAGGAGCGTGCGGGGCTGCGCGTCTCGATCGGGCACTACCCGGGCCTGGCCGCGATGCACCGCGAGGCGCTGGCCGACTGAGCCGAGCGTTCTGGGCCGGGTCGACTGGGGTGCGAGGCAGGTCCGACGAGCGCTGGGCTACGTTGAGGACGTGGAAACCGACGAGGTGCTGACCCTGCTGCAGGAGGTGGCCGAGGAGGCCATCAACCCCCGGTTCCGGGCCCTGGCCGAGCACCAGGTGCTGGAGAAGAACCCGGGTGACCTGGTCACCGTCGCCGACCGCGAGGCCGAGGTCCTCATCACCCGCAGGCTCCGCGAGGCCTACCCGGACGCCGTGGTGCTGGGGGAGGAGCACTTCGCGGAGAACCCCGAGGTCGTGACCGCCTATGCCGCGGCTCCCCATGCCTTCACGGTCGACCCGATCGACGGCACGAAGAACTTCGTCAACGGGTCCCAGGACCACGGGGTGATGGTGGCAGAACTCCGGGGACCACACGTCATACGGAGCTGGATCTGGCAGCCACAGCACCAGGTGGCCTATGTCGCCGAGCGGGGCGCGGGGGCCTTCCGCAACGGGGAGCGGCTCACCCGTCCTCCGGTGGCCGACCCCCGGGAGCCCCGTGGGGTGACGTCCTACCGCAAGTGGATCGGCACGAGTCTGGGTGAGCTGCCACCGATGGAGCTCACGTGGATCTCGTGCGCGATCGACTATCCGAAGCTCGTGGAGGGGGCGGCCGACTACATCGTCTACCGCGGGCGCCAGCCCTGGGACCACGCGCCGGGATCCCTCCTGGTCAGCGAGGCGGGCGGCTTCCTGGGGACCTTCGGCGGGGTGCCTTATGACGCACGGACCATCCCGCCGCGGGGCATCCTGGGTGCCGCCACCCGCGAGCTGTATGACGTGCTGGTGACACTCATCCCGTAGGCGGGTCGCGCGCGGACGCGCTCGGTGGGGGTGTGGGCCGCAACGCGACGCGCCCGGTGGGTGGTAGGAGCGCAACCCCACGCGCTCGGTGGGGTGTAGGGAGCGCAACCCCACGCGCTCGGTCAGGTGATATCTCGCAACGCGACGCGCTCGGTCGGGAGGGGGTGGAAGCCGGTTGACCTGCGGAGATGCCGTCGTGACCACATTGTGACCTGGCGTGGCTTTGACTTCCCGCGCGGAGCCGGATACCTTTTCGCCGAAACCTGAATCACCTTTCAGGTTCGGAGTCACACAAAGGAGTGCTCGATGGCACGCAAGTCCCTCATGGCCCTGTCGTTGGCCGCGGTCCTGGCGCTGGCGGCGTGCGCCCCGTCCGCCTCCGACGACGACAACGGCAACGGCAACGACGACGCCACCACCGGCGGCTCGGCCGACAACGGCGACAGCACGGCCGCCGAGGAGGACGCCGGCGGCGGCGACCCCTACAAGGTCGGCATCATCTACTCGGAGACCGGCCCGCTGGCCGCCTACGGTGCGCAGTACAAGCAGGGCCTGGAGGCCGGCATCGAGTACGCCACCGACGGCACCGGCGCGATCGACGGTCGCACCATCGAGATCGAGTACCGCGACGACACGGGTGTCCCGGACACCGCCGTGGCCGCGGCCAAGGACCTCATCGGCCAGGACTACAAGATCCTGGGCGGCACCATCGTCTCCGGCATCGCGGTCGCGATGGCCGAGCAGGCCGAGCAGAACGAGATCCTCTACATCTCCGGCCCGGCCGCCGTCGACGCGCTGACCGGCATCAACGACTACACCTTCCGCTCCGGCCGGCAGAGCCTGCAGGACGTCGCGACCGCGGGTGCGTTCCTGGAGGGCGAGGGCCAGAAGGTCGTCGTCTTCGCGCAGGACAACGCCTTCGGTCAGGGCAACCTGGCCGCCGTCGAGGCGGTCCTCGGCGGAGAGGGCGCCGAGGTCTCCAGCGTGCTGGTCCCCGAGGACGCCACCGAGTTCACCCCCTTCGCCGCGCAGCTGAAGGACGCCGACCCGGACATGATCTTCGTGGCCTGGGCCGGTGCGACCTCCGCCAACATGTGGCAGTCGCTGGAGCAGCAGCAGGTCTTCGACGTGGCCCCGGTCGTCACGGGTCTGGGTGACTCGGTCACCTTCGACGCCTACGGCCCGGTCGCGGAGCACATCAGCTTCCTGAACCACTACTTCCCGGGTGCCCCGGACAACGAGATCAACGACGCGATGATCGCCTCCATCGAGGGTGCGGGCGGCACGCCCGACCTGTTCAGCCCGGACGGCTTCGTCGCGGGTCAGATGATCGTCCACGCGCTCACCGAGGGCGACAACGACGTCAACGCGATGATCACGGCGCTCGAGGGCTGGGAGTTCCAGGGCCCGAAGGGTGACTACACCATCCGCGAGAGCGACCACGCCCTGATCCAGGACATGTACACCGCCAAGCTCGTCGCCGACGGTGACTCCTGGCTGCCCGAGCTCATCTCGGTCGTCCCGGGCGCGGACGTCGCACCGCCGGAGGCGTCCGGCAAGTGACGGCCCACCAGCCCACCTCCAACGCGGGAGCGGCCACCGCCGCTCCCGCGTTGGAGGTCCGGGACCTGTCCCTGCGCATCGGCGGGGCCCAGATCCTGGAGGACATCAGCTTCACCGTGCCGACCGGTCAGATCGTCGGCGTCATCGGCCCCAACGGGGCCGGCAAGACGACGCTGTTCAACATGATCTCCGGCGTCATGGCCCCCACCAGCGGCCAGGTGCTGCTGGACGGCCGGGACGTGACGAAGCGCTCGGTCACCCAGCGCGCCGTCGCCGGCCTCGGCCGGACCTTCCAGACGTCCTCGGTCTTCCCCGCCCTGTCGGTGGAGGAGAACGTGCGCCTGGCTGCCCAGGTCACCGAGGGCCGCGCGCTCTCGCTGTTCACCTTCCCGCGGCGCCACGACAAGGCCAGCACCCGGGCCCGCGACCTCCTCGGCGAGGTCGGACTCGGGGACCGGATGGACTTCCGGGCCGGCGACCTGCCGCACGGCGACAAGCGCAAGCTGGAGATCGCCATGCTGCTGGCCACCGATCCCTCGGTCGTGCTGCTGGACGAGCCGATGGCCGGCGTCGCCTCCGGTGACGTGGCCGGGCTCACCGAGGTGATCCGGAGCCTGCACACCGACCACGGGTGCACGGTTCTCATGGTGGAGCACCACATGGAGGTCCTGCTCGGCCTGGTCGAGCGCGTGGCCGTGCTGCACTTCGGCAACCTCCTGGCGATCGACAGCCCGGAGGCCGTGATGGCCGACCCGACCGTCCAGAGTGCCTACCTGGGAGAGTCCGTATGACGTCCGCCACCCCACCCGAGCCCGTCACCGGGCCAGTCGGTCCCGTGAGCGGGGCCGCCCCCGAGGCGGCGTCCGCCACCCGGACGGCGGCCGCGCCGGTCCTGTCGGTCCGCGGTCTGCAGGCCCACGTCGTGGGGCAGCAGGTCGTCGAGCACGTCGACCTCGACGTCGCCGCCACCGGCGTGACCGCCCTGCTGGGCCGCAACGGCGTCGGCAAGACCTCCACGATCAAGGCGATCATGGGCCTGATCAGCCGGACCGGCACGATCACCCTCGACGGCCAGGACATCGTGTCGCTGCCCACCCACAAGGTGGCCCAGCTCGGTGTCGGCTACGTCCCCGAGGACCGCGAGGTCTTCTCGGGGCTGACCGTCAACGAGAACCTGCGCATCGCCGAGCGTCCCGGGCACGACCACCGCTACGACCTGGTCTACGAGCTCTTCCCCGAGCTGAAGCAGCGCGCCAGCCAGGCCGCCGGCACCCTGTCCGGTGGCCAGCAGCAGATGGTGTCGCTGGCCCGTGCGCTCCTCAACGACAACCGGGTGCTGCTCATCGACGAGCCGACCAAGGGCCTGGCGCCCCGGCTGGTCCAGGAGGTCGGCAAGGTCCTGGCGCGCGCCGCCGAGGCCGTGCCCGTCCTCCTCGTCGAGCAGAACCTGCAGGTGGTGCGCGACGTGGCCGACGACGCCGTCGTCCTGACCGGCGGCCGCAGCGTCCACCACGGACCCGCCGCCGAGTTCCTCAACGACCCCGAGGCCACCCAGCGGCTGCTGGGGGTCTCCACCGGTGCGGAGGGAGCCGTATGAGCACCGTCATTCTCCTGGCCATCACCGGCGTGGGCCTGGGAGCCATCTACTTCCTGGTCGCCTGCGGCCTGTCCCTGATCTACGGCCTGATGGGCGTGCTGAACTTCGCCCACGGTGTCTTCCTGGCCTTCGGAGCCTTCCTCGGCTTCGAGATCGCCAACAAGCTGGGCGCGACCACCTGGACCGGCTTCGCCGTGTCCCTGCTGGTCGGGGCCCTGGCCGGCGCCGTCTTCGCCGCACTCACCGAGCGCATCCTGGTGCAGCGGCTCTACAACCGGCACATCGAGCAGGTGCTGGTCACCGTCGGTCTCGCGCTGGCCGCCGTCGCCCTGTTCGACGGCATCTGGGGCACCGACCCCCGGTTCCCCTCGGCGCCGGCCTGGCTCGACGAGACCACCAACATCGCCGGCGCCCACGTGCCCAACGACCGGTTCGTGGCGATCCTGGCCGCCGTCGCCGTGCTCGTCGCGATCGTGCTCTTCCTGCAGAAGACCCGCTACGGCATGATCATCCGCGCCGGGGTCGAGAACCGGTCGATGGTCACCGCGCTGGGCATCGACGTGCGCAACGCGTTCACCCTGGTGTTCACCATCGGTGGTGCCGCTGCCGGGCTGGGTGGCGTGCTGGCCTCGCACTACTTCGGCTACGTCTCCCCGCTGCTGGGACAGACCCTGCTGATCTTCGCGTTCATCGTCACCGTCATCGGTGGGCTCGGCTCCCTGCTGGGTGCCGCGGTCGCCTCGGTGCTCGTGGCCCTGCTCCAGCAGTTCGCCAACTTCTACCTGGCGGGCACCGGTGACTTCGCCGTCGTCGTCCTGCTGGCCGTGGTGCTGCTCACCCGGCCCTCCGGCCTCATGGGGAGGAAGGCATGACCACCATGAACACCAAGGACACCAACGAGTCCAACGCCGAGAAGGCGGTCCAGCAGAAGGTCGACCAGATGCGGAAGGCTGCCGGTGGCGGCTCGGACGCGTCGGCCGCCGGCAGGGGCCGGCTGCTCGGGCTGATCGTGCCCGTGGGCCTGGTCGTGCTGATGGCCTGCCTGCCGCTGCTCAACCTGTCGGTGCCGGGGGTCCTCCCGGGCGCGACCTACACGCCGGGCACGCTGCACCTGCTGGCCCTGGCGATGGTGATGGCCGGCGCGGCCCTCTCCTACCACCTGCTGTTCGGGGTGGCCGGGCTGCTCTCCTTCGGTCACGCGCTCTACTTCGGCCTCGGCGCCTACGGGCTGGGCATCATCATGGAGGAGCTCGAGCTGGGGCTGGTGCCCGCGGCCCTGCTGCTCATCGTGGTCGCCGTCGTCATGTCGACGATCCTCGGGGCGGTGTCCCTGCAGGTGACGGGCATCCCGTTCGCGATGGTCACCCTGGCCTTCGCCCAGGCCGGCTTCGTGCTGGTCCGCAAGAACCCCGGCCGCCTCACCGGCGGTGAGGAGGGCATGCGCCTGCCCACCGACTACGTGCCGGACTGGCTGGTCGGCGTCGCGGACACCCGCAACCTCTACTGGGTCGCCCTCGCGGCGCTCGTCCTGGCATTCGCCCTGGTGACCTGGGTGCAGCGCAGCCGCGCCGGCCACGTCGCCGAGGCGGTCCGGGAGAACGAGCTGCGCGTGCAGGTTCTCGGCATGCGGCCGTTCCTGGTCAAGCTGGCGATCTTCGTCGCCGCCTCGGTCATCGCCGCCGGCATGGGCATGGTGCACCTGCTGCTCAACTCCGGTGCCGTCCCGCACGTCACCAGCGCCGAGTTCACCATCTCGCTGCTGCTGATGGTCGTGCTCGGTGGCGTCGGGTCCCGCTGGGGTGCCGTCGTCGGCGCGTTCGTCTACGTGATCCTCAGCCAGCGCCTCGCGGTGCTTGCCCAGGCCCCCGCCATCGAGGATCTGCCGGCGGTGCTGCGGATCCCGCTGTCCGAGCCGATGTTCATCCTCGGCACGATCTTCGTGCTCGTCGTGATGTTCGTCCCCGGCGGCCTCGCCGGGCTCGGCCTGCGGCTGCGGGCGCTGTTCTCCCGCAAGGCCGCCGCCCGGCTGCAGGACGACCTGCACACGCCGGAGGGGCTCACGCAGGAGGATGATCAGCAGCGATGACATCGCACGTGACCGCCACCCACGGCGCCCCGGGGCCGCACACCCTGGGACGCTGGCCCGCCGACCGCGCCCGGCTCCGCCCGGACCGGGTCGCGATCGTGGACCGTGGGGTGGAGCTGACCTACCGCGACCTGGACGAGCGCTCCCGGGCGCTCGCCCGGGC
>Ga0123332_1004524_pt1 | contig 12163 bp, 7 predicted proteins | sample BioC12SIPDNA_4_FD_89958 | JGI IMG/M metagenome (GOLD analysis project Ga0123332, IMG submission 89958) | Anaerobic biogas reactor microbial communites from Washington, USA - Biogas_R2_A C12 SIP DNA | ecosystem: Engineered > Bioreactor > Anaerobic > Unclassified | place: Washington, USA...
GCGATCTGGGCGATCAGCAAGCCGCGCTCGTCGGCCAGACATGCTTCAAGTCTGGCGAGGCAAAAAACACTTACGGCACAGGCTGCTTCATGCTGATGAACACCGGCGCCCTCGCCGTGCCCAGCAAGCATGGCCTTCTCACCACTGTAGGGTATAAGCTGGGAGCAGCGCCTGCAGTCTATGCGCTGGAAGGCTCCATCGCCATTACAGGCGCGCTAGTGCAGTGGTTACGCGACAACCTGGGATTCTTCGAGTTTTCGAAGCATGTCGAGGATTATGCCGCCGGCGTGCCGGACAACGGCGGCGTTTACTTTGTGCCGGCCTTCTCCGGCCTGTTTGCCCCGCACTGGCAGTCGGATGCGCGCGGCGTCATCGTCGGCATGACCCGCTTCATCAACAAAGGACACATCTGTCGCGCTGCACTCGAAGCAACTGCGTACCAGACGCGCGAGGTGATCGACGCGATGGAACAGGACTCCGGCGTTCAGCTCACCGCGTTGAAAGTAGACGGCGGCATGGTGTACAATAAGCTCCTGATGCAGTTCCAGGCCGATATCCTCGGCGTACCCGTAGTACGACCTGTCGTGGCGGAAACCACCGCACTCGGCGCCGCCTATGCCGCGGGCCTGGCGGTGGGCTATTGGAACGACCTCGACGAGCTGCGGCAGAACTGGCAGATGGACCACACCTGGCAGCCGCAGATGGGCGAAGAAGAGCGCGCGAAGCTGTATCGCGGATGGAACAAGGCGGTCGAGCGCTCCATGCATTGGCTGGACGACTAGATGAGCAATGAGTTCGATGTCCTCGTCATCGGCGGAGGTGCAACCGGCGGCGGCACGGCGCTCGATCTGGCTCTACGCGGGCTACGCGTCGCGCTTGTCGAACGCCACGACCTGACCGACGGCACTTCGGGCCGTTACCACGGGCTTCTGCATTCGGGCGGACGTTATGCGGCGCGCGACCCGGAATCCGCGCGCGAGTGCATCGAGGAAAACCGCATCCTGCGCCGCATCGTGCCGCACGCGATCGAGGACACCGGCGGATTCTTTATCACCACACCGGATGACGATCCTGACTTCGCCGACAAATGGGCAGCAGCCTGCCGCGAGTGCGGTATCTCGGTTGAAGAGATATCGATCGCGCAGCTGCTCCAGGAAGAACCGGCGCTTAACCCGCACACCTCTCGCGCCTTCCGCGTACCCGACGCATCCTGCGATTCGTTCGACGTGCTCACGGCGCTCGGTGCGGCAATCCAGGCCCACCAGGGAAGCGTGTTGACCTACCATGAGGTCGTGGCCCTGGATGTGGCGGGTGGACGTGTGATAGGCGCCGCGGTGCGCAATCAACGCACCGGAGAGACGCACCGGCTGGCCACTTCCATGGTGGTGAATGCGGCGGGCGCCTGGGCGGGCCGAATCGCAGGCATGGCCAGCTGCCCTGTCACCGTGCGTCCCAGCAAGGGGACCATGGTTGCCATGGCCTACCGGTTCGTCAACACGATCATCAACCGCTGCCACCTGCCAGGCGACGGCGACATCCTGGTCCCGGTCGGAACGGTCGCGGTTATCGGCACGACCTCGGTCAACGTGCCCGACCCGAACGATACCAGCGTGGAAGATTGGGAAATCCGCAAGATGCTGGACGAGGGCGAGAAGATGGTGCCCGGGTTCAGCCAGGCGCGGGCGCTCCGCGCCTGGGCCGGTGTGCGGCCCCTTTACGAAGAAAGCGGCAGTGCAATGGGCCGGGAGGCCAAGCGCACCTTCGCAGTCCTCGATCACCTGCAGCGCGATGGGGTCGGCGGCCTGGTGACGGTCGTGGGCGGAAAGTTCACCACCTACCGGCTCATGGCCGAGCGCGCCGCAGACCTGGTGTGCAACCAACTCAATGTGACCGCACCGTGCGTCACGAAGGAGTTCATTCTGCCCGATGTGCGGCAGCCGTTGACCGGCGTAAAGCCGCACTGGCTGGGATATCGCCTGGCGCACCTGGAAGAAGAGCACCGGCCCGGCCCGCTAGTCTGCGAATGCGAGCTCGTCACGCGCGCCGACATCGAGCAGGCAACGGCCCAACATCCCGACCCGGCCGCGCCCTGGGTGCTGGATGACCTGCGGCGTGATCTTCGCCTGGGCATGGGTCCCTGCCAGGGCGGCTTCTGCGGCTACCGCGCGGCCGGCATCCTGCACGAGAACGGCGCAGCAGACGCAGAGCAAACCAATGCAGCGCTGGCAGACTTCGCGCAGCGCCGCTGGAAGGGCCAGCGCCCCCTCCTTTGGGGCCAGGGCTTGCGCCAGGCGCTGCTCGACGAGCACATCTACCACGACATCCTGGGACTAGACCGGCTGGATAGCGGAACATAGATGATGGACGACATTCTGGTCATCGGCGGCGGCCCGGCAGGACTCTTCTCAGCTTGGCTTGCCCACCGGAGGGGCGCCAAGGTCAGGCTCCTGGCCACGGGCATCGGGACGACCCACGTCATGCCGGGTTGGATCGGCGTGCTGGACACGGACGGCGATCTCAGCAGCGCACTGGTCGACTGGATCGATCTGCACCAACGCCGCTGCGATTCAGGAATCGCAGCACCGCATCCTTATGGCCTCGCCGGCCTCGATGCGCTCCGGGCCGGCATCGCGGCGCTGCAGGAGTTATGTGAGCCAGCCGGCCTCCGCCTGGTTGGCGGCTTAGAACGCAATCTCCGCTTGCCCACCGCACTCGGCGCGATCATCCCTGTCGCGCTTGCCCCCGAAAGCTTTGCTGCGGGCGATCTCAACCGGCCCGGCCCCATGCTCATCGCCGGTCCGGCTGGTTGGCGCGATTTCTATCCCGCGCTCTGCGCAGCCAATCTGCGCCGCCAGGGCGTGGAGGCCGAGGCATGCACTTTCGACTTGCCGGAAATAGCGGCCGTCAAATTCGACAATCTGTCAACGGGATTGGCCCGCCTGTTTGACCGGGACTCCATTCGCGAACGGGTGGCCGCACAAATCAAGGCCCGACTGAACGGCGCAACGGCTCAAGAGAGTTGCCGGATTGGCATGCCGGCGGTGCTGGGCCTGGATAATTACCCTGGCGCGTGGCGCCATCTGCAGGATCTCATCGGTGTCCCCGTCTTCGAGATCCCAACCCTGCCGCCCAGCGTACCGGGCATGCGGCTGTACAACATCTTTAAGAACGCGCTGGGCCACGCAGGTGTGCAGTTACTGCTCAACATGCCGGTCGGCCGCGGCATGTTGGAGCCGTCCGGAAGCGAGATCGAAGGCACGCGCTCCGGTGTGGTGACCGGCGTGGCTGTGCCCGTCGCAGGCAGTGCCGTCCGCGAGAGGATATATCGCGCGCATGACTTCATCCTGGCCACCGGCGGGCTCTATGGCGGCGGCCTCACCAGCAACCATCGTGGCGAGTTGCGGGAGGCTGTGTTCGGGTTGCCGCTTACCGGCACGCGGCCGATGCCGGAATGGTTTGGGGATCGTTTCCTGCCGGCGAGGCATGCGATCCACGACGCAGGCATCCTGGCCAACCAACAGATGCAGCCGACAACGTTGGATGGCCAGGTGGTTTACCGGAATCTGCGGGTCGCCGGCCGGCTGCTCGGCGGCTACAACGGGCCCTCTGAAGGATCGACCGAAGGCGTCTGGATTGCCACTGCATATCGTGCGGTGTCGGCCCTGCTGGATTGACCAAGAGACTTCGCGGTATGGAGGATGCAATGGCCAAGATACGCTCAAGCCCTGGGCTCACCTTTGACGATGTGCTGCTCGTTCCAAAACGCTCTCCGGTTCGTTCGCGTGGTGACGTCAGCACAGCGACGATGCTGACGCGGCATCTCCACATGGAGATTCCCATCATCAGCGCTAACATGGACACTGTCACTGAAGGCCGGATGGCTGTCGCCATGGCCCGTGCCGGCGGTATTGGCATCATTCACCGCTTTATGTCGGCCGAGCGCCAGGCTGAGGAAGTCCGCAAGGCCAAGCGCGCCGAAAGCCATATCGTTGAGTCGCCCCGCACCATCGTCTGCGGCGCCACATGCAAAGAGGCACGCGCCATCATGGCGCGCTATGGCATCGGCGGTCTTGTGGTCATCGATGCAAGCGGCAAGCCTGCAGGCATCCTGACCAACCGGGATCTCCAGTTCACACCCGACGACGCCGACATATGCACCGTAATGACACCGGCAGAACGCATGGTGAGTGCATCCGCAGGCGCCAGTCTGGAGGAAGCGCAGCGCATCCTCCAGGAGCACAGGCTGGAGAAGCTGCCACTGCTCGATTCGGAGGGGCGTCTGGCCGGGCTGATCACGACCAAGGACATCATTCGCTCGCTCCAGCATCCCCATTCGACCAAAGATCACAAGGGACGGCTGCGCGTTGGCGCCGCGGTCGGCGTACAGCCGGGCTTCCTGGAGCGCGCGGCCAGGTTGTTGGAGGCCGGCGCGGATGTGCTGGTTGTCGACATCGCCCACGGCCATTCAGGTAATGCGATCAGCGCGGTTCGGGAGCTGCGCCAGGCTTTCGGGCCGGTCCAGATCATCGCGGGCAATGTCGCCACGGCTGAAGGCACTCGCGATCTGATTGAAGCCGGCGCGGATGCGATCAAGGTCGGCGTAGGCCCGGGCTCTATCTGCATCACCCGCATCGTGACCGGCTTTGGCGTGCCCCAACTCACCGCAGTGATGGAAGCCGCCGAAGCTGCAGCGCCCTTCGGGGTGCCCATCATTGCAGACGGCGGTATCCGGACTTCCGGAGATGTTGCGAAGGCGCTGGCCGCCGGCGCGCAGACCGTCATGATTGGCAGCCTTTTGGCAGGCACGGACGAAAGCCCCGGCGTGGTGGTGCTGCGCAACAACCGGCGAACCAAGGTTAGCCGCGGCATGGCCTCATTGGGCGCCACCATCGACCGTCCGGATCGCAAGGGCGAGGACGACGGCGAGGACCCGACCTGGTCTCGCGTTGTGGCCGAGGGCGTTGAAGCGGCTGTCCCCTATCGCGGCTCGGTGGATGACCTGCTGCATCAGATCGTCGGAGGCCTGCGCTCCGCGTTGAGCTACGCTGGCGCAAGCAACATCCTGGAGCTCCAGCAAAACGCTGAATTCATCCAGATCACCCAGGCCGGTGTGGCCGAAAGCCACCCGCATGATGTCGAGGTAATATGAAGGATGCCGGACCTCCGGGGTTCCACAATCCTCGGAGACCTTAGTCCCCAACAAGCCTATGGAACACTACACTCCAGCACTGCTCGAAGACATCAAGCGCACTGCGGATCTGTGCGTTAAGTGCAATATCTGCACCAGCGCGTGCCCGGTCGTGCCCGTGACCGATCTCTTCCCCGGGCCAAAATACGTGGGCCCCCAGGCGCAGAGATTCCGCGATCCGGGCGCGCCGTCACCCGATGCATCCCTGGACTACTGCTCCGGCTGCGGCATCTGTACGCTGGTTTGCCCTCACGGCGTGCACGTCATGGAGATCAACACTGCCGCGAAGGCCGAGCTTCGCAAGGAGCAGTTCCGCCGGAATCCGTTTAACGTCAAATGGTGGCGCAACACGGCGTTCGGCTACAACGAGGTGCTGGGCCAGGTCGGCGGTTGGGTTGCACCGCTGGCCAATGCCGTGCTGAAGTTCAGGCCGGCGCGCATCCTCATGGAGAAGGCGATCGCCATTGACCGGGATGCGCCCTTCCCCACCTTCCATTTCAGAAAATTCCGCAGCTGGTTCTTCAGTCGTCCCAACGTGGCGGGCGCTTCAACGGTCCGAGGGGCCGCAGTGCCCGGCACATCGCGGCCGAAGGTCGCCTACTTCCACGGCTGCGCGACGCAGCACTACGAGGCCGATGTCGGCAAGGCTATCGTCGCTGTGTTGGAGCATAACGGGTTCGAGGTGATCCTGCCCCCGCAGAACTGCTGTGGCCTTCCCATGCAGTCCAACGGCAACTTTACCGAGGCGCGGCGCTATGCGCTGGCGAATCTGGCCAAGCTGGCGCCCTACGCGGGACAGGGCATCCCCATTGTAGTGGGAGGAACAAGCTGCGGGCTTGAGCTCAAGACTGATTATCGCGAGTTGCTCGGCATCCACACGCCGGAGGCGACACTGGTGGCCGAGCACGTCTACGACATCAATGAGTTTCTCTGGCTGCAGTACGAGGCCGGCCAGCTCAAGACCGATTTTCAGCCACAAGAAAACCGCTACATGCCCTATCACACCTCGTGCCATCAGAAGCTGCACCGCATCGGCCGTCCCGCACTGGACCTTCTCGCCCTTGTGCCGGGGCTGCGTGTGGAGGAGATGGGTATCGACTGTTGTGGCATCACGGGCACCTACGGCTACAAGCACGAGAAACACGCCATCGCCCAGGCCGTGGGCCAGCCTCTTTTCGATAAGCTAAAAGCCTCCGGCGCGTCCACCGCCATCTGCGACAACGAAACCTGCCGCTGGAACATCGCCAGCAGTTCCGGCCTGCGCGTCGTGCATACCGTGCAGGTGCTGGCCGAGGCATACGGCCTGAACTGGTCCTGAACGGAGGGCAGCAGCCCATAGTCGAAGGGCACCAATGTGAGACACGGACTCCAGTGCATATCCTGATCATCGGTGCCGGCGCAGTCGGCTCCTTCATCGGCGCGCGGCTGGCCCTGGCAGGAAGCCGCGTAACGCTGGTGGGGCGCTCCGCCCTCGTGGAGGTTGCGCGTAGGACGGGCATCCGGCTGGTCGAACCCGAGGGTAAGCGGCAGACGCTGCCGCTGCCCGCGTTCACCACCCTTGCCGAGGCATTTGCCGCCTCGCAGGTCGATCTTGCGATCCTGACCGTCAAGGCCTTCGACACTGCGGCGGTCATCGATGAGCTCCGGGCCGCCGTTTCCGAGCCGCCACCATTGCTCAGCCTCCAGAATGGGGTCGGCAATGAGGAGTCCCTGGCCCAGGCATTCGGCCCAGACCGGATCATCGCCGGCGCCATCGACACGCCCCTCTCGCTCGGGGAGCAGGGTGTCGTAAGGGCGCACCGCGCGCGTTACCGTGCCGGCCTTGCGCCGGTCGGCCCCAGCGCACCGGTCGCTGAGACGGCAGCGCTCCTTGGAGCGGCTGGCCTGTCTGTCGATCGCTTTGACGACTACCGGCGCCTCAAATGGTCGAAGCTGCTGCTCAACCTGCCCGCCAACGCCGCGTGTGCGATCCTGGATTGGACGCCGGCCCAGGTCATGTCGAACCGTGGGACCGCCCAGCTGGAGGCGCGCGCCTGGCAGGAGGCCTTCCGGGTAATGGATGCCCTGCGCATCCGTCCCGTGCGCCTGGCCGCGTATCCGCTTCCTCTCCTGGCCCCCCTCGTTCCGGTGCTCCCTGCATCCTGGCTGGCACGCGGCCTCGCAGCCACTGTCTCGGGCGGCCGCGGCAGCAAGATGCCTTCTCTGCACGTCGCGCTCTCGACAGGCAAGCGCTCCGAAGTGCCGTGGCTCAACGGCGCGGTCGCCAAGGCTGGCGCGAAGGCCGGCATCCTCACGCCTGTTAACGATGTCCTCACTGCAGTGCTGACTGCTCTCACAACAGCACCTGACGACCGGAATGTCTGGAGGAATCAGCCAGAGAGATTGGCACATATGCTTAGATAGTCTATAGATATTTCTTCACAATTCGTTGATACAAACGGGTAGTTTTGGTGTATAATCGCGCTGTCTCCTGAATCGCAACCATCATCGCCGTATTAGGAGCAACCATATGCCACCCACTGCCGTCTCGTCGCGTATTTGCTTCGCCGCCGTCCTGTTCGTCCTCCTTTCCGCCATCGCTCCCGCTACCGCATCCGAAGTCGCTGCCGCATCTGCTCCCGAAGTGATCTCGCCCCATGTGCGTATCAGCCAGGTCTACATGGGCGGGGGAATTGACGACTCAATATACAGATGCAATTTTGTTGAGTTGTTTAACGCCAGCGCAGAAGTCGTGTCGCTGGATGGTTGGTCTCTGCAATATTACACCAGCCTCGGCACCTTTAAGGCGTTCGATCTGACAGGGCTAATCATCGGGGCCCAGCGGTATGTGCTGGTGAAAGGACGTTGCGGCACAGCCGGTCAGGAGCTTCCGGCTCCAGATGCCTCTTCTGTCTACATCCGGGCAGGAGCCAGTATAGGAAAGGTGGCGCTTGTCGCACACCAGAACCCTATTGCAGGCAACACCGATCCGGGCATCGTCGATTATGTCGGGTATGGCAGCAATGCCGACATCGACTATGAAGGGTCCGGGCCCGCGCCCGCAACGAGTGTCACCACGGCCGCGGCACGCAAAGACGGCGGCTGCACGGACACGGATGACAACGCCGCCGACTTCGAGATCATCGCGCCATCGCCACGCAACAGTTCCTCCCCCGTGCACAGTTGCCCCGAACCGGATGCCTGCGGCGACCTAGCGGACCGCATCCACGACATCCAGGCCGGCACCGCCGCCAGCCCGCTGGCCGGTTCGATCCGCACAGTCGAAGGCATCGTCGTCGGCGACTTCCAGGGCGCTGCCGGGCTCTCCGGCTTCTTCGTTCAAGAAGAAACGCCTCACATCGATGCCGATCCGTTGACCTCCGAGGCGCTCTTCGTGGCAGAAGGGCCAACATCGACCCTGGACGTCGCAGCGGGCGATCTCGTCCGCGTTACGGGCGTTGTGGCCGAGGCCTATGGGATGACTACGCTGGTGGAACTTACATCGCTCAAGGTATGCGGTTCAACGGATCTTCCCCCTCCAACCGGGGTCACGCTGCCTTCGCCAACCACAGACACCTGGGAGCAATACGAGGGGATGCTGGTCACGATCTCCTCTCCGCTCACCGTATCGGGGACCGGCGAGCTCGCTGCGCTAGGCCAGGTCGACCTGGTCCAGGGAGATCGACCCTTGCACTTCACAGAGCTAAACGATCCCGATGCCTCGGGCTTTGCCGCGTTTCAGCAGGAGATTGCTCTGCGCAGCGTCACGCTCGATGATGGCAGCCTGCTCGAACACCCCGACCCCATCGTGCACCCTGATCCCGGCCTTTCTGCACTCCAAACGTTGCGCGTCGGCGACACCTTGTCCGAAGGCCTGACCGGCGTGGTCGACCAGTCCGCAGAGGGGTACCGGATCCAGCCGCTCGGCCCGGTGATCTTTACACCGGCCAACCCGCGTCCGGCCGCAATTCCTGCGCTCACTGGCGCAAACATGCGCGTGGCGGGTGTGAATCTCGGCAACTTCTTCAACGGCGATGGGAACGGCGACTTCTCCGGCTCCCTTGGCGCCAGCACCGCCGCGGAGTTCGCGCGGCAGCGTGACAAGTTGATCGCTGCACTGTCGGCGCTGGATGCCGACATCCTGGGCGTGACCCGCATCGAGAACGATCCCTGCGACGCCTCAAGCGCTCTGGCCGACCTGGTCGGCGGACTGAATGCAGCTTCTGAAGCGAGCGTTTACGCAGCTATCGATCCCGGCGCAGCCGTCACCTGGGGCGACGGCGCCGCAACCGTGGGGATCATCTACCGGCCCGGCCGTGTGATCCCGATTGGCCCACCCCAGAAACCCACCACGGGCGCGTTCGCAGACTCTTTGCTCGCTGGCCATGTGCCCATGGTCCAAACCTTCGAGGAGGTCACGTGGGGCGAACGTTTCACCGTCGTTGTGTATGATCTCCCGGCGCGCGATAACTGCCCCGCGGATGGCCCCGACGCAGATCAGGGCGACGGCCAGGGCTGCTGGAATGCCTCACGCACGAAGGCCGCCGCGGCGCTGCTGGCCTGGCTGGATGGTGACCCCACCGGCAGCCAAGATCCCGACTTCCTGTGGGCCGGCGATGCCAACGCCTTCGCCCGTGAGGGGCCCATCACGACAATCGTCGCCAGCGGATACACGGACCTGATCTCACCTGACGCAGGCAGTGCATACACGGTCGTGTGGGACGGCCTTTCCGGCGCCAGCGACCGCGCGCTCGCGAGCGCCGCACTGCTGCCCCAGGTGACCGGTGCTGAACCGTGGCACAACAACGCGGACGAGCCCGCCTCACTCGACTACAATGAAGAGCGCAAAACCACATCGCAGTTGACGAGCCTCTACGACGCCGACCCCTACCGCGCGGCCAGTCATGATCCCCTCCTCGTCGGGCTGAGCCTTCTTCCCGATTTCAGTGACCTGGAGGGCGGCTACGACCTGGCCTGGCACACGGGACAGGGCGACCTGCGCCTGGGGACGCTCTGGGGCAGCCAGGATGCGGGTGGTCCCGATACCAACGATGGGGTGGTGCTCGGGGAGAGCAGTTGGGATGACGGAGGGGGCGAGGTGTCAGTCACGATAACTGGCGCCCCGGGACAGTACGCATGCCTCTATGCATGGCTCGACTACACCGGCGCAGAGCCGCGGGATGGTCTGGTTCACGCGCCAGATGGAACCTGGGGCCCAGAAGAAGAAGTGATCTCCGGGCTGCCTCTACTGTCAGGCACCGATCAACTCGTCACCTTCCCCATCCCTCCAGGCGCGATCGACCCCGCGGAGGCATACAACATGCGCTTCCGGCTCGTTCCTGCGCCAGACCCATCGTTGGCCACGTGCACTTCATCATCGCAGCTCCTGGCGACAGACGCGCCAGTGGGGTCAGCCGGCCGTGCAGATGGCGGTGAGGTCGAGGACTACACATTCGAAGCAAGTCCGCTGGCCGTGCGTATTGCCGCGCTCGACGCGATCCCTGCGCCGGGAGGCATCCTCATCACCTGGGAGACCGTTACCGAACACGACAACGCCGGCTTTAACCTCTACCGCGCGGCGTCTTCCGCAGGTCCGTGGAAAAAACTCAATGAGACCCTGATTCCTGCAGTATCGCCCGGATCGAGCGAAGGACACGCCTACCAGTGGCTCGACCCTACCGCCGATCCTGCTGTGACGCACTACTACCTGCTTGAAGACCTGGCACTGGATGGAACCCGCACGCGCCATACGCCGGTCGAAGTCGTCCCTGCCCAGCCCAACGCAGTGCACCTCAGCACCCTCGCCGGCGCGCCCATCCTTCCCCTTGGCCTGACGGCCCTGGTCATCCTCAGCATCGTGGGCGGACTCCCGCCCGCACTCTGGGCGAGACGCGGTCGAAGGACGGGGAAAGGCGCCTGACCGCATCGCCTTAGGAATAGGCCTTGCCGGTGATCTCAACGCACCTTGCGTAAACACATCCACTCCCCCCGCCACGCGAAAGCGCCGGAACCTTGCGGCCCCGGCGCTTCGACTATCCCTCTTACCCCTACGGTCTCGTCCTCACCCGCGGCGTGGGTGACACCCGGATTCCCCGCTTCAACGCAGGCAGCGGCGCCGTGTTCTCCTTCCCCGGCGTCGGCGTCCAGCCCGCATACCACTTGCCATCCTCGCCCCGGCTGGTGCTCTCATCTGGCCCCAGTTCCTCGTACACCACCCAGTCCACCACCTCGCCCTCTGCATCGAGCAGCCGCACCGTCGCAGTCAGATCGTCGAGCAGGAGCCGCGTATCTCGCTGGTAGAGCACTATAAATCCGCCCGCCGGGATGATCGTCCGCCTGGTGAGGCGATACTTCTGGGCCACTGGCTTACCAGAGGTTTGCACCGTGACGGACCAACCCGACAGTTCCACTGCGCGCCGGGTCGGATTGTGCAGCTCGATCCATTCGTCCTGCGCGTTGGTCCCGCCTCGCCCATCCCAGTTGACTGCCTTAGGGTAGGGCAGGATCTCGTTCAGCCTGACCGTCACCGGTGTTGCAGTCGCTGTAGCCGTTGGCTGCGGTGTCTGGGTGATGGGCGTCGTCCCGCCCGTCTCCGTTGGGGTTGCGGTGGGAGTTTCTGTAGCGGTCGCCGTCGCAGTTGGCGTCGCCGTCGAGGTCTCTGTCGCAGTTGCGGTCGCAGTCGCAGTTGCGGTCGGGGTCTCTGTTGCGGTGGCAGTCGCTGTCGCAGTGGGCGTCGCCGTTGGGGTTGCGGTCGGGATCTCTGTTGCGGTCGCCGTCGCCGTTGGCGTCGCCGTCGGGGTCTCGGTCGCGGTAGGCGTCTCCGTCGCAGTCGCAGTCGGCGTGTGTGTGGCTGGCGGCGTCTCCGTGGCGGTGGCAGTTGCCGTAGCCGTCGGCGTGCGCGTGGCAGTCGCCGTAGGTATCGGCGTTTCCGTAGCCGTTGAGGTTGCAGGCGGCGTCGACGTAAAGGTCGACGTGGGGCCAGCCGTCGAGGTGGCC
>Ga0123332_1004529_pt1 | contig 12148 bp, 9 predicted proteins | sample BioC12SIPDNA_4_FD_89958 | JGI IMG/M metagenome (GOLD analysis project Ga0123332, IMG submission 89958) | Anaerobic biogas reactor microbial communites from Washington, USA - Biogas_R2_A C12 SIP DNA | ecosystem: Engineered > Bioreactor > Anaerobic > Unclassified | place: Washington, USA...
CAAGGGCGCGTTCGTCGGCCTCGACTTCAAGCACCAGCGCGCGCACCTGTTCCGCGCGGTCATGGAGAGCGTCGCCTACGAGTATGCGTACTACCTGAAGGTGCTGCGGGCGCTCCACCCCGCGGAGCCGTTCGGCGAGATGCTCTCGGTCGGCGGCGGCGCGAAGTCCGACCTGTTCAACCAGATCAAGGCCGACGTGCTCGGCGTCAAGATCTCGACCTACGAGATGGGCGAGACGGCGCTGATCGGCGCGGCGGTCATCGCGGGCGTCGGCGCGGGCGCGCTCGACGGCTACGAGAGGCCGATTCTGAATTCCATCCGCAAGGGGCGCGAGTTCCTGCCCGACGAGGCGCGGCACGCCATGTACAAGAAGCCCGCGGCCGACTACCTGACGGCCATCGAGCGCCTGACCGGGTATTACCGGGAGGTTCAGGAGGGTGAAAATGCCTAAAAAAACGGACGCGATGTTCGCGCAGCTGCGCAAGAAGGGCATACTCGAGCACGTAAACCTGAACGGCATCGCGACCGTGCAGGAATTGTGCGAGCGATTTGACGTCTCCCCCGCGACGATCCGCAACGACCTGCAGGCGCTGGAGAAGGCCGGGCTGCTCGAGCGTACGCATGGCGGCGCGATCACCTCCGAGAAGGCGTCCTACGAGCCGAACACCTTCCAGAAGGAGGTGCGCAACGTCCAGGACAAGGCGCTGATCGCCGAGGCCGCGCTCGAGCACATCCACCCGGGCGACGCGATCGCGCTCGACTCCGGCACGACGACGTTCCAGCTCGCGAAGCTGCTCGGCCGCGTCGAGCGGCTGACCGTCGTCACCTACGATCTGCAGATCGCCGCGTGGCTCGAGGGCAACACCGAGGTCAGCATCATCATGGCCGGCGGCGCGGTGCGCAGGCACTTCCACTGCACGGCCGGGCAGACCGCGATCGACACGCTGTCGCGCCTGCGCGTCGACAAGGCGTTCCTCGCGGCGAACGGCGCGTCCGTCGAGGACGGGCTCTCGACGCCGAACATGGACATCGCGAGCATCAAGTCGACCCTGATCCGGCGCGCGGACAAGCGGTTTCTGCTGTGCGACCACTCGAAGCTCGGCCGGAGCGCGTTCGCGACGTTCGCGCCGCTCGACGCGGTCGACGTGCTGATCACCGACCGGAAGGCCGATGCGCAGTTCGTGGAGGCCGCGCGCGCGCTCGGCGTCGAGATCATCCTCGCCTAAAACGAAAATATATGACAATAAACGCTTGAAAACGCGCGCAAAGCGTGGTATAATCGAAGCGGAATTCAACGACAGAGGTGTTTGCCATGAGGACGCTGGGACTGTGCCTGATCGGCTGCGGCCGCGCGGGCATGATACACGCGCGCAATTACAAGAACAAGGTGCCGGGCGCGAAGATGGTCGCGGTCGCGGACGTCGTCGAGGAGGCGGCGGTTGCCGCCGCGGCGGAGCTCGGGATCGACGCGTGGTACACCGACTACCGCGAGGCGCTCAAAAATCCCGCGGTCGACGCGGTGATCGTCGTGTCGCCGACCGACCTGCACCGCGGGATCGTCCTCGATTGCGCGAGGGCGAAAAAGCACGTGTTCTGCGAAAAGCCGATGGCGATGAACGTGGGCGAGTGCGAGGACATGATCGCCGCCTGCGGGCAAAACGGCGTGAAGCTTCAAATCGGCTTCATGCGCCGGCACGACCAGAGTTTTCGGCGCGCGAAGAAGCTGCTCGACGAGGGGACGATCGGCGAGCTCGTGTTCATCCACTCGCACACGCGCGGGCCGAGCAAGCCGCGGCCGTGGATGTACGACCTCAAGAAATCCAACGGCATATTGGCCGAGGTCAACTCGCACGACATCGACGCGATCCGCTGGTTCGCCGGCAGCGATATGGAGCACCTCTACGCGGTCGCCGGAAACTACCGAAACCCCGAGGCGCGCGAAGCGTACCCCGACTACTACGACAGCGTGTCCGTCAACGGCAAGCTCAAAAACGGCGTCGGCTTCTCGATCGACGGCGCGGCGTTCGTGCAGTACGGCTACGACGCGCACGTCGAGATGGTCGGCACGCGCGGCGTGATCCACGTCGGCCGCTCGGACGGCGACTTCGTGAAGGTGACGACGCCGGAAAACGGCACGGCGGGCTCGTTCGTGTCGAGCTGGACGGCGCTGTTCGAGGACGCGTACCTGCGCGAGGACATCTCGTTCGCCGAGGCGGTGCTCAACGATGCCGAAGTGCTGGTGACCGGGCGCGACGGGCTCGAGGCGGTGAAGGTCGTCGAGGCGGGCAACCGCTCGATCCTCTCCCGCGAAATCGTAAAGTTGTAAGGAGGGCGCCGACATGCTTGCGCTGCGCTTGTTTGGAAAGGGAGACGTGCGGCTCGTCGAGGTCGAAAAGCCGGCGGCGGGCCCGGGGGAGATCGTGTTGAAGGTCGGCGCGGCCGCGATCTGCGGGACCGACATCCGGATGTGGCAGAGCGGAAAGTCGGGCGTCGACGAAAATCACCCGCTGACGCTCGGCCACGAGTTCGCGGGGACCGTCGTCGAGGTGGGCCCGGGCGTGCCTTCGAAGTACGAAATCGGCATGCGGCTGGGCATGCAGCCCAACATCGGCTGCGGCATCTGCGACATGTGCGTGTCCGGCCGGCAGCACCTGTGCCCGGACTACCGCGCGTTCGGCATCAACATGGACGGCGCGATGGCCGAATTTGTAAAAATTCCCGCCGACGCGATCCTGCGCGGCAACCTGATACCGCTCGGCGACGGCGTCTCGTTCGAGGAGGCCGCGGTCGCGGAGCCGCTGTCCTGCGCGTACAACGGGTTCACGAAGTGCTTCGTGAAGCCCGGCGACTGGGCGCTCGTCGTCGGCGCGGGGCCGATCGGCGCGATGCACGCGCAGCTTCTGAACATGGCCGGCGCGCGCGTGATCGTGAACGACCTCTCCGAGGAGCGGCTCGACATGCTCAAGGCGCTGTTCCCGTACATCGAGACCGTGCCGGGAAATCCCGCGGAATACGTGATGCGAAAGACCGGCGGGCGCGGGCTCGACGTCGCGATCGTCGCGTGCCCGGTGCCCGCGGTGCAGGCCGCGATGCTGCCGCTGATGAACTACGGCGGCCGCGTGAACTTCTTCGGCGGCGTGCCGGAGGACAGGCAGCCGGTGCCGATCAACACGAACCTCGTGCACTACAAGGAGCTCTACCTCACCGGCTCGACGCGCTCGAGCATCGCGCAGATGCGCAAGGTCGTCGAGTTCGCCGAGCAGGGGCTGCTCGATGTCAAGGGCGTCATCACGCACCGCTACCCGCTTTCGGACGCGCTGCTCGCGCTCGGGAACGCGAGGAACGCCGTCGGCATCAAGCACGTGTTTGCCTTCGACTGACCAAATTCCGGGCTCCGGCCCGGTTTTTTTCGCGTTTTTTGAAAAGTGCAACCGCCGCGCGCCGAATTGTCAAGCGCGCTTGCTTTCGCGCAACCGCGTTTTTTGCTAGAATGAGCCCAGCGCCTGAGGGGTGCGGGAATGGAGGAGGAAGGCATGATCCTTTCGGAAAAGATTTTGACGCTCAGAAAGAAAAACGGCTGGTCGCAGGAGGAGCTCGCGGAAAAGGCGAACGTGTCGAGGCAGTCCATCTCAAAGTGGGAGAGCGCGGTGAGCATCCCGGACATCAACAAGATCCTCGAGCTCGCGAAGATATTCGGCGTCACGACGGACTACCTGTTGAAGGACGACATCGAGGAGGTCGAGTATTCCGCGGGCGATTCGGAGGGCGTAAAGCGCGTGTCCTTGCAGGAGGCGAACGAATACCTCGACGCGAACGCGGCGTTCGGGCGGCGCATAGGCTTCGGCGTGATGCTGTGCATACTGTCGCCGATTCCGCTGGTCCTTCTGGCGGGGCTTCGGGAGGAGGCTGCGTGGGGCGCGGCGCTCTCGGAGGGGGCGGCGAACGGCATCGGCGTCGCGGCGCTGCTCCTCCTGGCCGCGGCCGCAATCGCGACCTTCATCGTGAACGGGCTGCGCATGGAGCGGTTCAAGCACTTCGAGAAGCGCGATTTCGAGCTCGAGTACGGCGTCGCGGGCGTCGTGCGCGAGAAGAAGCGCCTGAACGCGGGGACGTTCGCCGCGAAGATCGTCTCGGGCGTCGTGCTGTGCGTGCTGTGCCCGCTGCCCTTGATCCTCGCGGGCATCTCGAACGCGTCGGATTTGACGCTGATCCCGCTTGTGGGCGTGCTGCTCGCGGTCGCCGCGATCGCGATCTACCTGTTCATCACCGCGGGCACGGTCAAGACGAGCATGGACCGGCTGCTCGGCGAGGGCGAGTTCGACGCGCGCGAGGTCCGCAAAAACCGGCGCGAGGAGAAGATCGGCGGCATCTACTGGCCGATCGTCGTCGCGGTCTACCTCGGCTGGAGCTTCCTGAGCGGAAACTGGGGCATTACATGGGTCGTGTTCCCGGTCGCCGCGCTCGTGTTCGGCGCGATCTCGACGGCGATCAAGAAGGACGAGTAAATCCAAAAACAATGCGGGACGGGGTTCTCCCCCATCCCGCTTTTTTGCGCTACAATCCCCTCCGGTCGATCCGAACGACGGCGGTCTCGTCCCGCGCGCTCTGCCCGAACGCGTCGACCCCGCCCTCGATGAACCGCTCGATCGTGAGCACGTCCGGGCCCTCGGGGATCAGCCGCATCCCGCCGGTCCGGAGCGCCCGGGATGCCCTCCGCTCCCGCGCGATCCCGCGGAACTGTTCTACGAGCTCCGCATCCTCGCGCCCCCACGGGTACGCGCGCCGGCAGAACGGGTCGGCCATGCCGGTCAGCCCCGCCTCGTCGCCGTAGTACAGGCTCGGCATGCCCGGCAGCGCGCATACGAGCCGCCACGCCTCGATCAGCCGCCGCCTGCCGCGCGCATATTGCTCGGCGGTCAATTCCAGCGGGAAGCGGTAGCGGCGCTCGGGCTGCATGTTGCCGCAGTCGGCCAGCACGTTGATCGCGCGCGGCTTGTCGTGGCTTCCGAGCAGGTTCATCATCGCGTAGAAGAACGGCTTCGGCATCGACTCCCGCATCGCCTCGATCCTGCGCACGAGCTTAAACGCGTCGCTCTTGCCCATCAGAAAGTCGAACGCGGCCTCCCGGAGCGGGTAGTTCATCGCGCTGTCGAGCGTGTCGCCCTCGCAGTAGCAGCGCACCTCGCCGTAGGCGATCTTGTTCGTCGGGTCTTCCCAGACCTCGCCGATGATCGCCGCGTCCGGGGCCGTCTTCTTCGCGCGCCTGCGGAGCTCGCGCAAAAACGGCATCGGAAGCTCGTCCGCCACGTCGAGCCGCCAGCCGCCCGCGCCCTCCCGGAGCCATTTCGCGACGACGCCGCGCGGCCCGTTGATAAATTGGCGGTAGCTCTCCTCCATCTCCTCGACGTTCGGCAGCGTCTGAAACCCCCACCAGCTCTCGTACTCGTCCGGCCACCTGTGGAAGCGGAACCACGGCCAGTAGCGGCTGCCGGGATTCCGGTACGCGCCCGCGTCCTCGCCGTAGGTGCCGTATTTGTTGAAGTACACGCTGTCCGCGCCGATGTGCGAGAACACGCCGTCGAGTATCACGCGCATGCCGCGGGACTTGGCGCCCTCGACGAGCGCGCGGAAATCCGCCTCGGTTCCGAACGACGGGTCGATCTCGTGGTAATTCGCGGTGTCGTACTTGTGGTTCGACGGCGAGCGGAAGATCGGATTCAGGTAGATCGCGGTGATGCCGAGGGACTCGATGTACGGGAGCTTCTCCAATACGCCGCGGAGGTTTCCGCCGAAGAAGTCGTTTGCGGACCGCTCGAGCTGGTCGAGCTCGAGGTTCAAATCCGGCCAGTCGTACCAGTTCTCGTGCAGGTACGCGCCGGGCGCGAGCAGGCTCGGGTCCGCGGGGCCGGCGCGGTGGAAGCGATCGGGAAGAATCTGCATCATCATGCCGTCGCGAAGCCACGCGGGGACCTCGAACGCCGGGTCGTAGAGCGTGATCTGGTAGCTCGGCGGCTCGTGGGAGTAGCAAGAGCCCTCGCCGTAGCACAGGTCGCGCGCGTTGCCGTAATAGACGGTATGATCATCATACTCGAGTATGAAGAAATACCAGAGGTTCCCGGGATGCTTCGGGAGGTCGGCCTCGCAGCGGAACAGGTCGCCCTCCGCGCCGTCGACGCGCATCATCGGCACCTTCCGCTCGCGCCCGTCCTTCCACATCCGAAGCGTCGCCGATTTCGCGCCGTCCGCGCGCACCGACAGCGCGACCACCCCGCCCGCGGGGCGCGCGCCGCCGGGATTCCGGAAGGCCAGGTCCCGGGAATCGTGGACGATCACAATTCGAGCGGCTCGAGCCGCCAGATCTTTTCGTTGTACTCGGCGATCGTGCGGTCGGCCGCGAACGCGCCGGACTTCGCGGTGTTCGTGATCGCCATCTTCAGCCACTTCTCGCGGTTCAGGTAGTCCTCGCTGACGCGGCGCTGCGTCGAGAGGAACGCCGGCAGGTCCTTCAGCACGAAGTACGGGTCGGCCATGCCGCAGCCGTCGCCGAAGAGCAGCGCGTGGTAGAGCTCCTGGAACAGCACCGGGTTGTCCGGGGACAGTTGGCCGTTGATCAGCTGCTCGAGCGCGTGCCGCACGGCCGGGTTCGTCTCGTAGATTTCGCTCGCGCGGTACTTCGAGTAGCTCTGCTCGACCTCCTCGGCGTTCAGGCCGAAGATGTAGATGTTGTCCTTGCCGACGGCGTCGAAGATCTCGCAGTTCGCGCCGTCCATCGTGCCGACCGTCACCGCGCCGTTCATCATGAACTTCATGTTGCCGGTGCCGCTGGCCTCCTTTCCGGCGGTCGAGAGCTGTTCGGAGATGTCGGTCGCGGGCATCAAGAGCTCGGCGAGCGACACGCAGTAGTTTTCGAGGAACACGACGTTGATCAGCTTCGACGCGCGCGGATGCCTCTTCACGAGCTCGCCGATCGCGTTGATCAGCTTGATGATCAGCTTCGCGCGATAGTAGCCCGGCGACGCCTTCGCGCCGAACAGGAACGTGCGCGGCGCGAACTGCGCGTCCGGGTTCGCATCGATCTGGTTGTACATCATCAAAATCCCGAGCGCGTTGATCAGCTGGCGCTTGTACTCGTGAAGCCGCTTCGCCTGCGCGTCGAAGATCGTGCCCGGGTCGATCAAGGCGCACTGGTGCGAGAGCACGTGGCGCGAGAGCCGCTCCTTGTTTTGCCGCTTGACCGCGTCGAATTTGTCGCGGAACGCGGCGTCCTCGCGGAACGGCAAGAGGTCCTCGAGGCGCTCCGGGCTCTTGCGCCAGAGACCGCCGATCGCCTCGTCGATGAGCGCGGACAGCCCCGGGTTCGCCTGCATGAGCCAGCGCCTGTGCGTGATGCCGTTCGTGATCGACAGGAATTTGCTCGGCTCCAGCGCCGCGTAGTCGCGAAACGTCTGGCGGCGGAGGATGTCCGTGTGGATCGCCGACACGCCGTTGACCGCGTGCGTCGAGGAGACGGCGAGGTTCGCCATGTGCGCCTGCCCGTAGGCGAGGATCGACATCTGCGCGATGCGGTCCCACTGGCCGGGGAACTTCGCCCAGAGCTTCTCGCAGAGCCTGCGGTTCATCTCGCAGAGAATCATGTGGATGCGCGGGAGCTGCACGCGCAGCATGTCCTCGGGCCACCGCTCGAGCGCCTCCTGCATGACGGTGTGGTTCGTGTACGCGAACGTCCGGCGGCAGAGGTCCTCCGCGGTGTCCCACGGGAGCTCGTATTCGTCGACGAATATGCGCATCAATTCCGGAATCGCGATCGCCGGGTGCGTGTCGTTGATGTGGATGGCGACCTTGTCCGGGAAGATCTTCCAGTCGTAGCCGTAGACCTTGATGAAGTCGTTGACCGCGTACTGCACCGACGCCGACGAGAAGAAGTACTGCTGCTTGAGCCGAAGTTCCTTGCCCTCGTAGTTTCCGTCGTTCGGGTAGAGCACCTTCGAGATGACCTCGGCGAGCTCGCGCTCCTCCATGGCCTTTATGTACTGGCCGGAGTTGAACGATGCCATGTCGATGCGCTTCTTCGAGCGCGCCGACCACACGCGCAGCATGTTGACCAAGGACGTGTCGTAGCCCACGATCGGGATGTCGTAGGGCACGGCCTCGACGGTCTTGTAGTCTAAGTGGCGGTATTTCAGCCGCCCGTTCTCGGTGTATTCCTGCAGATACCCTCCGAAGTGCACCTCGACCATCTGGTCGGGGCGCGGAATCTCCCAGATGTTGCCGGATTCGAGCCAGTTGTCGGGCACCTCGGCCTGGTAGCCGTCGATCAGCTTCTGCCGAAACAGCCCGAATTCGTAGCGGATCGTGCAGCCCATCGCGGGCAGGTTCATCGTCGTCAAGGCGTCCAGAAAGCACGCCGCGAGCCTGCCGAGGCCGCCGTTTCCGAGGCCCGGCTCCGGCTCGAGCTCGAAGATCGCCTCCGAGTCGATGTTCAGCTCCCGAAGCGCCTGCTTGTAGTTGGCCTCGTTGACGAGGTTGACGATGTTCGCGTGCAGCGCGCGCCCGGTCAGGAACTCCGCGCACAGATAATAGACCTTTTTCTTGCGCTCGGCCTTGCGCACGCCGCGGGAAGCCGTGCGCCTGCGCATGACCTCGTCGCGAACCGTGTGCGCGACGGCCTGATACAGCTGCTGCGGGGTCGCGTCGCTCAGCTCGCAGCCGCAGTTGTTCTCCAGTTTATTGCGTATGGACTGCTTGATCTCCTCGGCGTCCATGCGGTCGAACTCCAAATCCGTATCCCCCTTGCCTGAAATGCCCTCCCAGTATACCACGTTTTGGGGAGGGTGTAAAGTCAGCCGAGCGTGAGCGCGCAGCCGGCCGGCGCGGTCGGCCCCGCGAGCACGTCCCCGCCGTTCCAGCCGAGCATCGAAAGCGTCATGACCGGCCTGTATTCGGCATTTTTCTCGGCATAAAGCGCGCCGAAGTCCTCGTCGGTCGGCACGGTTTTGACCTCGAGCGTGTTCAGGTCGATCCAGAGCAGGCTCGCGCTTTTGAGCTCGATGCAGAGCGCGCGGAGCCCATCCGAGGAGATGCCCAGCGGCAGCAGTGCGCATTCCCCTTCTTCCTTCAGCATGCCCGCCTCGTCGACCATCAGAAAGCGCGCGCCGTCCGCGCTCGCGCCGATGCACTGCGCGCCTGCCTTCGAAAGCTCGAGCCACGTCGCGGCCGTCGCGGGGGCCGCGAGCGCAAGGATCAGCAGCAGCGCCGCGAAGAAAACGACCTTTTTCATCTCTATTCGCCTCGCCCGTCCATTTTTCCCACATTATAGCAGCCCGGGCGCGAAAACGCAACGCTAGCCGAGCCTGCGCGTGCTCCCCTTGACCTTGAGCACCGGGTCGAACACCGTTTTCGCGCCGGCGTCGGGCTTTCCCTCGATCTTCCGGAGCAGCCCCTCGACGACCGCCGCGGCCATCGCCTCGACCGGGTACGAAAGCGTCGTCAGCGGCGGCTCCGTGAGGTCGGAGAACACGAGGTCGTCGAAGCCGACCAGCGACAGGTCGTCCGGCACGCGCAGGCTGTAGTTGCGCATCTGCCGGAGGATGCCGTAGGCGATCGTGTCGTTGAAGCAGAACACCGCGGTGGCATTCTTGCCGAGCAGGTACGAGAGCTGGTCGAAATCGCCCGAAAACTGGAAGTCCGCCTCGCGCACGAGCGCCGGATCGAACGGCACGCCGAATTCCCAGAGCGCGGCCTGCAAGCCCCGGAGCCTCTCCCGGCAGTTTTCGATGAACAGCTTCCCGGTCACGCAGCCGATCCGCCGGTGGCCGAGCCCCAGCAGGTGCTTTGCGGCGAGGTAGCCGCCGAGGAAGTCGTTGGGCATCACGGCCCCCGGCACGCGCTCCGGCGGCACGCGGTCGGTCAGCATCGTCGGGATGCGCAGTTCGTCGATCGCCTCGAGGCAGAGATTCGTGTCCTCCGGCCGCTCGAACATCGTGCTCGTCAGGATCGCGCCGTCGACGCCGCGGTCCTCGAAGTCGCGCAGGTAGCGCACGGTCTTGTTCGGGTCGTTCTGCGCGATGCGGATCAGCGTCGAATAGCCCTCGCGGTGCGCGCACCGCTCGATCTGCTCGCAGTAGGAGGCGTGGAAGCAGTTTTCGATGTCCGGCACGATCAGCCCGAACGTGCGCGTCTTCTTCGTCACGAGCCCGGCCGCGAGCTGGTTCGGGCGATAGCGAAGCTCCGACGCCGCGCGCAGCACGCGGCCGCGCGTCTCCCCGGAGATCGACGCCGGGCGGTTGTTCAGCACCAGCGAGACCGTCGACGGGGACACGCCCGCCGACCTCGCGACGTCCTTGATCGTTGCGCGCATCGAAAGCCTCCTTATACCTCCCTGTATTCTAGCACGCGGCCGCGCGCGTGTCAACGCGGGATAAAGCGTTTTATTTGCGCAGGGGCCCGGTTTTGGGGACGCAATTCTATACAAACACGGCGAATTTGAAAAAATCTCGCGCGAACTATTGCCTAAAAACGGATGCTCTGTTATAATTGTCCATGGAAGAGGGTGCCGGAAAGCACTGCGGAAATAAAACGGTTTTATCCGGCGCGGCGGAGGCCTTGGACGGATCGTTTTGTCATGGAAGGGAGTGTCGCCATGGAGTTTTCCTGCTGCATCGAGATGATCTACACCGGGCATCCGTTCCTCGAGCGCATACGGCTCGCGAAGGAGGCCGGGTTCGACTACGTCGAGTTCTGGAACTGGGTCGATAAAGACATCGACGCGATCGAGAAAACGCTCAAGGGCGCGGGCATCCGCCTCGCGACGTTCCAGGGGAGCATACGCGGCGTGATGGTCGACAAGGCCGACCGCGAGGTCTACATCGAGGACATGAAGACCTCGATCGCGATGGCGAAGCGGCTCGGCGCGAAGGCGGTCTTCTGCATGTCGGACATATTGCAGGAGGACCGCTCTGTCAAGCCGCGCGCGGTGCCGATCCCGCCGGAGGAGATGAAGGAAAACACGATCTCGGTGCTCAAGGAGCTCGCGCCGTTCGCGGAGGAGGCGGGCGTCATGCTCGTCATCGAGCCGCTGAACACGATCGTCGACCACGCGGGCTATTCGCTGTGCAGCTCGCGCGAGGGCGCTGCAATCGTGCACGCCGTCGGGAGCCCGAACGTGAAGCTGCTCTACGACGCGTACCACATGCAGATCATGGAGGGGAACGTCATCGATACGATCCGCGAGGTCGCGCCGGCGATCGGCCACTTCCACATCGCGGACGTGCCGGGCCGCGCCCAGCCGGGCACGGGCGAATTGAACTACGCAAACATCCTAAAGGCGCTGAAGGACACCGGCTACCGGGGCATCGTCGGCTTCGAGTTCACGCCGGCCGGCGCTCCGGACGAGGAAGTCGCGGCCGGGACGCTCGCGGCGCTCAAAAATATCTGACGGGAGGACGGGGCCATGAAGCAGTACGTGGAGGACAAGAGCATACGGGGGCGGTTCGCGGAGATCGAGGTCAAGGTCGAGAACCTGCGCCGGGACATGGAGAGGAACGGCTGGGACGCGATTTACGTGAGCAAGTCCGAGCATTTCGCGTGGATCACCGCGGGCGGCGACAACATCGTCACGCGCTTCGTCGAGGGGGGCGTCTGCGCGATTCTGATCACGAGGACCGGCCGCTACTTCCTGTGCAACAACATCGAGACGCTGCGCATGATCGTCGAGGAGAAGCTCCCCGAGCTCGGCTTCGAGGAGAGGAGCTGGTTCTGGTACGAGAACCGGACGATGAAGGTCATCCATGACCTGATCGGCGGCGGCAGGCTCGCCGCGGACATCCCGCTCGCGGGCGCGGCCGACGCGAACCCGGTGCTGCTCGACCGCGAGAAGGTGCTCTGCGACAACGAGATCGCGCGCTATCTGCACTTGGGGCGGACCTTCTCCGAGGTCATCGAGCGGTTCGCGGCGACGATACGCCCCGGCGACACCGAGATCGCGATCGCGGGCGGGCTCGGCAAGGAGATGTGGGCCGCGGGGCTCGAGCCGGTGCTGTTTTTGATCGCGACCGACCACCGCATCTACGACTACCGCCACCCGATCGCCACCGACAAGAAGCTCGAGAAATACCTGATGATCTCCTGCAACTGCCGCTACAAGGGGCTG
>Ga0123332_1004530_pt1 | contig 12145 bp, 12 predicted proteins | sample BioC12SIPDNA_4_FD_89958 | JGI IMG/M metagenome (GOLD analysis project Ga0123332, IMG submission 89958) | Anaerobic biogas reactor microbial communites from Washington, USA - Biogas_R2_A C12 SIP DNA | ecosystem: Engineered > Bioreactor > Anaerobic > Unclassified | place: Washington, USA...
CGCCGTGGCCGGCCTCATCGGCCGTTCCCGTGGTCCGGCCGCCGATGGCGTGCCGTATACGAAGTGACGGACGTGGACATCGACTGGGAGGCCCTGCGCGCCGAGGCGCGTGCGGCCTGCGCCCGGGCCTACGCCCCCTACTCCGGTTACCCGGTGGGGGCGGCGGCCTTGGTCTCCGACGGCCGGGTCGTGTCGGGCTGCAACGTGGAGAACGCCGGCTACGGCGTCACGCTGTGCGCCGAGTGCGGCCTGGTCTCCGACCTCGTGCGCGGCGGGGGAGGGCGCCTGCTCGCGTTCACGTGCTGCAACGGTGAGGGCGACGTGATCATGCCCTGCGGCCGTTGCCGCCAGCTGCTCTGGGAGCACGGCGGGGCCGACCTGCTGGTCGAGACGCCTGAGGGCGTCCTGTCGATGACCGAGGTGCTCCCGCAGGCCTTCGGGCCCGAGGCACTGGGGAAGTGACCATCGCGGACCGGGCGATCGGAAGGCTGCCGAAGGTCGCCCTGCACGACCACCTCGACGGCGGGCTGCGGGCGGCCACGGTCGCCGAGCTGGCCGCCGAGGCGGGCCACCCCCTCCCGGCCCCCGGCGGGGCGCTGGGGGACTGGTTCTTCGACGCCGCTGACTCCGGCTCGCTGGTCCGGTACCTGACGACCTTCGAGCACACCATCGCGGTCATGCAGACCGCTGACCAGCTGCGCCGCGTGGCGCGCGAGTGGGTCGAGGACCTGGCCGCCGACGGCTGCGTGTACGGCGAGGCGCGCTGGGCGCCCGAGCAGCACACGCGCGGGGGCCTGTCTCTCCCGGACGCCGTCGCCGCGGTCGGCGCCGGCCTGGCCGACGGCATGGCCGCGGCGGAGGCCGCTGGGACGCCCTTCGTGGCGCGTCAGCTGGTGACGTCGCTGCGGCACACGCCTCCCAACCCGGAGGTGGTCGAGCTCGCGGTCGCGGGGGAGCACCTCGTCGCCGGCTTCGACCTCGCCGGGCCCGAGGACGGCTTCGGTGCCGAACTGCACGCGGCGTCGTTCGCCCGGCTGCGCGAGACGTTCACCCCGTTCACGGTGCACGCGGGCGAGGCGGCCGGGGTGGCCTCCATCGCGGGCGCGCTCCACGTGGGGGCGCTGCGGCTGGGGCACGGTGTGCGGGTGGTCGAGGACATCACCCGCGACGCGTCCGGCTACCGGCTGGGGCCGGTGGCCCGCTGGGTGCTGGACCGACGCATCCCGCTCGAGGTGAGCCCGAGCTCCAACCTGCAGACAGGCATCTGCGGGACCGTGACCGAACACCCCTTCGGGCTGCTCGAGCGCCTCGGCTTCGTCGTCACGGTCAACTGCGACAACCGGCTGATGAGCCGCACGTCCTACACGCGCGAGACCGAGCTGCTGGTCGAGGCGTTCGGGTACGGCCCGGCCGACCTCGAGCGGTTCGCCACGGACGCCGCGCGCGCGGCCTTCCTGCCCCACGAGGAGCGGGAACGGCTGGTCGCCGAGGTCATCGCCCCGGCGTACGAGGGCCTCTGATCAGAAGAACAGCTTGACGCCCAGGCCGTGGGCCACGATGCCGGCGATGCCGAGGGTCACCGCGGCGCCGACCACGACGAACGCGGCCCACCCCAGGGCCTTGTGCAGCGCCACGTTCGCGCCGGGCTCGGTCGCGACGGCGAGCTGGCGCACGCCGAGGGAGAACAGGGCCGGCAGGCCGGCGCCCAGCAGCAGGCCGATCGCGAGGACCTTCCACACGGCGTCGAGCGCCGCCATGGCCTGGCTCATCGGGCCACCTCCTCGGTCTGGAGGGCGGCCGGGGTGTCCGGGGCCTCCCAGTCGTCGTTCACGTTGTGGTGCCCGATCGGCTTGATGCGGGAGTGCAGCCACATCCACAGCGCCAGCCCGCACAGGATCGCGAAGATCGTGACCGGGCCGAGCCAGGGGCCGAGGGTGGTGCCGATCCACCACATGACGGCGCCCACGACGGCCGCGGACGGCAGCGTGATCAGCCAGGCCAGACCCATGCGGCCGGCGATGCCCCAGCGGACCTCCGCGCGGCGGCCGAGGCCCGAACCCAGGATCGAGCCCGTCGCCACGTGGGTGGTCGAGAGCGCGAAGCCGAGCTGTGAGCTGGACAGGATGACCGCGGCGGAAGAGGCCTCGGCGGCCATGCCCTGCGGGGAGGAGATCTCGACCAGGCCCTTGCCCATGGTGCGGATGATGCGCCAGCCGCCGAGCCAGGTGCCCAGGGCGATGGCGGACGCGCAGGTGACCTTCACCCACAGCGGGATGGCGTGGGTGTCGACCCAGTGCCCGGACGCGATCAGCGCGAGCGTGATCACACCCATGGTCTTCTGGGCGTCGTTGGCGCCGTGCGCCAGGGAGACGAGGGAGGCGGTGCCGACCTGGCCCCAGCGGAAGCCCTTGTCCATGACGGACTCGGCGACGCCGCGGGCGATGCGGAACACCAGCCAGGTGCCGACCATCGCGACGAACACGGCGATGAGCGGGGAGGCAAGGCCGGGGAGGATGATCTTGCCGACCACGCCGTCCAGCTTGGCGCCCTCGCCGACCCACTTGACGCCGTCGATGCCCATGCCGGCGATCGTGGCGCCGATGAGGCCGCCGAACATGGCGTGGGACGAGCTGGAGGGCAGGCCGCGCAACCACGTGAAGAGGTTCCACACGATGGCGCCGATCAGGCCGGCCAGGAGGATCATCAACAGCGGGCGGCCGCCGTCGGTGAGGAGTTCGGTGCGGGGCGTCCCGTCGGGGTTCTGGATGCGGATGACCGCGTTGGTGACCGTGAGGGCCACCTCGACCGACAGGAACGCGCCGATGAGGTTCAGCACGGCGCACAGACCCACGGCGAACTTGGGTGTCAGCGCCTTCGTCGCGATGGACGTCGCCATCGCGTTGGCCGTGTCATGGAAACCATTGGTGAAGTCGAAGGCCAGTGCCGTCACGACGGCCAGCACCAGCAGGACCAACTCAGGGGTCACATCACGAAAGCGTAGCCCGAAGTTCACCCGGAGTTCACCTTCAGGTGGTGGTTGCAGCGACCAATTGAACAGGTAACGGTGGGGCGGTGGGCCCGACGGGGTGCAATAGACTCGCGCGCATGACTTCTCGGATCCTCACCGCCGCTGCCTGGCCGTACGCGAACGGGCCGCGCCACATCGGGCACGTGTCCGGCTTCGCCGTGCCCGCGGACGTGTTCTCCCGCTACCAGCGCATGGCGGGCAACGACGTCCTCATGGTGTCGGGGACCGACGAGCACGGCACGGCGATCCAGGTGAAGGCCGACTCCGAGGGCCTGACCGCGCGCCAGACCGCCGACAAGTACCACCAGGTCATCGTCGAGGACCTCCAGGGCCTGGGGCTGTCCTACGACCTGTACACCCGCACGACGACGCTGAACCACCGCGCGGTCGTGCAGGAGCTGTTCACCTCGCTGCACCGCAACGGCTACGTGGTCGCCAAGACCCAGCAGGGCGCGATCTCCCCGTCGACCGGGCGCACGCTGGCCGACCGCTACATCGAGGGCGAGTGCCCGCACTGCGGCTTCGACGGGGCCCGTGGCGACCAGTGCGACAACTGCGGCCGCCAGCTCGACCCGACCGACCTGAAGAACCCGCGCAGCCGGATCAACGGGGAGGTGCCCCAGTTCGTCGAGACCGAGCACTTCTTCCTCGACCTGCCGGCCCTCGCCGAGCAGCTGCAGCAGTGGCTCGCCACCCGCACCGACTGGCGTCCGAACGTCATCCGGTTCAGCGAGCAGTTCGCCAAGGAGCTACAGCCCCGCGCGATCACCCGCGACCTCGACTGGGGTGTCCCGATCCCGCTCGAGGGCTGGTCCGACGCCGCCATGAAGCGCATCTACGTGTGGTTCGACGCGGTCATCGGTTACCTGTCCGCCTCGGTGGAGTGGGCCAAGCGCGCCGGCGACCCCGACGCCTGGAAGAAGTGGTGGCACGACGGTGGCTCCGAGTCGTACTACTTCATGGGCAAGGACAACATCACCTTCCACACGGTCATCTGGCCCGGCATCCTGCTGGGCGCCAACGGCGCCGGCTCACTCGGCGGCACCCCGTCGGAGGTCCTCGGCACCCTCGACCTGCCCACCGAGATCGTGAGTTCGGAGTTCCTGACCATGTCGGGCTCGAAGTTCTCCAGCTCGCGCAACAAGGTGATCTACGTGCGCGACTTCCTCGCCGAGTTCGGCCCCGACGCCCTGCGCTACTACATCGCGGTGGCCGGCCCCGAGAACCAGGACACCGACTTCACCTGGGACGAGTTCGTCCGCCGCACCAACTACGAGCTCGCCAACGAGTGGGGCAACCTCGTGAACCGCTCGGTGTCGATGGCGCACAAGAACGTGGGTGCGATCCCCGCCGCCGGCGAGCTGATGGACACCGACCGCGCCCTGCTGGACGCCTGCCGCACCGGCTACGACACCATCGGCGAGCTGCTGGGCCGGGCCAAGTTCAAGCAGGCGATCACCGAGGCCATGCGCATCGTGTCGCTGGCGAACAAGTACCTCTCCGACGAGGAGCCCTGGAAGAAGAAGGACGACCCGGCCCGCCGGGACACGATCCTCCACGTGGCGCTGCAGGCCGTGCAGGACTGCAACACCCTGCTGACGCCGTTCCTGCCCCACGCCGCTCAGAAGGTGTACGAGGCGCTCGGCGGCACGGGCGTGTGGGCGGCCCAGCCCGAGATCGTCACCGTCTCCGAGGAGGGCGCGCCCGACTACCCGGTGCTCATGGGCGACTACGCGTCCGAGGGGGCCCGCTGGGCGTCGACGCCGATCGCGGTCGGGACGGAGCTGGCCAAGCCCACGCCGATCTTCGCCAAGCTCGACGACAAGCTGGGCGAGACCGGGCCCGCCTGGGCCCCCGTCCAGGCGGACTGAGCCGTGACGGCGTCCGGGCCGGAGCAGTGGGCCGCCGTCGACGAACGGCTGGCCGTCTTCGCCCGCGAGGACGCCGTGCTCGCCGCCGCGCGCACCTCGACCGAGGTCTCCAGCCCGGGCATCCAGGTGTCGCGGCAGATGGGCCGGATGCTGCACATCCTGGCCCTCGCCTCGGGTGCGCGCCGGGTGCTGGAGTTCGGCACGCTGGCCGGCTACTCCACGATCTGGCTCGCGCGCGCGGTGGGCCCGTCGGGACGCGTGGTCTCGATCGAGCTCGACCGCGCCAACGCCGCGGTCGCGCGGGGCCACCTCGAGGACGCCGGCGTCTCGGCCTGGGTCGACATCCACTGCGGCCCCGCCGCGGAGGTGTCCGGGCGGATGGTGGCGGCCGGGGTCGAGCCCTTCGACCTGGTGTTCATCGACGCCGACAAGCAGAACCTGCCCACCTACGTGGAGCGGGCCCTCGAACTCACCCGCCCGGGGGCCCTGATCGTCATCGACAACGTCGTCCGCGGCGGGAGGGTCCTCGACCCGGGTGACGACCCGCAGGTGCAGGGCGTGGTCCGCGCGCTGGCGGCGCTCCAGGGCGACGACCGCGTCCAGGTCTCGATCACGCAGACGGTGGGGGAGAAGGGCTGGGACGGGTTCGCGCTCGTGCGGCGGGTGTCCTGACGCGGGGTCAGGCCGGGGCCACGGCGTCCGGCTCGGGGTCGCGCGCGTAGCGGGCGGCCAGCCAGGAGCACGCCATGAGCTGCGCCTGGTGGAACACCATCAGCGGGAGCATGATCAGGCCGATCGGCTGCCCCGCGAAGAGCACCGTGGCCATCGGCAGGCCGGTGGCCAGCGACTTCTTGGTGCCGCACATCTGGATGGCGATGGCGTCCGCGCGGTTGAAGCCCAGGCGCCTGGCGGTGAACCAGGTGAACCACAGCATGAACGCCAGCAGGACAAGGCACACCACGACGAGCGCGACGATGTCGACCCAGCCGACCATCGACCAGATGCCCTCACGGATGCCCTGGGAGAACGCCGCGTACACGACCATCACGATGGACGCCTGGTCGAAGAGCTTGAGCTTCTTGTGCCGGGCGACGAAGTCGGCGGTCCAGCGGCGGGACAGCTGGCCGAGGATGAACGGCAGCAGGATCTGCACGACGAGGTCGACGATCGACCCCAGGCCGACGTTCGCGTTGCCGGTGGTGTTCATCAGCGCGATCGCGAGCAGCGGGGTGAGGAACACGCCCAGGAGGTTCGAGGCCGACGCGCTGACGATCGCTCCGGCCACGTTGCCGCGCGCGATCGAGGTGAAGTTGATCGAGCTCTGCACGGTCGAGGGGCACAGCGTCACGTAGACCATGCCGGGGATCAGCGCGGGGGCCAGCGCCCAGCCGGGCAGCAGGCCGATCGCCAGGCCGATCAGGGGGAACACGACGAACGTGAACGCCAGGATCGTCAGGTGCAGCTTCCAGTGCTTGAGGCCGCGCAGCGCCTCCTCGGGGTGTAGTCGGGCGCCGTAGAGGAAGAACAGGCAGAAGATGGCCACCTTGGTGGCCACCGACAGCACCTGCGCACCGATCCCGGTCGCGGGCAGGAAGGACGCCACGACCGCCGCGGCGATGATCGCCATCAGGAAGGGGTCGAGCTTGATCCGTGCCATGCGTGCCACGCGGACACCCTAGTGGCTACGACCGGTGCGACCTCCGTCTGGCCGGGGGTCGACCCGGGGAGCGGGCACCGTGGCCCCGCGCCGGTTCCACCCGACCGGATGGCTTCAGCAAGGTGGGGGACATGACGAACACGATCACCCCCACCGGTTCCTGGGCCCCGCCCGCCGCCCCCGTGCCGCTCGAGCCGGCCCCCGGCACCCCCTACCAGCACGTCTTCCGCGAGCCCGGCCGCCGCTGGTGGCGTCCCTTCGCCTCGTTCGGTGTGTTCGCCGCCGTCTACCTCGGCATCTCGATCGCCATGGGCCTCGTGCTCGGCCTGGTCGTCGTGGCCGGCCTCAGCGCCGCACCCGACCCCGAGGCGCTCGTGACCGGCGTCGGCCTGTCCGGCTGGACGAGCGTCGGCGCCCTGCTGGCCATGAACCTCGCCTTGGCCGCGCTCATCCCGTCGGTGCTCATCGCCAACAAGGTCGCGCACCGCCGGCCCGCCGGCTACACGCACTCGGTGACCGGCCGCTTCCGGTTCGGCTGGTTCGGGATCGTCACCGCCGTCCTCACGCCCATCTGGCTGCTCTACGTCGTCATCGCCTGGTTCCTCGAGCCCGTCCCGCTGTTCACCCACGTCGAGTCCCTCGGCGTCACCGCCGCCCTCATCGCGGTCTGCCTGCTCACCACCCCGCTCCAGGCCGCCGGCGAGGAGTACTTCTTCCGCGGCTGGCTCGTGCAGAACATCGGCGTCGCGATCCCGCGTCCCGTCGTCGCCCTCGTCGTCCCCACCGTCGTGTCGGCCGGCCTGTTCGCCCTGGCCCACGGCAGCTTCGACCCGTGGATCATCGTCTCGCTGGCCGCCATGGCCGTGGCCGCCTGCTGGCTGACCTGGCGCACCGGCGGCCTCGAGGCCGCGGTGGCCCTCCACACGGTCAACAACGTGGTGATCATCGTCGGCCCGGCCGCCCTCGGCGTCCCGCTGATGGCGAACATGGTCACCGAGCAGAGCCAGGGCACCGTGACCGGCGCCGTCCTCGGCGTCGTGTCCTCGCTCGTGGCCGTCGGGGTCGTGGAGCACCTCGCCCGCCGACGCGGCATCACCCCCACCCGCTGACCCTCCCACCCACCCCCGGGGCCCGCACCGAGCACGGTGCGGGCCCCGCTAAGGTTTCGGCCATGGTCGAGGTGATGGACTTCCGGGAGATGGGCGAGGCCCTCGGGGACGCGTGCGCGGTGTTGCGCAGCAACGCGGGGACGGCGGGTCTGGCCGCGCCGGTGCCGACGTGCCCCGGGTGGACCGTGCACGACCTCGTCGCCCACCAGGGCCTGGTCCACCGGTGGGCGGCCGCCTACATCGCGCGGACGGGGCGCCCCGCGCCCGACGCGATCGTGCTCGCCGAGGCCGACGCCGCGCCCGACCTGCTCGACTGGTTCGACGAGGGCATGGTCGTACTCCTCAACGCCGTGGCCAACGCGCCGGCCGACCTCGACGTGAAGTTCTTCCTGCCCGACGCCCCGCCCCCGCGCGACGCCTGGCTGCGCCGCCAGGTCCACGAGACCACGATCCACGCCGTCGACGCGATGGCCGCCCGGCTGGGCCGCGCCCCGCGAGCCGACGAGGTCTGGGTCAAGCCGTGGCTGGCGGCCGACGGTGTCGACGAGGTGCTCACCGGGTTCGTGGTGCGCCGCAACCCGCAGACGTCGCTCCCGCGCACGCAGACCGTGCTGTTCAAGGCGACCGACGTCGACCGCTCGTGGCTGGTCCGGTTCACCCACGACGGCGCGGTGACCACGCGCGACACCCCCGACGAGCCCGCCGACGTCACGGTCACCGGGACCGCCCGCGAGCTGTACCTGTCCGTGTGGAACCGCGGGCGGGAGGCCGAGGCGTCCGACCCCACCTGGTGGGACGACTGGGCCGAGCACGTCAAGGTCACCTGGGCGTGAACCGCGTCCCGGTCACGGACGCCGCCGACCCGCGCCTGTCCGACTACGTCGCCCTGCGCGACACGTCCCTCCGCAAGAGCCTCGAGTCCGAGCGCGGCCTGTTCATCGCGGAGGGCGAGAAGGTCATCCGACGGGCGATCGAGGCCGGGCACCGCACGCGCTCGTTCCTGCTCGCCGAGCGCTGGATCCCCGGCCTGGCCGACCTGATCGACCTGCACCCCGACGCCCCGGTCTACGTCGTCAGCGAGGACCTGGCCGAGGCCGTCACGGGGTTCCACGTGCACCGCGGCGCGCTGGCGTCCCTGCACCGCGCCGAGCCCACGCCGATGGCCGACCTGCTCGGCCTGCGCCGGCTCGTCGTGGCCGAGGACATCGTCGACCACACCAACGTGGGGGCGATCCTCCGCAACGCCGCCGGCCTCGGCTGGGACGGCGTCCTGCTCGCCCCGCGGGCGGCCGACCCGCTCTACCGGCGCTCGATCAAGGTCAGCATGGGCACGGTGTTCTCCCTGCCGTGGGCCCGCGTCGACGACTGGGCGACCGCCATCCCGTCGCTGCGGGCGGCCGGCTTCACCGTGGTCGCGCTCGCGCTCACCCCGGACGCCGTCGGCCTGGACGACCTCGTGGCCGCGGGCGTGCCCGACAAGCTGGCGATCGTGGTCGGCACCGAGGGGGAGGGGCTGTCGCGCCGCTGGATCGAGCAGGCGGACGCCGTGGTCTCGATCCCCATGGCCCACGGGGTCGACTCGCTCAACGTCGCCGCCGCCACGGCCGTGGCGTGCTGGGCGCTGCGCTGAGCCGCGGTTCGGCCGGGCTCAGTCCTCGTCGGCGAACTTCTTCTTGGGGGTGACCGGCCAGTCCTCGGGGTAGAGGTGGGCCAAGTCGTTCTTCTGCTGCTCGAGGTGGCGGTAGCTGCGCGAGGACAGCCGGTCGCCGAAGACGATGCCGTTGAGGTGGTCGGTCTCGTGCTGCAGGCAGCGGGCCAGCGTGCCGTCGCCGGTCACGGTGACCTCGTTGCCCCACGGGTCCAGACCGGTGCAGGTGGCGGTGTCGGGACGCGCCAGCGGCTGGTAGCCGCCGGGGAAGGAGAGGCAGCCCTCCTCGGACTTGTCCAGCGAGCGGTCCTTGCCCGTCGGGGTGGTCACGACCGGGTTGCAGATCGCTCCCACGTGGATGCGCTCGTCGGCGTCGGGGCACTCGTACACGAACAGCGAGATGCCCAGGCCGACCTGCGTCGCGGCCAGCCCCACGCCGCGGGCGGCGCGCATCGTGGCGAACATGTCGCGCACCAGCTGGTGCAGCTCGTCGTCGAAGGACGTGACCGGCTTCGTCTCCTCGTGCATCACCGGGGTGCCCCACCGGGTGATGGGCAGCACGGTGCCGCCGGTCATGAGGTCCTCGATCGCCATGTCTTCTCCGTCCGCGTGGCTGGTCGTCGGGCAACCCGTCCATTCTGGCACGCTGGCCGACATGGACCCCGCCCAGCCCGACGCCGGCCTCCTCGCCGACCTCGACGCCTGGGTCGAGCACCTGCGCCTGGGCCGCAACCTGTCCCCGCACACCCGGCGTGCCTACGCCGGCGACCTGCTCGACCTCGCCACGTGGGTGGCGACCCGGGGGGTCTCGGCCTGGGGGCAGGTCGACCACCGCTTCCTGCGGGCCTGGCTGGCCGACCTGCACCGCCGAGGGGCCGAGCGCACCACGATGGCCCGGCGGGCCACCGCCGCGCGGGTGTTCCTCGCCTGGGCACACGCCGAGGGCCGCATCCCCACCGACCCGGGCAGCGCGCTGCAGGCACCGCGGGCGTCCCGCACGCTGCCGCCCACCCTCGACCAGGGCGTCGTGGACGCCGTGTTCGACCACCTCGCCGCCCGGGTCGAGGCCGCCGAGGACACCGCCGCCCGCGCCACCGCGCTGCGCGACCTCGCCATGGTCGAGGTGCTGTACTCCTCGGGGTTGCGCGTCGCCGAGCTGTGCGGGCTCGACCGCGACGGGATCGACGAGGCCCGCGGGCTGTTGCGCGTGCGAGGCAAGGGCGACAAGGAGCGCTCCACCCCGCTCGGCGACCCGGCACGACGGGCGCTGGCCGACTGGCTCGGCGTGCGGTCCCTCCTCGCCGGGCCGGACGCCGGGGCGGCCGTGTTCGTGGGCTCGCGCGGGGCGCGCATCGACCCCCGCGTGGTGCGCCGGGTCGTGCACGCCGCGCTCGACGCTGTGCCGGACGCCCCCGACCTGGGCCCACACGGACTGCGCCACGCGATGGCCACCCACCTGCTCGAGGGCGGCGCCGACCTGCGCTCGGTGCAGGAGATCCTCGGGCACGCCTCGCTGGGCACGACGCAGATCTACACCCACGTCACCAATGAAAGACTCCGGGACGCCTTCCGCCAGGCGCACCCCCGGGCGTGAGAGGCTGCGCGGATGGCGCACGAGACGAGGACCACACCGCGCGAGGGCGGCGTGCTGGAGTTCCTGAACGCGGTCGAACCGGCCCGCCGCCGGGACCAGGGCCTGGAACTGCTCGACCTCTTCACCGAGGTCACGGGCGTCGAGCCCGCGATGTGGGGGCCCACCATCGTGGGGTACGGGCGCCTGCGCTACACCTATGCGACCGGGCACTCGGGCGAGATGATGCGGGTGGGGTTCAGCCCCCGCAAGGCGGCCCTCACGCTGTACGGGATGACCCTCTACGGCTCCAACGCCGACCTGCTCGAGCGGCTCGGCAAGCACCGCGTCGGCAAGGGCTGCCTCTACCTGACCAACTTGGACGCGATCGACCGCGAGGTGCTGCGCGAGCTCGTCACCCGGGGCTGGAACGAGGGGGACGACTTCGAGGCCTCCCACCCCGGCGTCACCATCGAGCCGCTCGACGGCCGCGACGCCTGAGGGGCGCGGCCTCACCCCAGCCACCGCTGCGGGTCGACGTGCCGCCCGTCGGCCTTGACGCCGAAGTGCAGGTGGCAGCCGGTCGACCAGCCGGTCGTGCCCATCGTGCCCACCAACTGCCCGCGCGCCACCCGTTCGCCCGTGCGGACCCGGTAGCCCTGCGCGTGCAGGTACACGGTCTCGAGGCCGACCCCGTCCACCGGCCCGTGGGCCAGCACCAGCCGCCACCCGCCCGAGGCGTCGAACCCCATGTGCCGCACCACCCCGTCGGCGGCCGCGTACAGCGGGGTGCCGCACGGCGCGGAGAGGTCGATGCCGTTGTGCATGCGCCACTGCTTGAAGATCGGGTGCAGCCGCATCCCGAACACGCTGGTCACCCGCCCGGCCGACGGGCGGGTCAGGGGGCCGCTCCCGCCCGGACCACCCGGGCCGGTGCCCAGTGCGGCCGCGGCTCGCTCGCGCCCGGCGGCCCGCTCCTCGACCTCGGCCACCGCGCTGTCGGGCAGCAACCGCAGGGACGCGGCGACCAGCGACAACGGGTCGAGGTAGTCCTGGCCCCGCCGCAGGCCCCAGTGCAGGCACGCGGCGGCCGGGCACGGCGCGTGGCCGGCCGCGAGGCGTCCGACCTCGTCGCCGGAGGCGACCGCCTGCCCGACCGCGACGTTCGCGTGCACGGGCTCCAGCGTCGTCCGCTCCGCCCCGTGGCTGACGACCACGACCGGCTTGCCGCCGACCTGGCCGGCGAACGACACGACCCCGGC
>Ga0123332_1004535_pt1 | contig 12139 bp, 12 predicted proteins | sample BioC12SIPDNA_4_FD_89958 | JGI IMG/M metagenome (GOLD analysis project Ga0123332, IMG submission 89958) | Anaerobic biogas reactor microbial communites from Washington, USA - Biogas_R2_A C12 SIP DNA | ecosystem: Engineered > Bioreactor > Anaerobic > Unclassified | place: Washington, USA...
CCGACGCGCAGGGACGCCTCGTCCTCGCCGGAGGGGTTCTGGATGTCCATGTGGAGCTGGCGGGTCACCGGCGAGTCGAGGACGCGGCCACCGGGGTCGCTCACCAGTCGGGTCCGGGCCTCGTCGTCGTGCAGGGTCCAGGTGGTGGTGTCCAGGTCCAGCGGCATGCGGCCGTCGCCGTGGACGAAACGGGGGACCACGAGGCCCGCCACCAACAGGGCCGCACCGAGGCCGAGCAGGAGGATGGAGATCAGACGGGACTTAGGCAGCATGGCCGAGAGTTTACCGCCGACCCTCCCCGGAATCGGCGACGCCCCGCCTGCCCACCGCGGTGCGGTGAGGGGCGGGGCGTCGAGAAGCGGGAAAGCTTACTTGAGGGAAGCCTTGGCGCCGGCCTCTTCCAGCTTGGCCTTGGCAGCCTCGGCGTCTTCCTTGGAAGCGCCCTCGAGGATGGCCTTCGGAGCGGCCTCGACCAGCTCCTTGGCCTCCTTCAGGCCCAGACCGGAGACGATCTCGCGGACGACCTTGATGACGCCGATCTTCTTGGCGCCGGCGTCCTCGAGGACGACGTCGAACTCGGACTGCTCCTCAGCAGCGGCACCGGCGTCGCCACCGGCGGCACCTGCAGCGGCAACGGCGACCGGAGCGGCGGCGGTGACCTCGAAGACCTCTTCGAATTCCTTGACGAACTCAGAGAGCTCGATGAGGGTCATTTCCTTGAAAGCCTCAATGAGCTCGTCCTTGGTGAGCTTAGCCATGATGGCCATCCTTTCTGTGGGCCCGTTCGGACCCGGTAAAAATTGTGGGGTTGTGGTGCGCCGTGCGGCGACTTAGGCGTCCTTCTTCTCCGCGAGCGCAGCGCCGAGGCGTGCGACCTGGGAAGCGGGAGCGTTGAACAGGCCTGCGGCCTTTGCCAGATTGCCCTTCATGGCACCGGCCAGCTTGGCGAGAGTGGTCTCGCGGTTGTCCAGCTCGGCGATGGCCTTGACCTGGTCGGCAGTCAGAGCGTTGCCGTCCATGTAGCCACCCTTGACGAGGAACGCCTTGTTGTCATCGGCGAACTTCTTCATCACCTTGGCGGCGTCGACGGCCTCGCCCTTGATGAAGGCGACGGCGGTCGGGCCGGTCAGGTGCTCGTCAAGACCCTCGATGCCCTGTTCCTGGGCAGCGATCTTGATGAGGGTGTTCTTGGCGACGGAGTACTGGACGTCGAAGCCGAGAGCGCCGCGCAGCTCAGCGAGCTGGGCAACGGTCAGGCCACGGTACTCGGTGAGGACGACAGAGGATGCCTCCTCGAACTTGGCCTTGAGCTCTGCGAGCTCGGCCTGGTTCTTCGCGTTTGCCATTACTTCGCCTCCTTTCAATGTGCGTGTCATGTTGATCCGCCGGGGCCCTCCCACAAGAAAAGGCCCCGTGCAAGAGCACAGGGCGCGTCTTTCCCCACGAGGAGGGAAGATGCTCGAAAGTGTCTCCTGCGTGGGCCGTTCCAATGACTGGAAACCTTCGATCCTCAACGGATGACCTACGGTCTTCGGTGAAACTTGAGCTCGGCTGAAACCAGCCGTTCAAACTTCGGGAGTTGATGTTAACGGCTCCGGCCCACAACTCCAAATCCCGTGGGACACTGGAACGAGGAGGTGGACCATGACCACGAGAACGAGCGGCCACGCTGAGCTGGCGGCGGTCGTCGAGAAGCTGCGGCGGCACGACGGTTCCTGGCTGGAGTGGGCTCCGGCCGAGGAGATGGCGGACGGGGTGTACTCGATGGGCTTCGCCAAGATGACACCCGTGATCCGGGAGGCGATGAAGGTTCTCTACGACCACGGGATCGTCGTGTTCGACTGGATGAACTGGCGGGAGGGCTTCGAGCTGCTGGAGGAGCTGACCCCTGAGCGGACCGCCACCCTCGACCGGGAGACCACCCTCAAGCTGCTCAGCGCCGTCGCCCGCCAGGATCGCTTCAGCGACGGGTCCTGGGGCGAGCTCTTCGAGACCGGCAAGGGACTGTGGTTGTTCGAACGCTGGCTGGAACTGAGCGACTAGGACCCGGCCATCAGCCCCCGGGCCATGGCCCGGAGCAACCCGAGCACCTCGGAACGGTCGATTCCGTCCCGGGTGACCATCTCGGCGCCGCGGTGGACGGCGGCGTCGAGAAGCGGCACGGCCCGGGAGGGCAGATCGGCGATGGCGGCACGCAGGGTGGCGGCCATCGCGTCGTGCGTGTCGACGACGCGCTCGTCGGCGAATGCCTCGGGGTGCAGCTGGGCGGCCGCCATGAGCGGGCCGTGGGTGCCGTCGACGAAGAAGTCGAGGGTCTGCGCCAGATAGGTGTCCACGCGGGCGGCGGGGTTCTCCCCGGCCGCGTCGATGGCCTCGGACACCCGGTCGGTCCAGGCGGGGATGGTGCGCAGCAGCAGCTGGATGACCAGGTCGGTCCGGGAGGAGGCGTAGAGGTAGACGCTGGACCGGGCGAGGCCGACCTCCGCGGCGACCTCGGCGAGCGTGGGGACCCGGCCGTCCGACCCGACGATGAGCTTCTCGGCGGCGTCGAGCACCGCTCGGTGCTGGACCGCGCGGTGCTCGGCGACGGTGGATTCCGAGATCTTGGGCATGCCCTGAGCTTAGCCCCCGGCCGCCACCGGATCCGTCGCAGGTACAGGATCATCGACATGTGACGCGCACCTCAATTACGGTGGACCGTGACAGACCTGCCGGCCGAGCAGAAAGGACCCGCCTGGCCCATGTCATTCCGCAACAAGGTGATCTACCAGATCTATCCCAGGTCGTTCCAGGACTCGGACGGCGACGGCGTCGGTGATCTCCGGGGCATCATCGACCGGGTGCCCTACATCGCCGAGCTGGGCCCCGACATGGTGTGGTTCAACCCCTTCTTCGTCTCCCCGCAGCGTGACAACGGCTACGACGTCGCAGACTACCGGGCGATCGACCCCACGATGGGCACGATGGCGGACCTCGACGAACTCATCGCCGCACTCGCCGCCCACGACATCGGCGTGATGTTCGACATGGTGTTCAACCACACCTCCACCGAGCACGAGTGGTTCCGGCGGGCGCTGACGGGGGAACAGAGGTACCGCGACTACTACATCATCCGCCCACCCGGCCCGGACGGCGGACTGCCCAACAACTGGGAGTCCAAGTTCGGCGGGCCCGCCTGGTCCCCCTTTGGCGACACCGGTGACTACTACCTCCACCTCTTCGACCCCACCCAGGCGGACGTGGACTGGCGCAATCCGGCGGTGCGGCGGGAGATGGCGGACATCGTCAACTTCTGGCTCGACCACGGCGTCACAGGTTTCCGGTTCGACGTGATCAACCTCATCTCCAAGGACGCCGACCTCGCCTCCTCCCCCGCCGGCGTGGACCCGAGGGTGATGTACACCGACGGCGAGCACGTCGACGAGTGGCTCCGGGAGCTTCACGACGCCTCCTTCGGCACCGTCCCCGCCACCGTCACCGTCGGCGAGATGTCCTCGACGAGCATCGACCGCTGCGTCTCCTACTCCCGCCCCGGCAACCGGGAGCTGGACATGGTCTTCAACTTCCACCACCTCAAGGTGGACTACCCCGAGGGTCAGAAGTGGGCACTGGCACCCTATGAGCCGATGGCACTGGCCCGCACCCTCGACGAGTGGGCGACCGGGATGCAGGACGGGGGCGGCTGGAACGCGCTGTTCCTGGGCAACCACGACCAGCCCCGCGCCCTCGACCGGTTCGGCGACGCCCACACCTACCGGGTCGAGTCGGCGACGATGCTGGCCACGATGATCCACCTGCTGCGCGGCACCCCGTTCATCTACATGGGCGAGGAGATCGGCATGACCGATCCCAAGTACGCGGTCATCGACTCCTACATGGACGTCGAGGCCCGCAACGCGTACAGCCTGCTCGTCGACGCCGGCGCCACCGACGACGAGGCCTTCGCCGTCGTCGCCGCCCGGGCCCGCGACAACGCCCGGACCCCCATGCAGTGGGACGACTCCCCCGGCGCCGGATTCACCACCGGCACCCCCTGGCTGGCCCCCACCAACCAGGAACACATCAACGTCCGGGACGAACTGGCCCACGGCCGGATCTTCCGCCACTACCAGGAACTCATCCGCCTGCGCCGGGAGGTCCCCGACATCGCCGACGGGTCCTACGCGCCGTGGCGGCTCGACCACGAACACGTCTACGCCTACCTGCGGGACTCGGTGTTCGTGGCCTGCAACCTCACCCAGGAACCCACCAGCATCGAGCTGCCGGAACAGTTCCACGGCGCCTCGCCGCTGATCAACAACTACCCCGACGACCCGGACACGGGTCAGTCGGAGCTGCACCTCGCGCCCTACCAGGCCGTCGCACTAGTCAAAGGAGAGTCATGAGTGAACACGTCCGGGTCCTGGCCCCCATCGCGGGCCGGATCATCCCCATCGAGGAGGTCCCCGACCCCGTCTTCGCCAAGAAGACCATGGGCGAGGGTTTCGGCATCCTCGACACTCCCGGTGGTGACGTCGTCGCCCCCGTGAGCGGCAAGGTCATCATGGTGGCCAAGACCGGCCACGCCATCGGCATCAAGACGCCGGAGGGCCTGCAGTTCCTCGTCCACCTGGGCATCGACACCGTCGAGCTGGAGGGCCGGCCCTTCCGCATCGACGTGGCCAAGGGTGACGAGGTCACCGCCGGTGACACGGTGGCGACGATGGACATCGACGCCATCACCGAGGCCGGCAAGTCCACCGCCACGGTCATCGTCATCACCAACTCGAAGAAGAAGCTCGACCACCTCGACCTCAGCGAGGGCGACGCCGACCTCGGCGCCGAGGTGGCACAGGCGTTCCCCGTCGTCGACGAGGAGACACAGGCCACCACCGAAACCGAGCCGGACCGCGACGCCGCACGGGCCGCGGCCCCCGGGGATGCGGCGGCCGAGCCGCAGGAGACCGGGACGGCGGTGGCCACGGTGGGTGGCGGGGACGTCGACACGCAACGGCCGGCGGACCTCACCGGTTTCGACGCCACCGCGTGGGACATCATCGACGGCATCGGCGGGAAGGAGAACGTCCGCAGCGTCACCCACTGCATCACCCGCGTGCGCTTCTACCTCAAGGACGAGGCCAAGGCGGACGACGCGTACGTGGCGGACCTCGACGGCGTCATCGACGTGGTCAAGGCCGGCGGCCAGTACCAGGTGGTCATCGGCCCCGACGTCGAGGACGTCTACAACGCCATCACCGGTCAGATCGGCGGCATCGACGACGCCGCCGACGAGGGCGAGGCCCGGGAGAAACCCACCACCGCCGTCGGCTGGGTCAAGTACGGGTTCTCCGAACTCATCGGCGTGATCACCGGCTCGATGATCCCCATCATCGGCCTGCTGGCGGCCTCCGGCATCATCAAGGGCATCCTGTCGCTGCTGCTGACCTTCGACGTCATCACCGACACGTCGAACACGTACCAGATCATCAACGCGATGAGCGACGCCGTGTTCTTCTTCCTGCCCATCTTCGTCGGCTTCACCGCCGCCCGCCGACTCGGCGCCGACCCGATCATCGTGTCCATCATCGGCGGCGTGCTCTGCTACCCGGCGCTGGTGGAGATGTCCGCCACCGAGGGGGACTCCAGCATCCTGGGCATGTCGCTGAACTCGGACTTCTTCGGCATCCCCATGCACATGGCCAGCTACAGCTACTCCATCTTCCCCATCATCGTCGCCGCCTGGCTGGCCAGCATCGTCGAGCCGTGGCTCAAGCGGGTCATCCCCAACATCGTGCGGATGATCTTCCTGCCGCTGGCCGAGGTCATCATCGTCTCCCTGGCCATCCTGCTGGTGCTCGGGCCGATCGTCATGTTCATCTCCACCGGCATCGCCAACCTCATCCAGGCACTCTACGACCTCTCCCCCACCGTCTCCGGCACGCTCATCGGCGGGCTGTACCAGTCGCTGGTCATCTTCGGCCTGCACTGGGCCGTCATCCCGCTCGTGGCGCAGGACATCGCCGCCACCGGCCACTCCTACCTCAACGCCATCATCTCCGCGACGATGGTCGCCCAGGGTGGTGCGGTCCTGGCGGTGTTCATCAAGACAAAGCTGGAGAAGCTCAAGACCCTGTCCGGCCCCGCCGCGATCTCCGCGTTCTGCGGCATCACCGAGCCCGCCATGTACGGCGTCAACCTCAAGTACGGCCGCGTGTTCATCATGGCGTCCATCGGCGGTGCCTGCGGCGGCCTGCTCACCGGCCTGTTCAACGTCAACATGTGGGGCTTCACCGGCTCGCTCATCGGCTTCACGTCCTTCGTCAACCCGGAGGGCCTGGACTTCAGCTTCTGGGGCTTCCTCATCGCCTCCGCCGTCTCCCTGTCGGTGGCGTTCATCCTCACCTGGTTCTTCGGCTTCAAGGACTCCGACGCCGAGGCCGTCCGTGAGGTGAAGAAGGTCCGTCTCGGCCGCCGCGACCCGGTGGCGAAATAGTGGCGAAATAGTGGCCAAGTAACCCGGACATGAGAAAACCCCGTCGGTACCGCAGTGCGGTACCGACGGGGTTTCGTCGACAGGCAGAGGGGGTTTAGGCCTCGCCGGTCCAGTTCTTCTGCACCGACGGATCAACCGGGACGCCCGGGCCGGAGGTGGAGGAGAGGGTGATCTTCTTCATGTAGATGCCCTTGGCGGAGGACGGCTTGATGCGCTGCAGCTCCTCGATGAGGGCGCCGTAGTTCTCGGCCAGCGCCTTCTCGTCGAAGGAGGCCTTGCCGATCGCGGCGTGCAGGTTGGAGGCCTTGTCCACGCGGAAGGAGATCTTGCCCCCCTTGACCTCAGTGATGGCCTTGGCCACATCGGTGGTCACGGTACCGGTCTTCGGGTTCGGCATGAGACCACGCGGGCCCAGGACGCGGGCGACGCGGCCGACCTTGGCCATCTGGTCCGGGGTGGCGATGGCGACATCGAAGTCGATGGTGCCATTGTTGATCTGCTCGATCAGCTCATCGGTGCCCACGACGTCGGCGCCGGCGGCCTCGGCCTCGGTGGCCTTCTCACCGGCGGCGAAGACGGCGACGCGGACGGTCTTGCCGGTGCCGTTCGGCAGGGAGACGGTGCCACGGACCAGCTGGTCGGCCTTGCGGGGGTCAACGCCCAGACGCAGGGCGACCTCGACGGTGGCGTCGTAGTTCTTGGAGGAGGTCTCCTTGACCAGCTTCGCGGCCTCGATCGGGGCGTAGAGGCGGTCCTTGTCGATCAGTTCAGCAGCGGCCTTGTAAGCCTTGGACTTCTTGCTCATTGGTGCAATTCCTTTTCTGGGATTGATGTGGTCGACGGGCCGGAGCTGGCCCTGCCACGTGATGCGGTGGGGAGGGGATTAACCCTCGACCACGATGCCCATGGAACGGGCGGTGCCGGCGACGATCTTGGCGGCGGCCTCGATGTCGCGGGCGTTGAGGTCTTCCTTCTTGGTCTCGGCGATCTCCTTGACCTGCGCCATGGTGACCTTGCCCACCTTGTCGGTGTGCGGGACGCCGGAGCCCTTCTGCAGGCCGGCGGCCTTGAGCAGGAGCTTGGCGGCCGGCGGGGTCTTCAGCTTGAAGGTGAAGCTGCGATCCTCGTAGACGGTGATCTCGACCGGGATGACGTTGCCGCGCTGCGACTCGGTCGCGGCGTTGTAGGCCTTGCAGAACTCCATGATGTTGACACCATGGGCACCCAGGGCGGGGCCGACCGGCGGGGCCGGGTTGGCGGCGCCAGCGTCGATCTGCAGCTTGATCAGGCCGGTGACCTTCTTCTTCGGAGCCATCGAATTACCTTCTTCCGTGGTACCGGGTCACCGCCACGATGATGACGGCCCCGTCCGGATGCCGGGCCCCGCTACCAGCGCTTCTTGTCCGCTGGATCGTCACGTATCCCGGCCACCGGGGATGAGTAGTTTGTCTCGGGTGCGCACGTGGTCAGACATGAGAAAACCACGGGCACACGCGGAGGACAATCCTACGGCACCCGTGGTCTGCGGCCCAAATCGCGCCTAGGTGATCTTCTCGATCTGGTCGGCGGTCAGCTCGACCGGGGTCTCGCGGCCGAAGATGGACACCAGGGCCTGGATCTTGCCGGTGACCGGATCGATCTCGGAGATCGTGGCGGACACGGACGCCAGCGCACCGGTGAGGATGGTGACGGCCTCGCCGACCTGGAAGTCGATCGCGTGCGTCGGCTTCGCCTGCTCCTCCGGCATCGCGATGACCATCTCACCCTCGGCGTTGGTGGTGGCGGCCTCGCCCTCGACGGTCGGCTCCTTCGGCATGAGGAACTTGGCCACGTCGCGGTGCTTGACCGGGGTGGCGTTGCCCTCGTTGCCCACGAAGCTGGTGACACCCGGGGTGTCACGCACCACGGACCAGGCGGCGTCGTTGAGCTCCATGCGCACCAGGACGTAACCCGGCAGCAGCTTCCGCTTGACGGTCTTGCGCTTGCCGTCCTTGATCTCGATGGCCTGCTCGATCGGCACGACCACGTCGTAGATGTACTCCTCGACCTCGAGGGTCTGGGCACGCATGTCGAGGTTGGTCTTCACCTTGTTCTCGTAACCCGAGTAGCACTGGATGATGTACCACTGGCCCGGCTGCTTCTTCAGCTCGCGGGTGTACTCGCGCAGACGCTGCTTGTAGGCGGCCTCCGCGTCCTCCTCGGCGGTGTCACCCAGGGCGGCGGCGGCCGCGGCGAGGGAGTCCTCCTCCTGCGTATCGACGTCGCCCTGCTCCCCCGCTGCGGCATCCTCCACCTCGAAGCCCTCGGCGGCGGCATCCTCGGCGTCCTCGGCGGCGACCTCCTCACCGTCTTCGGCGGCCTCCTCCGCGAACTGGTCAGCGACCTCCGCAGCCTCGTCGGTGTCGACGGACTCGAGGTTGTCCAGGTCCCGCTCAGCCTCGGCGTCGTCGGTCGGGGTGATGGTCTCCGCCGCTTCGGTCGCCTCGGAGATGTCGGTGTTCTTCTCGTCGCTCATGGGTGTGTGCTCCTGACGTGGTGCCGGTGTGACCTTTCGCGCCATCCTACCGGCGGGGAGGGCGGGCCAATGAATAATCCCGCCGACCCTGGCAGGTCCGACGGGAAACTGATGCTGATCACTCTACCTAAGGAGTGAGGACCTCTTCAACTCCGGCACCGACGAGGAAGTCGACGCCGGAGACCAGCGCGGTGACGATGATGAGGAACGCGAACACCACGAGGGTGTAGATGACCATCTGCCGTGCGGTCGGCCAGATGACCTTGCGGACCTCGGACACGACCTCGGGGAGGAAGCTGGCGACGCCGCCGCCCGGCTTCTCGTCGTCCTGCTCGACCTTGACGACCTTCTTCGCCTCATACGAGGAACTCGACGTCGTGCCGACGCCGGCGAGCTGACGCTTGCCGGTCGGGCGGGCCGCACCGGCCTGGTTCGGCTGTTGATCGGTCACAGCACTCCTCGGAAGAAAGACGACTTGTGGTTCAGGTGGTTCCCGGAACTTTAACGAGCCTACCAGAGGCCCGTCCGGCCAACACGAAACGGGCCGGTCCGGAGGATGACCCTCCGACCGACCCGTCCACTGCTGCAGGGGCGACAGGACTTGAACCTGCAACCTACGGTTTTGGAGACCGTTGCTCTGCCAATTGAGCTACGCCCCTTCATGTGCCGCTGGCGCGGCACGGCTGACCTTACCAGATGAATGGTACGGTCCAGATCCTTTTCGGAACCTGGTAGCGATGGCGGGAATTGAACCCGCGACACAGCGATTATGAGTCGCTTGCTCTACCACTGAGCTACACCGCCTGGTGGCCGTTCCCACCCCGCGGCCACACGGTAACCGCGGGATAAAAAGAACAGAGCCCCCTGTCAGAATCGAACTGACGACCTTTTCCTTACCATGGAAACGCTCTGCCGACTGAGCTAAGGGGGCGCAGCCTCGTTGTGTTGGGCCCGATTTCTCTTGCCCGCTCCGTTGAAGCCTCACAAAGGTTAACCCGACTCACTTTATTTGCACAAATCGCCAGTTCACACCGCATTTTTTGGGGGCGTGTAGCGGGTATGTTCACGCCCCCTTTCGAGCACCGCCGCTAGTGGTTCGCGCCGTACTGGTAGTCGATGCCGAGATGGTCGCGCAGGGTGTCGCCCTCATAGTCGGTGTGGAAGAGTCCCCGCTGCTGCAACAGGGGCACAACCTGGTCGACGAAGGTGTCGATGCCATCCTCGTACACGTCGGGGGACAACCAGAAGCCGTCACAGGCCCCTGCCTCGAACCACTCCTGCATGTGGTCGGCGGTCACCTCCGCCGGACCGATCGGAGAGGGGTGGTAATCGATGATCCCGTGGTAGAGGATGTCACGCACGCTCCACCCCTCCCGCGCGATCTGGAGTGCGGTGCCGGACCGCGGGTCCGCCGGGTTGGCCTGCGCGGCGGCGAGCTCGGCTTCCGCGAGGGGACGGTCGAGGTCGTCCGCGGTCAATCCGAGGCCGAGCATCGTGCCGAGGTAGCGGACGCGTTGCCGGATTCCGGGCTCGACGAACTGCCCTCGCCGGTCCAGGGCCTCCCGCTTCGTGGGGGCGATGGTCGGCATGATGCCCGCGAAGAACTTGATCTCATCGGGGTTTCGTCCGGCCTGTTCGGCGGCACGTCGCACGTTGGCGCGCTGGCGTCGGGAGTCCTCGATAGTGAAGGTCGCCCCGATGACCGCGTTGGCGAAGCGTCCGGTCAGGGCCAGGCTGTGGGGGCTGCCACCGGCCTGGAAGATCACCGGCTGGCCCTGCCTGGAGGGCGGGATCTCCAGTGGGCCCCGGGATGCGACGTGCCTGCCCTGGAGGTTGACGGGCCGGATCCTGGACCGGTCAGCGAAGATCTTCCGGTCCTTGTCGGCCACCCAGGCGTCCTCCTGCCAGCTGCCCCAGAGGGCCTGCACGATCTGCACCACCTCGTGGGCGCGTTCGTAGCGGGTGTCGCGGTCGGCGACCTGTGCACCGAAGTTCGCGGCGGAGGCGGGGTCGGAGGTGGTGACGGCGTTCCATCCGATCCGACCGCCGCTGATCACGTCGAGGGTCTTGAAGGTGCGCGCGAGGTTGTAGGGCTCGTTGAAGGTCGTGGATGCGGTGGCGGCGAACCCGATCTTCGTCGTTTCCCGGGCCATGACGGCCATGGTGATGGCCGGGTCCATGGTCAGCAGGGGAGCATCGTGGTCGGTCTTCTGGCTCTGGGCCAGGAAGTCCGGTAGGAACAGGAACTGGAATTTGCCGCGTTCGGCCGCCTGCGCGTACCGCACGTGCGCGTCGAGGTTGGTGTAGTTGCGGACGTCGACGTTGTCCGCCATCCAGCTGGTGGCCTGCGCGCCGTAGCCGTTGCCGATCTGCATGCCGATCAGCATCTTCTTGTCGTTCATGGAAGGGAGTCTCTTTCAGTCGGTGGTGTCAGTCGGTGAGTGCGTGCATCTGGCCGTCGTGGAACACCAGGGGTGCAGCCTCGGTGTTGCGGGCGTGGTCGATGACCTCGAATACGACGATCACGTGGTCTCCGGCGACAAGATCGCTGTGGCGTTTCACCTTCAGGGTTGCGGCGGTATCCGGTAGTGCCAGGGCTCCGTCGCCGATCGCCTGCATCTCGATCCCGGAGAAGCGTTCCGCGGTAGGTCGGCGCAGCAGCAGGGCACGGTCACGGTCCCGGGCTCCGAGCAGCGAGATGCCCAGGCGGTCGGCCCGGGAGAGGACGGGCCAGGTGGTTGACGCGTGATCGAAGTTGATCGACACCAGGGGCGGGTTCAGCGAGACGGAGGTGAAGGAGTTCGCCAGCATCCCCACTGCGCGGTCGTCGATGGTCGCGGCGATGAGGGCGATGCCTGTGGGGTACGCCCCGAAGGTGCGGCGCAGGGCCTGTGGTGAGAGGTCGGCCACGGTGAGTCCTTTCCCGGATGAGAGTCGGCCGCTAGCCTTAACCGGAGAGCCGCTCCGGATATTTCCCACGATACGGAGACGCTCTCCGTTTGGCGATAAGGAGGAGTCACCATGGAATCAGGCACCAAGGGCCGACGGTCGGATGCGACCCGCAACCGCGCCCGCATTCTGGAGATCGCCGAGCAGTGTTTCGCCGAGCACGGCCTGGAGGTTCCCCTGGACACCATCGCCAAGCAGGCCGG
>Ga0123332_1004536_pt1 | contig 12135 bp, 12 predicted proteins | sample BioC12SIPDNA_4_FD_89958 | JGI IMG/M metagenome (GOLD analysis project Ga0123332, IMG submission 89958) | Anaerobic biogas reactor microbial communites from Washington, USA - Biogas_R2_A C12 SIP DNA | ecosystem: Engineered > Bioreactor > Anaerobic > Unclassified | place: Washington, USA...
ATTTTTTGCGTGCCAACAGTGGGTAGTGGAAACTATCTAAAGTATACGAACGTATGTTCTGTTTGTCAAGTTAAGGATGGCGGAATGATTCGGAACATGCGCTCCGTTTCTCAATGGTTTGTTTTGGAAAACAAGAGGGAGTAACGCGGGGACCACCGGCAAACCGCCCCGCTCCAGCCCGGCGCACGTGACACGTCTGCCGCTTTGGGCGGCTGGTCCCGCCGACGGTCAACCCGCCGGTCGCCCGGTTCGACACTCGCCGCCGGCGCCCCAGTTCGTCAGCTCGTGCAGCGCGCCCCAGGCATTGTCGCTGACGCCGGGGCCGACCCGCCCGACATACAGCACGTCATCCGGCGCGCTATCCACCGGCAGCGGCGCCCGCCCGCCCGTGATGCCGACGACGAAGCGCAGCCCGGCCCCCTGGCAGGCCGCCACAATCCGGGGATCGGTCTCGCCGGTGCGCGCGCAGTGTCCATTGCCGAACGGCAGGATCAACGCGCGCACGTCGCAGCCGGTCCGCTCGCGGATCAGCGCCGCCGACTCCCCGATCTCCTCCTCGTAATCGGAGGGGGTGAAGGCGGGATTGTCCAGGTTGGAGTGATAGGCGGTGTGCGTTTCCAGCCGGATGCCGTCGAGCGTCCAGGCGGCGAGCTGGTCCCACAGCGCGTCATCGTGCGGGACGTCGGGCCGGGTGATGACGGAAAAGGTGGCCGGAAAACCGTAGTCAACCAGCAGGTTTTTCATCGCCGCGAAATAGGCAAAGCTGGGGCTGCCGCGCGCCGGGCACACGTCGTCGATGGTGATCAGCGCCGGCCTGGGGGGCAGCGCGGCCTTCCCCAGGAGCGCCCGCTCGAGATCGGCGTAGGTGATCCCCTCGAATCCTTCGCGGCGCAGCGCCGCCAGCATCGGCTCCAGCCGCCAGCGGTGGCGGCTGTGCAGCATCAGCGACGGCGGGACGGGCACCTCGGCCAGATCCGAGGCGCGCGCGTCGCCCGCCGGACCGGTCAGCGCCAGCGCTGCCAGCCCTGCCAGTTTGAGAAAGTGTCGCCGGTTGATAGCTGTATCTCCCACAAAGCCGCGCAATCCCCCCCGATTTCCAGTATAGGTGAAGCGCGCGGGGGCACAATAGGCGCCTGGTCCGGGCCGAACCTGACGAGTTTTCCTACGATCGATCTACGCTTGCTCGCTGCTCGGCACCCTCGTTCTTTTCACCCCATCGCAGATGTTCTATGCTTGGGGCCGTAATACAGCACGCCCTGTCCTGAGTCCAACAGGGTGACACCCGCCCGGCCACCCGCCGCGGCTGGCACCTTGATCGAGAAGGAGAAACGAACGATGCACCTGAGACTGTTTCACATAATCGCACTGATCGTAGCCCTGGCGGTGATCGCCCCTCTCGCGGGGACCCAGCCCACCGCGGCTCAAACGACCTGCGGCACGGCGCCGGCTCCGCGCCTCAGCGCCGGGCAGAGCGCGCGCGTCACCGTGTCGGACGGCACCGGCAACAACCTGCGCGCCGCGGCCAGCGCCGCCGAGACCAGCACCGTCCTGGGCGTGATGCCCGACGGCGAGATCGTCAGCGTGATCGGCGGCCCGCAGTGCGCCGACAACTTCTGGTGGTGGCAGATCCGCCGCTGGGACGGCCAGACCGGCTGGACTGCCGAAGGCGTGACCGGCGATTACTGGCTGGAGCCGTGGCCTGCCAGCGGCGCCGCCCTGGCGACTGGTCCCCGGCCCGCGCTGGATAACGTCCTGATCGCCTACCTGAGCGGCGCGCAAACCGGCGACACCCTTCTGCCCTACGTCATGGGGGTTGGCAGCGGGGCTGTCACATCGCTCGGCAGCACCGAAGCGGCTGACGGCGCGCTTGCCTGGTCGCCGGACGGGACGCGCGTGGCGTTCTCGAACGGGGCCGACGTGGTCGTCGCCTCCGCCGACGGGCAGATGCTCACCAACCTGACCAACCTGCCGGACACGAGCGACGCGGGGCCGGTCTGGTCGCCGGACGGGATGCGGATCGCGTTCGTCTCCGAGCGGACCGGCAACCCGGAGATTTACACCATGACCTCCGGCGGGCAGGCGCCGCTCAACCTGACCGGCAACCCTGCCGATGATCTCGACCCGGCGTGGTCGCCGGACGGGACGCGGATCGCGTTCGTCTCCAATCGGGACGGCAATATGGAGCTCTACACCATGAGCGCGGCGGACGGAACCCTGCTCCAGCGCGAAACCACGACGGACGCCGACGAGTCCGCCCCGGCCTGGTCGCCGGATGGGCTGCAGATTGCGTACATCGCGGCGGAAGACGACTTCGCGGACCTGGTCGTGCTCCAGGACGGCACGCCGCGCGCGCTGACCAGCCAGGCCGTTGTCTCGGCCCTGGCGTGGTCGCCGGACGGCGAGCGCATCGCCTACGTGGCCGAGACGCCAGCCGGGAGCGGGCAAACCGCGCTGTTCAGCGTCCGGCCCGACGGGGCAGACCTGATGCAGTACACCCTCGACGCCGGGGAGATCGCCGGCGTGTCGTGGTCGCCGGATGGCCGGTGGCTCGCCTTCGCCAGCAACCAGGACGGCACCTTCGACCTGTTCGCCATCCAGGCGAGCGGCGCCGGGCTGGTCAACCTGACGAACAGCCCGTCGTTCAACGACACGTGGCCTCGCTGGCAGCCGGTCCCCGCGCCGGTGGCCCAGCCGGGCGTGATCGAGCATCCCGCCGATCAGGACCTGCTGCTGATTTACGACGCGGGCGTGCCGGTCTTCACGCTGCAGAACGTCTCCGGCGCGGAGATCAACCTGGGGCCGCTGAGCTTCTCCGGGGTGGGGATCACCATGCCGGCGAGCGTGTGGACCGAGTACACCTCGTCGCCGCTGGAGAGCTTCAAGAGCCGGGGCTGCCTGATGATCTGGGGCTTCGGCGTGGACGAGCAGCCCGCGCCGCCGGAGTGTGGCGACGCGCGCCAGGGCTGGATCACCAGCGATAACGCCGTCTTCTGGACGGGGGGCAGCTTCACGGTGAGCTACAACGGCGCCGTCGTGGCGACGTGCGACACCGCCGCCGGGCGCTGCGACGTCAATCTACCGTAAGCGCGCTACCCTCCACCTAGCACGCTGCCGGGGCGATCTCACGCGAGGTCGCCCCGGTGTCTTTTGGGGAATGCCGCAAACCGCCGTTTTGCGCTATAAACGGGTACGATGAGCCTTCGCCCGGAAAAGGAAGCCGCCGATGCCCCTGGATCCCAACGCCGTGCCCGCCCTGCTGCGCGCCCTGGATAGCGATGACGTCTTCGTGCGCATCACCGCCGCCGAGGCGCTGGGCAAGATCGGCAACCCGGTCGCTATCGGCCGCCTGCTCGACACATACGAAGACCCCCGGCCCGACGTGCGGCGGCGCGTGGTGATGGCCCTGCTGCGCATCGGCGTCGAGCCGCGCGCCCACGCCGCCGCCAAAGTGGTGCCCGGGCTGGCGCGCGCCCTGCGCGATCCGGAGCCGATGGTGCGCTACGTCGCCGAGTCCGCGCTGCGCCGGCTGGACACATCCGCGGCGCGGTTGGCCCTGGCCGAGTGGCGCGACGGCGCGCCGGACGTGTGAGCCGGGCGTCAGCGGGCGGGCGCGTCCGCGATCAGGTGGAAACGCCGGTCAGATCGACCCAATAACAGGCTATGGTCTCGCCTGTCCGTGCATTTGTCACCTGTCGGTACAGAACGCCGCCATTCTTCTCTACGATTCGCACCGAGGCGGGATTGTCACCTTCTATCGGAATCTGCACGCCGGGCAATCCACACCGTCGCGCCTCTTCCAGCACGAGGGCCAGTGCGCGCGTCCCGAACCCCTGACCGCGATAACGGGGTCGAAGGTTATATCCAATGTGGCCGTTGCGGTCCTCATAGGGTGGCTTTACATGCGGGCGAAACCGGACCTCGCCAATCACCGTTGTGTGGTCCTTCACCAGGAAGTAGGTTTGCTGCGGGGGAATATCAGGCGGCAGATTGAGCCCCTTTGCTTCCTCATCGAGTTCTTGCACAAATGCGGCAAAATCGGACTGTGCCAGCGGCACGTTGTTAAAGCGGTAGTCCCCATCTGTGGCGATGCTTTCCGCCAGCATAGCGAGGTATTCTTCCCTCCAGACGATGTCCGGAATTTCTAGCGTGAGCACAGCAGTCATGGCTCGTCCCTCACCTATGATGTATCCGACCATCCCCTATACCGCCGACCCCGGACTCTGCCTCGGCGAAGTCAGGGCACCAGAGACTGTATTACATGCGCGAACCAGGGCTAGGACTCATGACGAAGCGAGCCGTGCGGCGCGTCCGCAATCAGGTGGAAGTGCAGGTGCGGAATGTCCTGGTACGCGCCGCCGTTGGCGACCAGCCGGTAGCCGGTTTCGTCCAGCGCGAACTCGGCGGCGAGACTGCGCACCACGTCGAACAGGTCGACCAGGAACGGCGCATCCGCCGCGCTGAGGTCGGCCAGCCCCGCCCGCGCCGCCTTGGGCACGATCAGGATGTGCAGCGCGTAGGCTGGTTGGGGGTGGTGAAAGGCCAGCAGCGTGGGCGTCTCGCGCAGCCGCCGGACCGGAATCGCAAAGCTCATGTGGGCGAACATCCAGCCTATCACCCGACCCATCCAACGGGAACGGGCCAGTCGCATCAGCCAGCGCATCACGCCGTGCCGCGATACACGAAATCGAAGGTGGCGTACTCGGCAAACCCCAGGCTGACCGCGATGCCCGCCGATCCCAGGTTGTGCACGTCGTGCCGGTAGCAGACGATGGCCGCCTCGTCGCCCAGCCGCCGGAAGTGCTCGCACACCGCCGACACGACCGCCTTGCCAAGCCCCTGCCCGCGCGCATCTGGATCGGTGAGCACGCCGACGTCGACCAGCCCGGCCCACAGGTACGTGCTCGCCCCGGCGACGATACGATCTCCGTCGAAGACGCCGTAGGGCGCGATCTGGTCCAGGCTGATGTCGGATTCGGCGCGGTCGTCGGGCGAGCAGCGGGCGTGAAACGCCTCGAACGCGGCCCGGTCCGCCGGGGTCAGCGCGCGGACCGTGTAGCGGGGGTCCGGCTGGAAAGGCCTGAACCCGGCCCAGTCCATCATGTAGACCTTGACCCCGCCGACGCGGGCCACGCCGTCGCCCCACACGGCTTTGAAGTCCGCGCCGGACAGCGGGTGATCCGCCGGGCGCGCAACGAGCACGCGCCGGACCTCCGCGCGCAGGCCGGGCGGCACCGCGATCGCCGTGCGCGCGCCGACCGGCACCAGCTCCAGCAGGCCATCCCACTCGTCAGGGTCGATGGGATGCAGCGTCGTCCCTGGCCGGTCGAGGTCATCCGCCAGGATGCCATAGTACGCGGCCAGGGCCGCCGTGACGCGCGCACGAAAATCGGGGTTCATGGGCGGGGCTCGCTTTCGGCCAGAGCGACCAGCCGGCCGCCCTGCCAGCGCAGCCCGCGCACGTCCGCCCCGGCGACCTCGTCCGCGCCGAGCAGAACGCCCAACACCGCGCGGAACGCCGCCGGGTCGCCGGTCGTCAGGTAGGTTACGCGGCCCGGCGCGCTGCGCGGCGTCCGCAGCCCGCGCTCGTCCAGCACGCGCCCGGCCTGCCGCGCCACCGCCGGACTCGGATCGACGATCGTCACGCCGGGGCCGATCTCGCCCTGAATGGCCGCCTTGAGAAACGGGAAATGGGTGCAGCCCAGCACGAGCTGGTCGATGCCCGCCGCCACCAGCGGCGACAGGCAGCGGCGGATGGCCTCGCGCGCCGCCGGGCCATCCGTCTCGCCCGCCTCGGCCAGCCGCACGAAGTCCGGGCAGGCGCGCGTCTCGACCTGCACGCCCTGCGCGAAGCGCCCCACCACGCTGGCGAACAGCTCGCCCTGGAAGGTCGCCTCGGTCGCGATCACGCCGATCACGCCGGTGCGTGTGTCGCGCGCGGCGGGCTTGACGGCGGGCTCCATGCCCACGAACGGCATGTCGGGGAACATCTCGCGCAGCGGCCACAGCGCGGCGGCGCTGGCCGTGTTGCAGGCCACGACGATCAGCTTGGCGCCGCGCTCGATCAGGGCGCGGGTGATCGCAACGGTGAAGGCTCGCACCTCGTCGATGGTGCGCGGGCCATAGGGGACGTGCGCCTGGTCGGCCACATAAATGAGATCTTCGGCGGGCAGTTGGGCGCGCATCTCGCGCAGAATCGACAGGCCGCCCACGCCCGAATCGAGGACGCCGATAGGCCGGCCTGCGCTCGTTTCGATCGTCGCCATCTCGCCGGTCACATGTTGCGGATTTCGAATCCCTGGGCGTCGATCAGGGCCGTGATCGGACTGTCCGGCAGCCAGTTGAGCTGGTCGCCCAGGCCGCCCTCGCCCTCGGCCAGCACCAGCGCGCCCAGGTGAATACCCCGGCCTTTGCTGCCCGATACGTCGAGCAACACGTACCGGTCCGACAGGCGCAGGCGGGTCACTGCCGCCCAGCCCGCCCACTGCGCGCGGCGCAGATCGGGCGTGCCTTCCGCGTCGCGCGGGAGCAGCAGCACGCGCCGGGGCGTGAAGCCGAGATAGTAGCGCCCGATGTGGCCCTTCCAGGTGCGGATCGCCTGGACCAGGATGTACAGCCAGGCCAGCACGCCGAGCGTGCTCAGCAGCCCGGAGCTGAGAATCCCGCCGAGGATGTTGACGCCCAGCCCGCCCACGAGCAGGCCCTTCCACGTCTGCCAGTCGCTGGTGCCGCGCACGTCCAGCACGCCGACCAACTGCTCGCCCGGCTCCAACATGGCCTGCATCTGGTTGTGCGCGCGCGTCGCGACCGGCATCTCACCGCTGGTGACCAGCCCGGCGCGCTCGCCATAGGACGGCACGCTCTCGGCCACGCGCTCGACACCGGCCTCGATCACGCTCTCTACGGCGTCGATGGCCTGGCGCCACGCCGAGGTAGGCGTGGGGCGCCCGCTTTTGGCCGGGGTCTCTTCAGGGCGTGGTGAGCGTTTCAGCTTGTCCGGCAGGGGGAGCGGCGGCACGGACGGCGCGGCCCGCGCGATGGGCGGCGGCGGCGCGATGCGTTCCGGCAGCGGCACGGGTTCCTCGCCGGGCGGCGGCTCTGAGGTCTCCTCAGCCAGGTCGTCTTCCGCGTCGCCGTGCACGGCGCCCACGAAGGCGCGCGCCAGCTCGCCCGCCGACTGGTAGCGCCCGGCCATGTCCTTCGCCAGCGCTTTGAGGATCACGCGCTCGGCGGCTTCAGGCAGGTCCGGCAGGCGGTCGCGCGGGGGCGGCGGCGGGTCGTTGAGGTGCTTGTACATCAGGCTGTAGGGCGTGTCGGTCTCGAACGGCGTCTCGCCGATGATCATCTCGTACAGGATCACGCCGAGCGCGTAGACGTCGGTCCGCGCGTCGACCGGGGCGCCGCGCCACTGCTCGGGCGCCATATAGGCCGGGGTGCCCAGCACCGCGCCGGTCTCGGTCAGGTTGCTGGACGAGGCGACCATCTTCGCCAGCCCGAAATCCATCAGGTACAGGTTATCCCAGGCATCGATCAGGATGTTGTTGGGCTTCAGATCGCGGTGAATCACACCCTGTTCGTGCGCGTAATCGAGCGCCTCGGCGACCTGCGCGACGAAGCGCGCCGCCGTCTCCACCGGCAGGGCACCGTCCAGCAGGCGCTGGTAGAGCGTGTCGCCTTCGATCAGGCGCATGACCAGGTAGAAAAGCTCGCCCTCGTGCCCGAAGTCGTGCACGGGCAGAATGCGCGGGTGCTCCAGGTGAGCGATCACCTGGGCCTCGCGCTCGAACCGCGCCACGAACTGCGGGTCCTGCGCCAGATCGGCGCTCATGACCTTGATCGCCACGTCGCGTTGCATGTTCACTTGGCGCGCGCGGTAGACCGTCGCCATGCCGCCTTTGCCCAGGCGATCCACGATCTGGTAGTTGCTAATCGTGCGGGACAGCAGGGGATCACTGCTCATGCAAATGTGTCACTCCCCAAACGTGTCTATTGCGGATCGATGCCAGCATACCAGCAATCCGGCAAACTGGCTATAACGTACTGTACGCACAAAGCGGCGTTCGCGGTGCGCGCCGCTAGCGCCCCAGGCGGCGGGCCGTCAGCAGCAGCCCGATGATCGTCTTGCCGTCCACGATCGCGCCGGCCTCGACCTGGCGCAGCGCCTCCGCCAGCGGCAGCCGCACGATTTCCAGAAACTCGTCGTCGTCCAGCGCCAGTTCCGAGGCTTCGAGCTCGGTCGCCAGGTAGAGGTGAATGTATTCGGTGGTGTAGCCCGGCGCGGTGAACTCGCCCCCCAGCGGCTCCAGCTTGCCGGGCCGGCAGCCGATCTCCTCCTGCAGCTCGCGGGCGGCGGCCTCCAACGGGTCTTCGCCGGGGTTGAGCGTCCCCGCCGGGATTTCCAGCAGGACGCGCCGCGCGGCCAGCCGGTACTGGCGCACCAGGATCACCTCGTCGTTATCGGCCAGGGGCACCATCGCCACCGCGCCAGGATGCCGCACGATCTCGCGCAGCGAGGTGGCGCCGTCGGGCAGCTCGACCTGCTCCGTGTACAGGTTGACCAGCTTGCCCAGGTAAACCGGCTCGGACGAGAGGACGACTTCTTCTAATCGGGGCATGGCTTCTCTCCGCTGATGGGTGTGCCCGGCAAAAAGAGAGCGACCCTGAATGAGCCGCCCTCGCCAATTATCTCAAGCTCGCCGCGTGCCTGCAACGGTCATTGGAACGGCGTGGCCGTTATGATGATCACGCCGCCCTGCGCCGGAGGCAGCACCTGCTGTTGGGGGGTCGCCGTCGGGATGATCACCTGCTGCTGCGTGGTGACGGTCCCACCAGGGATTACCAACTGCTGGCCCGCGTAGAGCACGTTGATCGTGGCGGGCGTCATGCCGTTGGCCTGCATCAGCGCGGCCATGCTCACGCCGAACTGCAGCGAAATGCGGTACAGGTTGTCGCCCGGCTCGACGATGTACGTGCCCGGCGCGGCGGTCGTGGTCGTCGCCCCGGCGAAACCACCCTGGCCATCCACCGCCCCGGCGGGGACGGGCGTGGCGGGCTGCGGGCACGGGATCACCAGCGTGTCGCCCGCGCGGATCAGGTCGGGATTCACGATGTTGTTGGCCTGCGCGATCTGGTTGACCGTCACGCCGTACTGCTGCGAGATGCGGTACAGGTTTTCGCCGGGGGAGATCAGGTGGCTGTCGCACTGCCCAGCCACGGTGGCGGGGGTGGCCGTCACGATGATCACGTTGCCCGGCTGGGTGGGCAGCGCCTGGCCACCCGCGCCCGGCGCCAGCTCAGCCGGCGGGGCGACGTCCGGCGCGCCCAAAGGCGGCAGGATCGTGCCCAGGGCCGCCGCATTGGTGGCCGTCGCGCCGTAGACCAGCGCGGTGGCGGTAGCCTGGCCCGCGCTCAAAGTCGCGGTGGGCACCTGGGCGATCTCAATCGGTGTCTCGGTGAAGACCGGCCCGCCCTGCCCGTCGGTCACGCCATCCGCCGGCGCGGGCGCCTGCGTCTCGGTCGGGCGCTCGGCCAGCGGGACCGCTTCCTGAATCGGGACCGCATCCTGGATCGGGGCGGCGTCCTGGACTGGAGCGGCCTGCTGGGCCACGCCCGGCGCTACGAACGGCGTATAGGTCGCGGACGGCGCCAGACGGTAGAACGGCACCGGCGTGAACGACGCCGTGGGGCCGATGGGGGGCATGGGAGTGGGCAGCGGTGTATTCGTCGGCAGAGGCGGCGGCTCGGTGGGAAGGGCGGTCGGCTCCGGAGTGTTGGTGGGCGGCATCGGGGTATTCGTCGGCGGGAGCGGCGTGTTGGTGATCGCCATCGCGATGACGCCGGGCGTGACGGTGAACGTCGGGCTGGGGCCGGTGCTCCCCGCCGGACCGCCGCCCTGGCCATCGGGCAAGGCCGCTGGTGGCAGCACCTCGGCCGGCGTAGCGGACGGGTACGGCGACGGCAGCTCGGTTGCCTGCTCGATGGTCGGCTCAACCACCGGTCCGCCCTCCTGCGCTTCGACCAGAGGCGTAAAGGTCGGGGGCATGGTGGGGATGCTCAGCACCGGGGTCACATCGACGCTGGCTGGAGTCGGCTCCAGGTTCCCGCCGATGGACCGGTAACAGCCTGACAAGACCACCACCATCACCAACCAAAGCGCGTGACGTGTGTACGACCGCATAGAGTTTCTCTCCTGGGGGCGGCAAAGCGATAACACCCCGCGTTGTCATCTGCTGGCAGTTTACCATCAGTGAGCGGCCAGCACAAGCATTCGCACCCCGCGCAAAAGCGCCATTGAAAAAGAGATCGGGGTATGCTACAATTCTCGCGCCTCGACGGCCCGTACCTGGCGCGCCGTCTTGCATGGAAGCACACAACCGGCGGCGCCGTGACGTGCCGCGTTCAGTTTGCAAAGGATTTCGTCAGATGACCGACCTCGTAAAAGCACTCGAAGCTGAAGATCGCGGCTTTCCCGAACTGTTCCCCGGCGACACCGTGCGCGTTCATTTGCGGATCGTCGAAGGGGAGCGCGAGCGCATCCAGGTGTTTCCCGGCACGGTGATCCGCCTGCGTGGCGGCGGCAACGACCTTAACTTCACCGTACGCCGCATCGCCAGCCACGGCGTCGGCGTGGAGCGAACCTTCCTGCTGCGCAGCCCGCGCATCGAGAAGATCGAAGTGCTGCGCCATGCCAAAGTGCGCCGCGCTCAGCTCTACTACATGCGCGATCGTCGCGGCAAGGCGGCCCGGCTCCGAGAACGCCGCAGCTAATGCGCGTCCGCCCGCGCTCGCTCAACTCACCCAGCCTATGATCGACATAGGCTTTTTTTGCTCTCGATAACCGGGACGGCCTGTGCTGTCCCGGTATGCTTTATTTCCCCCGCTATCCCTGTTACAATTATTCACATACCAGATCAGTGAAGGGGGGACTGATATGGCCCACAGGGGGGTGCTGCTGGCGGTGGCAGCCTGGCTGGTGGCGTCGCTGATTCCCGGCAGCGGGGTGTCGGCTCAGACCAACAACGAATGGCAGACGATCGAGCCGGGCGGAGATACGCTGTGCGCGCACGGCACGCCCTACCGCTTTTTCGCCCGCGAGGGCAGCACGGACCGGCTGCTGATCTACTTTCAAGACGGCGGCGCGTGTTGGGACAGCAGCACCTGCGGCGCCATGACCTTCGACCCCACTGCCAACGAAGACCAGGACAGCCCCGCCTACCGCGCAGCGGGCATCTTCGACCTGGCGAACCCTGAAAACCCGTTCCGCGATGATGATATGGTCTTCATCACGTACTGCACGGGCGACGCGCACCTGGGCAGCAGTGAAATCACCTACGTGGGCGATGCGGCCCTGGTAGACACCTTCCACAACGGCTACGTCAACGCGCAGGCGGCGCTCGCCTGGGCCTTCGAGGCGTTCCCTCAGCCGGACTCGATCGTCGTAGTGGGCTGCAGCGCGGGCGGCCTGGGAGCGATCTTCCACACGCCATCGATCATCGAACATTACGAGTGCGTGCCGGTCGTCCAGCTCAGCGACGGGGCCGGGGGATTTCGCAACACGTCGGCCAGCCTGATGCGCGCCTGGGGCATCGACGATGTGCTGCCGGGGAGAATCGCCAGCCTGGAGCATTCGACCATTTACGACCTGAGCTTCGAATGGATGTACACCAACATCGTGAATGCGTACCCGGAAGCGCGATTCGCGCAGGCCAACACGGCTCATGACAGCGTACAGACCCTGTTTCTGGGCCTGAGCGCGGCTTCGTGCACCTACGGCGAAGGGCTGGCCGCCAACCTGGCGGACATCAGCGCCGCGAATCCCGACTTCCGGTATTACACCGCCTGGGGCACCAGTCACTGCCTGACCGACGTGGCGGGATTTTACACCTACCAGGTCAATGGCGTGCGCTTTCGCGATTGGGTGGCGGATCTGGTGAACGGGGGAGATATCGCCAACGTCGCCTGCACGGACTGCACGACGCCGGAGTATTACGCGCCCTAGCCGCCGCCGGGCGGCCCGCGATCAACTTTCGTCGCCCGGATTCTGGCGCAGGCGGCGGACCACGTGCTCGACGACCTCGTCGGCGCTCTCCTCGATTGGCTTGTTGGTGATATCCACCACCGCGAAACGCCCGCGCCGCA
>Ga0123332_1004542_pt1 | contig 12127 bp, 10 predicted proteins | sample BioC12SIPDNA_4_FD_89958 | JGI IMG/M metagenome (GOLD analysis project Ga0123332, IMG submission 89958) | Anaerobic biogas reactor microbial communites from Washington, USA - Biogas_R2_A C12 SIP DNA | ecosystem: Engineered > Bioreactor > Anaerobic > Unclassified | place: Washington, USA...
GGATTCTGGAAGAACGCCAGCGGCTGGCACGCGATATCCATGATACGCTGGCCCAGGGGTTCACCAGCATCGTCATGCACCTGGAGGCGGCGGATCAAGCCCTGCCTGACGATCTGGACACCCTGCAGAAGCATCTCGGCCGGGCCCGTGAGACAGCGCGGGCCAGCCTGGAACAGGCGCGCCGGGTGGTAGACGCTTTGCGACCGCAGTCACTGGATCAGCGCTCCCTGCCGGATGCGATCGAACGGACGGCAGCCCGCTGGCAGGAAGAAACCGGCATTCCCCTGACCACGACCACCACCGGCGACCCTGTCCCCCTGCATCCCGATATCGAAGTGACGCTGCTGCGGGCGGCTCAGGAAGCCCTGGCCAATATTCACAAACATGCTCAGGCTACGGCCGTGCAGCTCACCCTGTCGTATATGGATGACGTGGTTGTGCTGGACGTTCAGGACGATGGCGTGGCTTTCGCCGGGGCAGCGGCGTCGCCCCTGTCCGGCGGTTACGGCTTGCAGGCGATGCGCGAACGGGCCGAACACTGGGGAGGCTCGGTGACCCTGGAAAGCGAGCCTGGCGAGGGCACGACGGTTGTCGTTTCTATCCCGATTTATAGCTAAGGTGAGCTGTCGATTGCTTAAGCGTTGGCAGCTTTGATGGTGGCTTATGGACAAAATCCGCATTTTGATTGCAGATGATCACCCGGTTGTCCGGGAAGGGCTGTCCGGCATGTTAGCCGGCCAGCCCGATTTTGAGGTCATAGGTTTGGCCGCGGATGGCGACACGGCAGTGAAGCTGCACGGCTCCCTCGCCCCCGACGTCACCCTGATGGATCTACGCATGCCCGGCCTGGATGGCGTGGGAGCCATTAAGGCGATCCTGGCCCAACAGCCATCGTCCCGTATCATCGTCCTGACCACCTACGATTCTGACGCCGATATCCTGCGCGCTATCGAGGCCGGGGCAACCGGCTATTTGCTGAAAGATACCCCCCGTGAAGAGCTGTTCCGCGCCATACGCGCCGCCGCCAGGGGAGACTCCGTTCTGGCCCCCGCCGTCGCCGCTCGCCTCATGACGCGGATGCGCGCCCCGGCCGAAGAGAGCCTGAGCGCCCGCGAGATTGAAGTGCTGCAACTGGTGGCTCAGGGAGCAAGCAACAGAGAAATCGGCAAAAGCCTGCACATCAGCACGGCAACGGTCAAGACCCACCTCATCCATATTTACGGCAAGCTGGGCGTAGATGACCGGCTCGCCGCCGTGACCACAGCCCTGGAGAAAGGGATCATTACGCTGGCGCGCTAGAACGATTCATCTGCCCCCTGGAAGTCGCGCAGCATCGGCTCAAGAATGCCACCATCGGCCACGTCAACGATGACGTCAGCCTTCTGGCGGACGGCCGCCGGCGCATTCTGCGGGCAATAGGTCCGATCGGCGATGGCAAACAGCGGTAGATCGTTTTCGCCGTCGCCGGCCACGGCAAGCGGGGCGCCTTCCAGCCCGAGGGCCGTCAGGAGCCGGCGTAACATCTGCCCTTTGTCGATGCCCCGGCGCGTTAGCTCGAAGACCGTCGGCAGCGAGAAGGAAGCCTCGACGGCGAAAAGAGCCATATCGGCCGCCAGCGCACTTATCTCCTCGGCGGAATCGGAGATACACGTAACCTTGGTGTAAGTAGACCGTGGAGCGTCAGGGTCAAAAGGCCGGACGTCGAGGTCAAAGCGCCGGATCATCCGCTCTCCCTCCGCGTTGGGGTACATGACGTGCAGGCCGTCGAGGCTGAAGAGGATGCTGCAGACGCGCGGCCGGCGGCGGCACGCTTCCACCAGGGGTCCCTGCTCGTCCTCGTAAAGGGGCGTCACCACAAACAGCTTTTCGCCGGGTAGAAAGACAACGGCGCCGTTTTGCAGGACGAGCGGGAAGGGAATGGCCGGCCAGGAGAGGCCGTTGCGGACGAAGGCGCGCCGCACGGCATGGAGCGGCCGGCCGGTGGCGGGCAGGAAGTGCGCCCGTGTGTTCTCCCGCAGGAGGGCCACATCGCGCGGGTGGATGTGGCCCTCACCGTCCACAAGCGTGCCGTCAAAGTCGAAACAAAGCACCGGTTTGGTCATGCCGTCACGCTCCCCGACTATTCCAGACCCAGCTTGCCCGGATTCATAATGCCGGCCGGGTCGAGCGCCTCTTTGATGCGGCGCAGGACGATGTGACTGCTCCCCAGAGCGTCATCCACGTAGGGCTGGCGGGCGAGCCCCGCACCGTGGTGGTGCGAAATGACCGCACCTTGTTTGAGGCAGATGGTCATCGCGGTGTCCCAGACTTCCAGCAGGATCTGTTCGGCCCGCGCATCGTCGGCCGCGCGGCCGAGGAGGATGATGTAGAGCGACGTGCCGTGGGCGTAGACGTGCGAGAAGTGTCCCAGGACCTCGTCGGCGAAGGGGTCCAGCGCTTTCTTGAGTTCCTGATAGGTGTCGAAAATGCGATCCCAGAAGTGAGCCACCTCAATCGTCTCGGCCAGGCCACCCGGCTCGGCGAGCAGGTTTTCGACAGTCGAGAAGTCGTAGCGGCGGGCCATCCAGGCTTCAACCGGGGCGGCGCCGATGGGCGACCCACCTGCCTTGCTGCACAGGTCCATCGCCACCTCGTATTCGGCGCGGGCGACGCCCTCCACGCCTTCAAAACCCAGGAACATCACACACTGCTCAAAGGCAGGGTCCTGCATGGCGTGGCGCGCCTCGTCGCGGTCGTAGAAGCGCACCAGGAACGGCCGCAGACCAGCCTGCATGATCTCCCGCATCGCCTGCAGGCCTGCTTCCACGCCGTCAAAGGTCAGCGCCTCCATGAGGCGGAAGGGCGGGAGGCGAAAGATGCGCAGGGTCACATCCGTCACGACGCCAAGCGTGCCCTCCGCGCCCATGAAGAGCTGGCGCAGGTCCGGCCCCACCGAGGCGCGGGGCCCGTCCAGCGTTTCGACGATCTCGCCGGTCGGCAGGACGACGGTATAGGAGACGGCGAGGTCCTCGATGCCGCCGTAGCGCGAGGAGAACTGCCCCATCTCCCGCGTGCCCACCCACCCCCCAATCGTGGATCGGTCCAGCGACTGGGGCGAGTTATTCAGCGTGTAACCCCGCACGTTAAGCTCCTTCTCCAGCAACAGACCGTTGGCGCCTGCCTGGACCTTGACGAGCAGGCTCTCCGGATCGAGGGCAATCACCCGGTTCATGCGCGTGGTGTCGAGCACAATGCCGCCACGGGTGGGCAGGGGCTGGCCCGTCACGCTGGAGCCCCCGCCCCACGGCGTGACGGGTACGCCCCGTTCCGTTGCCCAGCGCAGCAAGGTGCTGATTTGTTCGGCGCCGGTGGCCGTGACGACAACATCGGGCGCAAACGGCCGTTTGCCCTGGTTGCGCCATTTGGCCGCGACAGGCCAGACGTCGTAGCTGTGGGCCTCGACGGCGTCCTGCCCCGTGTCCAGCGCTTTCTCGCCGAGCAGCGCCCGGAGCTCCGGCAACCACGAGGGCGTTGCCGGTTCGGCAGGGGCTGCCTCGGCGTGCGCCTGGTTCACGTACTCACTCAGCGTTCTAGCTTTTTTGTTCATTATTCTTCCTTACGAGACGCCTGGCCGGCCCAGGGAAGCGCGGTTCGCGGCGACCCAGGCCCGGTATTGTTCAAGTTGGGTCTCTTTTTCAGCATCGCTCCAGCCCAACAGGGTCGCCATTTCGGCGGCCACCGGCTCGGCGATGTCCAGTCCGCCATCGCGCAGCCAGTAGAACAGCGACGCGCGGCGCGTGAAGAAGTCGGTCAGCGTGCAGGCCATTTCTTCGGACACGGCGTAATGTACCTCGGCCAGCGTAACACCGTGCCCAAGCTCCTCACCCAGGGCGGGATCGGCGGCGATTGTGTCGCCTATCGACAGGGCGTTGCCACCATAGAGCGAGAGCAGGCGCTCCTGTAAAACCGGCTCCATTCCCAGATCGGACAGCCTGCTTCTGGCGGCGCTCAGTTGCGCCGGGTCGCCGCCGCTCAACGGCACGCGATCGGTTGTGCTGGGCAGGACCTGAGATGGGCCGCCGTGGTCCGCGAGCAACGCGACGGCGCGGTCCACGACCTGCTGGCCCATGACGCGGGCCGTCGTCAGTTTGCCGCCGCCAATCGTGAGCAGGCCCTGCGGGCTGGTGAAGATCTCATGCTCGCGGGAAACGGCGCTGGCGTCGCGGGCGTCGGCCGGGGCAATGAGCGGTCGCAGGCCGGCCCAGGTGCTGATGACGTGCTGGCGCCCCAGGTTACGCCCCGGAATGGTCTGATTGGCTACGGCAAGCAGGTAATCGACGTCTGCTTCCGTGGCCACGACATGGTCGAGCGGGCCGTGGTAGTCGGTGTCGGTGGTGCCGACGTAGACAAGGTCGCCGTCCAGGGCGGGAATGGGCCAGACGACGCGGTTGTCGGTGGGCGAGCGCAGGAAGACGGCATGGTTGAGGGGAAAGTCAGCCTTGCTGAGGACAATGTGGACGCCCTTCGTGGGCCGCAGGCGCGTATCCGAAACAGTGGGTTCCAGGAAGCGCACCTCGTCAACCCAGGGTCCCCCGCAGTTTATGACCTGGCGGGCGCGCAGCGTGCCCTCTTCCCCGGTCAGGTGGTCGCGGAGTCTGGCCCCGGCGATACGGTCATTCTCCAGCACAAAGCCTGTGGCTTCCATGTAGTTGGCGGCGTGTCCGCCGGCCTCGACCGCGCCTTTCACCGTCTCGATGGTCACCCGCGCATCATCGGTGAGGAAATCATAGTAGTAGCCGCAGCCCTTGAGGCCGTTGGGGTTGAGGTGCGGTTCGAGTTCAAGCGTGGCCTCCCGGCCAAGCATCTTATGCCGCCGGCTGGCAGGCGCGCCGGCGAATAGATCGTAGAGGGTCAGCCCGGCGCGCAGCTTGAGCATGCCTTCCGGATAGCCCTCGTATTGCAGGTACATAAACGGGCGGGGATGGGCGAGGTGAGGGGCCAGTTTGAGCATCAGCTCGCGCTCGCGGCAGGCCTCGCGCACCATCCGAAACTGGTAGCTTTCCAGGTAGCGCAGCCCGCCGTGCAGGAGTTTGGTCGAGCGGCTGCTGGTGCCCCAGGCAAAGTCATTTTTCTCGACGAGGGCTACCTTGAGCCCCCGCAAGGCTGCGTCGCGAAAGGCGGACGCGCCAGTAATACCTCCACCGATAATCAGCAGGTCGTAGCGGCCGGCGCTGAGGGTAGTAAGCGGCGTGCGTTTCATGTTCCACTCCTGGATAGGGGGCGGCGGGTTGACGGGCGCCGGCCCGCCGCCCCCCACAAAGCTACTTCGCCCAGCCCATGCTGCGCCTGACGGCCTTGGTCCACTCCGCGTAGAGCCGCTCGCGGGTGGCGGCAGGCATCTGCGGCGTAAAGACGCGGTCTGTTTCCTGGCCGGCAAAACATTCCTCGGGGGAGGCCCAGTAGCCGACTGCCAGCCCGGCCATGTAGGCCGCGCCGAGGCTGGTCGCTTCGGAGACGGACGGCCGCACGACCTCGGCGTCGAGCATGTCCGCCTGGAACTGCATGAGGAAGTTGTTTTGCGATGCCCCGCCGTCCACGGCAATCGTGTTGATTTCCACGCCGGAATCGCGGCGCATCGTCTCCAGGAAATCCTTGATCGAGTAGACGATACCCTCCAGGGTGGCGCGCACGAGGTGGGCCCGCGACGTGCCGCGGGTGATGCCAGGGAGCGGGCGGTGGCTGGCTTTACCGAGCTAACACAACGGTGAGCGAGAAACGATCCCCCCGGTTGTAGCAGTCAGCATATTTCAAGGGGGTGCCGTCGTCTGAGTACAGCACGCGCTGCCCGTAGAGGATAGGGTCGCCAGGTTTAATTTTCAGCAGGCGAGCCACGTCTTTGCCCGCAAGCTGGGCTTCGAGCTTTTCAACAACGTTAGCAACCGTGTAGCCCTGGGCCTCGATTAGCTGCCAGACGTGCTGGCGATCAAGGCCCAGGGTAGCCGGTTCGGCTTCGAGCAGATCCGGAAAGCGGTACGCGGGTAGATAGGCGTCGTGGTAGGTGATAGGCGCGCCGTCAACAGAGCGTAGCGTGGCAAGGCGAATGACCGGTTCGCCCGGTTGCAGGCCCAATGCACGCGCAATATGAGGAAGCGCGTCTTTTTGCTCCTTGTGGAGAAGGCGAGCGCCAGGAACATGACCGCTGAGCCGGCAGTTTTCGAAAAAGTCGGTCAGGCGGCTATGGTCGCGCTCAATCGTGGTTTTGCTGACAAAGGTTCCGAGACCGTGACGCCGGTAAATGAGGCCTGCGTTGATGAGATCGTCGAGGCTGCGGCGCACGGTCATACGGCTGACGCCAAACTCGGCGGCGAGCTGGTCTTCGGATGGCAACTTCTCGCCCGGTTTGAGGTCCCCGTCCTGGATACGCCGGAGGAGCGCTTCTCTGATCTGGATATAGCGAGGAGCTGACGGCGCATGAAGCATGACAGTATCTTAGCTTGGGCGACTGGTAGTGTATACACGCATAGACGTATATACGTCTATACTATAGTGGATCTGGCTATAATTTGTCAATAGTTTTGGAGGGCTTGACAAAAGCGCTCCCTTTTCTATACTGTTTATGTACCACTATTTGAAATCGCGTTTCACTTTGCGGCACAACGATTCAATTATGCTGGGGCGCCTGGCTTAGCCAGGGCAACACCTGATTCGTAAGCGGGCGCCGGACGCGACGGGCAATGTCGGCGAACAATCCCATGGTCGAAAAGCGCAAAGCGGATGTCCAGTCCCTGAGCCGGGCCATTGCCATTCTGCACGCCTTTAGCCTCCAGACCCCCGAACTGGGCGTGACGGAGATCAGCCGCGTCGTCGGCCTGCACAAGAGCACAACATTCCGGTTACTGAGCAGCCTCATCGCCGAAGGCCTGGTTTCTCAGGATCCCGAAACGGGCCGTTACCGGCTCGGCCTCGGCCTCCTGGAGCTGGCCGGCCGGGTCCAGGTTCACATGGAGGTCCGGCAGGCCGCCCGCCCCTACATGCAGCCGCTTGCTCAGCAGCTCGGCGCTACTGTTAACATCGCCATTCTCGACCGGGGCATGTCCTTCAATATCGAACAGGCCGTCCCCGCCGGCTACCTGGTCGTGAATTATGGCTGGGTCGGGCGGCGCACGCCGCTCCACGCTACCTCCACCGGTAAGATTCTGCTGGCCTGGCGGCCGACGGCCGAAGTGCAGGCCCTGTTGAGCAGCACGCTAGAAAGCTACACACCGAACACCATTACCCGGATGGATCTCCTGGCAAAAGAGCTGGAAGACATACGCGCCACCGGCTACGCCATTGGCCGCGAGGAGTACGAGGTAGGCCTGAATGCGATCGCCGCACCTGTACGGGATAGGACCGGCGACGTCATCGCCGCCCTGAGCGTATCGGGGCCTGCCTATCGTCTGAGTCCGGATAGCTTTGAGCCTGCCGCCCAGCAGCTCATCGCTGCTGCACAGGCTGTCTCGCGACAGCTCGGTTTCGTGATGCGTGAGCAGGACGCAGGGCTGGCGGCCGTGGCCGGTCGCTAAGGCGGTAAGGAGAAGAGTCGATGTTCGATGATCTGGTCCGCAAGCTCGTTACGGAGCTCGTGCCCTATCTCCAGCCCGTTGGCGACGCTGTCTGTGCCCGAACGACCGGCCTGGCGGCGCGCTGGACCACCTACGAGTTCATGTGCCGCAACACGGAGCGGCTGGCCAAACAGAGCATCGAGCACGTGATCCTGACTGTGGTGGCTATGATCCTGGCCATCCTCCTGGGCGTTCTGATTGGCCTGCGGGTTTCCAGCGGACCCTGGCCCCGGCGCGGCTCCTTCTTGATGTGGCCCGTCCTCGCTCTGCTGATTGGCTTCCTGCTGGCCGGCGGTGTGGCCCTGGCTGTCATTCCTGACACGCCGCTTGCCGCGGAGGCGTTCCGCCCGGCCAACGTCGGCACGTGGGCTGGCTTGCTCGCCGCTGCCCCGCCGGGCGATCCCTTTGCTCTCCTGGTAGTGGTTCAGGCGGCGTTGATTCTCGGACTGGCGGCCGTCCTTATGGCGGGGCTCATCCCCGGCGGTTCCGATATACGTATTCTCATAGCGGCGCTCCTGGGCGCCATCCTCGGCCCGCTGGTGATTCCCAGGCCGCTCCTCCATACCGTCTTTCTGCAGCTCTACCGGCTGGCTCAGGGCGCGGGCCTGCAGGACAGCACGCTGAGCGGGCTGGCGGCCGTCCTCAACTGGGCTCGTGACGCAGCGCCGCTGTGGGCGCTGCTCGCCCTGGCCGGGCTGCTAACCGGCCTCTCCAAGCGCCTGACCTGGCGAAACGTGGTGGCAGCTGCGCTGGGCAGCTATGCGCTCGGCGCGATCCTGAGCCTCTTTGTCATCCGGCCGGGGGAAGACCGGACGTTGCTCCTCATTCAGCTGCTGCTGTTTGCCGTGTTCGCCATGCTCATGGTCCTCGGCAAGAAGGCCGCCGACCCGGTCCTGTACGTCGCCGGTATCATTTTTACCATTCCCAGCCTCGCCATGTTCGGCATCATGATCCCGATCATCGGCATCGGCGTCGATCCGGCGGTGGCGGCGCTGACGTTGTACGCTCTACTGCCGATCCTGCGCAACACGATCACGGCGATGCGCCAGCTCAACCCGTCGATTATCGAAGCCGGACGCGGCATGGGCATGACCGATCTTCAGCTCCTGACCCGTGTCCAGCTCCCGCTGGCGCTGCCCGTCATTCTCGCCGGAATCCGTGTTTCCACGGTGATGACGGTGGGCATCGCTTCGATTGCCACCCTAATCGGCGCGGGCGGGCTCGGCGAGCTGGTGTTCCACGGCATTAACCGCACGAACACGCGCATGGTGCTTACCGGCGCCATCTGGATTGCGCTGCTGGCGTTGCTGTTTGATTATGTGCTGGGACAGGGCGAAATCCGCTGGGTCTCCAGGGGCATCCGCCCGGAGGAAGGAGGGCAGGCCGACCAGGTACAGGAAGCAGAAGCCGTGGGCGTTTAGGAAGAGGGTAGCATCGTGATCAAGCTGGAAAATGTCACCAAGATTTACCCGGGGATGAGCGAGCCGGCGGTAAACGGGGTCAGCCTGGAAATTCCCGAGGGCGAGACGTGTGTGCTGATCGGACCTTCCGGCTGCGGCAAGACGACGACGATGAAGATGGTCAACCGGCTGATCGACCCGACCAGCGGACGCATTTTTGTGGCCGGGCAGAACGTGATGGAGCAGGACCCGGTGGAGCTGCGGCGCAGCATCGGCTATGTCATCCAGCAGATCGGCCTGTTCCCGCATATGACCATACGCGACAATATCGCCACGGTGCCGCAGCTTCTGGGCTGGGATAAGGAGCGGATCGACCGGCGTGTAGACGAGCTGCTGGAGCTGATGGGACTTGATCCCGCCCTCCACCGCGATCGTTATCCGCGCCAGTTATCGGGGGGCCAGCGGCAGCGCATTGGCGTCGCCCGCGCCCTGGCTGCCGATCCCCCGGTCATGTTGATGGACGAGCCGTTTGGCGCCATTGACCCGATCACCCGCGAGCATCTCCAGAACGAGTTTCTCCGCCTGCAAAAGCAGATCAAGAAGACGATCCTGTTCGTCACGCACGACATTGACGAGGCCATTAAGATGGGCACCCGGATCTGTATCTTGCAGGTGGGCGGCACCGTCGAGCAATACGGGTCGCCCGACGAGATTCTGGCCAGACCGGCCAACGCCTTTGTCGCCGGGTTTGTCGGCGCAGATCGTGGCCTCAAACGGCTGGGATTGGTCCGCACGGTGGATGTGATGCGCAAGGACAGCACGGGCGTCGTCCGCTTCGGCCCATGGGATAGCACCGACGACATCCTCGCCCGGCTCACGGCGACGGGACGGCGCACGGCCTGGGTCGTGGATAGCGACGGCCGGTTTGTCGGTTATGTGGCCATCGACCGCGCCCGCGAATCCCCCGGAAAGTCGGCGGAAGAGGTGATGCAGCCCTACCCGGCGGTGACCGTTCCCGAGGCAACGCTCAAGGATGCCTATTCCATCATGCTGACGCAGGGGTTGATCCGCATGCCCGTATTGGGGCCGGATAAGGAGCTGCTTGGCGTGATTTTTTCCGACGACGTGCATGCTGTCATTCGCGCGAATCAGGAGGAGTGACGGATGAGCGCACAGCCGCAATCGCTGGCCGCACCTGTGCTTGCGGAGTCAACCTTCTCGTTCGGCCGGCGGCTCGTCGTCTGGTTGGTGGTGGCGTTGCTGGCCATCAATCTGGTCTACATTGCGTTCGTACTTTTCCTGTTGACCCCAAATCCGTCATATGCTGCGTCGCTCGGTTGTACCGGGCGTTACGTGCCCGGCCAGCTCTGCTACTGGCTGCGCGGACTGCCGGCGCCGGGGATTACCGCCGGCAGCTCTCTGTTTTTGCCGCTGGATGCTCCGGGCGCGGCAGCCGGCGCCGCCTTTGGCGCGCTCATGCTTGTCCTAGCAGCCGCCGGCGGGATTGGCTACTGGCGAGGCGCTCGCTGGAGCAGCCGGATCGCCATCCTGACGCTGCTGCTGGCGATTGCCGGCTGGCCGTTGTGGGCCAGAGTGCCGGTGAGTTTCGATGGGCTGGGGCAGGTACTGGCGATCCTGTTTACGGTCAGCATGCTGCTCGTCAGTGCTGCCGGTGTCTACGGGCTGGTAGCCGACAGGACGTGGGCGCGGCGATTCCTCGTGCTCGCCGGCGTCTATGCGGTGTTGATCGCGTCGGTCTGGGTAACCCAGCCGGTCGTGCTGTTCCAGCTTCTGCTCGGCGTGCTCCTGATCCTGCTGCTTCTGGAACGGCAGGGGCGGAAGGTCCCTTCCCTGGCGCACCGGATCACGAGCTGGACGGTTATTCCTCTCTTGCTCGGCATCGCCTTGATAGCCACCCATACCGCGTTCATCGCTCCGGCAGAGGGCATTGCCGCCGCAACGCTGAACTGGCAGACGATCAGCCAGCGCACGCTGGAGCACACGAAGATTGTCCTGATGGCCTCTCTGATCGCCATTGCCACGGCCGTGCCGTTTGGCATTTTGATTACGCGCGAGCACAAGTTCGCAGCCGGCACGAGGCGCGTCCTGAAGCGCGCCGTGCCGATCCTGGTCATTGCCGCCGGCTACCTGCTTCCGGCGCTGCTGGCCTGGTGGATGCAAGATCCGGTCATGGCCGCCGAATCAGGCCTGCTTCGAGCACTCGGCCTGCCGCTGCTGGCCGGACTGGTCATCGGAGTTGCCGTCCACTGGCTGGTCCGCCGGCGCATGCAGCGGAACCCGCACTGGGGATCAATCGAGAGCTGGCGCTCGGTGGCGCCCCTGGCGATCAACGTTGCCAATGTGGGCCAGACCGTGCCGAGCATTGCCGTGCTCGGCCTGTCGATGGGTTTTCTGGGCATTGGCTTTGTGCCCGCGATCGTGGCCCTGTGGGTGCGTGCCCTCCTGCCCATCCTGCAAAACACAGTCGCCGGCATCCTCGCGGTGGATGCAGACATTATCGAGGCGGCGCACGGCATGGGCATGACGCGGCGACAGGTGCTATTCCGTATCGAGCTGCCGCTGGCCATGGCGATTATCTTTGCCGGCATCCGTACTGCCGTGGTTTTTAACATCGCCGTCGGCGCGCTGGCCTTCTACATTGGCGCAGGCGGTCTCGGCCACCTGATTGCCATCGGCATTGCCCTTTCCAACGCGCACATTCTGATAACCGGGGGCATTCTGACGGCCCTGATGGCCATTGCTGCCGACTTTGTGATGGGCCACATCGAAGAACGGCTTGTGCCGCCGGCGATATAGCCAGTTGTTTCAAGGAGCTTCGTATCGGCCAGAAAGGAGGTGATGCAGGGCAAGATTGACCGACCTGGTTGCCTATTGCCTATGGCGTGATTGGCGAAAGATAGCCAAAGAGGAGGATTTGATGGCAAGACGAGTTTTGACCCTGCTGATAATGTTGTCCGTGCTGGCGCTGATCCTGGCTGGCTGCGGCGGCGACACGCCCGAGGAGATCGGCGCTGAGCCCACCACCGAGGCCCCCGTCGAGCAGCCGACGGAAGAGCCGGCCGATACTGAGGAGCCTGCGGCCACGGAGCAGCCAGAAGAGAGTGCGGGACCGATGTACGATCA
>Ga0123332_1004545_pt1 | contig 12122 bp, 11 predicted proteins | sample BioC12SIPDNA_4_FD_89958 | JGI IMG/M metagenome (GOLD analysis project Ga0123332, IMG submission 89958) | Anaerobic biogas reactor microbial communites from Washington, USA - Biogas_R2_A C12 SIP DNA | ecosystem: Engineered > Bioreactor > Anaerobic > Unclassified | place: Washington, USA...
CTGGGGATGGGCACCGCCATCGTCACCGAGGCCAGCCTCAGCTTCCTCGGGCTCGGCACGCAACCGCCCGAGATCAGCTGGGGGCGTATGCTCGCCGCCGGCCGCGACGCGATCCGCCACGCCCCGCACGTCTCGCTCTACCCCGGCATCGCCATCACCCTTGTGGTGCTCGGCTTCAGCCTGCTCGGCGACGGCCTGCGCGACGTGTTCGACTCCCGCCTCGGTGACGCTAAGTGAGGCTCAACGCCCTGATCGGCACCGTCGGCATCTCGTTCTCGGCCGTGCTGGTGCGGCTGGTCGACCTGCCGCCCGCCGTCACCAGCTTCGGGCGCAACGCCTACGCCCTGCCGATGCTGGTGGCGCTCGCGCTCCTGCTCAGGCGCCCCAGCCTCCGCCCGCTGCGCCCCCTGGGGTGGCTCACGGGCGTGGTGTTCGGCGTGAACCTGTACCTGTGGCACTCGAGCATCGACCTGATCGGCTCGGGGTTCGCCACCGTGCTCGCCAACACGCAGGTGGCGTTCATCGCGCTGCTCGGCTGGCTCCTCCTGAAGGAGCGCCCCCGCGCCTACGTGCTGGCGGTGCTGCCGCTGCTGGCCGTGGGCATCTGGCTCATCAGCGGCGCGGGCCAGGCGGGCTCGCAGGGCAGCGACCCGGTGCTCGGGGCGCTGTTCGGCGTCGCCAGCGGCCTGTCGAGCGCCACCTACGTGCTGCTGTTCCGCCACTCCTCCAAGCGCCTGCCACCAGGCTCCGAGATCGGCTTCCTGCTGCACGTGTCGCTCGGCGGCGCGCTCGCCGCCGGCCTGCTGGCCGGCGCGCCGGGGGCAGCCGCCTTCCAGGCGGCGCCCCCTAGCGCGCACGCCTGGCTGCTGGTGCTGGCGCTGGTGGCGCAGGTCGGCGGCTGGCTGTTCCTGAGCCGCGCGCTGCGCGAGCTGCCCGCGCTCGAGACGGCCGTCATCATGCTCCTGCAACCGGTGCTCGCGCTCGCCTGGGGCGCCATCCTGTTCGGCGAGAGCGCCTCGGGCGTGCAGGTGACCGGCGTCGCCGTCGTGCTCGTCTGCGTCGCGCTCCTCAGCGTGCTGGGCGCCCGCAGCGGCAGCGTCGCCCCCGCAGGCCCCGAAGACCCCTCGCTCACCGCTCCCCCTGAGGAAAGGACCGCCGTATGAACGACGTCACCGCCGCCCTCCCCATGACCCACGCCGGCGCCTCCGACTGGCGGCACAAGATCCTGCCGCTGCGCGAGCAGGCCGCCATCCGCGACCGTTGGCTCACGCGCCGCCTCGAGACCGTCCTGCCGAGCGTCATGCGCGAGGCGGGCATCGACGTCTGGATCGTCGTGGCGCGCGAGTACAACGAGGACCCCGTCCTGATGAGCCTGCTGCCCTCGAACATGCTCTCGGCGCGCCGCCGCACCGTGCTCGTGTTCCACGCGCCCCAGGAGGGCGAGTTCCGCGCCATGGCCATCGCCAACGCCGGCATCGGCGTCGACAGCCACTACCGCACCATGTGGAACAAGACCCAGACGGCCGAGGCCGACGAGACCCAGGAGGCGTGCCTGCGGCGCGTGGTCGAGGGGTGCCGCCCCGAGCGCATCGGCGTGAACGTGAGCGCCGACATCGCCTTCGGCGACGGCCTCAGCCACCACGAGCACGGCTGGCTGATGAGCGCCCTCGGCGAGCGCCTCGCGGGCCTCTGCGTCAGCGCCGAGCGCGTGGCCGTCGGCTGGCTCGAGCGGCGCCTGCCCGAGGAGCTCGACGCCGCGCACGGCATCAACCAGATCGCCCACGGCATCATCGCCGAGGCGTTCTCCAGCCGCGTCGCGCACCCCGGCGTGACCACGGCGGCCGACCTCGCCTGGTGGATGCGGCAGCGCGTGAACGACCTGGGGCTCAGCTGCTGGTTCCACCCCACCGTCTCCATCCAGCGTCGCGGCCAGGACCTCGGCGACATCGGCGCCAGCCCCGACCTGGTGATCCGCCCCGGCGATCTGCTCCACTGCGACTTCGGCCTGCACTACCTGGGGCTGGCCACCGACACGCAGCAGAACGCCTACGTACTGCGGCCCGGCGAGCAGGCGGCTCCGGCGGGCGCGCGGCGCGCCCTGCAGGTCGCCAACCGCCAGCAGGACCTGCTGGCCGAGCAGATGGTGGCGGGGCGCACCGGCAACCAGGTGCTGGCCGCCACCCTGGAGCGCATGCGCGCCGAAGGCATCGAGGGCCGCGTCTACACGCACCCCATCGGCACGCACGGCCACGGCGCCGGGCCCATGATCGGGCGCTACGACCGCCAGGACGGCGTGCCCGGCGTGGGTGACCTCCCGCTGGTGCAGGACACCATGTTCTCGTTCGAGATGTTCATCGAGACCAGCCTGCCCGAGTGGGACGACCAGCGCGTCAAGCTCGCCACCGAGCAGATCGTCGCGTTCCGTGACGCGCGCGTCACCTACCTGGGCGGGCGCCAGACCGAGCTCTACCTCATCGCCTGAACGGGCACCTCACTCACGAGGAGCGGCGCCGAGCACGTGCTCGGCGCCGCTCCTCGGTCCGCAGCTCGGCCGGCCCTCAGGGCAGCTGCAGCACCCGCACGTCGATCTCGGTGTCCGCGAGCATGTCGGCCACCACCTGCGGGTCCGACTCGCCCTGGTGGTACGGCACCGCCACGGCCGGCGCGATGGTGCGGAAGCACGCGGCGGCCTCCTCGGGCGGCATGGTGAACGGCAGGTTGATGGGCAGGAACGCCACGTCGACCTCCGTCAGCTCCGCCATCTCCGGCACGCACTCGGTGTCGCCGGCCACGAAGAGCCGCAGGTCGCCGATGTCGAGCAGGTAGCCGTTGTAGTCGCCCTGCGCGTGGAACGGCTCGCCGTCGTCGCGCATGCGCTGCACGTTGTACGCCGGCACCGCCGTTACCGTCACCCCCATCACCTCGACCGACTCGCCGTTGGCGAGCACCATGGCCTCGCCCGCGAACTGCTCGGCGCTGTGCGAGTCCATCACGAAGACCGTGCCCTCGCCCATCAGCTGCTCGAGCGCCGCGGGGTCGAAGTGGTCCGGGTGGTCGTGGGTCACGAGCACCAGGTCGGCGGCGGGCTGCATGGCGTAGTCGGCGACGTCGCTCCACGGGTCGACCTGGATGACCACCTCGCCCGTCTCGATCCGCAGCGAGGCGTGCCCGAGGGGGTAGACGACCACCTCGCCCAGCGAGCTGTCGAAGCGCAGGGCCTCCTGCGCCAGCGCGGTCGGGGCCACCAGCAGGGCCCCCAGCAGTACCGTTCGCAACGCTCTCATCGCTGCCTCCCTCCGCCCAAGCGGCATGGGGCAAGGATAGGGAGGACGGCCCGTTGCGAGCCTACCGGGGTCACGCGGGGCGCGGGCGCTACCCTGGGCGGGGCGGCCAGCTCAGGGTGATGTGCCGTCCGCTCGACCGGGACCTGTACCGCCGGCTCGTGGCGCGCCGCGCCTAAGGAGGGACCTCGGATGCAAGAGCTGCTGGTCGACTTCATCGCCTCGCTCGACGGCTACGGCGAGGCCGAGGGCTGGCCCGGGTGGTGGGGCGTGGAAGCGCCCGAGTACCTCCGCTGGCTCGACGAGACGGAGGACCGCGACGCCCTCGTGCTGATGGGGGCCAACACCTACCGCCTCATGTCCGGCATGTCCGCCCAGGCGGTCGCCTCCGAGGGGGCTTCTCCCCGGAGGAGGAGGCCAGCCTGGCCGGCCTCGCCGCCGTGCCGAAGGTGGTGTTCTCCTCGACGCTGGAGGCGCCCCTGCCCTGGCCCAACACCGAGCTGGTGAGCGGCGACGCGGTCGAGGCCGTGCGCGCCATGAAGCGCGACGGCGACCGCCCGCTCCGCACGCTCGGCAGCATCAGCCTCTGCCGCTCGCTCCTCGAAGCCGGCCTGGTCGACCGGATCCGCCTGGTCGTGTTCCCCGTGATCACCGGCAGGAGCGGCCGCAACCACGTCTTCGAGGCCTACCCCGACGTCGCCCTGGCGCTCACCGCCAGCCGCACGTTCGACGGCAAGCTCCAGCTCCTCGAGTACGTACCCACGGTGCTCGCCGGACCGCCCGGTGCCGGTCCCGGGAGCGATAGGAGGTGACGCCGTCCTACGAGCGGAGGACCGGCGTGGACGAAGCCGCTCAGGGAGCAGGCTCGTCGACCGGTGAGGCGAGCATGGCGACGAACTCGGCCACCACGTTCGGGTCGAAGTGCTTGCCGCTCTGCGACTCGATGTACTCGAGCGCCGCCTGCTGCGAGAGCGCCTGGCGGTAGGGGCGCTCCGAGGTCAGCGCGTCGAACACGTCGACGACCGCGAAGATGCGCGCCGGCAGCGGGATCTCCTCGCCCCGTAGCCCGAGCGGGTAGCCGCTGCCGTCCCACTTCTCGTGGTGCGAGCGCGGGATGGGCAGCGCCGGCGCCAGGAACTCGATGGGGGAGAGCAGCTCCACCGCGTAGTCCGGGTGGCGCCGCATGATCGCCCACTCCTCGTCGGTGAGCTTCCCCGGCTTGAGCAGGATCGAGTCGGGGATGCCCATCTTGCCGATGTCGTGCAGCAGCGCCCCGCGCCGCACGTGCACCAGGTTCTCGGCGCTGAAGCCCAGGCGCTCGGCGAGCGCCACGGTCATGTCGGTGACACGGCGCGAGTGCCCCTCCGTCTCCTCGTCGCGCAGGTCGAGCGCCCGCGCCCACCCCTCGATGGTGCGGTCGTACGCCAGACGCAGCTCCAGGTTCGACCGCTCTAGGTTCTCGAACAGCGTGGCGCTGTCGACCGCGATCGCCGCCTGCGTGGCCAGCGTCGTCAGGTACTCGTGCCAGTCGTCGTCGTCCTCCAGGTGCGAGCGGTGGAACAGCTCCAGCACCCCCTGCAGCTGCCCCTTCGCCACCAGGGGCGTGACCACGTACGCCTGGAAGCCGGCGTCGCGCAGGAACGGCAGCTTCGGCAGCGCCGCGGCGATCTCGGCCTCGCCCCGCAGCACGACCCGCCGGCGGTCGAGCGCCGCGCGCCCCACCGTCCCCTCGCCCAGCCGCACCCGCACGCCGCGCAGCTCGCGGCTCGGTAGCCCCCGGCTGGCGCCGAACATCAGCACGTGTTCGGCGCGGCTGAGCAGGCGCACGCTCGCGGCGTCCACCTGCAGGCGCCCGATGACCTGCTCCAGCACCACGTCGAGCGTGAGGCGGATGTCGAGGCTGCCGGTGATGGCCTGGTCGATCTTGTGCAGCGCGGTGATGCGCTCGAGGCGCTCCTCGAGCTCCTGGCTCAACGACTGGATGCGCGTGCGGGCCAGGGCGAGCTCGGACGTGTTGAGCGCCACGCCCGCCAGGTACTCGTTGCCCTCCAGCTCCAGGCGGGAGGCGACCAGGAGGTGCGGCACCTCGAGGCCGGCGCGCGTCAGCAAGGCGGCCTCGGTGGTGTCGCGGCCGTCCTCGAACACGCGCTGCACGTGGCGCCTGACCTCCTCGTGGTCCTTGGGGCTGAACACGTCCTCGAGGGTGGCGTTGGCGAGCTCCTTGTCGGTCATGCCGAGCGCGCGCGGGAAGTTGCGGTTCCAGCGCGTGAAGCGGCCGTCGCGCCCCAGCAGCGTGAAGATCGCGGGGAGGTTCTCGAGGGCGGCGGTGGAGAAGCGCTGCTCCTCGATCAGGGCGTCCTGCGCGCGGATGCGCTCGCTCGCCTGCTGGCGGACCTCGGCCTGCGCGGCGAGGGCGTCCTGCAGGGTGGTGTGCAGCACGTGCCCGAAGCGGTCGAGGAAGTAGGCGACCAGGACCAGGAGGCTGGCGGCCTGGACGCTGAACCACCAGTCGGGGTCGCCGTTCGTCGGGCTGGCGGGGAGCGCGCCGGCCTCCTCCAAGGCGGTCGACACGAAGATGGACGCGACGGCGACCGCGGCGCAGACGCCGAGGTTGCGGCGCGCGCCCACGACCCCCGAGAGCACGATGGGGAGGGTGAAGAACAGCAGGCACAGCGGGTTGGCGGCCAGGCCGCGCTGGAGGACCGGCACCGCGCCGGCGATCAGCAGGATCGCGGTGACGATGGCGAGCGCCACGCGCTGCTGGCCGCGCAGGTTGGCCAGCAGCGCGTAGCCGAGGACCGGCAGGGCCGCGAGGTTGAGCAGGAAGCCGAACCGGAACCGCGCGCCGTCGCGGAACGGGAGCGCCATCTGCACGAGGACGACGACGATGAGGCCGATCAGCACCAACAGGAGGTGATGCACCGCCCGGTGGCGGACGGTCGCCACGCGCGAGACGAGGTCGTTGGGCGCGCCGTCGGGGACGCCGGCGGGGCTGCCGAGCGCGCGACGCGTCACGCGCTGCCTCCGGCGTTCGTCTCGGGGTGCATGCACGACGTTAGCCGTTCCACTCCGGAGCCTCCTATCGCCTCTCGCACACGTGGGCCTGCGACCGTCCCTACATTAGCTGGCGGCGGGTGACGAGGCGCGAGGTCGGCGTGGCGTCGCGTGCCGGGGCGCGCATGCCCGAGAGGGGCGGGTGCAGCGGCGTCCGCTCGCGGCGGGTCGGGCTGGGCGCGCGTTCGCGCTCGGCGCGGCCGACGTGGATAATGGACGCATGACCACGGTGAGGCAGCTGCGCAAGGCCGCCCTGAGCCTGCCGGAGGCGGTGGAGGGCAAGCGCTTCGGGACGCTTACGTTCCGCGTGCGCGACAAGGGGTTCGCGACGCTCACCGACGACGGGCTCGTCCAGCTGTACATGAGCGACGAGGTCGCCGCGCAGGTGCTGGAGCGCTTCCCGGTGGCCGAGCGCCTGACGCGCTCCGGGAAACCGATCGGCGTGACCGTCCCGCTAGCCGCCGTGAACGGCATGCAGCTCAACGCGCTGGTGGAGAAGGCGTGGCTCTGCCGCGCGCCGAAGCGCCTGGCCGCCGCGCGCCTCGCGGCGCACCGAGGGGTCGCGCCCGCGGGCGAGGACGCGCTGCCGAGCCGCATCGGCAAGCCCGCCACGCGTGCGCTGCTCGCGGCCGGCGTCCTGACGCTCACCGACGTCGCCGCCAGGAGCGAGGCGGAGCTGCTGGCGCTGCACGGGGTGGGCCCGCGCGCCATCGGCATCCTGCGCGAGGCGCTGGCCGAGCGCGGCCTGGAGCTCGCGCCGTAGGGGTCTCAGCGCAGGCTCAGCTGCAGGTCCTGGGCGAGGTCGCCGGCGTACGCGACGGCGACGGTCGTGCTCGCGTAGCGCTCGCCCGGGTCCGAGATCTGCCCGTTGCCGTCGAGGTCGGTGCCGGCCTCGAGCAGGTACGTGCCGGCCGGCACCGGGCCGAGGTCGAACCTGCCGGTCACGCCGGCGTGCGCTTCCGCCACCAGCGTGCCGCCCTGGGAGAGGCGCACGACCACGTCGCGGTAGGTCACGCCGAGGGAGTTGCGGGCGTACTCCACCGCCTTGCCGGCGTCGAGCATGCCCCACCCGTACAGGTCGTCGCGCCCGGGGGCGCCGAGGTCGCGGGCGCTGGCGTGGAGGATCGCCGTGACGCTGGCGGGGTCGAGTTCGGGGTTCATGCTCCTCATCAGCGCGACCACCGCCGAGACGTGGGGGGTGGCCATGCTGGTGCCGGCCATGCGCAGCCAGGTCCCCTCGTCCTGCGCCAGGTCCCAACCGAGGCTCAGGACGCCGTTGGCCTTGTCGCCGCCGGGGGCGGCGATGTCGACGGCCTTGCCGGCGTTGCTGTACGACGCGCGCTTGCCCTGGGAGTCGGTGGCGGCCACGGCGACCACGCCGTCGAACGCGGCAGGGATGGACACGACGTTGGTGAAGCCGTCGTTGCCGGCGGCGGCCACCACGCTCACGCCCGCGTCGATGGCGCGCCTGACGGCCATCTCGAAGGTGGTGTTGGTGCCGTACCCGCCGAGGCTCATGTTGATGACGTCGACCGGCGCGATCGGTGGCAGCCCTGCGACGCTCTCGCCGGCGGCGTACTCGACGGCGGAGATCACGGCGTATGAGTCGAGCGCGCACACGAGGGTGGCGCCGTCCAGCGTCTCGTAGCCCACGCTCAGGGGCAGGACCTTCACGCCCGGCGCCGCGCCGCTGACGCCGAAGGCGGCGTTGAGGGTGGCCGCGACGGTGCCGGCCACGTGCGTGCCGTGCTCGACGCAGGCATCCAACGCCTCCGGGTCGGGGTCGTCCCGTTCGAAGTGGTAGCCCGGCAGCAGGTTGGCGCTCAGGTCGGGGTGGCGCGTGGCGAAGCCGCCGTCGATCACCGCCACCACCACGTCCGGGTCGCCCTGCGTGAGCGCCCACGCGCTGCCGAGGTCGATGTGGTCGTAGTGCCACTGCAGGCCGAAGTCGTGCGCCGCGTTCACCGCTTCGACCTGCGGGAGCAGCCAGCGCCGGTTCGGCTCCACCAGCGCCACGCGCCCGTCGGCCCGCAGACGCTCCACCTCGGCTTCGGTGGCGTGCACCTTGACCACCGGCAGGCCGCTGCTGAGCACGTCGGACGCGAGGCGCAGGCCGTGGTCGCGCGCGACGCCCGCGCCCATCGCCCGGAGCGTGGTGAGGTGCGGCCGCGCGCCTAGCGGCACGGGCCCCGACGCGCTCGCCTCGAGCGCCAGCGCCATGCCGTCGTCGAGCAGCACCAGGTACTCGCCCGGCACTACGTCGGGAGGCATGGCTTCCGACACGCTCGGGCTCGCGCCCTGCAAGGCGTCCGCTCGCGGGAGCGAGCCGGGCTTGATCTCGTCCGTGGGGTCGACGACGGTCCCGGTGACGTGCGGGAAGCGCATGCTCACGTGCACCGTGACCGAGCGGCCGCTACCGGAGAGCTTCAGGCGTCCGGCGTGCTGCTGCGCCGGCAGGCCAGAGCGGTCGACCGTCACCCTGACGGTGGAGCTACCGCCGCGGCCGGAGCTCTGGCTCACCTTCAGCCAGCTCGCGTCGGAGGTGAGCGTCCAGGAGCCGTTGGCGGTCACGCTCAGCGTCGCCTCGCTCGTGCCGTCGAACGACAGGTAGAGGGGCGCGACCTCGATCGAGGTGGCTTCGACCTCGGTGACCGACGGGTCGCACGCCAGCAGGGAGAGCAGCGGAAGCAGGACGAGAAGGAAGCGGGTTCGCAGGTAGGTGGGACGCATGGCACTCCTGGGTAGTTGGCCCGGCGAGCATACCCCCCTGGTGGGGCGTGCGCCGCCAGGTTGTTCCCATCCTGTGGCTGGGTGCCGGCAGGCCGTTGCTGGCTTCGGACGCGTCTGGGGTCTGTCGGCCGGCTGAGCTAGTCGCGCAGGCCGCGGACGCGGCGCTCGAGCTCGGCGCGCGAGATCTCGCCGACGTGCGTGTGCACCAGGGTGCCGTCGGCGGCGAAGAAGAGGGTGGTGGGGAGCCCGACGGTCCGGAGCTCGACCCCGAGGCGCGCGGTGGGGTCGCGGTACACGGAGCCGTGCGGCAGCCCGCGCTCGCCGAGGAAGGCCGTGACGTCGTGCGCCGGGCTGCCCTGGTCGGCGAGCGCGAACGGCACCTCGGGGTGCGCGGCGGCGACGTCGAGGACCATGGGCGTCTCGCGCCGGCACGGCAGGCACCAGGGCGCCCACAGGTTCACCACCAGGGGCCGCCCGGCCGCGATGCGCCCCAGGTCGGTGGGCTCGCCGTCCAGGGTCAGGAGCGGCGTGTCCGGCCTGGACGGGCGCGCCTGCTCGGCGGGCGTGAGGAGCGTCAGCGTGCCGCCCCAGGTGAGCAGCCCGAGGGCGGCGAGCGCCAGCGCGTGCCGGCTCCAGGCCCGCCGCCACACGGTGTACAGGGCCGCCGCCGCGAATCCCCATACCGGGCTGAAGCCGCCCTGCCAGAAGTAGAGGGCCGTCAGCGGCTCGCGGAGGTAAGCGGAGAGGTTCTCGAGCACGAAGCCGCCGCGCGCGCCCAGCAGGACCAGCACGGCGGACGTCCACGCCCAGTCGGAGACGCCCGGACGCCTGCGCTCCAGCAGGTGCGCCACCGCCAGGAACGCCACCAGCGCCAGGAGGGCCGCGAAGCGCGGGGTGGACAGGACGAACGGGCCTAGCTGGACGGCGGTCATGCTCTCTGGGGCTCCTTGGGGCACATCTCAACCCGAGGGGGGCCGGGGACATGTATCGCTGGGTCGCGAGGCAGCGACTCGCGCGCCTGATGGAAACGGCCGACGTAGACGCCCTGGTCGCTTCGACTCCGAGAACGTCCTCCACCCGACGTCCAGGTTTAGCCTCAGCCACTGGTTCATCGCCAGCGTCGAGCGCTACGCGCTCGTCACCCGCGACAGGCTTGAGGTGCCCCCCGCCGACGCTCAGGCGGCAGCACGTGGGGCACGGCATCGGCCTCAACGTCTACGACCCGCCCATCCTCCGCGCCGGCAACGACACCGAGCTCCTCCCGGGCATGGTCCTCAACGTCGAGCCCCCCTACTACGAGGTCGGCTTCGGTGGCTTGCAGGTCGAGGACCTGATCGTGATCACCGAGACGGGCGCGGAGATGGTGACGCGCACCGAGCGGGGGTTGCGGCGGGTCTAGGGGTGCAGGAGCCGGCGGCTCCTCCTGGTGCGTTCCCTACGGCGGGTCGGCCGAGCCGTCACCCGCACCGCCGCTTGGGCGGTGGTGGCCGGTGGCGTCACTGTGAAGGGTGTCGGCGCGGCCGCGCCGTGTGGGCCTAGGGCGGTCTTCGGCCTGGCGGGCGGTGCCGAGGGCGGCGTCGCACCGTCCACGTTCCGAGCGGGCCTTCGATCGCGTTCGACGGACGCCTCCTCGCTGCCGTGGGGATCGGTCACCAGCCAGGGTCGTTGTGTGGTCGGTCGTGTGACCGCGGGCCGGGTGCTTGGCTCGTGGGTGCGTGTGATTCTGCCGTCAGAGATAGCGCCCCGTAAGCTCTGTAAATTGGATGGCTCTGCGACTTTCTCGTGAGAGACAGGAGATGCCGTCTTGAATGTCAACCCCCGAGGTGGTTGGGGTTGAACGGTTGGCGGTAGATGAGTACGCCGTACATGATTCGAAGAAGCTTCGCGACGCAGGCTAGCAGGGCCGCCTTCTTGCTCTTGCCGTGAGCCACCAGGCGCTGGTAGAACTCCTTGAGGATCGGGTTATGCCTGATGCCTACCAAGCCGGGCATGTATGCGAGGCGGCGGAGTTCACTGGATCCGAGCCGTGACAAGCGAGATTTCTTGTTCACGCTGCTACCGGACTGAAACTGCATCGGGCTTAGGCCCGCGTAAGCCACGAGCTTGGACGCTGAGCTGAAGCGGTGGATGTCGCCGACCTCGGCGATGAAGTAGCACGCGGATTTGATACCCACGCCAGGGATGCTCGTAAGCAAAGCCAGTTCCGCTGAGTTGGACGCTTTAGTTTCCCGTTCGAGCTCCCGCTCCAGCACCGCCCTCTCTTCCTCCAGGGCTTTCAGGCGCCGTTCCAGGGAAGCGATGACTTGCCCGTGGGCTAAGCCGTGGCGGGCGGCTTCCAGGCGGTTCTTGAGGCGGTTGATGTCACGCTGAACCGCGTTCACTTCTCGCGCTAGAGATTGCAGCGCCGCATTTAGCGGCGCCCCCGCAGCGGGCTGGCGCTCACGCGCGTACATCGCCAGCATGAGCGCGTCCGCCTTATCGGTCTTGTTCCGACGGTTCTGGCTCTTCACGAAGAAGCTGACTTGCGCTGGGTTCACGACACTCACGTGCTGCTGAGTCGCCTCAAGCGCCTGCACAAGCTGCCGATGGTAAGTCCCCGTCGCTTCCAACGCGATGCGGCAACCCTCGAAACCCGCCAAGAATGCGCTGAGTTCCGCATGTCCAGTAACGCAGTTCTCGAACCGGCAATGCTGAACCTCGCCCGCCTCCGATACGACAGCTACGTCCAACACTAGCTTGCTGACATCGATCCCAACAAAGGTCACCCTGATCTCCCTCCCGGGCAAGGCCTCGCCACCATCACCGCCCTCAAGCTTGCGAATACGGCCTCAAACGACCAAGATGCCAGTCCGGAGTACTAGTGACAGGCAAGGTAAGCCAATCTCCTTTTCGAGCTCTGAGCTCAGCCATCGAACGGCTTTTCCTCAACCCGATAGAAAGATACAAGCCATCGCTCCTCCAGAATGGGAAGTGCGAACAAACCCAGGGATGGAGTGGAACGATGGCTCAACTGAAGGATAGTGCTTTGACGACGCGCCTGCGTGAGGCGCTGGTGGA
>Ga0123332_1004560_pt1 | contig 12104 bp, 8 predicted proteins | sample BioC12SIPDNA_4_FD_89958 | JGI IMG/M metagenome (GOLD analysis project Ga0123332, IMG submission 89958) | Anaerobic biogas reactor microbial communites from Washington, USA - Biogas_R2_A C12 SIP DNA | ecosystem: Engineered > Bioreactor > Anaerobic > Unclassified | place: Washington, USA...
CATGGGGCACGAGCACTTCGAGGCGGCCGATCAGCCGGATGGCTCCACCCCGTCGTCGTCGGTGGCTCGGATGTTGCTCGACACCGGGCAGGTCACCGGCGTGCACATCTACGGCAACATGATCACGCTCGACGTGGCGAAGGGTCGCGATACGGCCGGCCTGTCCGACATCGTGCGCGAGATGTATCGCTACTGGAAGCCGGGTGTCGAGCTGCCCACGTTCGACGACCTGCCTGCCGACGAGCCGGCCGCGGTCGCCGCTGGCAGTGAGGGTGGCGATGGTCCCGAGCTGTCGGAGGCCGCCAAGCGGGTGCCCCCGCACCTACTCGAGCGCAGCCGCGCAGCCCGAGCCAAATGGCTCGAAAAATCCGCCGGCTGAACCTCGATCCACCGAGCCGCCGGTCGAGCCGCCAGTGGTTGAGCCCCGTCGAAACCCACGCCGCCGGTGGTTGAGCTCCGTCGAAACCCCGGCACCGTGCTCCCACGTCGCTACGCGTAGGTGGCCAACAGGTGCCAGGCGCGGCGCTCGACGGCCAGCAGGTGGGCCGTGCCATCGGCGACCACGACCTGCACGCGCGCCAGTCGGCGAGCGTGCCCCGCTGACCACCAGCGTTGCTCGACCGGCCACGGCCCGGCCCACGCCACCACTTCGTGCCGGGCACCCGCGCGCAACAGCGTGGCCGGGGGCCCACTGATCTCGCCCCTCCCCGTCACGTGCACCGGGGCCCCCTCGGCGTCGCGCAGTTCGACCGGCTCGGGCACCGCCAGCACCAGCGCCGGGGCCGGCCGCCTGAGCGACCCCGGCCACGGCGCCGCGCCGCGAGCCAGCCGTTCGTCCGGTTGGTCGAGGTCGACCGAGGTGGCCGGCACCAGCCGGTAGCGCTCGCCGGGGAGACGCCCGCCGACCCACTCGGGCACGTGCACGCCGTGCTCGCCGGCCAGCGCCGACAGACGCACCACCGCCCGGGCGGCGTCGGTATCGGCCTGGCTACGGCCACCCCACAGGCGCGCCTGGCTGCCTTCGTCGCGGCGCAGCTCGTCGGGGGTGAGGCGCACCAGCGTGATGCCGCTGGTGACCGCTCCGGTGGGGGCCCCGTCGCCGATCCAGCCGGCGAGTTGCCAGCGCACGCGCTCCACGATCGCGGTGGCCTACAGGCCGTGGGCGCGGTACCAGAGCCGTTCGTCGCGCTCGCCGTGTTCGGTCTCGAAGCCGATCGCGAGGCGCGTGCACACCCGCCCCTCGTCGCCGAGCCGGGCGGTGAGGTCGTCGGCCAGGCGCTTGGCGGCGAACACCACCGGGCCGGTCTCGGTCACCGGTTGGTCGAACACCTGCGTGCAACTCCACTCGGGTGGTGGGTCGGTGGCGGCCGACGGGCGGGCGTCGGCCGCGATCGCGATCTGGTGGGCGCGTTGGCCATCGGGGCCGAACCGCGACATCAGATCGGCAGGGGAGAGCGCGGCCAGGTGCCCAAACGTGTGCAAGCCGAGCCGCACGAACAGGTCGACCAGGTCGGGGGACGCGTCGCCGGTGTGGCGCAGCCAGGCGACCGGGCGCGCGGCGAGGAACGCGGCCGACTCGCCCGGGGGCACGACCCGGGTGAGGCGCGCGGTGCGGGCTGCGATGGCCGAGGCGGTGCGCCCGTCGGCCACTCCGATTCCGATCGGGTACCCGGGCTGGGCCACCACCTCGGCGACCAGCGCGGCCAGCCGTTCAGCCACCGCCGCGTCGCCGCCGAAGTAGCGCGATGGCCCGCGGGCGGCCAGGTTGAGCCAGCCCGGCTCGACGATCTCGAGCCGCGGGGCCAGTTCGGCGACCGCCCGGACCACCGGCTCGAACCGGCGCGCATCGGTGGCCGGGTCGTGGGCCAGCACGGCCAGGTCGGGGCACGCCCGCTGGGCCGCTCGGCGCCGGTCGCCGTGGCTGATACCGGCGGCCGCGGCCGCGGGCGAGCGGGCGATCACCCGGTTGGCGTGGAACACCGCGGCCGGCTCGTCGGGCGCGACCCCGGCGGCCACGCACGGCCAGTCGGCGATCCACACGGTGACGAACCGCACGTCACACCTCGGCCGCATCCACCCCAGCCACGCCGCCGTCGGGGCTGGGGAGCCACACCGTGGTGGTAACGGGGCGGGGGACCCGGCGGCCCCCGCTGCGCGCGGTGACACGCCGACCGAGCAGGGCCCCGTGCCCGTCGCCGAGGCCCACCCAGCGGCTGTCGAGCGTGGTGACCTCGGCGTCGCACCCGACCCGCCCAGCCGGGTGGATCGCGAGGAGGACCGCTCCGCGGGCCTGGAGCCGCTGGCGCACCCGCCGGGCGGCGCGCTCGGCACCAGGCGGCACGGTGGTGATCAGGATCTCGAACCCGTCGGCCGCGGCCGCCAGGCGTTCGGCCCAGTCGGCCGTGCGCTGGGCGGTGACGACGACCAGCCGCTCGAGGGGTACGCCAAGCTCGGCCGCGGCCTCCAGGCCGAGCGCGGGCACACCGACCGCGGCGACCCATGAGCCGGCGGTGGCGGATTGGGCGGCGAGCGCCAACGCCAGCGACATTGCGGCCGGGCCGCTACAGCCGACGATGCTGCCGCGCCTCAGGCCGCCGTCGGGGAACAGGCCGGCAAGGGCTGGGTGCACCGGGAGGCAACGGTCGGCGACCGGCGCCAGCCGAGACAGCTCGACGACTGCATTCACCCACCCCACCCTACCGAACACACGTTCGACGTGTCGCACGTGCCTGGCACCGCCCGTAGGTAGGGTCGACCCGTCGGTGAACTCGGTGCCTGGCACGCCCGTGAGCAGGCAGAACGTGCCAGGCACGCAGTCCAGCGACAGGTGCGGGCCGGTGGCCGAGCGTGCCAGGCACGTGGCGCCGGAACAATCCGCGCGGCCTCCAGGCACGCAGGCCGGCGACGGGTTCGGGACGGTGGCCGAGCGTGCCAGGCACGTGAATCACGTTCGGGTTGCTGGACCTGTGCTCTGGCGTGCGCGGGTGAGCCTGCGTGGCGCTTGAACGCAAAGTGTTACGACGGCGAGGAATGAGCCGTCAGAACGGGGGACTCGGTTGCTGAACCCGTGCTCCGGCGATGGTTGTCAAGCCTGCGTGGCGCTTGAACGCAAGGTGTTACGACGGCGAGGAACGAGCCGTCAGAACGGTGGAACTCGGGTTACGCGGTGGCTTCGAGTTGGGCGTCGGGCACGGCGGTAAGGCGCCCGCCGCTCGACTGGGCGGCTTCGGCGAGATCGAGCAACTCGTTGCTGATCCGGAAGCCGACGCCGCGCACCGTGTGCACGATCCGCAGGTCGGGGAGCACCTCGTCAAACTTGCGCCGCAGGTTCGACAGGTGCACGTCGACCACGTGCGTGTCGCCCACCCAGTGCGGGCCCCACACGGCGTCGAGCAGCTCGTTGCGCGAGGCGACCTCGGTGGGATGTCGGGCGAGGTGTTCGATCAGGGCGAACTCGATCCGGGTGGCCGAGATCTCCTGGCTGTCGAGGCGCAGCTCGTGGCGGCCGGTGTCGACCACCAGCGGGCCGAGCGTGAGCACGCTCTGCTGGACCGGGTCCCAGTCGGCGCGGATCTCGCGCGGGCGCCGCATCAGGGCGTGGCAGCGGGCCGTGATCTCGTCGGGGGTGACCGGAATCGACACGGCGTCGTCGGCGCCCGACCGGAGGATCTCGACGCGGGCACGGTCGCGGCCGAGCGAGTCGATGCACAGCATGTAGCTGTCGGTGCGCGTGCGCAGCGATTGGTACAGGGGGCGATTGTCGCTGCCGGTCATGGCCGTCTCGACCACCAGCACGTCGGGCGAGAACGATTCGGCCAGGATGCGCACCGCGTCGGCGTCGCTGGGAGCGCTCACGGCGAAGCCGGCCGCCCGCAGGCTGGCCTCGTTGGTCCGTCGCAGGCGCAGGTCGTCGATGGCGAGCAGCACCCGGGGAGCAAACTGTGAGTTCGGTTCCATGTGTCGTTCCGCGATGCGGCCACTCGGGGTGGGGTCTGTGGGCCGCTCAGAGTGTTATCGGCCCCGCCATCGGGGAACTTGAGGTTTCGATGTGGGTACCGTGGCGCCGATGACGAGCGGCGCACCAGGCCAGACGTTGTGGCAGGCGGTTCGCGCCAGCGTGGCAGGGCATTCCCCGGCCGATCACGCAGAGCGCGCGTCGGCCGATCGGTTCTTGACGGAATTCGACCGATTGGTCACCATCGGCGATCCGTTCGACCAGGCCACCGACCCGGTGCACGTCACCGGTTCGGCGATCGTGGTGGGCCCGCGCGGGGTGATCCTGCTCAAGCACAAGCGGCTCGGTTTGTGGCTCCAACCGGGCGGCCACGTCGACGCCGGCGAGACGCCGTGGGAGGCCGCCGTGCGCGAGGCCCGCGAGGAGACCGGCTTGGAGGTGGAGTTGGTGTCGCCCGAACTGGTCCATGTCGACGTCCACGACGGCGGGCGTGGCCACACCCATCTCGACCTGCGCTACCTCGTGCGCGCCGGCGACGCCGACCCGGCTCCGCCCGACGGCGAGAGCCAGGATGTGCACTGGTTCGCCTGGCCTGACGCCGTGGCCCGCGCCAGCGACACCCGCCTGCAAGCCCTGCTGGCCCGCCTCCAGGCATAACGCCAGGCATAACGCGACGTGTCTGACACCTCTAGTTATGCCGGGCGGCGGGTGGTGTTCGTGGGGGTGCTGTTGCTCCAGGCGTTCTTCGTGGTGCGGGCGTACTGGGCGCCCCACAACGAGTTCGGGTTCCAGATGTTCCCCGAGGCCAGCCAGTGGCAGGCCGAGGTGGTGCGCGTCACCACCGACGGGCGCCAGGTGCCGATCGACGAGTCGTGGAGCGAGCTGGTGCGCGGCCGCGGCCTCGCCCACCCGGGCCACCGCCAGCACGCCAACAACGGGCTCGCCAGCCAGCTCGCCTTCTTGGAGGACGCCATGGCGTGGGTGGCCGGCAACACGCCCGACGACCGCGAGACCCTCTACTACGAAGCCACCGTCACCACCTGGCGCAACGCCGACCCGCCCGAGGTCACCGTGCTGCGCTCGCCCACCCGGCAGGTGCCGTGAGCCGCGACCCGCTGGCGTTCCTCGACGCCACCATGCCGATGCGCCGGCTGTACTGGCTGCGCGTGCCGGTCGGCCTGATCGCCGCCTGGTACCTGATCGACGTGGCGCGCCACGAGCGCGACTACCGCGACCACTTCCACCGGCCGTACCGGTTCTTCGGGTGGCTGCCCGACCTCGGCCCGGCCGCGATGGCGACGGTGATGATCGCCGGCGCGGTCGCCGCCCTGGCGATGGTGGCCGGGGTGTACCCGCGGGTCACGTCGAAGCTCACGCTGGCGGCGGTCGGCTACCACCTCGCCCTGAGCGCCACGAACTTCCACCACAACCGGGCCTACCTGGCGATCGCCCTGTTCGCCCTGGCGGCCGCCCGGCTCGACCGCGACGAGGGGCCGGCGTGGCCGCTGTGGCTGCTGCGCGTGCAGTGCTCGGTGGTGTACGCGGCGTCGGGCGTGAGCAAGCTGGTCGACCCGGACTGGATCGGGGGCACGGTCACGTGGCTGCGGGTGGTGCACCAGGAAGCCCAGGTGCGGGCATCGATCCTGCCCGGCTGGGCCGTCGACCTGTTCGTCGACCGCGACGCCCACCGCCTGTTCGCCCCCGGCATCGTGGCCACCGAGCTGGCGATCGCGCTCGGCCCGTGGTTCCGCCGCACGCGCCCGTGGGCGTTGGCGCTGGCGGTCGTCTTCCACGTGCTGATCGAGCTCACCAGCCGGGTCGAGACGTTCTCGTACCTGGCCGTGAGCGTGATCGTGCTGATCTGGCTCGACCACCCGGTGCTGGCCGGTCGCCACCGGGAACCCGCGGTCACGGAACCTGGCTTGCATTAGCCGTACATATGTTCGATACTCGCGCGGGTGGGTTTCAACAACCCGTCGTGGACGTGGAAGGAGCTGGAACGGGCGCTGTCGGACCGTGGGGTCGGGCGCGACGGGCGCGCCCCGGGCAGCCCGTCGTGGAACGCCGGGGGCGACAGCCCGGCGTGGGGTCGTAAGCGTCAGCCGTTCGAACCGGTGCTCACCCGCACGGCCGGGTCCACCCCGTACGCCGAGCTGCACTGCCACTCCAACTACTCGTTCCTCGACGGGGCCAGCCACCCCGAAGAGCTGGCCACCGAAGCTGCTCGGCTGGGGCTCGAGGCCCTGGCGCTCACCGACCACAACGGGTTCTACGGCGTGGTGCGCTTCGCCGAGGCCGCCCGGGCGGTGCAGCTACCCACCGTGTTCGGCACCGAGATCACGCTCACGCCGGGCCTCGCCCCCGACCAGCGGGTGGCCCGCGCCGAGGCCGACACCCACGACCACGTCAACACCGGCGAGCTGCCCGACGCCCACGCCCCCGACCCCCACGGCGAGCACCTGCTGGTGCTGGCCGACGGGCCGGCCGGCTACGCGCGCCTGGCCCGGGCGCTCAGCCTCGGGCACCTGGCGGGCGAGAAGGGGGCGCCCCAGTTCGCCTTCGCCGACGTGGCCGACGCGGTGGCCGGGCACGCCTGGGTGCTCACCGGGTGCCGCAAAGGGCCCGTGCCGCGGGCGCTCGTGGAACACGGCCCCGCTGCCGCCCGCCGCGAGCTGGAACGGCTGGTCGAAGCATTCGGCCGCGACCGCGTGCTGGTCGAGCTGTGGGACCACGGCGACCCGCTCGACACGCACCGCAACGACGCCCTCGCCGAGTTGGCCCACAGCGTCGGTGTGGGCTGCGTGGCCACCAACAACGTGCACTACGCGGCCCCCGCCCAGCGGCGCCTGGCGACCGCGATCGCGGCCGTGCGGGCCCGGCGCAGCCTGGCCGAGATGGACCCGTGGCTGCCGGCCGGGTCGGGTGCCCACCTGCGCTCGGGCGCCGAGCAGGCGCGACGCTTCCGTCGCTACCCGGGCGTGGTCGAGCTGGCGGCCGAGGTCGGCCGGGCGGCGGCGTTCGACCTGGCTCTGGTAGCCCCCAACCTGCCGCCGTTCCCGTGCCCTGACGGAGCGAGCGAGATGCAGTACCTACGCCAGGTCGTCGAGCAGGGTGCGATCGGGCGCTACGGCCGGCGCGGCGGCCCGCCGGCGGCCCACATGAAACCCGAGCACTTCCCTCGGGCGTGGCCCACGATTGACCGCGAGCTGGCGATCATCGAGCAGCTCGGGTTCGCCGGCTACTTCCTCGTGGTGTGGGACCTCGTCGAGTTCTGCCGGCGCAACGGGATCTTCGCCCAGGGGCGGGGGAGCGCCGCCAACTCGGCCGTGTGCTATGCGCTCGGCGTCACCAACGCCGACGCGGTCACGCTCGGCTTGTTGTTCGAGCGGTTCCTGTCGCCCGAGCGCGACGGCCCGCCCGACATCGACATCGACATCGAAAGTGACCGACGAGAAGAGGTGATCCAGTACGTGTACGCCAAGCACGGCCGGCACCACGCGGCCCAGGTCGCCAACGTGATCACGTACCGGCCGCGGTCGGCCATCCGCGACATGGCCAAGGCGCTCGGCTACTCCACCGGCCAGCAGGACGCGTTCTCGAAACGGATCGACGGATGGGGTTCGCTCGACACGGTTGACGATTTGCCCGAGCCGGTGCTCGACCTGGCCCGCCAGATCGAGGACGCCCCCCGCCACCTCGGCATCCACTCGGGTGGGATGGTGATCTGCGACCGCCCGGTGATCGAGGTGTGCCCGGTCGAGTGGGGCCGCATGGACCAACGCTCGGTGCTCCAGTGGGACAAGGACGACTGCGCCCGGGCCGGGCTGGTGAAGTTCGACCTGCTCGGGCTGGGGATGCTGTCGGCATTGCGCTACGCGATCGAGTTGGTGCACGAACACCGCGGTTACCTGATCGATCTGGCCACGCTCCCGCAGGAGCCGGCCGTGTACGAGATGTTGTGCCAGGCCGACACGGTGGGCGTGTTCCAGATCGAGTCGCGGGCCCAGATGGCCACCCTGCCGCGGCTTCAGCCGCGCGAGTTCTACGACCTCGTGGTCGAGATCGCCCTGATCCGCCCGGGCCCGATCCAGGGCGGGTCGGTGCACCCCTACATCCGGCGCCGCAACGGCCAGGAACCGATCACGTATCTGCACCCGCTGCTCGAGAAATCGCTGCACAAGACGCTCGGCGTGCCGCTGTTCCAGGAGCAGCTGATGCAGATGGCGATCGACGTGGCCGGGTTCACCCCGGCCGAGTCCGACGAGCTGCGCCAGGCGATGGGCGCCAAGCGTTCGGCCGCCCGGATGGAGGCCCTGCGCGAGCGCCTGTTCGTGGGGATGGCCGAGCGCGGTGTCGAGCCCGATGTGGCCGAGCAGATCTTCCAGAAGATGAAGGCGTTCGCCAACTACGGCTTCCCCGAGAGCCACTCGGTGAGCTTCGCCTACCTCGTGTACGCCTCGTCGTGGATCAAGTACCACGAGCCGGCCGCCTTCTGCGCTGCCCTGATCAGGGCTCAGCCGATGGGGTTCTGGTCGCCGCACACGCTCGTGCAGGACGCTCGCCGCCACGGGGTCACCGTGCGCACCCCCGACCTCAACGCGTCGGGCGCGGCGCCCACTCTGGAAGACGGCGGCGATTCGGTGCGGCTCGGGTTGGCGTCGGTGCGCGGGGTGGGCCGTGAACTGGCCGAACAGATCGAGGCCGAGCGGGCGGCCGCGGGGCTGTATATCTCACCCGAGGATCTCGCCCGGCGAGTGCCCGCGCTCACCCTGGTGCAGCTCGAAGCGCTGGCCACGGCGGGTGTATTCGGCGAGTGCTTCGGGCTCGACCGCCGGCGCGCCCTGTGGGCGGCCGGGGCGGTGGCCCAGTCGCGCCCGGGCCGGCTGCCCGGGGTGGTGGTCGGTGGGCGCCCGCCGCGCCTGCCGGGGATGACGCCGGTCGAGGAGTCGATCGCCGACCTGTGGGCCACCGGCGTGGCGCCCGACGGGCACCCCACCCAGTTCGTGCGCACCGAGCTCGACCGGCTCGGCGTCACCACCGCGGCCGGGTTGCGCACGGCCCCGCTCGACCGGCGCGTCCTGGTGGCCGGGGTGGTCACCCACCGCCAGCGCCCGATGACCGCCCAGGGCACCACGTTCCTGTCGCTCGAAGACGAGACCGGCCTGATGAACATCGTCGTGTCGAAGGGCTGCTGGGCCCGGTTCAAGACGGTCGCCCGCACCAGCCCGGCGCTCGTGATCCGAGGCAGCCTGGAACGCACCGGCGACGGTGCCCACACCGTGATCAACGTCGTCGCCGAACACCTCGAACCGCTCCCCCTGAGCTCGACCGTTCCCAGCCGCGACTTCCACTGACCCGGTTGTTGTATGTCGCGATTTGGCCGGCCCAGGCCGGCCAAATCGCGACATACAACGGGGCTAGTCGACCCAGCCGGTGGTGTCGAGCACGAGGTCGGTACCGACGAGGGTGTAGGCGCACACCGTGCCGTCGTCGGTGAGCTTGGTGAAGGCGTTGTTGGCGCGTACCCCGCCGCCGTCGGCGAAGTTGAGGTTGCTGGTACCGGGCAGCGTGCCGCACGGGAACAAGGTGACGAACCCGGGGCCGTCGGGGTACACGGCGGCGAGGTTGAAGAACGCCGCCGACGCGCCCGCGGGCACACCGGCCCGGCCGGTGACCTGGACCGTGATCGTCTCGGTCGCGACCAACCGGTGCTGGTCCACGGGCCCATCGGTGACCGGTTCGCCGACTCTGCCACAGCTCGGTGCCGGTGGTAGTTGCCTCGCTGAATGTGCCGTCGTCGGCGGCGAAGTACACCATGCCGTCGAACACGACGAGGAACGCCGGCTGGCCGCTGTCCGGACCGGGCTTGATGTCCTTCACGAGTTCGACCGTCGTGCCGGCCGTCCGGAACAGTTCGCGGCCTGCGCACCGTCGTCGGCGGCGAAGTACAGGTACCCGTCAGGCCCGGGCGTGAGGAACTGCGGATTCGAACTCGCCGAGCCCGGGTTCACGTCGAGCAAGGTCGTGCTGCCAGCGCTCTTGTCGTAGAAGTACAGCTCGTTGCCGTGGTCGGGTGTGGTCGCCGTGAAGTACAGGTCTTCGCCGGAGGCCTTCAGACTGGTGTACCGCGGGGCGGCGCCGCTCCCGTTCAGGTCACCGACCAGGATCGGTGGGCTGGCCTGATGGCCGCGGCAGGCGCGGCCGGAGCCAGCGCGAGCGCGCTCGTCGCGAGTGTGGCCGCGGCCGCCGCGAGGTGGCTGATCTGTCGAATGGTCGGCATCGGGTCCCCCTTCCGTTGCCGGCAGGAGCGCCGAGCCCGACGAGTTTCGCGGCTTTTCTTGACGTTGTGAAGGAATTTATGGTCAGTCGCGGTGGTCGGCGGTGCAGGCCTGGGCGCCGCACACGTCGACCAGTTCGGCGTCGAACAGGAACGCCGCCTTCTGGATCCGCACGTCGGGGTCGGCGCGAGGGTCCTCGTGCGAGTCGTCGCCCACGCCGGGCGGCACGTTCTCGAACGGGATCGGCTCCATCCCCGAGTCCCACACCACGATCGCCGAACCGGCGGTGCCGCCCCCGGCAGCGCCGTAGGCGAGCGGGCTCAGCCCCCACCCGGGGTCGACTTCGGCCCACCGTCCCTCGGCTGCCACGGGCTGGTGGATCGCCGCGCCCAGCGTGCGCGCCTCGATCAGCGCCGACAGCTGGCTCACCTGATGGTCGCCGTAGGCGACGTGCAACAGGGTGGGCACCGGGTCGACGCCCGGGTAGTTGTCGGACGTGACGTGCTGCACGTAGCCGGCGCCCTCGCCGCGGTCCCACAGCATCTGGATCAGCGAGATCAGCAACGTGCGGTCGAACGTGCTCGGGTAGGCCGGTTCCATGATCGCCTCGTACGTGTCGAAGTCGACCGAACGCGGCAACAGCAACGAGTAGTTCATGCCGGGCACACCGAGCACGGCCCGGTCGATGTCGGGCGACACGGCGATCAGGGCGAGGCCCATGATCCCGCCCTGACTGTTGCTGTCGTAGTCGAGTTCGCTGGTATCGATCAGCGGGGTGCCGTCGGCGAACTGGAACTCGGGCAGGGCGGCCAACCCGCCGGGGTGCAGCATCAGCCGGCCCAGATAGATCTGGTCGAGCAGCCCTTGCTGAAGCCGGTCGGCGAGCGTGGCGAAGTTCGAGAACTCGGCCAGCGTGGTGGCCGCGTTGCCGATGTCGTCCTCGCTCATGCCGGCCCACTTGGTGGCGCAATGCACCACGTTGTGCTCGTTGCTCATGGCGCGCACGTTGCTGGCGTTGATCTCGGTGTGTCGGCCGAGCAGCCCGTGGCCGTACTGCACGAGATGGGCCGGTTCGCTACCGGCGACGGTGGCGTCGGAGATGTTGCAGAGGAACGGCGCTTCGCGGGTGGGGGCGTCGGGGTTCACGGTGGGCAGCGCGTCGGGCTCGTCGGCCGTGTCGACGTCGTAATGGAACGCGTTGCCGGGCCCGCCGTCGCCGGTGAGGAAGTTGGGCACCGTGAACGTGCCGACCACCTGGATCGCGATTGTCTCGGGTTGGTCGAGGTCGCCGGTACGGGTGACGCTGGTGACGGTCATCGTCGGGGCCGCCTCGCCGAGCAGCGTCAGCGCGGCGTCGCGGATCGCCAACATCCGCCCGGCCATCCCCTCGGTGCTGGCCGTGGTGAAGTCCCACGCGAGGTACAGGTCGTCGCGGGCCACGCCAGCCGCGTCGAGCGCGTCCAGGTTCGCCTCCATCGCCGCCCGGCGGGCTTCGATCTCGGGAATCTCGGTGGTGAGGGCGTCGCGGTAGGCCTGGAACACCGGGCCCGCGGCGAGTACGTCGCCGTCGGTGCCCACCAGGTTGCGCAGGGCCACCACATAGGTACGCCCCTCGGGCAGGGCGACCGCCGGGTGGATCACCAACGTCTGATCGGCGGGGTCGGGGGCATTGGTGTCGGGTTCGGCCCACAGGGCGATCCGCTCGCCCGACTCGCGATCGATCAGCACGACGGTGGCGTCGTCGGCGAGCGACGCGCCGAGGTCGGTCCACGCCGGCAGGTTCGACGCCTCGGCGTCGAGGCTGGGCACGTAGGTGAGGATGGTGGAGTTCGGGCTGAAGCCGTCGTTGCGGTTCCACTCGGCCATCTCGA
>Ga0123332_1004570_pt1 | contig 12073 bp, 11 predicted proteins | sample BioC12SIPDNA_4_FD_89958 | JGI IMG/M metagenome (GOLD analysis project Ga0123332, IMG submission 89958) | Anaerobic biogas reactor microbial communites from Washington, USA - Biogas_R2_A C12 SIP DNA | ecosystem: Engineered > Bioreactor > Anaerobic > Unclassified | place: Washington, USA...
GACGCGATCATGGTCCCGGCGATCGCGATCGGGGCCGCCATGGGCATCGTCGCGGCAGGCAAGATCCCCGAGAGGGCGTATCGTGTGTTCGTCATCGTCATGACCGGGGTGGCGGGTGTGCTGTTGTTCGTGCTGTAGGAGCGCGGTCGGGGCAGAGGCGTCACCGAGGGAGTAGGCATGCGCAGACTCGTGGTGTGCAACATCATGTCGCTGGATGGCTATTACGAGGGTCCCGGCGGAAACGTCATGGATCTGTTCGAATACCGCTTCAAAACCTATCCGGATGATGAGAGCTTCGATGCATACATCGCGGAGAGGCTACGCTCAGCCGATGTCGTGCTGTTCGGGCGAAGGATGTTCGATCAATCCAAGGGATACTGGCCCGATCTGGCAGATGACTCCGGGACATCAGCGGTGGAACGAGGGGTATCGCGTCTCCTCAACACTGTGGACAAGGTCGTGATCTCTGACAGCCTGGCCCCCAACGACACAAAACCATGGCAAGACAGCACGCGCATCGTGAAGCGGGCGGATTCCTACGAGCGAATCGCCCGACTCAAGAACCACGATGGTCGGGACATCCTCGTATTTGGGAGTCGCACCTTGTGGAACGATCTGCTGGAGCACGGTCTGGTTGACGAACTGCATCTCGTGATTGCGCCGGTTGTATTGGGTGCAGGCACGCCGGTATTCGGCGGCAGACCCTCGGCGGAGTTGCGGCTGATGGGCGCCCATACCTGGCCGGGTTCTGGACTCGTACTCGCGCGGTATGAGGTTCTTGGCGACAGTAGGTAGGACTCGAACACGGGGGACCGATCGGCAACGCGCAGGGCCCGACTCAAAGACCGGCAATGGAGGCTTCAATGAAGAGCACCGAGCAATACGACTGCCTACTGGATCTGGTGACGAGGCGGCGCACCATCCGCCGGTTCAAGCCCGATCCTGTCCCGGATGAGTACATCACCAAGATCATCGATGTGGCGCGCTGGGCCCCGTCGGGCTTCCACACGCAGCCGTGGGAGTTCGTGGTCATCAAAGACCCGGAGGTCAAGGCCAAGATCGTCGCCGCGCTCGACGAGCACGGACCGGCGATCAGGGACCCGGCCAAGAAGGGCGCAGTGGAGAGCAGCTTCCGCGATGCGCCTGTCTTCATCCTCGCCTTGTGTGACTGGCGGGCCAAGGTCGGCCTGCCCTACAACCCGCGCACCAACGAGGAGGCGGCTCCTCTCTATTGGTCCAGCATGGCCAATGCCTTCGTGTACATGCACCTGGCGGCGACCGCCCTGGGACTGGCCTCCCAGTGGTACACGGCTACGTCACGTCTCGCTGCCGAGCGGGCTATAAGGGAGATAGTCGGCTTCCCGGAGGCCCTCACCATCTACGACATGATGGTGGTCGGCTATCAGGCGGCTCCGCCGGGGCCGAAGATCGTGCGAGAAGTCACCGACATGCTGCATTACGACGCCTGCGAGGCGCAGGACTTCCGCACCGACGAGGAAGTGGAGGAGTACGCCCGCGTCACCAAGGCCTGGTGCCTGGGAGAGCACTGAGACGTTGCAGCTCCACACCGCCCCCACTAACATGGGGCTCTGGTCCGCGCAGTCATAGAAGGGAGTGAGAGAGATGGCCGACAAGCCACCACGTACGAGAGTGGCCGCCGTGCATGCGGCCTCGGTCTTTCTCGACAGGGAGGCGTCGATCGCCAAGGCCTGCGACCTTATCGCCGAGGCGGCCCGCGGGGGCGCCCGGGTGATCGCCTTCCCGGAGACCTTCATCCCCGGCTATCCGTACTGGGTGTGGACGCATACGCCGCCGACCGGAGCGACCCTGTTCCGCGAGTACTTTCTCAACTCCGTGGAAGTGCCCGGTCCGGCCACCGAGATACTCGGCGCAGCGAGCCGCGGCGCCGGGGCCTACGTCGTCATGGGAGTGAGCGAGCGGGATGCGGGGACTCTCTACAACACGCTGCTCTTCTTCGACGACCAGGGAGGCCTCATCGGGCGGCACCGCAAGCTGCAGCCCACCCAGGCCGAACGGATGGTCTGGGGGCGCGGGGACTCCCGCGACCTCTTCGTGCTTTCGACTCCCCACGGACGTCTGGGAGGGCTGATCTGCTTCGAGCACACCATGGACTTGGCCCGCTACGCCCTGACCACGATGGGAGAACAGATACACGTGGCCGCGTGGCCGGCCATCTCCGCCATGCCGCACGACCCCGTCTCGGGCATCTTCGATTCCATATCGGAAGCGGCGGCGAAGCACCACGCGCTGGCCGGCCAGACCTTCGTCCTGAACGTGCAGCCCTGCGTGGACGAGGACACTGTCGAACGGCTGGGATTCACGGGGCGTCCGGACATGCTCAGGACCGGCGGGGGCTGGAGCGCCGTCGTAGGTCCGCACGGGCACGTGATCGCCGGACCCACGAGAGACGAGGAGACCATCCTCTACGCCGACATCGACCTCGCCGACATCATCACCATGAAGCAGCCTTGTGACTCAGCAGGGCATTACGCCAGGCCCGACGTCTTCTTCTTCGGCCTGCGCCCGCCAGCCGGCCCTCCCGTCCCGTGCGAGGATGAGAGACCTGCGCCGACCGGTTCCGACCAGGCGATACCGCCGGAAGAGGGGGGCACGTGGGGCGCCGCGTAGGGACCGTGGTGAGGGGGATACGTATCCCCATCGTGCGCACGGGCGATGCCATTGACGAGATGGTCGTTCAAGGCGTCCTCGAGGCGGCTGAGGAAGAGGGCTTCTCCATTCGCGACCGGGACGTGGTGGGGATCACCGAATCGGTCGTGGCGCGGGCGCAGGGCAACTATGCGACGGTCGATGACATCGCTACGGACTTGAGGACCAAGTTCGGCGGCGGCCGTCTGGGTGTGGTGTTCCCCATCTTGAGCCGCAACCGCTACGCGATCCTGCTCAAAGGCATCGCTCGCGGCGCCGGAGACGTGGTGCTGCAACTCAGCTACCCGTCCGACGAAGTCGGCAACCAGCTCTTCGACCCGGAGCTCCTCGACCGGCACGGCATCGATCCCTGGGCCGACCGGCTGACCGAAGACCAATTCAGGCAGTACTTCGGGGAGACCGTCCACCCGTTCACCGGTGTCGACTACGTCGCCTACTACCGGTCGCTGGTGGAAGCGGAGGGGGCCGGCTGCACCATCCTCTTCTCGAATAGGCCCGAGACCATCCTGGAGCACGCCAGAAGCATCCTTGTCTGCGACATCCACACCCGGGCGCGAACTAGACAACGGTTGCTGGCCGCCGGTGCGGAGATCGTCTACGGCTTGGATGACATCCTGTCCTCGTCCGTGAACGGCAGCGGTCACCATCCGGAGTACGGTCTGCTGGGATCGAACAAGGCCACCGAGGAGACGGTGAAGCTCTTCCCTCGCGACTGCCAGCAGGTGGTCGACCGGGTGCAGCAGCTCTTCCAAGAGAAGACCGGGAAGACGGTCGAGGCCATGATCTACGGCGACGGCGCCTTCAAGGACCCGGTGGGGAAGATCTGGGAGCTGGCCGACCCCGTGGTCTGTCCGGCGTTCACCTGCGGCCTGGCGGGCACCCCCAACGAACTCAAGATCAAGTACCTGGCCGACAACCAGTTCGCCGGACTTGCCGGGCAGCAACTGCACGAGGCCATCGCAGAGCAGATCCGCACCAAGAAGGACAGCCTCACCGGAGCCATGGAAGCTCAGGGCACCACGCCCCGCTGGCTGACCGACCTCATCGGTTCGCTCTGTGATCTCACCTCCGGGAGCGGGGACAAGGGCACCCCGGTGGTGCACATCCAGGGCTACTTCGACAGCTTCGCTACGGAGTGATAGAGCCGGCCGACGTTCCCAGCCTGTGCAACCGTCCAAGGAGCGATCATTCGATGAGTGAGAACCTGAAGGGCAAAGTCGCGGTCATAGCCGGTTCCGGCCAGGGCATCGGTAGGTCGATAGCCATCGCCATGGCGCGGGAAGGAGCGAGCGTCGTCGCGAACAACCGAACGCCCGGGTCAACGGGTTTCGCCATCATGAGCGACGAGCTGGTCGCACGCCTCAGTGGTGAAGACCGCGAAGCGCTGCTCAAAGAAGCGTGGTGACGCGGAGAGCACCGCCCAAACCATCCGCGACATGGGCGGCGAGGCCGTGCCGTTCTTCGGCGACGTCAGCGATTTCGAGACCGCGCGCCGCCTGATCCAGACTGCGGTGGATGCGTTCGGGCGCATCGACATCCTCATCAACGTGGTCGGGACGTTCGGGTTCAGCCCCATCTGGGAGATGAGCGAGGAGACCTGGGACAAGGTACACGGCGTGAAGCCCAAGGCGCATTTCAACTGCATCCGGCACGCCTTGCCCTTCATGATGCAGCAGAAGTCGGGGCGCATCATCAACTGCACCTCGGGGGCCTTCAAGTGGGGCGGCATGAGGCAGGCCAACTACTCGGCGGCGAACGCCGGCGTCATCGGCCTTACACACGCCGTGGCTCAGGAAGTCGCCACCTACGGGATCACATGCAACGCATTCGCGCCGGGCGCACGGACCCGGGCGGGGTTCGAGCTCGATGCCTATGAGAGGGCCATGCCGAAGGACAGGGGGCCTTGGTCGCATGAGGGCATGAGGCTCCCCATCGCCGACAGCCCGCCTCCCGACGACATCGCTCCGTTCATCTGCTATCTGGCCACCGACGAAGCGGCCGGCATCAGCGGGTGTGTGTTCTTCGTCATCGGCTCGGCCGTCATGCTCTACGACGAGATGGAATTCGTCGGCAATCTGGTGAAACCTGACGGCCGCTGGACGGTGGACGAGCTCAGAGAGAGGGTCGCCGGAGAGTTGGTCAAGGACTTCCGGAGCTCGACCATGCAGATGCTGGACAAGATGAGGGGCGAGTAGCCGGTTTTCGCACACCTGGTACTGGGAGACGGCCGACGCGCGGGGACGTCACAGACCGGTTGCGGAGACTCCCGAGACGGAGTAGCTTCAATAAGGTCGCACGGTCGAGATCGACTGGCGCTGGCACATCAACTTCTGTTCCGGGTGGAAAGGTTACTTCACCTCTCTTCCAGAGGAGGAGAAGACCAGACTGGCTGGAGAGCTGAGGTTCAAGAAGTACCAGTAGCCGGCGGCGGCCCGAGGGGCGCCGCCCCGGTGGTTCGTGACCGGATCGTTACGTGTGCGTCACCTCGCCTTCATATGCTTCACCGACAATCCCCGATAGGTGGCCGGTGGCCGCACTGCGCGGCCGTACATGCGTTTGAGGGGGAGGCCATGGGTCGGGTTCTTCTTGTGGGGATGATCGCGATGGCTCTGATGCTGTGCATCGCCGGCTGCGGCGCGGCCGGGGGCATATCGCCGATGACCTCGGAGCAGGCTGCCACGACGGCCGTCGAGCCGGAAGCCCCCACAGACATGGTTCCGCTCACGACAGAGACGACCGCTCCCGCGAACTCGCCTCCGGCGTCTCGAGTCTCGTTCGTGGCTCCCCTCGGCTCGGGCGACGGCCAGATCTGCTACGTCCACGACCCCTGCGGTACCTGGGGACCGACGGGCTTCTGCGTGCTTCCCGACAGGTCGGTGGCCATCCTCGACTGCGGTGACACAAGCATCCACGTCTTCAGCCACGCCGGGGAGTCGCTCTACTCGATCGATCTCACCGGGATCGGGAGCAGTCTGGTCGACATCCGTTGGTGGAACGAAGCCTTTGCCGTCCTGGAGTTCAACACCGAACCCAAGTCGGTCATCCTGGTCGGCGCCGACGGGAACGTTCGTGGGACGATCGATCTCTGGCCCGGCATGGACGAGACGATGGAGGGGGGTCTACGGATCGGCAGGGACGGGGAACTCGCACTGCTTGAACCATGCGGTCCCATGCATGTGCTGACTGATCCCCAGGGAGATCCCTTGCCTCCCGCCCAGATGCGGCAGACGACGCCGACGTACGCCTTCCGCGGTGGACCGGAGTTTGAGGTGGGCTACCAATGGGAGGGGCCGGCGAGGGTACGGGCTGTCGGGTCGTCCGACTGGCTTCCCGTGGGACCGGACGACACCGGCGGAGGCACTCCTCTGGCGTCCGATGAGCTGGGCAACACCTACTTCAAGGTCGATCGCGTCATATACGACACATCGGGCGAGTTCGTTGCGGCCGACGACGTCGTGGTGAAGCTGGACAAGACCTTCCGGCAGGTGGGCTACGCCCACGCCGATTGGACGGGGCTCGTGATCTTCCCTATCCGGAGGATCGATGCCACCGGCGATGGGAACGTCTATGCGATGTTGCCCATGGCAGACGGCGTCCACATCGAGACACTGGAGTTCTCGGCCGAGCTTCCTGAGCTCGAGGCGCCTAGCTAGCTATCCCGCGGCCGGTCGCCCGCGTGTCCGCGAACGCCTGTGCGCGGCGCCTACCCCGCCGCCGCGAACGCCTTGTCGATGATCCCGAGCGCGTCGTCCACCTCACGGGCCGACACGATCATCGGCGGAGTGAGCCGGATGGTGTTGCCATAGAGCCCGCCCTTGCCGATGAGCAGTCCCAGACGGCGAGTCTCCTCGAATACCCGCGCCACCTTCTTGGGATCGGGCGCCTTGCCAATCGGCGCCTTGCCGGTTGGCGCCTTGCCGTCGGGCGAGGCCGGGTCCACGATCTCGAGGGCCTGCATGAGGCCCATTCCGCGCACGTCGCCGATGCAGGCGTACTTGGCCTTGAGCGCCTCGAGGCCCTCGCGGAGCCGCCTGCCCTGCACCTCGGCGTTCTCGGTGAGTCGTTCGTTCTGGATGAAATCGATGGTGGCCAGCGCTCCCCGCGTGCTCACGGGGTTGCCGCCGAAGGTGGCGATGGAGAGACCCGTGAAACTGTCGGCCACTGCCGGGGTGGCGACTGTAGCGCCTATCGGCAGGCCGTTGGCGAGACCCTTGGCGAAGGTCATGATGTCGGGCTGCACCCCCCAGTGCTCGATGCCGCAGAAGGTCTTGCCGGTGCGACCGCACCCCGTCTGCACCTCGTCGCAGATGAAGAGGCCGCCGTACCGGCGGACTATCTCCAGCACCACCTCGAAGTACTCCTTGGGCGCCATTATGAAGCCGCCCACTCCCTGGATGGGTTCCGCCATGAACGCGGCGATCTGACCGTTCGTGGTGGTCTGGATGAGCTCCTCCACATCGCGGGCGCAGCGCATGTCGCAGTTGGGGTAGGTGAGGCCGAATGCACACCGGTAGCAGTAGGGATTGTGCGCGTGTTTGATGTAGGCGACGCTGCTCGGCATGGGACGCCACGGCGAGTGCGCGGTGATGTTCATGGTCACCTCGCTGCGGCCTGAATATGCGTGCCGCAGCGCGACGATGTCGGAATGGCCGGTGGCGAGCCGGGCAAAGAGCACGGCCGTCTCGTTGGCCTCGGTGCCCGAGGAGGTGAAGAAGCTCTTGCTGAGCGCCCCGGGGGTGACCTCGGCCAGCTTCTTGGCCAGGCGGGCCTGCGGCTCGTTGATGTAGAGCGTGGAGACGTGCTGAAGCGTCTGGTTCTGCTCCACGACCGACTGGGTCACCGTTTCGTTGCAGTGTCCGACGCTCACGGTCAGGATCCCGCCAAAGAAGTCAAGGTACTCGGTGCCTTGCGAATCGGTGAGGTACATCCCCTTGCCACGGACCAGGGTGAGGGGCTTCTCATAGTAAGTAGCCACGCAGGGAAAGAGGTACTCCTTCTGCATGCTCTCGAGCTCGTCCGACATGTCGATCCTCCTTGTTGCCATATGCGTCTTCAAGCTTAGCACCAGGCATCCGTGACGGAACCGTTACACTCCCGCCGTTTCGCTGTGACCTCGCTGGTGGAACATGGATGAATAGGGACTTCCCGGCGCGCTTCGCCTGAGGGGCGAACAAGGGGTGAGAGGATGGAACGGAAAAGGATCGCCGTGGCCTTGTTGGTAGCTGTGGTACTCGCGGCGGTCGCCGGGTGCGCGGGAAACGACGCCCGCCCGCTCGGCTCAGACAGCACCTTCCAGTCGACCCTGCCGGGCGCGACGCCATCTACCACAGCGGGGGGCGCGAGTGCGACCGCCGCCGTGCCCGGCCCGACAAGTTCTGCCTCGACCACGACGCCGGCCTCCGCCTCCTACCCGCCGGTCGTGACCAGGATCTCCGCCGTGCCCGCGGTCTCCACCCTGCCGGAGCGGCTGCAGATGGTCACGGGAACGTCGACGGCCTTGCCGACCGACAGTGTCACTTGGGCGGTCACCCAGGAAGGCGTCGTGTCGAAGGCCCTCCCGGAGGACAGCGTCGTCTCGGTGGGGCGGATGGGGTGGACCGTGGCGTACTGGGACCAGGACACCGGCGATGTCTCTCTCTGGCGGCCGCAAGACGCCCTGGACGCCGGAGCCGTCTCCACGATCGACATCCCCGGCGGGGACCCTCCGCTCAGCGCCGCCATCACGGTCGCCCCGGACGAGACCCTGCTCACGGTCGCGGAACTCAGCAAGCCTGAGGGGATGAGCATGGATGTCGATGGCGGCGTGACGGCCGGCTACCTTGTCGACCTGGTGTCCGAGCAGGCTGTTCCCTGGGAATGGCTGGGGTCCGCGGCTCCCGGATATCTGGTCACCGAGATGCGCTGGAACAAGACCTCGACGGCGGTCTACGTCTCGTTCGGCGGACCTGGAGGCAGCCGGGGAGGTATCTCCTATCGCCATGATCTGTGGACCCGTGAGTCGGTCGAGATCGAAGGGGTCTCCACGGTGTTCGATGTCGGTTTTCTCGACCAGGTCGTGGGCCTCGGAGCGCCGCCGGCTGTAGGGATATCGCCGGGCGGGCAGGGTTCGGGAGCCGGGGAGCCTCCGCTCGTGTTCTGGGAGGACGGGAAACTGACCGAGTTGCCGGGCGACCCGCGGGTGTGGTCCCGCTACGCGGCGTGGATCTCCGACGATGGCGACACCATCGTGGTGTGGGGTGCAGCCGGTCGGGTTCACTGCCTCGAGGTGCTCAGACTGAGCGAGACGGGCTCGGCGGCGGAAGGCGGCTCCGGATGGGAGGTGAGCGGGCTCTTCACGGGCGACGAATCGCTTTCCATCGTCTATGGCGTGGGCTTCGAACCGAACTCGAGCATCTTCTGCTTCCAGGCCGGCACGCCGCCGCCCACGTCTGAGGGGAACGTCACCGGCATGTGCCTGTACGAGCTCGACACAGACCTCGGTGAGGTGCTCTCTCCCGCGCTCAGGCTGCCGGGCGACGACGATCACTGGACCCGCGCGCTCGGCGTTGCGGGCACGGAGAGCTGCGGGGCCACCTGACTCTAGGCTCGAGGTCGCCCGTGCGGCGGCCGTTTCCGCGCAGGCACGGTATATTGGTGGCTGGGTGAACGGGCGGCCAGGGAGGCACCTCGATGTCCGAACTCGAACTGACGACTTCCCATGCGTTGGTCGGCCTCGACGGCCGTCTCAACCCGGCAGCGGTGGGCTGGTCGCGCCGGCCGCTCTGCGACGCGACGCTCCCCGGCCCGGCCGGGCGCCGCAAGCGCTGGAACTACTGGAGCTTCAACACACCCGAGGTCCATTTCGTAGTCGCGGTCATAGACGCGGACTACATGCGCGTGGCCTTCGTGGATCTGCTGACCATCGCCGATCTGAAGTGGCGCGGAAGCCGGCTCACGCTGCCGCTGGTCGCTCGCCCGCGGATGGGCGGCAAGGTCGAGGATGACGTGGCGTTCGTGTGGCGCGGCCGCCGTGTCGAGATGTCCTCGTGGGCCGGCGGAGTGGATGTGATGGTCGACTGGCCGGGATTCCCAGGGGGCGATCTGCGCGCCGATCTACGCACCGAGCCCCCGCCCGGTCACGAGTCTATCAACGTGACCATCCCCTGGTCGGCGAAGCGGTACCACTTCACCTCCAAACAGCCGGCGATACCTGCCGAGGGCACGGTGCGCGTGGGAGACACGGTTCATGAGCTTGGCGGCCCCGACTGTTTCGCGGCGCTCGACTTCGCCCGCGGCGTCTGGCGTTACGACTCCACCTGGAACTGGATCTCAGCCTCCGGCCGGGACGCGCAGGGCCGGGTGGTGGGGCTCAACCTGGGAGCCGGTTGGACCGACGGGACGCCGATGACCGAGAACGGCGTGATCCTCGACGGCGTGGCCCACAAGATCGGCTGCACGGTCGGTTTCGAATATGACCCGCGCGATCTCATGAGGCCTTGGCGCATCCGCTCCGACAGCGTGGGCGACGCCGGCCGGACGGTCGACCTGGAGGTCGCGCCCTTCTACCGTCATCGCCTGAACGTCGACGCGGTCGTCATCCGCAGCAGGCTCGACCAGGTCCTCGGGCGTGTCACCGGCACGGTGGAACTGCCTGAGGGCTCGGTGCGCCTCGACGGTCTTCTTTGCACCTGTGAGGAACAGAAGGCGCGCTGGTAAAGACGCCGGATACGCCGAGCGACCACTCACGCGGCTTGACAGGGCAAGGGGTCGTGTCTCTTAATGTTACTTAACGAACGGGCCGCGCGCGCCCGCATGGAAGCGCTGCGCCGGGGGGCGGCCAGGCCGGAGTGATCTCGTCACATGCTGCTCCGCCGCTCCTCTGCGCATCTCGGCGTCAACCTACACTGGAAGGGGAGTGCATATGGTGACGGAGGCGCAACTGAAGAAGGTCGCCGGGGCCGGGAACGTGAGCGACTCCCCGGCTGCCCTGGAGGCCTTCGCCGGCGATTCGAGCTTCGTGGGGAAGATGCGTCCCAGATTCGTGGTGAAGGTCCTGGAGGCCGAGAAAGTCAAGGATCTGGTCGACCTGGCTCGGGAAACCGGCACGCCTCTCGTGCCGGTCAGTTCGGGCGCTCCTCACTTCCTGGGTGACACCGTCCCCACCACCGGCGACGCAGTGATCCTTGACCTGAGCGGCATGAAACAGATCAGCTTCATCGACCGCGTCGGCCGGGTGGCGGTGGTCGAACCGGGCGTCACTTTCGGGGAGCTGATCCCGGCCGTGGCCGAGCATGGGCTGCGGTTGAACATGCCGTTACGGCCGCGCGCGACCAAGTCGGTGCTCGGCAGCATGCTCTCCCGCGAACCGGTCATCATGCCCCATTATCACTGGGACATCTCCGACCCCATCGGGTCGACGGAAGTGGTGTTCGGCACGGGGGACGTGTTCCGCACCGGGTCGGCGGCGAATCCCGGGACCATCGAGGAGCAGCGCCAGGCCGGAGGAGTGCAGAAGGAAGCCGCCGGCCCATCGGCCAACTCGTGGCACCGGGTGATCCAGGGGGCGCAGGGAACGATGGGCATCGTCACCTGGGCGTCGTGCCGGTGTGAGCTGTTGCCGCGACTGGAACAGCCCTACTTCATCGGCTCATCCGACCTGACCGAGCTCCTCGAGGTCATCCACTGGCTCGTGCGCCTGAGACTCGGTAACGAGTGCCTGATTGTGGACAGGAGGTCTATGGCGGCCTTGACGGCCAAGGGCGACGCCGAATACGCCCGGCTCCTCATGGGACTGCCGCCGTGGGTGCTGTTCTTCAATCTCGCCGCCTACGACTACCTGCCCGACCAGCGCATGAAGGGGCAGATCGAAGACACGAAAGAGTTGCTGCAACGGCTCGGAGCGGAGACAGCGCAAAGCCTGGGTGGCGTGTCCGCCAAGCGCTTCCTCGAGACCATCCGCGAGCCTTCGACACAGCCATACTGGAAGATCGGCCGGGCCGGCGCATGCCAGGACATCTTCTTCGTTACCACTTTCACGAAGATCCCTGGGCTGGTCGAGTTGATGACGAAGGTCACGGAGGCCGCCGGATTCCCCACCGCGAGGCTGGGCGTCTACCTGCAGCCGATCGTGCAGGGCACCAACTGTCACTGTGAGTTCAGCCTCTTCTACAATCCCACCGACGCAACCGAGACTCAGGCCGTGAGGACCCTCGCCATCGACGTGATCCGGCCTCTCATGGGAGCCGGGGCCTTCTTCTCCAGACCTTTCGGGGAGGCGGTCCGGCAGATCATGAACGAGGACGGGGCCAGCGTCGAGGCTCTCAAGAAGGTGAAGGCGATCGTGGACCCGGCCGGCATCCTCAATCCTGGCAAACTCTGCTTCTGAGGGAAGGGACGAGAGATGGCA
>Ga0123332_1004577_pt1 | contig 12067 bp, 9 predicted proteins | sample BioC12SIPDNA_4_FD_89958 | JGI IMG/M metagenome (GOLD analysis project Ga0123332, IMG submission 89958) | Anaerobic biogas reactor microbial communites from Washington, USA - Biogas_R2_A C12 SIP DNA | ecosystem: Engineered > Bioreactor > Anaerobic > Unclassified | place: Washington, USA...
AGCCGAATCGAAGTAGCTCCCGCCAGGGCCGAGGGTGATAGGCGCCCCTCCCGCGTTACCGCGGTCAGGATCGCTACAGAGGGCATCGGGAGCCGGGCCGACGCCGACGGCTCCATTCTCGCTGTGGATGACGACGTCCACTCCGGCGGGCACATGATTGGCGACCAGCGTCGGAACACCGATCCCCAGGTTGATCACCTGCCCGTCTTTCAGCTCCGCGGCAGCCCGCGCAGCGATGACATTCTTGATATCCGTCTCAGACACTTCTGTCTCCTTGGCAATGTGGTTGATCAGCAGGCGGAGAGCGAGATACCCCGATAGGACAGATCCGCCCTCACCACGGCTTTCACGTAAAGGCCGGGGGTCTGCACGCTCTCTGGAGCGATCTCGCCGGGGCTGTAGAGATACTCGACCTCAGCGATGGTGTAGTCGGCGCACACCGCGCAGACCGGGTTGTAGTTGCTCGCCGTGCCCCGGTACCTCAGGTTGCCCCAGGTGTCTCCGTCGTGCGCCCGGACCAGAGCCACGTCTGCGCGGACAGCCTCCTCCAGGAGGTAGGTCTTGCCGTTCACCTCGATGTGCCGCTTGCCCTCGGCGACCACGGTACCCAGGCCTGTGGGGGTAAGAAAGCCGCCCAGTCCCGCGCCGCCCGACCGCATCTGCTCGGCCAGGGTGCCCTGCGGTCTGAGCTCCACCTCGATCTCTCCCGCGTGGTAGGCCTTGACCACGTCGGGCGTGGTGCCGATGTGGCTGGCGATGAGCTTGCGGACCTTGCCGAGCTTTACCAGCTCCACCACTCCTCGGTCCCGGAAGCCTCCGGTGCACGAGACGATGGTCAGGTTCTTGACATCCGTTTCTTTCAACCCATGGATCAGGGTGAGCGGGTCACCTTGTGACAGGAAGCCGCCGACGGCGACAGTCATCCCCGATTCGATGTGAGACATAGCCTCTTCGAGGCTCACGACCTTGTTCTTGGGCATAGCCCTCTCCTCGTCCCCCGATCGAACTTGACACACATGACCGGGTGCACGGCACCCTGGGCATCCCCAACAATGGGACTATTCTAGACCTTTCAGACCTCGATGGTCTTGAGGTCTGGGCTCACGATCAACTTCGGCTCTGTTACCTTCTGGACGTCCTCGGCGGTGAGGCCCGGCGCGACTTCTCGCAACAACAGGCCTTCGGGCGTGACTTCGAGGACTGCGAGGTCTGAAACGATCAGATTGACGCACTTCTTCCCGGTGATAGGGAGCGAGCACTCCTTAAGGATCTTGGGCGTTCCATCCTTGGTGCAGTGGTCCATCATGATGATGACGTGCTTGGCGCCCACCACTATGTCTCCGGCGCCGCCCATGCCTTTGATCATCTTGCCGGGGATCATCCAGTTGGCCAGGTCGCCCCTCTCGGAAACCTCCATGCCGCCCAGCACGGTGGCGTCCAGATGACCGCCGCGGACCATGGCGAACGAGTCGGCGTTGGAGAAGTAGCTCGTGCCGGGCAGCTCGGTGACCGTCTCCTTGCCCGCGTTGATGAGATCCGGATCCTCCTCGCCCTCAAAGGGGTAGGGGCCGGCGCCAAGGATGCCGTTCTCGGAATGCAGAAAGATGTCCTTGCCCTCCGGTAGGTAGTTGCTGACCAGGGTGGGCATGCCGATGCCGAGGTTGATGTAGTATCCGTCCTCGAACTCCGCCGCCACCCTCTTCGCCTGCTGCTCTCGCGTGAGCGCCATCATCGCCTCCTCAAGAAATGAGATCCGACCGGGCTATCCGTCTGGGCCTATGGCTTCGGCCGTACTGTGCGCTTTTCGATCCACTTCTCGTAGAACTCGCCCTGTACCACTCGATCGACGTAGATGCCGGGAGTATGGATGAGATCGGGTTCCAGCTCCCCCACCTCCACCAGATGTTCCACCTCGGCGATGGTGATCTTGCCGGCCGTCGCGCAGAGGGGGTTGAAGTTGCGCGCGGTCTTACGGTAGACGAGGTTGCCCAGCCGGTCTCCCTTCCAGGCGTTGACGATGGCGAAGTCGGCGCGGATACCTCGCTCCAGCAGGTACTCGCGGCCGTCGAACTCGCGGACCTCTTTGCCCTCGGCCAGCATGGTCCCCACAGCGGTGGGCGTGTAGAAGCCGGGGATCCCGGCGCCTCCACAACGGATCCGTTCGGCCAGCGTGCCCTGGGGGCAAAGCTCCACCTCGAGCTCTCCGTTCAAGAACTGCCGTTCGAAGTTCTTGTTCTCTCCCACGTAGCTGGCCACCATCTTCTTGACCTGCCCGGACTTCAGCAGGATCCCAAGCCCGTACTCATCAGTGCCGCAGTTGTTGCTGATGATCGTGAGACCTTTGACACCCTTCTCGTGCAGCGCCCGGATGAGATTCTCCGGGTTGCCACACAAGCCGAACCCCCCACAGAGGATGGAAGCTCCGTCCTCGACGTCGAAAATCGCGGCCCCGGCACTCGGGAACACCTTGTTCATAGCCCCTCGCCTCCACTGGACGTTGGCATGTCGGTGACGGTATCTGGTATGAGCATACCATGTTCGACCGGGCGGACGCTCGGGACTTGCAATCGCCGCCCCCGGGCCATACCCTGTCGTAGATTTTCCCATGCCATACTGCTACTACACCTGCGACCTCATACCCTTGGACCTGCTCGTCCACGCAGGCTATACGCCGCGCTGGCTGGGCGGATCGCTACGCGATCCGGCCGCCCCGGCCCGCCGGGACGCGCTCGGCGTGCACCCCATGACCTGCCCGTACGTGACCAAGCTCGTCGCTGCGGCGGATGCGCTGCTCGGCGAGGCGCCCGTTGACGAGGCGCCGGTTGACGCCGCGCCCGGGGTTGCTAGCCAAGGCCGCCTGGCAGCATCATCGGACGTCCTCGTGGTGCCCGGCGGCTGCGACGCGGCGCGCCGCATGGCCGACCTCCTGGCCGCCACCTACCCCGACCGGGTTCGGATGTTGCCCCTCCCAAGGTCTTCGGGACCGGAGGTGACGAGGACTCTGGCTGCCGACCTGCGCCGACTGGAGGACTGGCTTCGCTCGTGCCTGCCGGACGAGCCACCGCGGGACGAGCCACCGCGGGACGAGCCACAACGGGAGGAGCCGCCCCGGGAGGCCCCAGCCGGCACCCAGTCCGGCGCGGCCCAGACCGACTTCTACGCCCCCGCCCTCGACTATCCCAGCCCCCCGCGCCAGGGCGGAGTGTTCGTGGTCGCCGGTCCTCTCACCGATGATTCGCTGCTCCGCCTGATCGAGAGGCTGGGCGCTCATGTCGCCGGGCTGGAATCGTGCACGTCTCCGGATCGCTGGAGACCGCTGGCGCCCACAACGGGAGCGGCCCCCGCGACAAGAGATGCGGAAGAAGATGCCGCCGCGCGCATCGCCCCCCTCGACTACGATGCTCTGGCCGCCCGCCTCCTCGATGTCGGCATGTGCGCCCGCCGCTCGACCACCCACCGCCGCGACCACCTGGCCCGCCGTCTCGACCAGGGCCGGCCCTCGTCGATCATCTACGCCCGGCAGAGCTTCTGTGACCCGGGCGCCTACGACGCCCTCCTGGTGGCCGACCTGGCCAAGGAGCGTGGCCTGCCCTACCTCGAGATCGAGGTGGACTTCCCCTTCGACGCGAACGGGCCGCTGCATACCCGCGTGGAGGCCTTCTTGGAGGCCCAGTTGCTCGACGAAGACCTGCTGGGCGACCTGGAGGACGACGAGCTGTTCGACGGCGACGCCGAGGACGTGGGCGACGGCGAAGGCGCCGACCTGTTCGCGGCCGGCAGCGCCAGCGACGGCCAGGATGACGGCGAAGGCGCCCACGAGGAGAGAGCATCATGATGGGGCCGGCGCGGCTCTGTGATGTGCGCACATTGTACGCAACTCGCAGAGCTTCCCGGCAAGGATGGTTCGCACACCCGCACCCGGCCGCCGGCTCACCGCCTGGATGGTTCACACACCCGCGCCCGGGCGGCCCACCGCTGCCTCTGAGGGAGGTGTAGCTTCCTATGCCCGGCATGGCCGACGTCACCGGCGACTCTCTTAACGCGGCGCTCGTCCGCACCGCCTACCTGGCCCAGGCCCGCTTCAAGGCCATGCGGGCCCGCACCGCCCGCCGCTACATGGAGCTCCACGCCCTCTCCGCGTCTCTCGATCTCTTCAAGCCTGGCGCCATCGTCCCTTGGGTGTCGTACCTGTTCCCCACCGAGCTTCTGACCTCGTACGGACTCACACCGATGATCCCCGAGATCGGCTCCGCCACCCTCACCGGCACCGACCTACGCGAACCTGTCGAGTCCGCGGCCGCGCGCATGCCGCTGGCGCGCGACGTCTGCAGCTACCACCGCATCGCCCTGGCTGCCGTGGAAAACGACATGCTGCCCCCGCCCTCGATGTGCCTGGGCACTACCCCGCTCTGCCTGGGCAAGGAGTGCCTGCTCGAGATGCTGGCGGTGCGTCACAACGTGCCTTTCCGCGAGATCCGCGTGCCTCTGCCCCCCGACGAGGGCGAGACCGCGCCCGAGGTCGTCGCCGACGTGGCCGAGCAGATGCGCGTGCTCCACGACGAGATCGGACGCTGGAGCGGCCGCAAGCCGAACCTCCGGAAGGCCATCGAGTTCTCCAACCGGGCCTCGGCTGCCTGGGGCCACATCATGGCCGAGCGCCTCGCGGGCCGCATCGAGATGAACGGCCGCCGCACCTTCGCCACGGTGTTCCTCGGCCAGCTCCTCTGGGGCACCGAAGAGGGCGCAAAAGACTTCGAGCGGCTGCTCAGCGAAAAGGGCCGCAGCGACCTCATGGCTCCGGTGCTCGACGGCGGTCGCAGACTGAAGCGCCTGCTGTGGCTGCACACCGTCCCCCATCACGACGCGGAGATCTTCGAGATGATGGAGTGCCGCGGCGCCGCCGTGGTCTTCGAGGAGATGGGCCAGATGCACCTCGAGGCCGTCGACCCCGACGATCCCTTCCCGGGGCTTGCGAAGCGGCTCACCGACAACGCCCTCTGGGGCAGCTCTGCCCGCCGGGCCCGTCTCAACGTCGCTTTGGCCAGGCAGCTCAAGGTCGACGGGGCGGTGCATTTCAACCACTGGGGCTGCCGGCACGGGCTGGGGTCGCTGCCTGTGGTACGGGCCGCCTTCGTGGAAGCGGGCATCCCCTTCGTGGCCATCGACGGAGACGCCCTCGGCCGCGGCGGGAGCCAGCAGGACAAGGCCCGCCAGGCCATGGAGAGCTTCCTGGAACTGCTGTAGGACGCTGGGGGAACGGGCGCCGGGAGCGCCGGCCCCGGGGAAGGCCGGCGCCGGCAAAGCGGCGCGGGGAGGGCGGGCCATACTCGCGGATTCCTATGACGTGATCATCGTCGGGGCAGGGGCGGCCGGATGCGCGGCGGCTCTCTGTGTGCCGCCAGGCACCCGAGGTCCTGTTCTCGAGCGCCCTCACCGACTTCTTGTTCGGCGAAGGCCCGGGGGTCCTACTGGGCGGAGCGGCCGGCCGGGCCGCCGCGGCCGCTCCGCCTCTAGCGATGCGTATGGCCGTAGAGGTTCCAGAGCAGCTGGGCGGCCTCGCCTCTCGTCGCCGGAGCGAGAAAGTCGTATCCGGGGCCTATCTCGATCCCTGTGAGGAGTCCGGCATAGGCGGCTCTTCTCGCGTTCGCGTGGTGCTCCTGGTAGTAGAGCTGAGCGGGACTGAGGGGGGCCACGTAGCTGTCCGGCGGCTCCGGCAGACCCGCGGCTCTGGCCACCATGGTGATGAGATGGCGGCGGGTGAGGTTGCCGTAGGGATCGAAGGTGACCGGAGCGATGCCTTTGGAGATGCCCAGTCTCGCGCACAGGGCCACGTAGGCCTGGGGATAGAGGGGATCGGTGGCGTCGAGTCCCGCCTGCACGTCTATGAAGGGGCAGATCTCGTTCGGGCCGGGCTCCAGTCCCAGGGCGAGGGCGATCATCTTGGCGAACTGCTGGCGAGTGAGCGGGGCCTGGGGGCCGAACTCACCGTTGGAAAGACCCTTGAGTATGTTCCGGGAGGCAAGCTGCTCGATGGCGGTGTAGAAGGGGTGGGAGAAGGGCACGTCGGGGAAGCGTGCGGGGGCTTCCTGGTAGGGGGCGAGGGTCACGACTATGTGATGGGGCCCGGTCACGTGATCGACGCGGTAGGGGCTACTCATGGGCTGGGCCACACCGTTGTCGACGATGCCGGAGAGGTAGTAGCCGGGGTCGGGGGTGATCTTGATCGTGGCCGGGGAGTCGTGGCCCACCGTCTGTCGGGCCGGGGTGGCGCTGCCGTGGCCTTCGGGGACCTCGACGGTCACCCAGTAGCGCACCACGCCGGGGTTGTAGGGCTCGGGGTAGTCGACCAGGAAGTAGGCGCCGCTCGTGGGCGTGCTTATGACCGGGTTGCCGATGAGGTCGGTAGCTCCGGTTATGAACACGCGGGCCCTGCCGTCCCCGGAGCCCACGGTGTAGGCGTAGGTGTAGACGGTGTCGCTCACCTTGGTCATGTCGGCGGGAGCAAGGGTGAGGGCCCCGGAGATGGAGATCTGGGGTACGGGGGCGTCGGCCACCGGCTTGGAGAAGGTGGCGGTGATCAGGACCACGTCCCCGGGGCGGTAGGGGCCGGCGGGTGAGTAGGTGATGGCCACGGTGGGAGCGGTGGTGTCGTAGGTCAGTTTGGCCACGAAGGCGTCGCCTCCTCCACCGTACTCCCGCTCCGGCGAGCCCCAGGTGGCGTTGCTGGTTCCACTCACGTAGACGTTGCCGCCGGCGTCGACGGCGATGTCATATCCGTGATCTCTGCCGTTTCCGCCCAGGAAGGTGCGCCAAGTGAGGTTGCCGTCGATGTCGAGCGTGGCCACGAAGGCGTCGGGGCCTCCGGCGAGCTCTTGCTCCGGCGAGCCCCAGGTCGTGTAGCTCTCTCCGGTCACGTGGACGTTGCCGCCGGCGTCGACGGCGATGCCGTATCCTTGGTCCTGCTCGGCTCCGCCCAGGAAGGTGTGCCAGTTGAGGTTGCCATCGGTGCCGAGCTTGGCCACGAAGGCGTCGTAGTTGATGCCTGCGCTGTGCGGCCGGACCGGCGAGCCCCAGGTGGCGTAGCTGAGCCCGGTCACGTAGACGTTGCCGCCGGCGTCGACGGCTATGCCGCGTCCGTAGTCACGGTCGGCTCCGCCCAGGAAGGTGTGCCAGGTGAGTCTGCCATCGGTGCCGAGCTTGGCCACGAAGGCGTCCTCGTCTCCACCGTGCGGCCGGATCGGCGAGCCCCAGGTGGCTCCGCTGCGCCCGGTCACGTAGATGTTGCCGTCGGCGTCGAGAGCGATGTCCAAGCCGTGTTCGTAGCTGTCTCCACCCAAGAAGGTGTTCCAGTTAAGGTTGCCGTCGATGTCGAGCTTGGCCACGAAGGCGTCTTCGCCTCCACTGTGCAGCCGAACCGGCGAGCCCCAGGTGGCGTAGCTGTATCCACTCAGGTAGACGTTGCCGCCGGCGTCGAGAGCGATGCCGAAACCGAAGTCGTAGCTGTCTCCGCCAAGGAAGGTGTTCCAGGACAGGGCCGGGTCGATGACCACCGGTAGATCGGGGAGATAGCCGGAGAGGGCGAAACCCGCCTCCCTCTCCCCGAGGAGCACCCAGGAGACCTCGACCGAGCGCCGCCCCTCCGACGTCTCCTGCCAGGCCGTGGGAGCGGCTTCGGTCATGGTGCCGGTGTCGAAGCTGATGGTCAGGGCGCCTTGGGCGTCGAGGGTCACGGGACGGTTGTAGGAGAGGCGGACGGAGGTGGCCCGGTCGCCAGTCTCTAGGTAGTAGGCGCTCTTGGCGATGGAGCCGGCACTCGCCTGATAGACGAGGTCGACACCGTCCCAGAGGCCTTGGTAGGTGACGCGGCCCAAGGGAGGCGCCTGGACGTCCCCCGGGGAGGCTGCGGCGCCGCTCGGGGCTCCAGTCGAGGCTCCACTCCCAGGCTGGGCCGCCTCGGCGCTGGGGGTGACCGGGTTGGCGCCCAGGAAGCCGGTCCTCAGCATGTGCGTGGCGGAGGCGATGGTGAGACTGTCGGGGGCGAAGCCGAGCACGTGGCCGGCGGAAGTCAACTGAAGGAGCCCGTCACCCGAGCCGAGGGCGGCCTCTGCAGGGGTGGCCGGAGCAGCTATGGGGGCGGTGACGGCAGGTGCCACCGCGGTCGCGGCGGCGGTCCCCGGCGCAGAGGATAGGCCGGGCAGGAACGTGACCGAGGCAATGACGACGAGGGCAAGAACAAGGAAGGCCGCCGCCCCCAGATGGATGAACGTCCGGGTGCGCTCGCCAGCCTTGGAAGCCGCCATCAGGGCCCGCTCCTTTCGTCCGGTCTCCTCGGACCTGTCCACGGTCCTAGGTGGGTCCTCCCATGCTATAACCGGGCAAAAACTAAGGCAAGCACGGTGCCGGGTCTCGTCCCCGGTTGATCGAGGAGATCCACCGGTGAGGGATCATGGTCAACGCCAGCATGGTCTTCGCTCTCGATCACGACGACGCCTCGATGCTCAAGACGGCGTTGAGTGGCTGGTCTCCAACGGAGTCGAGACCATGACCGCACACATCCTCACCCCCTATCCAGGCACAGTGCTCTACGAGCGGCTGCACTCGGAGAACCGGATCATCGACGAGGACTACCCCATTACGACACGTCGAATGTCGTCTACAGCCCGATTCGTATCACGTCGACTAGCCCGGGGGATTGCGACCTAGCCGGATGGCAGCTTCACACAGGCGCCATGGCCCCGTGCGGTGTACAGGAGCGTATGACAACACCATATGCCCTGTCAAGCTCAGTCCGTCGCGCGCTCCGGCCCGGCCTCCGGGAGCGCCCGTTCCGCCGCCCGCATCTTGTGCGCGATGCGCGTAGCCCCGTGCGCACAGTAGGGGACGAAGAGCACGAGCGAGATCACCACGTGCCCTGTCGCGAAGCCTGAGCCCATGGCGGCGAAGCCGGTCACCAGAGAGGCCGCGAGGACAGGGATCATGGCAAGATTCGCAAGAAGCGGCCGAAGCGCTTTGCCCCGCCCCCTGCGTAGAAGGCCGGCCAGCCGCTTCCGACGATCGACGATGTGGGCAAGAACTGAGACAGTCAGCAGGACCGCGCACACCACGTGGATGTTGCCGAGCGGGCCCCCGTGAGAGCCGGATCGGGAGAGCAGCAGACCGCTGACCGTAGTCACTACCAGCAACACCATGGCCAGAGGTGGCCCGGCCGGCCTGCCCAGCCTACTCAGCCTACTCGGCCTACTCAGCGTACTCAGCCGGCCGAGCCGTCGTTTGCTTCTCGCATCTCTTCTTCTGTCGTCGCTCATCATCCGCCCCCAAGTCGTACTCGCATGGTCATGGCCATAGCGTCGCAGGCCCGGGTCAGAGACCGGTCAGTGTTCTGTAAGGCGGCGGTAAGGAAAGGCCGGGCAGACTGGAAGATGACCCCGCGCGCGAGACGGCGGGGTCTACGTGGGGTCGTTCGCGGCGCGAAACGGCCGCAGCTTCAAGGAGAAGACCGCCCCTTTGCCAGGTTCGCTCGCGACTGAGACCTCCCCACCCATCCTCTCCACGAGTTCCTTGACGATGGCGAGCCCCAGTCCCGTGCCGATATCGTGGTCGCTCTTCAGGCGGTCATGGAGATAGAACCTCTCGAAGACATGCGGTAGATCCTGGGCGGCGATCCCCGGCCCGTCGTCCCTTATGACGACCATCCCGGGCCCCGTCTCGATGGTGACCAGGCCCCCGTTCGGCACGCATCTGAGGGCATTCTCCACCAGGTTGGACACCGCCTGGACGAGACGGTCCTCATCGGCGCTGACCGGAGCAGAACCGGAAGGCATCGCGATCAGCTCGACGCCGAGCTCTCTCGCCCGTGCCGTATGACGGCGGACGACCTCGACGGCCACGGCGTCCAGATGGACCTCCGCCTCTCGGACGGTGAAGCTGCTCTGCCTCATCTTGGCCATGTCGAGCAGATCGCTCACCAGTCGCCTCAGACGCGCGGCCTCGGCCGTCAGCACCGGCCCCGCCTGTTCTCCGGTCACCGCTCCCTCGGTCAGGAGTTCCGCATATCCGTCGATGGCCGTGAGCGGTGTCTTCAGCTCGTGACTCACTGAGAGAAGGAACTCCCGCTCCGCGGCCTGGGCGGCTCGTTCGGCGGCCTGCGCCCCCTCCAGCTTGGCGGCCATGTCGTTGAACGATTCGCCGAGTGCCCGCAGTTCGTCCGGTCCCCTGACGGGCACCGGCATGGGACGGCCGCCCTCCGCCACCACGCGGCTCGCCTCGGCCACCCTGCCCACGGGGCGGGCGATGCGCCTCACCAGATAGCCGGCAGCGGGGGACGCTATCGCGGCCACCAGAAGGCAGAACACCCCGAACACCACCAGCCCCTCTACTATCCTCCCATGCATCGGCCTGGGCACCAGCACGAGACCCATGTACGACTCCCGTTCGACCCCGCTGGGTATCCCCTCAGGCACGTGCCAGACGGCGAAGCGCGCCTCCTCGCCCGTGGCGGAGTCGCCGGAAGTGTGGACGGCATCGCCGAACGCGTAGCCCCTGGCCATCAAGTCCTCGTGGGCGGAAGGCGGCAGCTCGGCCCAAGCGGCCCAGAGAGGGTCGTCCGCGGCGGGCGGCCACGCGCCCCGATGGTTGTAGCGCAGCTTGTAGTCCATCAGCACGATGTCTTTCATCTGCTCGTAGTCGCCGTCGGGCATGATGAGCGCGCGGCTCGAGATACACGCGTCGAGCAGCTGCCGGTCCGGGGACTCGTACTCGTCTTTGCCGGAGATCAGGTAGTGCCCCAAGGTAGCGATCACCACGGGGACCGCCACCGCCGCGAACACCACTCTGAAGATGGTGGCGTGTAGCGAAGACGAGCTGTCTCCGATGACGGCGCGCCGGATCCCGCGGCCCAGCGACCTCCAGATACGATCGGGCCGGCTCACGGGCGAGTCACCTTGTAGCCCACGCCCCGAACGGTCTCGATCGGATCCCTCTTCCCCAGCTTCGACCGGAGCTGAGCAACATGCTGGTCTACGGTACGAGTGCCGTAGGGAAAGTCCACGCCCCACACGTGCTCGAGCAGTTGGTCACGGGAGAAGACGATGCCGGGATGAGCCATGAGAGACGCCAGGAGCTCGAACTCCTTAGGGGTGAGGTCCACCGGCTCCCCCGCAACAGCGACCTCGCGCTCCGCGACCCGCACCACCAAGTCGCCGTGCTGCAGCACCTCGGCGGCCGCCGTGCGGGGCTGCACCCTGCGCAAGACAGCCTTGACGCGCGCCACCAGCTCGCGGGGGTAGAACGGTTTGGGAACGTAGTCGTCGGCGCCCAGTTCGAGACCCACCACTTTGTCGACCTCGTCGTCCCGGGCGGTCAGCATGATCACCGGGACCGTGGAGGTCTTCCTGATGCGGCGGCACACCTCCAAGCCGTCGATGCCGGGCAGCCCGATATCGAGCACCACCAGGGCAAACGGGTGGCGCTCCAGCTCCGCAAGCCCCTCCTCCCCGGTGCGAAAGGTGGTGACCTGGAAGCCCTCACGCTCGAGCGCGATGCGGACGACACTCGCGATGTTCTGCTCGTCTTCAATGACGAGTACTGCTGTGGTGTCCATCGCGCTCCCTTCAGAACGAGTGCCGTGTGGACTTCGCTCCCCTCGAGCGGGGTCCACCAATCCTACGATCTCCAGGCGACGGCGGCAATCCGGCCGCAACCTCGCCGGTCACGGCGCCTCCGCCCGCCGACCGCCCCGCAACCACAGCGTGACGGGCCCCGGTCAGGGTGGAGTCAGAGGTTTGTCAGGGGAACGTCAAACACCGAACAGGGTGTGGCCGACCGCCGGGCAAGAGACCTCCGCACGACAGGATTCGAGCAAACGTGCAAGAATTCATCCGAAGAAACATAGTGCCCTGACGACGCAGCGTCGCTTTTCAGCAGCCTGGTATCTCAGGGAAGGAGCACCGAGACCACATGACCGAGACCGAACGCACCCTGGCCGTCTTCATCGACTTCGAGAACCTTGCCATCGGCTTCAAACACCGCCGTGGAGAGTTCGACATCCACAAGATCCTCGAACGTCTGG
>Ga0123332_1004578_pt1 | contig 12067 bp, 9 predicted proteins | sample BioC12SIPDNA_4_FD_89958 | JGI IMG/M metagenome (GOLD analysis project Ga0123332, IMG submission 89958) | Anaerobic biogas reactor microbial communites from Washington, USA - Biogas_R2_A C12 SIP DNA | ecosystem: Engineered > Bioreactor > Anaerobic > Unclassified | place: Washington, USA...
GAGGCCTCCGACGACTGGCTCGAAGCGGCGCCTGGTCTGCAGATCCGGGTGACAAAGGCGATGGTGGAATGCTGCGACTACACGTATTGGACGGAGGTGAAGCATCCCGGCGGGATTGTGAGAGCTTTCGATGATCGAACGCACCCCACCGAGCCTATAGCGGACTATCTGGTCATGAGGACGCTCCTGCTCGATGCCGAAGGCAAACCGGTAGAGGCCACTGAGGACGATCGTGTCAGCCCCGCCATTTGGTCTGAACACGTCTATAGCACTCCCTTGGACACGGCCAAGTGCGGCGGTTGGCTCCTCACGTTCGTGACCCAGGCCGAGATAGCGAGCATACGCCATGTCATCGTCGTTCATCCTTATGAGGTGCGTGTTCCGTTTGCCGTACACGACCTGCCGCTGCCAGGATTCGGACCCGATCAGTAATGTCCCGCGGACAGGAACCCGGCGGCAGAAGAGCCAGGCCTGCGAGTCGAGTGGGATGGTGTGTACGCAGTCGGGACGGCCGCCTGGGCCTGGCTACTTCGGCGGGTGTTTCTCGAGACGGCGGAGGTCGATCTGGTCTTTGTCTCGTCCCGTGGCGCGTTTGTTCGTGACGAGGTCGTCGTAGGACAGGACGGCGATGGGCAGGCCTTCCAACTCGACGGTCTGGCGGTGCTCGTAGGCGCGGTCGAACTCGACACCGCTGATGGCGGTGATGATGTCGATCCGCCGGGGTGCGATGCCGATCTGAAAGACGACCCCCGGCTTGACGAAGTCGTCCTCGCGGATCGTCTGCAGTGGGGCGCCAAACGCGGCCAGTGCACGATAGACCTTTCTGGAATTCTCCGGGGAGGGCTCGACCCAAATATCGATATCAGCCGTGGCGCGAGGATAACCATGAGCGCCCATGGCATAGGCCCCAACGAGGAGGAACCTAACTCCGTGGTTGCACAAGACGCACAACATGTCTCTGTAGTCGTCGTTCAACGCAGTCTCGTCCCTGGAGTGACCAGATTTCGGCGGTTAGTTCCCACATGAAATTCAGACGCTCAGCCGGAGATGCGTCCATGTAGTCGTCGTCCTCGTCCGCGAGTCGTCTCACTCTGATTTGGTCTCTCTGCAATCGAATCATACCGTCATTATACCACACGGATGGCTGGAGGGCTAATCGAAGTGTTCGTCGGCGGGGTCGAAGGGGGGGATGCAGACGTTGACGATGCGGAGGTCTCCGACAGCGCGGTGGCGGCAGGGGGGTTTGATCAGGATGGTGCTGAAGGGGCGGACGGGGACCATCTGGCCGTCGAGCTCGATGTGGCCGGTGCCTTCGAGGACCAGGTAGATCTCGGTGTGGTCCTTGTGGTAGTGGGCCTTCGCGTCGGCCCTGACGTCCACGACGTGCATCGTCGCGGTCTGGTTGCCGGGGTGGGCGAAGGCCCGCCGGGCGAACCCGCACGGGCACGCGACCGGCTCGATGTCATCGAAATGCGCCACTTCGTAGTTGGCCATGCGGGCTCCTTGAGCAGAACTGGCTTACATCGTCGGGTCCATTGTGCCGGAACCAGGGGATTCGTGCAAGTTGCAGGAAGAGGCTGGAGACCGTAGACCGGAGGCTGGCGGCGAAGAACTAGTTGCGCACTGGAGGACCCCCTCCTCCACGCTTCTACTTATCTACGCATCTACGGCCTGACGGGCCACGTCGCCAGAAGTCACACTCGGCACACGCGACCTGGGAGATACTTCGTGTCCAGAAGAGAAAACAGGGCGTGGCTGGGAACAGATCGGGTCTCTGCAGGCCGAAAAACGGCCTCGATGCTGTTGTGTCGCGAAGAAGGTCCGAAAGGTGATAGGCGCAACGGGGGTGCGGCGCGCTGGTATGACGGCGGTACACGGCTCGGCAGCGTAGCCGGGCGAGGTTCGTTGGGGAGTCTCGGTTTATGAGGTAGTGGCAGTTGTGTTGATCCTGATCTGGCGGCAGAGAGGCCAAGCAGGCATTCAGATGTTCCGCGGCATCCGTGTTTGAATTCGATGTGCGATTGGTGGTACAATACGACGCACGGCTTTGCGAACGCTGCCGTGCGAGTGTCAGATGGGATCACATTGAAGCAGTCGACCAAAGGGTTCTCATGCCTGGCGGAATGTTCGGTCCGATGCGTGCCCTTCGACAGGATGCGTCGGTCACAGAGAAGAGAGTGAAGCCGGGAACGACGGGGCGCATTCTGGGCTTCGCCGTGCCTTATGCGTGGCTCCTCGCGTTCTTCCTGCTCTTAGTCGTCGTGGATGCAGGGGTCGGCGTCGTGAACCCGCTGATCTATCGGGACGTCATCAACGAGGGGATTCTGCACCATGACGCGGCGCTGGTGTTGCGCCTGGCTCTCCTGGCGGCGGCGCTGTCCGTTCTTGCCGCTGGGCTGGGGCTCGTGCAGTCGCATCTGGCCGCGCGAATCGGCAGTCAGATCGTACTCTCGATGCGCACGAAGCTCTTCGACCATATCCAGAGGATGCCGCTGGCCTTTTTTGCCCGGGCGCAGACGGGGGCGCTGGTCAGTCGGTTGAACAACGATGTCACCGGTGCTCAGAGCGCGTTCACGGATGTCCTTTCCAATGTCATCGGCAACCTGATCTCCGTTGTGCTGGTCCTCGGGGCCATGTTTGTGCTCTCCTGGCAGATCACCCTGGCGTCCTTGGTTCTCCTGCCGCTGTTCATCTGGCCCGCCCGCATCCTGGGACGTAAGCTGCATCAGATCACCCGCGAGAGCTACGACCTGACCGCCGCGATGAACAATATGATGGTGGAGCGGTTCAACGTGGCGGGCGCTCAACTGGCAAAGATCTTTGGTCGGCACAAGGAGGAGGGGGAGGCCTTCAAGGTCAGGGCGCAGCGGGTGTCTGATATCGGCGTGAAACGCGCTCTCTACGGCCGCTTCTTCTTCAGCGCCCTGATGCTCACATCCTCGTTGGCAACGGCTTTGGTATACGGCTGGGGCGGCCTGCTGGCGGTTCGCGAGGCGCTGGATATCGGCACCCTGGTCGCCTTCGCCGCGTATCTGCAACGCCTGTACCGGCCGCTCACGGGATTGTCCAACATCTACGTGAGCATCATGACGGCCTTGGTGTCCTTCGAGCGGGTGTTCGAGGTCCTCGATCTGGTTCCCATGATCGAAGAGAAGCCGGAGGCCGTCGCGATTCCAGGCGGTCCGGCCATCGTCACCTTCGAACACGTCTCGTTCCGCTATCCGACAGCGGCGGAGGTCTCGCTGGCGTCGCTCGAATCGGTCGCCGGCCCGGAGCGGAACCCGGGCATGACGATCCTCGACGACGTGACCTTCACGGTCCGTCCGGGGCAGCTTGTCGCGCTCGTCGGTCCCTCGGGCGCGGGCAAGACGACGATCACCCAACTCGTGGCGCGGTTCTACGATCCGCAAGGCGGCTCGGTCTCCATCAACGGGATCGACCTCCGCGACGCGCAGCTCGACTCTGTTCACCGACGCATCGGCATGGTTACCCAGGAGGCCTATCTCTTCCACGATACGATCCGAGCCAATCTCCTATATGCGAAGTCCGACGCGGAGGATGCAGAACTGTGGGAGGCTCTCCGCGCCGCGCAGATCCTGCGCCTCGTCGAATCTCTGCCCGAGGGCCTCGACACGCTCGTCGGCGAACGGGGGCATCGCTTTTCCGGCGGTGAGAGGCAGCGGCTTTCCATCGCCCGCCTGCTTCTGAAGGCCCCGGACATCGTCGTCCTGGACGAGGCCACCGCGCACTTGGACTCGGAGTTGGAGGCCGCCATCCAGCGGGCGTTCGAGGTGGCCCTGGCCGGACGCAGCTCGATCGTGATCGCTCATCGCCTCTCGACCATTCTCAACGCGGACCAGATCCTGGTCATCGACAAGGGCCGCATCGTGGAACGCGGCACCCATGCGAACCTGCTGGGAGCAGGCGGATTGTACGCCGACCTGTACCACCGCCAGTTCGCCCTTGCGAAAACGAAAGACGATGATGGCTACACGCCGTCTGTGACGAACGGAATTCAGAGGGCTTAATGGGGACGTACCCAATCCTGTTCGGCCCGGGGTGGGCCTTGTAGTAGTGGGCCTTTGCGTCGGCCTGGATATCGACGACGTGCATCGTCGCGGTCTGGTTGCCGGGGTGGGCGAACGCCCGCCGGGCGAACCCGCACGGACACGCGACCGGCTCGATGCCATCGAAATGCGCCACTTCGTAGTTGGCCATGCGGGCTCCTTGAGCAGAACTGGCTTACATCGTCGGGTCCATTGTGCCGGGACCAGGGGATTCGTGCAAGGAGCAGGGCAGGCTGGAGGCTGTAGACCGGAGGCTGGAGGCGAGGTGCGGGGCACGGACGCCGGTCGGTGGTTGAAATCGGCGGGCGACGGGTGTATAGTCCGCTGGTGCAGTCGTTCCACACAGAACCGCAAGAACACCAGGGTCGCGCGATCGACGGGCCTGCGAGATCAGTGAAAGGAAAGGGATGAAGAACCTGTTCGATATCCAGGGCAAGGTCATCGTCGTCACCGGCGGTGGGGGCGTTCTGTGCGGCGAGATGGCGCGGGCGCTGGCCCAGGCCGGGGCCAGGGTCGCGATTCTCGATCTGTTCGAGGCGGCCGCCGGCAAGGTGGCCGACCAGATCACCTCCGAAGGCGGCACGGCCATCGCCGTCAAGTGCAACGTGCTCGACAAGGCGAGCATCGCCGAGGCGAGGGAGAAGGTCGTGGCCGCCTACGGCCACATCGACGTGCTGATCAACGGCGCCGGCGGCAATAAGAAGGAAGCGACGACCGGCCCGGACATGTCGTTCTTCGATCTGCCGGCCGACGCGATCCGGTTCGTGTTCGATCTGAACTTCCTCGGGACGCTGCTGCCCACGCAGGTCTTCGGCAAGGACATCGTCGACAGCGGCGGCGGCGTAATTCTGAACGTTTCGAGTATGAACGCCTTCCGTCCGCTGACCAAGATCGCGGCGTATTCGGCGGCCAAGGCGGCGGTGAGCAATTTCACGCAATGGCTGGCGGTGCACATCTGCCAGAACTACTCGAAGGACGTCCGGGTCAACGCGATTGCGCCGGGGTTCTTCCTGACCGAGCAGAACCGCTTCCTGTTGACCGACGAGAAGACGGGCGAGTTGACGGCGCGGGGCCGGACGATCGTCGACCATACACCGATGGGCCGGTTCGGCCAGGCGGACGAGTTGATCGGCACCGTGATCTGGCTGCTCAGCGACGCCGCCCGCTTCGTCACGGGCGTGGTCGTGCCCGTCGATGGCGGCTTCAGCGCCTTCAGCGGCGTATAGGAACAGGAGTGTATATCTCGCTTTTTGTCATGTCGAGCGTAGTCGAGACATCCGGCTCCGTGCGCGACATAGACCATATTCTCAGCCAGACTCCTCCGCGCGGGCCTTGCCCCATTCGGCTTCGCTCAGGGCAAGCTCTTGGTCAAAACGATAATAGCTCGAAAGGGGTCCTCTCATGAGACAGAGTGATTTCTCGCGAAGAAGCTTTCTGCGAACCGCCGGCGCCGCCTCGCTGGCCATGAGCCTGCCAACGGCAGGGGCTGCGCCGCAAGAGGTCAAGCTGACGAAGATCCCCGGACAGAAGCCCCGCAACGTGATCTTCATCCTGTGCGACGACCATCGCTATGATTTCATGGGGTTTCTGGGCAAGCCAAGGTTCCTCGAAACGCCGAATATGGATCGCATGGCCCGCGACGGCGCCTACATCGAAAACGCGTTCGTCACGACCTCGCTGTGCTCCCCGAGCCGAGCGTCGATCCTCACGGGACTCTTCTCGCACAAGCATGGCGTCGTCGACAACCAGACCGCCGTCCGCGAAGACCTCGTCTTCTTCCCGCAGTACCTCCAGCAACTCGGCTACGAGACCGCCTTCATGGGCAAGTGGCACATGGGCCATGGCGACGACGAGCCCCGACCCGGATTCGACCGCTGGATCAGCTTCAAGGGCCAGGGCGAATACTACGACTGCCCGTTGAACATCGATGGCAAGCGGACGAAGGCCACCCAACACATCTCCGACGAGCTGACCGACTACGCGCTCGACTGGATCAATCAGGACCGCGACAAGCCGTTCTTCCTGTACCTCTCGCACAAGGCGGTCCACGCGATGTTCGAGCCGGCCAAACGGCACCTGGGCCGGTACGAGAATGTCACGGTGGAATACCCCAGGAGCATGGCGGATACCAAAGAGAACTACAAGGGCAAGCCCGCCTGGGTCAAGGAGCAGCGCAACAGTTGGCACGGCGTGGACTACATGTACCACGGGCAGATGGACTTCGACACGTTCTTCAAGCGGTATTGCGAGACGCTGCTGAGCGTTGACGAGAGCATCGGGCGCGTGCTGGACTGCCTCCAAGGCAGGGGCCAACTCGATTCGACGCTCGTGTTCTACATGGGGGACAACGGTCTCTGCTTCGGCGAGCACGGCCTGATCGACAAGCGGCACATGTACGAGCCGTCGATGCGCGTCCCGTTTCTGGCGCACTGTCCCGAGCTGATCCGGCCCGGCACGAGGGTCACGCCGCTCGTGCAGAACATCGACGTAGCGCCGACGGTGCTGGAGGCGGCGGGCGTCCGCGCGCCGGAACACATGGACGGGCGGTCGTTCCTTCCGCTGCTGGAGGGCAAGGAGATTCCGTGGCGGGACGTGGTGTTTTACGAGTACTACTGGGAGGCGGCGTTCCCGCAGACGCCGACCACCTTCGGCGTGCGCACCGACCGCTACAAGTTCATCCACTACCACGGCATCTGGGACACCGATGAGTTGTACGACCTGAAGAACGATCCGGACGAGATGCACAACCTCATCGACCAGCCCGATCAGCAGGTGCGGATCGAGGAATTGCGCGAGCGGCTGTATGCATGGCTCGAACAGACCGACGGCATGCAGATCCCACTGCGGCGGGAAGGAGACTTCAAAGGCAACCTGCGCGGGCCCAAGAGAGTCAAGGAATACAAGTACCACGACTGACCTGCCGGCAACCTTCCCGGGTCACAAACGCCATTGACGTCCGATCCGCAGGGCGAGGCATGCCTCGCCCCTACCTGCGTTTCCCTGGAATAGGGACTGGCCTCGGTCCCGACGAAACTGGTAGAATAGGTCGATAGACATGCGGCCGACGAATGGCGCCAAGCATGGGGCGCGCGGTCACACGCCGTTTCCTGCGCGCTCGGTTTGGATCGGATTGGAATTCGATGACGCCGGCCGCCCCTGCCTCGTTTGGAAAGGTCGTCGAATGCGCTTTCCTCAAGGCGGCAAGCTGTGGGTCATGCTTCTGGCCTGCCTGGTTGCACTGGCGCTGGTCACCCCGCTCTGGGGGCAGGCCACTGAAGAGGACGAGGTGCAAACGGATCTCGAACGACGCGGGTTTGATCAGTTCGACCGCATTCACGAGACGCTGCATCGGTGGGGGAAGATCTTCGTCTGGGTGGCGGCGGGTCTGCTGGTGATCGTTGCGATCAAGATCATCGATCCGCTTCGATTCTACTACGGCTCGCAGGACCGACTGCTCAAGCGGGCGGTTCGCGGCGTGGACGAGCTGCTCAAGAGAATTCAGGAAGAGACTGCGTCGGCCGAGCCGGAGCCGCAGGAGGAAGCCCTCGAAGGCGGTCTGTTGGCCGGCATGACCGAGGTGGCCCAGTTCAGTCACGCCGAGCAGGTTCCTTCCTATGTTCTGACGGTCAACGATCTGATGCTCGACAACGTGCGGGTGGCCCTCGGCCGGTTGCGCGGATTCCACGAGGGTCATGCCCAACGATACAAGGACTACATGTTCACGGTTCTCAAGGGCATCAAGACGATGACGGAAGACAGCATCAGCGCCGGGGTCCCTTCCAGTCTGGCGGTCGATGCCCGCGAGTACTTTCAGGATGAGAAGCGATACAAAGCATGGAAGAAGCTGCTGAGCGGTCTACACGAACGAGGCGAGAACCAGGAGACGATCGACGGCTTCCTGTTGTTCATGCGGGACCTGAAGGAAGGGCGACGGCCGGTGGCGCCGACGTCGTCCGTGCAGGAGGATTCGACCGTGGCGGAGGACGGGCTGCGATCGGACGTCGTCGAGGTTCTGAACGAGGAGACCCTGCCGGCCGTTCAGAAGGCCGCCGCAAGGGAGGCGGTCAATCTGGTGGCGATGGCTCAGGGCGCCAAGCTGCCGAACCAGGGATGCTCCTGGCAGTTCGAGCTGGTGCGGCGGCAGCAGCAGTTGCATTCCAGGGAGGAGGCTCAGAGAATGCTGGTTGTCTTTCTCCGTGCCGAGAGAAAGGCGCTGCCACAAATCACCGGGACTCGGATGCTGCCCTGTCGAACACTGGAGCACCTTTGGCACATGCTCGGTGTGGCCGACCTGGCCGAATTGAGTCGGCGGGTCGAGGCCCGGCTGGTCAATATCCAGGAGGCCATCGTCATCGAGAAGGCGTTTCTCAGACCTTTGCCAAGAGGCCATCGCTCGAACACATCTACGGTCGGGACGCCGAGGGGGCGCTGATGATGGACCTTCACATTCCGCAACTGCGGCATGAGACCCTGACGTTGCTGCGTCGGCTGCACGAGATGGAGCCGGATCGCCTGGCCCGGGCGACGCAGTCGCTGAATGACGAGGAAACGCCGCAGCACAATGAGGTCCTGCGGCTGATCGAACACTACGTCCATCGCCGGCGCGAGCCGCCGGAGGTAGCGACGCCGCCGTGAGCACCGATCGATGACGGCCTGAAAACTTGAGCCTTTTTCGACGTTTTGGGATTTATTTCGTTGACAGTCTGTCGCTTCCTCATGTAGAGTGCACGCTCAGTCAAGGTGTATACTTTCCCCCTCGAAGTCTGCTCCTTACGAAAAAACAGAGGGAACGTGCGTTGTGGGTCCCTCCGGACCCAAGGAGAACATTGTGGCAAAAGGTACAGTGAAATGGTTCAACGATCAAAAGGGCTTCGGATTCATCGTTCCTGACGACGGCAGCGAGGATCTGTTCGTCCATCACTCCAACATCAACGGCGCCGGCTTCAAGACGCTGGCCGAAGGTCAGTCGGTGGAGTATGTTGCCGCCCAGGGTCGCAAGGGCCCCGAGGCGCAGAGTGTCACTCCCTGCTGATCGCCGGTGACGGACACATAGTCTGACTCAAGGCCCCGGTCACATGATCGGGGCCTTTTTACTACACCGGGTCCAGGAGCTCTTCCCGGACCGGTGTCATGCAGTGCGAGCCTGCTCCGTGTTGGGGGGCAATGGACATGGCCTGATCGCCTGGAGTTCGCCGCATTACGGGGCGATGTCGGTCGGCTGTTCGGGCAACGTGGAGGCGGGCGAGGGTCTTCGTGCGCGGCAATCCGGATTTCCCTGAGGCACGGGCCGACGGTCTAACGTTGGGTTGAGACTCTGACCGTTGCGACCCCCTCGGGGAAGTGGCTCTCATAGAACGTCTGCATGGGCCCATCGTACATCGCGATGCGGACCGTTCCCCAGGTGGCCTGATCGCCCGTGGCGTAGTAGATGTAGGTTCGCCCTTCGTATTCGAACAGGTCGATATCGGAGTTGTTGATTCCTTCACCGGCTCGGGCCTCCATGATGGGATTGAACGGCGAGAGGTCCCAGTCGATCAGGTCTGTCGATCGGGCCATGAAGGGGACCCACCCGTTGTGGCCCGGGACGGCCGCGTGAAGGTAGATCACATAGTAGTAGGGCGAGAAGTACCGCAGGACGGGGCAGGCGGAGTATTCATTGCCCATCCCGGTGAAGATCAGGCCCGGGACCTTATCCCACGAATCCAGATCCTGCGAACGGGCGAACTTGAAGCAGAACGCCACCGGCTGGTTGGACTCATAGGCCATCACGTAGCCCTTCTCGCCCCGCGTCACGGAGCAGTTGAACAGGTGCTCGTCGCCTTCGAGTGGGATCGCGAGCTTGCGGTCCCAATGTTGCATGTCGGTGGTGGTGAACTGGTAGATGCTCTTGAACCAGTCGTCGTTGGTCCCCTGGCTGGCGAAGATGCGGAGGATGTCACCGTCGACCAAGGCCGAGACAAAGGAATGTCCCGCGCCGAAGCGGGCCACTTGTGCGCCGGTGTTGAGGTCCTGGATGTAGAGGTGCATGTTCTCTTCGCTGGCGTAGTCGCCGACCCGGTCTTTGGCGTCGTTGCGATGGTTCAGCGCGAGGTAGGGCGTGCCCTTGTAGAGGAAGGGGGTATTTTCCATCGCCGTGCCGAAGTTCGTGGGAATCTTCACGAGGGTGGGATGTCGGGGCCTGTCGCCCGCCGGATCCAGGTGGTCGGGGATCAGATCGCCGAAGACCTCGACCGGCCAGTAGCGCAGTCGCTCCATGCCTTCGGGGACGGATTGTCGATACTGCACGTAGGCGCTGACCTTGCCTTTGACGGTGTAGGAGATGTTGCCGTTGAGCTTGCGTCCCTGGGCTTCGGTCGCGCCGAAGACCTGATATCCCATGAGCGTGCAGTCTTCGAAGTCGATATGGAGTTGTTCGGCCTTCTTGCAGCCACAGCAGACGACGCCGGTCGAAGGGGCGCCGTGCGGCTGCGAAAAGTTCAACACGATCAGTTTGCAGTTCTTGAATCGGACCCGCGTGTAGAGTTCATCGACGCCCGGATAGCCTGCCTGCAATGCGTTGTCGGGACCGACAAGAGTGCAGTTCTCGAACGTCGCATGGGGGACATCCGGCATCGAGCTGTCTTCCCCGCGAACGTAGACGGCGCCCGCGTCGCCCCACCAGTCGAGGTTGGCGAAGTAGCTGTTGCGGAACACGACGGGTTCATCGGCGCGGGGCTTGTGCGCCATGACGGCAGCGCCGGCGAAGCGGCCGATCCCCACGCAGCGGTCCACGACGATGGAGAACTCCGAGCCCTTCGCATTGGTGATGTCCACTCCCATGCCGCCTTCCGAGCCGGTGACATAGAGGCTGCGAAAGACCCAGCGGTCCCAGATGATGCCGGAGAACTCGGGCGCGCACTTCCACGGTCCCCACCAGTCCACGCTTTTGAGTCCCCACTCTGCGGCGGGATCGCCCTGCTCCAGGGTCATCCAGGTGGGATTACCGGTCGGGGCCTTCGGATTGGTGCGAACCACCGCCGCCGGAGCGCCCGAATCGATGACGATGCGACCGGTCCGTCCGGAGCCATACGCGCCTTCCGTGTCTCCGATCAGCAGGTTGTAGGAGCCTTGGGCCCCCTTGAAGGACGGATAGAGGTTGGCCTCCGCGTACGTGCCGGGTGCGACGACGACGCGATGGCCGCCCTTGTCGTCGGAGACCGCCAGAAGGCCCGCCTGGATTGTGTGAAATGCGGTAGCCCAGGTACGGCCGTCCGAGTTGTCGCCGTGCGACGAGACGTAGATCGTCGTGCCCCGGCGGCCGGTGTAGTCCGAGGCGCCCGGATCGAAAGGCTCGGCCCACGCGACGCCAATGCACGTCAGTGCGAGAAGGCAGCTCCACAACGACATCGATTTCGACATGGCCTTGCACTCCCGTTGTCCGATCCTGAATCGCTCGACCTTCCCATCGGTCCCGGGACGCGCCGCGTCAGCGGGCTTCGACCGACTGGCGCAGTTCGCGACAGGACTGGAAGAACTCGCCGGGCGACATCTCCCGCAGGAAGACCATGCCGCGCGCCGCGCGGATCATCGCGCTGGAGTGGTTATGGAACCACTCGCGTCCCAGGCAGGTCTTGATCCTGCGGTATTGCTCGACCTGGACGCGCTGGGCCAGCAGCGAGAACGGCCCGTCGTATTCATAGCTCGGAAACGACGCATCCTTCTGTGTGATGAAGGCGTTCATGAAGGCGTCGTGCGTCGTGGCGAACATGGCCAGCGAGATCGGGACGAAGACGTTGGCTTCCGACGGATCGAAGCGGAACCAGACGTTGCGATAGCCCCAGATCTTCAGATCGGGCTTGGCGTGTTTCTTCAGATAGATCCGGATCGCCTCGGCCAGCGCCTGCATGACCTTGTAGTGCGTGTCCGGGCCGCTGGCCTCCGGGTCAAACGCGACCGTGATGATGTCGGGGTCGATGCGTTCCAACTCCGCGACGATCGGCGGGACGTCATGGTCCATTGAC
>Ga0123332_1004581_pt1 | contig 12058 bp, 8 predicted proteins | sample BioC12SIPDNA_4_FD_89958 | JGI IMG/M metagenome (GOLD analysis project Ga0123332, IMG submission 89958) | Anaerobic biogas reactor microbial communites from Washington, USA - Biogas_R2_A C12 SIP DNA | ecosystem: Engineered > Bioreactor > Anaerobic > Unclassified | place: Washington, USA...
AAAGGGGTCGGGAGTCTTTTTCCGTATCGGCCACCCAACCGGTTCGACTTGCCGAGCGGCGATGGGGCCGATACGGAAAAAGACTCCCGACCCCTTCTTGGTTCGTAGAACCCTCGCTTGCGCGTCGGACTAGTGACTTCGCATAGTTGACAGTAAACCGCCTTAAAACCGTTTGGTGCTAGTATCTCGCGCCGGAGGGGCGACGGGCAAGCCCGGCGGAATCCTGAGACGATTCCGTTCCAAGGGCCGCACCGATCCAGCCGTCTTCAACGACGAATTGCGTCACTCCCAAGCCGGCCATCCGTGCGTCCTCGAACCATGCATCCGGGGTAATCTCCATCGGGCGCTGCTTGGAGAACGCCTTGCTGAAGATCCCACGCAGCGCGATCTGCGATCGCATGTTGAGTCCATCGCCGATGAGGTAGACCACGCCATCGCGGACCAGTTCCACTCGACCGGCAGCCAACTCGGGCCGATAGAACGCCTGCACCTGGAATTCGTCCCAGCGATTGTCAGCTTGCCAGAGCGTGGCGATCGAAAGCGTGATCTCGAAGCGGCCGTCCCGGCAGCGGACCTGGATGGCATTCTGGGGAGCGAACGCGATCGTGAGGTCTTCATCGTAGGGCGTCTGGTTTTGCAGCATTTCGGGCCGGTTCATGCGGGTGGCAATGCGCCGGCGAAGCTGCTCCAGAGTAAACGTCTGCCCGTCGAACTCGAGGCGTTCGGCCACGTTGTTCAACGCCGACTCGTGGATCTGAAGGCTGGCCAGACAGTTGACGGGGGCTTGCGGACGCGGGGTGTTGGCGCCGAGTTGCCGCGGGGCGGCGATCCGCAGTCGCATGGTCATCCGCTCCTGGTCGGTGTCGGCGCCGATGACCGCAGGGCCGAGCGACAGTTCCGCCAGCGGCCCGAAGAGCCGATCGTTAAGCCGCTGGGAGAACTGGCCCAAGCGCTCGTTGACTTCACCGTCGATCTGGGAACTAACCCGGTCGACGATTTTCTGCTTGACCTCCCAGTCCGCCTGCCCTTGCTTCTGCCGGTGTTGCGAGAGGGCAATCTCCTGAACGACGCTTCCGAGGATGGGAATGGCGTCGAACTCGGTTTGCAGGCCCCTCAATCGCGTGTTGTTTTCCACGTTGACGTTGGTCGGCCAGGCCTGGATGCTGCCGACGCCTAGCTCCAAATCCTTGCGGGCGGCAAACGCCGAAGCGCTGCTGTTGAAGAACGTCGCCGGACCGGCAAAGGCCGATGTCTCCGAGGCGACCAATCCGCGGATCACCAGGGCGATCCGCAAACGCGCCGGGTCGGGGACGAGTTGGATCGCCAGGTCCGTCGTGGTGACGCTGGTTCCGCAGACAGGGTTTCCCAACACCCGGTCGCGGACCCAATCGGTTTCCGATTTCTGCTCGGGGGCGAAGCGGTCCAGCAATTTGCCGCACACGGTGAATCGCACGTTGGCGTTGCGGTAGTGGGACTCCAAGCGGTTGGCCAGTTTTCGTTGCTCGGCTGTCGGCGCCACGGCCAGGCGGAGTTGCGCGGTCGCCAGGGCTCGGGCGTCGCGAGGCTCGCCGGTCTGTTCGTACCTCTCGAGCATCTCCAGCAGCGTCGCCGTGGCGGCAGGCTGCTCTGTCCAATCGCGGAGTTTTTCACGGAGCTGTGCCAAGGGTTTTCGGGCGAGAAACTGCTGCTGCTCGGGGGTCATCGACTGGCGAGCCAGCCGGTTGAGCATCTCGGACGCCAAAGCGGTTGCGCGATCCTCTTCGCCGCGCCGCCGGCCCTCGACCAGGTCTCGCAAGGCGTCCAATTGCAGGTACTGCTGCCATTGGCGGCCTTCCGGGGAATCGCCGACGAGCGATTGCACGTCGGCCAAGCAGAGGGCCAACTCCTCCGTCGCCGCCCACGCCGGCGCGACCTCGTCCGCCGGGCCGCCGGCCGTCGCCAGTTCCCAGATGTCCACGCGACGTCGCAAGGCGTGCCGAGTGCGTCGCACGGCGCTGGCCAAGGACGGGTCGTCCAGCCGTGTCGCCAGTTGACTACCTGCCTCGCACAGATCGTTCAGTTGCCCGAGGATATCCCATGTTTCGTCCGACTGGAGCGAATAGGCCCGACCCAGCTTTCGCAGCAGACTGGCCACGTCGCGGGCCCACGGACCGGTTTCGCATTCCCACGCCAACGGTTCCAGACGTTCCAGCAACGCCTGCGGCTGGCGCCAGGTCTCCGCCACCAAGGCATCGCGGGCGAGATCGGCCGCCGAGGCAAGGGGCGGCGCCGGCGCAAGATCGTCGACCGAAAGCGGCGCGGCCAGATCCTTCGGCTCCGGCTGCGCGGCCGCCGGTACGGAGGTGAAGTCGAGCGAGGGCATGGCGTCGGCCGCCAGATCGTCGACATCGCCGGCCGAAGACGATTCGGCCGTGGCTTCCTCTTGGGGAATCGTCTCCGGCGCCATGGGCTCGGGGAACCAGGAAGCGTCCATCGGCCCGGCAAGAAGGGCATCGTTGGGATCCGCCGGGTCGACGTCCGAGTCGACATCGGCGATTTCGACGACCTGATCCGCCAGCTTGGAAGCAGCGACGGCCTCGACGAAGTCTCCGGCCGGGTCGATCGCCGGCTCAGGTTCCAAGCGGGCCATCGACTCCGCCGACAACGATTCCCGGTGGCTCAGTGCCACGCCCGGATCGTCCACCACACAGGGAATCGACGACAGCCCGGATACCACCGGCGCATTCTTCGCCAGCATTGCCGATGTGCTGGCGTGCGAGATGCTTCGCTGGCTGGTCTGGGGGATTTGCCCGGGATTTCGTTGGGCGAGTTCCTTCTCCCACGCACGCGGTGACGTGGCGCTGAGCACAAACAGACAGGTCAAAAGGCAAAGGAAGGGCCAAATCGAGTTGTCCTGCTGGTCGTTCATTTTGGCTCCCTACTGTCTTTGAACTTCGATCCCGAGCATCACCGACTATTCGGTAGGATCGGTTATTGGGGACGTCTGAGTAAAATGCGAATTTTCAGAAGATAGCGCAGTTTGAGTTAAACAGAGCGCTCGAAGGGTAGGTTTGTGCCGGGAGTACCGATTTGCATCACCAACTTGCTGGTTCAATAGCCCACTATGATAGGCAGTGGAGCGTGGCGAGCGGTCGCGGCCAACAGCAGACGACGGTTGTACGCCCCGGTACGGCGAAGTCGGGACTGGTCCAAAATCGCAGCCACGGGGCAACGCGAGGATGACGGCCAACGGCGTGGAAATCTGCTATGATGGGAAGGCGAGGGAAGGAGGGGGTTGCGACGACTCTGGCAGGCAAGGAGTCTCTCAGGAGGAGTTTGTCAGGATAGGTCAGGAAGTGTGTCAGACTTTCCTGCCGGGCCGAGGATGCCGATAATTTTCGGTACCGCGAAGGACGCGGAATAACGAGGAACCGGAAAGTTCTTTCAGGAGCACCGTCATGTCGCGCGTTACACGTCGGCAATTTTTGAAGACATCTACCGCCGGCGCCGGTTTGTTAACCATGGCGCCGCGGGCATTGCAGGCGGCGGAAACCGCCACAGCGGGCCCACTCAACGGCACCGACATCGTTGCGTTGGGCCGGACCGGCATCCGGGTGTCTCGCCTGGCCCAAGGCACGGGATACAACGGCTACAATCATTCTTCTGCCCATACCCGCCAGGGCAAAGAGGCATTTGACCGCCTGCTGCACCACAGTCTGGATCGCGGCATCACATTTATCGACATGGCGGATCTGTACGGTTCGCATCCTTTCGTGCAAGAGGTGGTGAAGGGCCTTCCTCGTGACCGTTACGCGCTGTTGACGAAGATCTGGCCTCGCAAGGCCGACTGGATTGCGCCGTCCGGCGGCGCCAAGCAGGAGATCGATCGATTCCGCAAGGAATTGTCCGTCGATCAAATTGATGTCTGCCTGATCCACTGCATGACCGATGCCCAGTGGCCGACGGAGCATGAGCGGATCCGCGATGAACTCTCGGAGTTGAAGGAGAAGAAGGTGGTCCGCGCGGTCGGTGTCTCCTGCCATGACCTCGGCGCGCTGAAGGTCGCCGCCGAACACCCTTGGGTGGACGTGATCTTTGCTCGCATCAACCACATCGGCGGCAAGCAGTACTCATGCGACGCTCCCGCCGAGGAGGTTGCCGCCGTGCTGAAGACGGCGAGGAAGGGGGGCAAGGCGGTGGTCGGCATGAAGATTTTCGGCGCCGGCAAGCTTATCAAGCCGGAGGAGAAAGACGCATCGCTAAACTTCGTCTTCTCCAATGGCCTAGTAGATGCGATCACCGTGGGGATGCTCAATCCCAAAGAGGTCGATGATACGCTCGCGCATATGGCGCAAGTACGTCAGGCTTCCTAGCCTGACAGGGTGCTGCGCTCGATTCTCCAGTGCGACCACCCTCGCCATGGCGCCGCGTCAGATTGAAAAGCCTGTCGGAATTGCTTGGGCTATCGCGTCTTGAGGCACCCCAGCTTGTCCAATTGCACTACCAGCCGCCGGGCGATGGGAGCGGCGGACTGCTCCGCATTGCCGGCGTGCTCCAAGGCCACGACGAAAGCCACGGTGGGGGCCTCGGCGGGCGCGTAGCCGGCAAACCAGGCGTGGTCTCCTCGCCCGCCTTCCGTTTCGGCCGTTCCCGTCTTTCCGGCGACGGCGATCGATTCCATCCACACGCTGCCGTGCGCCGTGCCGTCGACGTCGGCCACGACGCGGCGAAGCCCTTCGCGAATCATCTCGAGCGTTGCAGACTTGAGTCCGGCGATACGCCGGGAAGGCGGAACGCGGATCGGGTCTTCCTCGCCGGCGAGGTCCGTCGTCGTTTGCGAGCCGGTCAGCTCCGGCAACCCAAGGCCGCTCGCCAGGTGCGGCGTGACGAGCATGCCGCCGTTGGCCACCGCGGCGATCATGCGAACGACCTGCAGCGGTGTCGCCTGGAGGGAGCCTTGACCAATTGCCAGGGCCATCGTATCGCCGACCCGCCAGCCGTGCGACTCAAGGTCTCGAATCGACAACGGGGTAGGCACCACGCCGTCGGATTCCTGCGGCAGATCGATGCCGCTGGCGCGGCCGAAGCCGAAACGGATGGCCCAGTCGATGAGCGCGGGCGGTCCCATGTCTGCGGCGCGCTGAAAGAAGTAAACGTTGCAACTCCAGGCCAGGGCATCGGCCAGAGCGACGTCGCCGTGGCCGACCCCTTCCCGGCGATACATCGCGCATCGCCAGCGGTCCGGTTCGGTCAGATAGCCTCGACAGAACAAGGGCTCGCGGGGGTCCACCGCGGCGGATTCGAGCAGCGCCGCGGCGGTGACCACTTTGAATACGGAGCCGGGCGGAATGGCCATGGTCGCTACCCGATCGACCAGCGGATGGGAGGGATTCTCCAGCAGCGGCTGAATGGCTCCGCCGGAACCTGCCGCAAACAGGCCCGGGTCGTAGCGGGGCGCCGATGCGGCAGCCAGCACGGCGCCGTTGCGGACATCGATCACCACGGCCGCCCCGCCAGCCGGTTCCTCGTCCGGCGATTGGATGGCTCGCCGCCGAATCGCGTCGTCCAACAGCATCTCGGCGGTTCGTTGAAGCTGGGGATCGAGCGTGAGCACGAGGTCGCGTCCCACGCCCGGCTCCGTCTCGCGATAGGAACGGAGAATCCGCCCGCTGCGATCGACTTCTTTGGCGAGCACTCCTCGTTCGCCGTGCAAGAGATCGTCGTACTTTCGTTCCAAACCGGTGCGGCCGATGCGGTCTTCGGGATGGCGGTCGGCGAACCGCGATTGAGCGATTTCCTCGGGCTGGATGGCGCCGAGGTGCCCCAAGACGTGCGCAGCGAGTGCGCCAGCCGGGTAGGCTCGCCGCCGATGCTGCACGATTCGAACTCCGGGGAAGTCGTCCGGATGGGATTCGACCCGGGCGGCCACCTCCATCGGCACGTCCTCGACGATAACGTGGTAATCGAGCTGCTCGGCTACCAGGATTCGATCCGGAGAGGACAGGTCGGACGCCCCCTCGAGAAGATCGTTGGTCCAGTCCGTCAGGCGGCCAAGCAGAGAATCCGAACGAGCGGATGGCCGACCGCCTCGTGGGCCGGAGCGGGGATCGAGTTGCTGGCGGCGGCGATTGACATTCTCTGAAATCCGCTCCACGCGCGCCTGGACGGCCGCGGCGCGTTGATGCCACTGGTCCAGCGATACTTGGCAGAGTTCCGCCAGCCGCCGCGACTGTTCCACCCGCTCGACGCAGACCCGTTCGATCTCCGCGGCAAGCCGCCGGGGATCTTTGCGATCCGTGCCGGAGAGCCGCAAGCGGGCTACGCCGCGGAGCCAGCCGGGATCGGCAGGCTCTTCGATGTACCGGTAATGGACTGCCAGGGCGAGCACCTCTCGATCATAGGCCAGGACCGTGCCATCGCGGGCGAGGATCCGCCCGCGGACTGCCGGGATGCTCTCCCGCCGCTGGATCGGCTTTGCCGCTTCGCGGCGAAACGCCGCGCCCTGGCTCACCTCGATGTGGACCAGGCGGCAGAAGACAACCAGCACCAGAGCGAGAAAGCACCAAAAGCAGAACCGCAGCCGCAAGCGGGGATCAGAAGCCGGTGAGGCCGGACGCCGGGAGGCGAGCATCAGATGCCAGAACGATCGCGGCATGACATCCTTACAGCCTTATCGGGTGGCTAGGCGGCTCATCCGCGGCAAACGGCTCACGCAGCCATTTCAGCACCAAGAGCACAGGCAACGCCATCGCCGCCGTGTAAACGCCCACACCAAGACTTCGCCCCAACAAGGTTGCCATGGGAACCGCCGTCTCACCCAAGAACCGGCGGCCGCTGGCCAGGGCGATGGCCATCATTGTCACGGCAACCCACACCACACCGACCCGCCAGACAATCGCGTCCGCCGCCCATCGAGCGCGGAGTCTCGCGACACCGTAGCCGATCAGGAGAAACACCGCCACAGCCAGCCCCGGTCGCCCCGGACCGATCAGGTCGCCGATCAGGCCGATGGCGCCGGCGACCAGAAAAGCTCGCGGGCTGGGGAACTCGATCACCCAAACCACCGCGATCATTGCCAGCCAGACGGGGCTGACGTGACCGATCGACATGGTATCAGCGAGCGAAGTTTCGAGGATCGCAGCCAGGTACAGGATCGGGATGAGTCCCATCAGACGCATGGGGAATCGCTCTTGCGGAAATCTTGATGCTTCGCGTTTGTTTCGATTATTCTCTTTCGACTATCGCCTGCCGGGGCTCTCTCCTTGCACCGCCAGCCGCCGCGGATTCAGCACCGTTTTCAGCACGGCAACTTGTTCCAGCCGATCCACGTCGACGGTTGGCTGCATCCAGATATCCCAGTGTGCGGCGCCGATCGGCCGTTCCACTCGGACGACGCGGCCGTACCGTAACGGTCGTGCGAGAATGCCCTTGCCCACGGCGGCGTAGACCGCGTCGCCGACCGTGACCGGTTCGGTGACCTCGATGAGCCGGATGCGGGCCAGCGGCTCACCGGTGCCCTCCAAGATGCCTTGCGGTCCGGCCGCATCGCCGTCGGAGAGCCGGACGAGATCGCGATAGCCCGGTTCGGTCAGCCCGCGGACCGTGCTCGCATGTCGCCCGACCTCGACGATTTTGCCCCAGATGCCGTTTTCGCGAACCACATACTGCCCCGCCGCCAACGGCCAGTCGCTGCCACGGTCGATCAGTTCCGGGATGGCCGGGATCACCAGATCGTTGGGCGAGATCGCCTCTTGGAAACCAACGTCGAGAAGGTGATTCCGACCGAGAAACGCGAGGGCCTGCTGCCCAAGCACGTGGGCTTCAACGCACTCGACGCCCAGAAGCCGCTGGTGATCCACCGGCTCGCGGATCGTCGCGGCTTGGACTTCGTGCTCCATGGCGGCAAGGGAAATCAGCAATCGCCGCTTCTCTTCCCGCAGCGATTCCAACTCGCGCTGGGCATCCGCCAGTTGGGCGGTGGTGCGAAAATGCCGACGGGCCGCGGAAAGCGTGGCGGCGGCCGGTTGGCGTATTGCCCGTGCGGCGACCTGCCCCGGCCAAAGCGCGGTTTGCATGGCGTTTTTTCCCGCTGCCGACCAGTCGCGGGGCAAGCAGACGAGCAGCAGCGCAACGGCCAGTCCGAGCGCCAGCGCCGCATGGGGATGCGATAGTCGAGACACCATCTCCTGCCGTTCACTCATCGTCGTCGCTCGACTCCATCATGGTCCGCCACTGTTGGAATTGCTCCACCGCGACGAGCGCTCCCTTGGCGACGGCGCGCATCGAATCCGGCGCGACGCGGACCGGCAGACCGGTTCGTTCGGCCAGAAAACCGTCAAGCCGCCGCAGCAGCGATCCGCCGCCGCAGAGGACCATCCCCTGGTCGACCAGGTCGGCGGCGAGATCGGGACTGACATGGTCCAGTGTTCGCTGGACGGCGTCGAGAATCGCCTCCAGCGGTTCGGCCAGCGCTTCACGGATTTCTTCGCTGGTGATCGTCGCGCGGCGGGGAAGTCCGCTGATCGCATCCACTCCGCTGATCTCGGCCACTTGTTCTTCTTCCAGCGGCGCGGCGCTGCCGATATCGATTCGCAGCCGTTCGGCAGCCGCCGGGCCGATCCGCAGGCTGTACTGGCGGCGCAGGTAGCCGACGATCGCCTCGTCCATCTTGTCCCCCGCGACGCGAATCGACCGGCTTGCCACCAGGTCGGCGAGGCTGAGCACGGCGACTTCTGTGGTGCCGCCGCCGATGTTGCAAACCATACTGGCGACCGGCTCGACGATCGGCAAGCCGATGCCGATCGCCGCGGCTTTCGCCTCCGGCATCAAGAAGACCTGCCGCGCCCCCGCGCGGTGCATGCTGGTGAAGACGGCCCGTTTCTCGACAGGGGTGATCGAGCCGGGGACCGCCGCCAGCACGCGCGGTTTGAGACGAAGCGAGCGGGGAGCCACTTTCTGAAAAAAGTAGCGGAGCATGGCCTCGCAGAGTCCGAAATCGGCGATGACACCGTCAGCCAGCGGCCGGACGACGGCAATCGAATCCGGTGTGCGGCCTTGCATTTGGCGGGCGAGGTGGCCGACCGCGCAGCCGCCGGAAAGGACGCGGCCGGTCCGGTGATGAACGGCCACCACCGACGGCTCATCGAGAACGATGCCCTCTCCCGCCACGCCAATCAGCGTGTTGACGGTCCCAAGATCGACCGCGAGATCGCAACGGAAGTATCGGAGGAGTTGTTGGAGCATCCTTGCTCACGAGCTAGGGAAAGAAACAGAAGCTCACGTTCGGGCATCGTTCGAAGCGGGGAACCAACGGCTGCCGCACCCCGGCTCGCTCATCGCCACCTGCCCGCCGCCCTGCCATCGGACCGAAATCTGCGGCCCACCCCCGTAAGGCGGCGAACCGTATTCTTTCGTCTCCAGGTAGAGAAAGACCGTTCCGATAATGATGGCCAGAAGGGACAGCAACAGCATCAACGTGTAGATGTCGGTTCGTGGCTTGCGAGTCGGGCCGCCGGCAGACATGTCCGCTCCTTGGTCAAGAGGCCCCGCGGGGACGAGGCCGGTTTTGGACTAGTTAAGCCGCGCGGCAACGCGGTCGCCCGCCTGTATGGCGCCCTGTTGATAATCGGGAAGGATTTTGGCGGCGGCCTTGTCCGGCTGGGTCTGAACGACTTCGATTCGGCCCAGATACTTGCTCTGCCCGTCGGCCTTGCGATACACCTCCAACTTGTGACCTTTTTGCAGGCCGTCGTCGGAGCCGATGCTTAGTTCCATCATCCCATTGCCGGTAACGGCGGCAACCAAGCCCTTTACCTCGTCGGGCACCCCTTCATACATGGCGGGAATCGGCTTGAGGTCGTGTTTGTTCAGCACGGCCACGGCATCCGCCAATTGTTCGCTAAGCTGTACGTTGCGATCCTTGAGCACCGTCAGTTCGTTGGCTGTCTGATGCAGTTCGTCGGTCGTCTTGACGAGCGTGGTAAAGGCTTCCTCGCGGTCCTTCTGGGCTTTCTGGATATTCGTCCGCAGCGCGTCGACTTCCTGGCGGAGGCTCGCCAAGGAATTTTGGGTAGCCTGCATGGCGGCAACGGCCTCGCGCTGATCCTTTTGCAGGTCCGCGAGTTCCTTTTCCAGGCGGTCGCGCTCGCGGCGGAGTTCGTCGTTTTCCGTTTCCAGCTTCGCCAACGCTTCCCGCTTCGCGGTGGTTTCCTTGGCCAACTCGCCTTCCAGCTTGGTCAACTGGTCTTTGAGTTCCTGGCTTTGCTGCTGGGCGGTCTTCAACTGGGCGTCGAGGCCGGTATCCGGCGCCGTCACCTTTTCCTTCCAATTGGTGTGCGTTCCGTAAACGGCGACGACGAACGACATGAAGACCAGGCTCATCACGAAGATGAGAACCACAAAGATTTTGCCGACCAGGTTCATGGGGGACTTTCCTTTGACCGCTCGACAGGGTACCGCCTCGGCGACTCTGCTCCTTCCACTCGCAAAATCGCCTCCGTTCGACTCTGCCGGGCTCGCCAAGCCGGGCTGTCTAGAACCAGTGTGTTCGTTGTGAGGTCTGAACCAATCCGTTCTGCCTGAACGACTGGTAGACCTGAGAAAGCTGTCCTGTCAGTATAACTTGGCCGAAAAATGCATGTCAATCAGAATGCCCGCAATTCAGCCAAGATGGGCGATCCAGGGGGGACTTTAGGTGCCAAAATAGGCAAAAACCGTGTAGTACGCAATATAAAGCATTTCAAAACTACCTTGCAGAGGGGTGTAGCTATGACACTCCAAGTCGTTTCAGAATTGGAAATCTTACGCAAAGGCAGGGAGGGATTGCTTTGCGTCTTCGCGCCTTTGCGTGAGGCACTTCCCTCCGACTGATCACTGGCATGGACCGAGCAAGGCGACCTCCGCGACTGTCAGTCCGTAGAGATCCTCGACGATCGTATCGATTCGCTGGTCGATCCGGTCAATTTCTTGTTTTTCCGGACCGGTGCCGGCGGGCGGTTCCGCTCTGCTGAGCCAACGGGTCAGTGCCAGCATGCGGGAGACCAGATCGACGATCTCGTCATGGCGCCACTTATCCCGCGGATTGGAAAAGTCGATGCGGCGAATCGGTGTGCGAGCGAGGACGCTGCCGTTGACCTCCAACCCGACGCCGCGGCGTTTGGCGTGGTGCCGATACCAGCACCACAAGAGTCGGCTGTTCAACAGTGCCGTCAGATAGTTGAGATCTTCGGCGGTCCCCTCGTCCGGCAAGAAGACATTGACGCTGAAGGGGACATAGACGCTGCCTGCTGCCGGCACGAACGTGGGACGCCGCGCCATCTGCACGGCGATGATCTTCCGCGATTCCCAAAGATGACGGTCTCTCGGCCAGTGAAGGTGCCACCAACGACGGCAGCCGCGGCGAGTCTCGCGACGGGCTTCCATCAGCGGGCGAAATCGCGACAGGTGCGCTGCGAGCCCGGGATAACGTTGCAGTTCGGGCCATGTTTCGTCGGTCGCGTAGATCAGCCGCAACGACGCCGTTTCCGCGATACGGTATCGGCCCAGGTCGCACAAGTCGTAGTAGGGCCGCACGAGCAACCGTTCCGATTCGGGCAGGTCGAGGCCGGCCAACTCGTCGGGCTTCAGGGCGAAGACGCCTTCCCCAATGGTCCAGCGGCTCCCGTGTCGGACGTTGGCCGACCGTGTAATCGAAGCCGGATTCTCGGCGATCCCCTGACGCACGCGGCCTAGTTGTCCCAGGGGTGTACCCGCGGCCAGCTTTGCCAGCACCGCGTCGTTGGCCGGTTCGAGGTCCAATCGCCCCGCGCGAAACAGTTGCTCGGCGTCTTTTCGGAAAACCTCCACGGCGGCGGGATTGCCGAGGAGAGCTTCCGCGTCGGCGGTGTGGCCGGCAAGCGGACGCTTCACGGTAACCGGCCTGCTGTTCGGCCCTTTGGTAAGAAAGAGAATCATGTGCCGGCCCGCCACCCCCTCGAATACCGGCGCATCATTCAACAGGAGGATTTCATCCATGCAGGCGTTCTGGCGGAGCGAGGCGATCAGCCGCTCCGCGCTCTTGCCGCCCGTCCAATAGGAATTG
>Ga0123332_1004583_pt1 | contig 12054 bp, 8 predicted proteins | sample BioC12SIPDNA_4_FD_89958 | JGI IMG/M metagenome (GOLD analysis project Ga0123332, IMG submission 89958) | Anaerobic biogas reactor microbial communites from Washington, USA - Biogas_R2_A C12 SIP DNA | ecosystem: Engineered > Bioreactor > Anaerobic > Unclassified | place: Washington, USA...
AGCCGGAAAACTATTAGTACCTTGAAGAATACCAAAAAGAGCGTGGCTCAGAAAAGGCCTTTTCACGTGATGATCATCCCCACTTTGGGTTGTCCATCCAGCTGCAGCTACTGCTGGTCCTCCGATGAACGGTCCCCCATAATGACGATCGACACCGTAAAAGAGATCGTCGAATGGCTGAAAGATTTCCGGGACGACCCCGTCACCTTCACCTTCCACGGCGGCGAGCCGCTCCTCGCGGGCGCCGACTTCTATCGCGAGGCACTGGCCTCGATCACCCAGGGCCTCCGGCCTCGGAAGATAGCCTTCGCCCTCCAGACGAACCTCTGGAAGATGACCCCGGAGCTGGCCTCCGTCCTCGCCGAGTACCAGATCCCCATCGGCTCAAGCCTCGACGGTCCGAGGGACCTCAACGACCTCCAGAGATCGAAAGGATACTTCGATAAGACGATGGCAGGCTACGCGGTCGCAAAGGCCCACGGCCTCTCCGTCCAGTTCATCTGCACCTTCACCTCGCGCTCGATCGACTTCAAGGAGGATATCTTCAACTTCTTTTTAGAGAACGGCCTCACCCTCAAGCTCTATCCCGCCCTCCCATCGTTGAAGAGCGACGACCCCAATAAGTGGGCCCTCGATCCCGAGAAGTACGGCGAGCTCCTCGTCTACCTCCTCGACAAGTACCTGGAGAATATGGACGAGATCGAGGTAAGGAACATCAACGACCTCGCTAGATGCGTCTTCACCGGCCGGGGGACGGTCTGCACCTACGTCGACTGCATGGAAGACACCTTCGCCGTGGGCCCCGACGGCAGCATCTACCCATGCTACCGGTTTGTCGGGATGCCGGAGTGGGTGATGGGCCACGTCCGAGACCGGCCGACCCAGGCAGACCTCGCGGGGTCCGATGCGGGAAGGAGGATGCAGGATTTCAAAGAGCGGGTGGACAAAGAGTGCAAAGGATGCCGACATCTCAGGTACTGCCGGGGAGGATGCCCCTACAACGCCATAGCGCCTTCCGGCGGGGAGCTATTGGGCGTCGACCCTCACTGCGTCGCCTACAAGAGGATCTTCGACGAGATCGCCGACCGGTTCAATAAAGAGATCTTCGGCTCCTTCCCGATGGGGCCCACCTGCCTGCCCGCCGAGCCTCCCCGGGAAGGAAAGCCCGGGATCACGGCCCTGATCCAGAAGATCGTCTCGAGCTAGAGGGCGGCGGCCGGGGATCTCTTCTCCCATCCCGTTCTCAGATCGCCCCGGGATCAAACCGTCCTCAGATCAGATCGTCCCATGTCCCTTATTTACAGGATCGTCAGGATCGCGATGACCTCCAGGAGGTATATCGCGACGAGCAGGCTCCCCTCAAACCTGGTGATCCTGTTGCCCAGGATCATGAACCCCAGAAGGAGGCTGATCAGCACCACCACGGGGAGGGTGACGGAGACGAAGGCCTCTCCCGCGGCTACGTCCCCCACCAGGGAGGAGGCTCCGAGGATGATCAGGGCGTTGAAGGCGTTGGCGCCCATGATGTCTCCCATGGCGATGTCTCCCCGGCCGTTCTTGGCGGCGACGATGGCGGTGCTGATCTCGGGGAGGGAGGTTCCGATGGCGAGGAGGATCACCGCCACCACCCCCTCGGAGATCCCCAGGGTCGAGGAGATCGACTGGATCGCCTCGATCATGTAGTTTGCGCCGACGGACAGGATGAGGACCCCGCCGAAGAAGATGCCCAGGCGCCTGGGATCGAGCTTCTCGCTCCCCTTCGCCTCCCCCTTCCGGTGCTCGGAGATCTCGTGGTGGATGAAGGCGAGGTAGACGGCGATGAGAACGACCCCCTCGATCCAGGTTATTCTGTAGTCGAGGAAGACGACGTAAATCGCCAGCATCGAGGCCAGGAGGAAGGATAGGTCCGTCTCCAGGATCTTTCTGTCGATGTATATCCCGTAGAGGGCCGCTGCCGCGCCGAGGGCGAGGCCGGTGTTGGCCAGGATCGATCCGAGGACGTTTCCGGCGGCGATCTCGGGGGTGCCGCCGTCGGCGACCATCGCGACGATGGACGTCGAAAATTCCGGGAGGGCGGTGCCGAAGGCGACGACCGTCGCCCCGATGACGAACTCGGAGATCCCCAGGACCTTGGCGAAGTGGACGGCGCTATCGGTGATCGCCCTAGCCCCGCTGTAGAGGGCGACGAGAGAGACGGCGAAGGTCAAAAACTCCAGCAACGAACCAGCCCCGAATGGTTGGTCGTTGGTCCTCGTTAATTAATCAATCCATCTCTTTGCAGTCAAAGATAGGGGAAACCAAAATATAAACCATTGAATAGGTATTTTAATGAGAAGATACAAAGTCTCCGGAGATAGATCGACCAGGGGGTCTTCGGGGCCATACCGGCTCCGAGATTGGGCGGCCGGAAGGTTGATGAGATCTCCCGGACCGGGTTGGAGTAGCAAAGGTGGTCGAGGTTGCACATCAAGGAGATCGAGCTCGTAAACTTCAAGTCCTTCGGCAGGAGGGCGGTGATACCCCTCAAAAACGACTTCATCGCCGTCACCGGGCCCAACGGCAGTGGCAAGTCCAACGTCGTTGACGCTCTTCTCTTCGCCCTATCCCTATCGTCCAGCAGGGCGATGAGGGCCGAGAGGCTTCCTGACCTCATTTACCGGGGGGACAACGGGAAAAACCCCGACTTCGCCCAGGTGACCGTCAAGTTCGACAACTCCGAGAGAGGCGTCCCCGTCGACGTGGACGTCGTCGAGATATCGAGGAAGGTCAGGCTGACCAAGAACAAGTACCAGAGCATCTACTATTTTAACGGCAACCCCTGCACCCAGGCGGAGATCCACGATCATCTCTCCCGAGCCGGGATCACCCCCGAGGGGTACAACGTGGTTATGCAGGGGGACGTCACCAGGATCATAGAGATGTCCTCCCTGGAGAGGAGGAGGATCGTCGACGAGATCGCGGGCGTTGCCGAGTTCGATGAGAAGAAGAAGAAGGCCCTGGAGGAGCTGGAGGTGGTGAGGGAGAGGATCGACCGGGGAGACGTCATCCTCGAGGAGGTCGAGTCCCAGCTATCGAGGCTCGCCGAGGAGAGGGACCGGGCCCTCGCCTACCAGGCCCAGAGGGAGGAGAAGCGGCGGATGGAGGCGTTCCTCCTTCTGGCGAAGCTGAAGGAGGCGGAATCGGAGCTCTCCGACCTCGAGGCTGAGGTCCTCGACCTCCGATCGGAGGAGGCGGAGCTCACCGGTCGGCTGGACCGTTGCAGGGCGGAGCTCTCTTCCTTGGAGGGGGAGCTGAAGGGGCTGAACGCCGAGATCACCTTCAAGGGCGAGGACGAGCAGATCGAGGTAAAGCGGCGGATGGTGGAGGTGAAGGGACAGATCGAGGCGGACGAGGGGCGGATCGAGAGGGCCGACGGCGAGATCGCCGAGCTGGAGGCGGAGCAGAGGTCCGCCTACCTCGAGGCCGACCGCCTCGGCCGGGAGGCGGAGGAGCTCGCCTCGCGGATCCGGGACGCTTCCATCCGGAAGGCGAGCATCCTCGCCGAGATCCAAGAACGGGAGGAGACCCTGGCTTCGTATAGAGAGAAGATAGCCCGGGCCGACGCCCGGTATGCGGAGGTGAGGGACCGGCTCGCCATCGCCAAGAAGGAGGTGGAGGAGGCCAAGTCGAGGGTGGCGGACCTGATGAGGGAGAGAGACCGCCACCTAGACGCCGCCAGGAGGCGTTCCATCGAGCGGGAGGAGGCGGCGATCGAGATCTCCGAGGCGAGGGAGGCGATGGCGGGGCTCGACCGGGAGAGGGGCCGGATCGGCCGGGAGCGGGATGAGCTGGAGTAGAGGATATCGATCTTCGAGGAGGAGAGGGACGACCTCGACTCCGCGCGGATATCGATAAGGCGAGAGATGGCGCGGGTCGATGAGAACCTCCAGCGGCTTCAGATGGAGCGGGCCCGGGCCGAGGCGAGCCTCCGGTCCGCGGGGGAGGGTTCTGGCTACAGCAGGGCGGTGGAGGCGATCCGATCCGCCATCAGTCGTGGAGAACTTGCTGGCCTCTTCGGGACGATCGCAGAGCTCGGAAACGTCAGCGAGGGTTACGCCACCGCCCTGGAGGTGGCGGCGGGGGCGAGGCTCCAGAGCATCGTCGCCGAGACCGACGGGGATGCGGCCCGGGCGATCGAGAGCCTCAAGAGGTCGAAGGCGGGGCGCGCCACCTTCCTCCCCCTCAACAAGATGGCATCGGGCACCCCACCGGCGGCTCCGAAGGAGCTGGGGATCGTCGACTATGCCATCAACCTCGTCGCCTTCGACCCCCGGTTCCTCCCCGCCTTCTGGCATGTCTTCAGAGACACCCTGGTCGTAGACGACCTGGAGACGGCCCGCAGGCTCATGGGCCGATATCGGATGGTGACCCTGGACGGCGACCTGGTGGAGAAGGGGGGGGCCATGACTGGGGGCAGCTTCAAGTCGCGGCTCAAGTTCGCCGCCGACGAGCGGCAGAGGCTGGAGGAGGCGAAGAGGAAGGTCCTGGCAGCCCAGGCCGAGAGGGATGCCCTGATCGAGCGGCTCGACCGGGTCGAGGGCGAGGTCTCCTCGGTCCGGAGAGGGGTGGAGGAGCTGGGCCGGGAGGTCTCGCGGATCGAGGTCCGGATCGAGGAGATCGACGGCCAGAGGGTCCGGCTCGAGAGGCTCGTCCAGGAGCGGGAGAGGAGGCTGGCGGAGCTGGAGGCGGACGCCGCCGGGGTGATGGAGGGGCTCGACCTCCTGGAGCGGGATATCAGGGGGAAGGAGGCCGAAGCGAGGGGGTCGGAGGAGCGGGCGAGGTCCCTGGAGAGGGACCTGGAGGGATCGGAGATCCCGGAGCTATCGGCCCTCGCCGACGGCCTGGAGGCCGAAGTCCGGTCCCTCACCCGGAAGGCCTCGGAGATCGAGGCTGAGATCACCAGCCACCGCCTCCGGGAGGAGAGCCTCTCCGCCCGAAAGGAGGAGCTTTCGGGGCGGCGGGATGCCCGGGAGGAGAAGAAGAGGATGGCTCTGGAGAAGAAGGGCGCCGCAGCCGATCGGATCGCCTCGGCGAAGGTTGCCCTCGCCGACCTCGGCCGGAGGGAGAGGGAGATCGAGGAGGAGCTGACCGACCTGAAGGGGACGAGGAGCCGGCTCCTCGACGAGGTGATGGCCAAGGGGAGGGAGGTCGACTCCGCCGACCGGGAGCTCGAGCGGATCCGGGCCCGGTCCGCCGCGGCGGAGGGCGCCGCCCTGGAGATGAGGTCGACGGCCGAAGGCCTGCGGGCCGAGATCGAGAGCTTCGGGATCGACGCCTCCGAGGAGCCACCCAAGAGCCAGACTATAATCAGAAAGATCAACGCCCTGGAGAGGTCGATGGAGGAGCTGGAGCCGGTGAACATGCTCGCCATCGAGGAGTACGACCGGGTCTTCGACCGGCGAGAGACCCTCCGGGACCGGCGAGAGACCCTCCAGCGGGAGAGGGAAGACCTCCTCGCGAAGCTCGACCGGTACGAGGAGATGAAGAGAGAGGCCTTCATGGCCGCCTTCGACGGGATCAACGATAACTTCAGGGATACCTTCAACCGCCTCTCCGATGGCGAGGGGGAGCTGGTCCTGGAGAGCGAGGAGGACCCCCTCAGCGGCGGGATGACGATCCGGGCGAGGCCAGCCCGGAAGGCCTTCCACCGGCTGGAGGCGATGTCCGGGGGGGAGAAGAGCCTCACCGCCCTCTCCTTCATCTTCGCGATCCAGAGGTTCCGGCCCGCCCCCTTCTACGCCCTGGACGAGATCGACATGTTCCTGGATGGGGCGAACGTCGAGAGGGTGGCGAAGCTGATCAAGGGCATCGCCAAGGCCGCCCAGTTCATCGTCGTCTCCTTGCGAAAGCCGATGATCCAGGAGGCGAAGTACGTCGTGGGGGTGACGATGCAGGAGAACAACATATCGACCGTCACGGGGGTGTGTTTGAACTGAGCACCGTAGAAGCCCTGGAGGTCGTCGAGGCCTACGGGATCGAGCCCGACCCGATCATGGTCCTGCTGGACCTCGCGAGGCGGGGGGAGATCGACCCGTGGGACGTGGACCTCTCCGAGGTGACGGAGAAGTTTTTGGAGAGGATCGAGGCCCTGGGGGATCGAGACCTTCCCGCCCTCGGCAGGACCCTCCTCTACGCCAGCATCCTCCTGAGGATGAAGTCCGACTCGATGGAGGGGGACGAGATGCCGGAGGAGGAGTTCGATGAGGTAGAAGAGCCCCCCGTCTTCAAGAGGCGGCTGACCGAAGGCCTCCCGACCCCTCCCATAAGGAGGAGGGCTAGGAGGCCCGTCACCCTCGAGGAGCTGATATCCGAGCTGAGGAGGGCGGAGACCGTCGCCGATAGGAAGGTCGCGAGGGTGAGGGAGAGGCCCGAGCCGACGGTGGAGGAGGCGATGGAGCGGGCCCACGATGAGGGGATCGAGGACCGGATCCGGGGCCTCCGGCCAGCGATCTTTGAGATGCTCGAGGATGCTGATAGGATCTCCTTCTCGGATCTACCTGAGAGGGACGTATTGAGCTACGTCTCCCTCCTCTTCATGGCGGGGAGGAGGGAGATTTGGATCGAGCAGGACGCCCTCTTCAGCGAGCTTTACATCATGAGGCACCCCGGCGGGCCTGGAGAGCCGGTGGCTTGAGGGGGATAGATCTTGGCGGGGGAGGCTTCTGAGGAGGGGGTGGAAGGGGCGGGGAACGGGGAGGAGGCGGTAGTGGAGGCCGCCCTCTTTGCAGCCGGAAGGCCCCTCACGGCGGCGGAGATCGCCGAGCTGACGGACCTGCCCATAAGGGTCGCAAGGCGCTTCGCCGACGAGCTCGTCCGGGAGTACTCCGAGAGGGCGGGCGGACTCGAGGTCAGGGAGTTTGAGGGGCGGTACGTCATGCAGGTCCGCTCCACCGTCGCCGATCGGGTGAGCAAGGTCGGCCCCCAGGAGCTGGATCCCCCGCTTCTGCGGACCCTGGCCGTCATCGCCCGTCACCAGCCGATCCCCCAGAGTGAGCTTGCGAGGGTGAGGGGCAACAAGAGCTACGGCCACGTCCGGGAGCTCCTGGAGCGGGGGCTGATCCGGGCCGAGAAGGACGGCAGGACCAAGATCATCACCACCACCAAGAGCTTCGCCGAGTACTTCGGCCTCGACTTCGACGACCCCGACTTCGTCAGGAGGGCTATGGAGGGACGGCGGCTTGGGGTCACCCCATGTACAGGAGCCTCGCCGAGAGGATGGGCCTCGAGTACGACGTCGTCAACCCCTACCAACCCAACAAAAACGACATCCAGGCGATGAAGGGCCTCGACCTTCTGGTCATCGCGCCGGGCTATGCGGAGAGGGCAAGGGAGCACTATTCTGGGGAGCTGATCGAGGCTGGCGTCAGAACCTTCACCCAGCTGAAGGAGAGCATACGGCTGATCGCCGAGATGGCTGGATCAGCCGATCCTGCAAAGGCCGCATCCCTCCTCGAGGAGGTCGATGCCGTCCTCGCCGGTTACAGGGAGAGGGCGATAGGAGCCCGGCCGATCAAGCCGCTCTCGCCGATGATCGAGGAGATCTCCCTGGACCTGGGCATCTCGACGGACGAGAAAGGGATCCCTGCCGCTCCCGATTACAAAGGCGTGGAGGCCGAGATCCAGGTTCCGACCCACCAGCCCTACGAGATGGACATCATCGAGAGGATCAGGGAAAGGTACGAGGCGCTGTTGAAGGGCGTGGCCGATGTAGGAAGATCGAAGGAAGCGGATCAAAATGACGGATAAGGACGAACTCGTCGCAGACTGCGAACGGTGCGGGCGCGAATTCCCGGCCGAAGAACTGATCGAGGAGGGCGGAAGCCGGATATGCGAGGACTGCTACATCAGCGCCCACTCGAGGATCAAGGCCTGTGACCCCTGGGCCGTCCGGTCGAAGAAGATCCTGAGGGAGAAGGCCGGGCTCGTCGGCGCCGAGGGGCTGACCGACGTCCAGAAGGAGATCTACGACTTCATCGTATCCAAGGGTGGTGCCACGAGGGACGAGATCGCTGAAAGGTTCAGCCTACCGCCCGAGGAGCTAGAGAACCAGTTCGCGATCCTTCGCCACTGCGAGCTGGTGAAGGGACAGAAGCGCAAGGACGGCGTCTACATCGTCCCCTTCGAGGAGTGAGGATATCTCTGGTGGACCAAAGATGGACGAAGGCGCCGTCAAAGAGCTCTATTGCTGGTTCTCCGATTACATTCGGGCCTTCAAGGCCGGCGATCCCGAAAAAGACGAGAACATACTCCTGAAGGAGGAGCACACCGCCCGCGTCCGCCAGGAGATCCGCGATATGGGGGAGTCCCTCGGCCTCGACGGCGAAGAGATCCGCCTCGCCGAAGCGATGGCCCTACTTCACGACCTCGGACGGTTCCCGCAGTACGCGACCTACGGAACCTTCTCAGACCGGCGATCCTGCGACCACGCCGCCCTATCCGTCGAGGTTCTCATCGATAGCGGGGTCCTGGACGCCCTCGATCCCGAAGAGCGGGAGCTGATCCTCAAGGCGATCTCCTATCACAACCGGGCCAGCCTTCCGGAGGACGAATCGGAGCGTTGCCTCTTCTTCTCCAGGCTCCTCCGAGACGCCGATAAATTGGACATCTGGGCCATCCTCCTCGACTACTATCGGCGGCGCGAGGTGGTGGGATATCGAAATCTTGCCCTCGAGCTCGACCTCCCCGACGAGGCCGGGATCAGCGAGGAGGTCCTCAGGGATCTATCGGCGGGCAAGATCGTGAAGCTCTCCGATGTCAAGGGGCTCAACGACTTCAAGCTCCTCCAGGCGAGCTGGATCTTCGACCTGAACTATTGGCCCGCCCTCCTGGCGGTGAGGGAGAGGGGCTACCTCGATCGGGCCCGGGAGGTTCTCCCCCGGACCGAGGAGGTCGATCGGATCATCGACCTTTTGAGAGCCCGCCTGGATGAGAGGATCCGATCGGAACTGCCCTCGGATGAAGGTTGATCGATCGGCTCCATCGGAGGCCCGCATATTTTAGCCCGCTCGCATCCGCCACCTCCACAACAACCCGGGGATCTTTTTCAAAATAAATCTTTTATATCAGTAGGTGGTAATATCTCCTTCAGGGAGATTGTTAGCATGAAGGCGATTAGACTATTGATGGCCGTCCTGGTCATCGGCCTGTTCTCGGTCTCTCCCTCCCTCGGTGGAGACGGGGGGAGCGGCACGTCTTTGGGAGATAACTGGCCCCTATGGGGAGAAGGCTTCGATCTCGGCGGCGATTGGGCCGTCGGGAGCGTAAAGGCGGATCAGCCCACCTCTTCGGCGGCGAAGAATGCCGATGAGGTCATCGAAGGGGCGGCGTTGGAGGGGTCGGATGTCTACCCCGTCGACGACTGGGTCATCGATGATAGCTTCTACAGCGACGCTGCGGAGTATGAGGGGGAGGAGTTCGGATGGGGCGACACCATCGACCATCCCGGAATGCCGGGCCCCGATGAGAACGCCCTCTGGATAGTATTCCCTTACAGCACCAACGTCCGGACCACAAAGCTCGTCATTCAAAAGGGGAGGTTCGCGAAGGAGCTGATAATTCCGGGGATGGATGGGAAGTTGACGATCCACGAGTTGAAGCCCGACGGCACAGAACAGACCTACGTTCCCGAATGGCAGGTGAAGGCGAATAGGGCTTATAGGGTCTGGTTCTCTGCCGACTCCGTGGGCGACTACACCGTCTGGTACGAGGTCAAAAACCAGGATACTATGGCCACGACCAAGAGCAATGAGGTCAAGTATCGGGTCTTCGAGAACCTTGCCGTCATCGTCCCCAACGAGGTCAAATGTGAGGGACGTACCGCCACCCTGCGGGCCCTCGTATCGGGATGCTACGAACCCGTCTACCAGTGGTTCAAGGGGATCACCTCCGAGGATGGAACCCCCATTCCTGGAGAGACTAGCAGCATTTACATCATAAGAAACGTCTCTCCGGAGGACGCGGGTTACTACACCTGCAAGGTGACCTGCAACGGATACGTCGATGAGGATGCGGGATATCTCCGGGTCTGCACCAGGGACGAGGAAGGGAACAATTGCAGGGGCAGATGATGCGGCGGCTGAATAGAGCTGGGATATAACTCTTCATTAGGGAAAGGCCATGACCCTATCCGGGTCATGGCGACGTATTTTCGTCCCCATCAGACCTTTTCAGCTGAACTGGAGCTTGCAATCCATCGAAGCCTCCATCATGTAGGCCTCGCCCGGAATCAATGGCTCGCTCCTCTCGACGTGGACCCATTTTCCGTCCCTGTAGTGCCAGAGGAATGCGGAGACTATCCCCTCCTCGACCGCCTCGGAGTAGGCATACCTCTTGTGGTTCGCCCTCACGGTGACGTTCGCCATAACGACCGTCTCGTTGGTGGGGGTTCCCACCAGGTTCCACCCCTCTTTCAGCTCCACCATGTAGGGGAGGTCCACAGGCTTCCCGGCTATCTCCAGGGAGAAGCTCTCCAGGCCGTCTATTATGTACCCCCTTCCAGGCTCTAGGTCGGTGACGTTGGCGGCGTGGTCGTCCTTGATGGTGTAGTTCCAGCCGTCTCCTGAGAGGACGAATATCCCCCGGTAGCTCTTTCGATCTAGGATCTTGGAGATGGAGGAATCTTTCGGCTTCAGGTGGAGGGAGAAGGGGGTCCAGCCCACCGAGACGTTGACGACCTGGACCTCACCAGGGACGACCCGGTACTCGACGGTGTAGTTCCTCGCCTCTCCCAGGGTGGGGCTCAGAACCGGCCAGATCACCCGCTTCTCCGATCCTATCAGCTCCTCGCCGTGCCAGACCGCCCGTCCCCTCTCCTTCACCACGATCTCCTCGGCGTCTCTGGCGATCTTCACCTCGCCGATGAGGGCTGGAGGGGCGTTCAGGCTGAGATACCCGTCGGACGAGTCCTCTAGAATCCAGTAGATCCAGTCGCTGGACCACTCCGACGTAGGCTTGATCGATACCGAGACCTCGTTCGATTCGTTCGAATCGGTGACTTCGGAGGTCTCGATCTCGTAGGGAAGGTCCGGAGTCTTCGGGATCGTCGGCCTGAAGGCGGGATCTCCAAAGAGGGCGTATATGCTCGTCGTCTGGTTGAGCATATCCTCGATGGAGATGTACCAGGGCTGATATTCGTCGATCTTTTCGAGATCGATCCCCTCGGTGGCCAGGATCTTCGATACGTAGAGGTTGTTGGCAGCCATCATCGCCTCGCCGATGGTGGCGTTCTCGAAGACGAGGGCCTGATGCATCCTTCCAGCGTAGTCGTCGGATACGAAGATCCAGGAGTTGGCGCTTGGCCCAGCGTAGTTCGCGGCCCCCGCCCTCAGGAAGGCCAGGGCCATGGAGTCCTCCAGCCTCGTCGGGATATATATGTCGATCCCGTCCCTGTAGGCGAAGACCTGCCCCTTCAGCTTGGTGGTGAGACAGGCCGATGTGGTGGTAGTCTGGGGGGCGAGGGTCATCTGCTTGACCTGCTCCTCGTCCAGGATCTGGTCCATGAGGGCCCAGATGGAGAGCTGCCAGCCCCAGTCGACCCCATGATAGTCGAAGTAGACGATGTTCTGGCCGCTGTTCATCTTCGATGAGACCCTCTGGTAGGTCGCCTCCTCCCACCGGAGGTTCTCGGCGTTCAGCCCCGCTGCCCTCAGGTACTCTCCAATCCGGAGGGGTATCGGCGACTGGGGCCATGTCGTGGGGTAATCGGCGGGCGAGGATATCACCAGGGCGGAGTTGCGCCATTCGCCTCCGATCCTTTCGTAGGCGAAGGTCCGGGCGACCGTCTGGGAGGCGTCGTAGACGCTGAGGCCGATGATCCTTCCGGTCGCCACGTCCTGGTAGCCGTCGTCGTCGAGCTCGATCCCGTACTCGCGGCATATATCGTACTCAAAGACTCCCGACGACTGTCTTCCTCCCGTCGATATGACGGGGAGTGACCCGGGGCCGCCCACCACCATCAGGTACTTGGGCGATATCCCCTGGTCCTCCACCAGGGCCCGGAGGTCCGCCTCCACCGCC
>Ga0123332_1004596_pt1 | contig 12018 bp, 8 predicted proteins | sample BioC12SIPDNA_4_FD_89958 | JGI IMG/M metagenome (GOLD analysis project Ga0123332, IMG submission 89958) | Anaerobic biogas reactor microbial communites from Washington, USA - Biogas_R2_A C12 SIP DNA | ecosystem: Engineered > Bioreactor > Anaerobic > Unclassified | place: Washington, USA...
CCCTCGGGTGCCCCGCCCAGGAGGGGGGCGTGCCGGCGGTGGATGCGATCGGGGAGCCCCGCGATCGGGAAGGGGAGCGTGCTGTAGCGGGCCGGACCGGCCACCGGGTGGTCGAGCTCCTCGAAGAAGCCCCGGCTCTGCATCGGGGGCAGATCGGGTTGGTCGTGGGGGAACATCACCCGGGCGACCGGGACGCCGGCGGCCCAGAGGGCCTCCACCACCTCGTCGGCGGTGAGGAAGCCGCACCAGGCCTGGAGGTGGCGGTCGATCTCGTCGTGCGCAGCCACCCGGCCGGCGTGGGTCGCCAGGGCGGGATCCGAAGCCCATGCCGGGTCGCCCAGAGCTCGGCGGAGCGACGTCCACTGCTCGTCGGTGGCCACGGCCACGGCCACCCGGTTGAGGTCGCGCCCGTACTGGTCGAGGTCGGCGCACTCGTAGAGGTTCTGGGGAGCGGCCGCGGGCCCACGGTTGCCCGCCCGCTCCAGCAGCACGCCGTAGGCGGAGTGCTCGATGACCTGCTCGGCGCTGATGCTGAGCGCGGCATCGATCATCGCGGCCTCCACCTGGCAGCCCGAGCCGGTGCCATCTCGGTGGGCCAGCGCGGCGAGCAGTCCGAAGGCGGCGTGGAGGCCGGCGTTGGAGTCGCCGATGCAGTAGGGCTCGACCGGGTTCTGATCGGGGTGGCCGGTGAGCCAGGTGAGGCCCGAAGCGTCTTCGATCACGAACGCGAACGCGGCGTTGTCGCGCCAAGGGCCGTCGAGACCGAAGCCGGGCATGCGCACGACGACCAGGTCTTCGCGCAGCCCCCGCATGGTGTCGTAGGTGAGGCCGATCTGGTCGAGGACCCGCGGCGTGAAGTTCTCGATCACGACGTCGCAGGTGGCGATGAACCCGCGAAGGCGCTCGAGGTCACCGGCGTCGGTGATGTCGAGGGTGAGGCTCTTCTTGCCGGTGTTGAGAGCGGCGAAGATCGGTCCTCGCTCTCCAGCGAGGTCGGCCTTCGGAGGCACCCCGATGGCGCGGGCGCCGTCGGGTCGGCGGTCTGATTCCAGGTGGACCACCTCGGCCCCGAGCATGGCGAGGAGGTGGCTGGCCGAAGGTCCGGCCCAGTAGGCGGTCATGTCGAGGACCCGTAGGCCGGCGAAGGGGAGAGCGCCGCCATCCCGCCGCGGCGGCGCGGGGACAGCCGCGGCGTCGGGTCCGGGCGTGACGCGCAGCGGCGATCGCGGCGCGGTGTGGTCACCGTGGTCGACGAACGCACCGCGCTCGCGCAGGTGCTCGACGACGGTGGCGTTCTCGCCGTTGACGATGGGTGCGTTGGGCAGTCGGAACGCCGACGCGACGTCGAGCACCTCGGCCACGGTGTGGCGAGCCACCCACTCATCGATGTCGTCGGTGAGCGCGCCTCGCTCGGTGAACAGCGAGACGTCCTCGGCCCACTCCGGGTGGCCGGTCATGGCGCAGAAGTCGAGCCACTGCTGACCGGTGCCCACGCCGAGGCCCACCAGGCCGTCGCTCGCTGCGGCCACGCCCGGCACCGTGAGCGCTCGCTTCTTGCGCATGGGCCGGCCGACGAAGTCGTGGAAGGTGACCGGGTAGTAGGTGAGGCACAGCGCCTGGACCTCGAGCATCGAGAGGTCGACGACGCCGCCCGAGCCGGTGCGACGTTGGGCCAGGAGGGCCACGGCCGCGTACGCGCCGGCCAGCCACTCGCCGACCTGGCCGGCCACGTGGACCGGGGGCCGATCCGGGGCACCGCGCCCGAGGCCGATCATCCCCCCGGACCAACCCTGCAGGGTGAACTCCGTGGCCGCCTTGTCGCTCCACGGCGTGTCGAGGCCGAACGGCGTGATCGACGCCACGGCCAGGTCCGGGTTGGCGGCAGCGATGGCGGCGGGGTCCAGGCGGCCGCCCGGTGACCAGATGCAGGCATCGGCGCCGTCCAGCAGGGCGAGCAGCTCGTCGTCGGTCGTGGTGGCGTCGGTGTCGGTCTGGCCCGCGGTGAGGTGGCGGTAGAGGGCGCCGTCCTCGCCATCGGGCACCGAACCGGATGCCGACCACCGTCGAAGCGGGTTGCCTCCCGATGGGTCGACGCGGGTGATGGTGGCACCGACATCGGTGAGCAGGCGCGAGCAGTACGCGCCGGCGATCCCCGTCGACAGGTCGACGACGCGCAGGTCGCTGAGCGGCCGGAACGTCACGTCTCGCGCCTCACGGCTGCTCGCGGCCGGACTTGCTGAGCCGCCACTCGGGCGGGAAGTTCCGGTCGTTGCCCTTCACGGCCTTGTTGAGACCGGAGTCCATGGTCTCCTTGTCGAGCTTGGTGACGGACCGGTCGGCGTCGGGACGCAGCGACCCGGTCATCGACTCCAGCCACCCGCTCATCAGGCTGCCCATGTGCTCGCCCTGCTGCTGCTTCATGATCTCGAAGAAGACCTTCTGCATGAAGATCGTGTCGGTGGGCAGGTTGTTGGCGCAGGCCATGGCGTACTTGGCGGTCTCGGCCTCCAGTTCGTCGCGGGGCACCACGCTGTTCACGAAGTTCAGGTCGGCCATCTCCGAAGCGGTGAAGGGGCGGCCGGTGAACACCATCTCCTGGAACTTCCGCAGTCCCATGGTGGTGGCCCACTGCCACATCCGCGGGGCGTAGCCCACGTATCGGAAGGCGGGGTGTCCGAAGAGGGCGTCGTCGGACGACACGATCAGGTCGGCATCGGCCGCCTGGTAGAAGTGCCAGCCGTAGCAGTAGCCCTTGACCTCCAGGATCGAGACCTTCTTGAAGTCCTGGAGGCTGCGGCACCCGGCCCGGGGGTCGGCGTACCACTGCACCAGCGAGGCGCCGTTGCGGTAGTTCTTGGCCGGGGGGAGCGTGACGTCGTCGTCCTCGTCCAGTCCGAACTCCTCGCGCAGGGCCTGGCCGTCGGCCCGCTTGGCCATCAGCTCGTCGAGGTCGGCCCCGGAGCCGAGGTCTTCGCCCTCGCCCCTGATGACCAGGACCTTGACGTCGTCGTCGAGGCTGGCCTTGAAGATCAGGTCGCCGTAGCGGCGGCGGGCGCCGATGGTGGGGGCGTTGAGGTGCTCGGGCCGGTTGAACGTGATCGTGGCGATCCGGTTCTCGCGGTCCTTCTCGTAGAGGATGATCTCCTCCGGCGGCGGCACCTCGGTGGGGTTCTCTCTGGTCACTGGTCGTCCTCCGGGCTCGGCTCGCTCAACAGTTCGGGGCCCCGCTCGGTGAGGTGCACGGGGTCGGTGGCCATGGCTGCGCCCACGCCCTCTTCCCACACGTAGGTGGTGAGGGCGAAGACGAGGCCGGGTTCGAAGATGTCGGCGACCGCGGTCTCGGCCAGGTCGGCGGTGACGATCGGCAGGTCGAACCCGAGGCCGAGCCCGCGGGCCACCGGGGCCGGCGGGGGCTCCACGCCGGCCGCCGCGTATGCACCGAGCAGGTCGGCGGTCGGCCGTCCCGGCCGGCAGGCATCGAGCAACCGGCCCCGCAGATCCTCCAGGCGATCCAGCAGGGCCGGGCGACCGCCGCCGGCCACGTGGGTGCGGGCGAGCTCGCCCGTGTAGCCGCCGCGGATCACGCCGCCGGCCAGCACGACCACGTCGCCCTCGGCCACCGCCCGATCGCGGTCGCCGTGGTGCCACGGGTGGGTGGGCGAGGTGATCCAGGCGACGTCCTGGCTCGATGGGGTGGTGACCCCGGCGAGGGCCATCTCCTCCATGAACGCCGCGGTGAGCTGACGCTCGCTGACACCGGGGGCGAACCGCTTCTCGGCCACGGCCAGGCAGCGCTCGGCGACCCTGACCGATGTCCTGATCTCGGCTACCTCGGCCGCTGACTTCACCCGGCGGGCTCGACGCATGGTGCTCTCGCCGTCGACCACCGTCGCCGCCGGGAACGCCATGGGCAGGAGCTTGGAGAACATCGGCGTGAGCGAATCGGTGCCGACCCTCGTTGCCGTGGTCGCTCCGGCGACGCCCTGGAGCACCTCGACCATGTTCATCGGGTTGAAGGTGATGCCGTAGAGGTGCTCGTGGGGGATGTCGTCGGGAACGCCCTCGTCCCAGGTCGAGAGGAGGTGGACGTCGCCCGTCTCCCGCACCAGCACGCAGCCCGGGGTGAACGGGCGGGATCCCGCGGTCCACAGCCTGGGCACGCCGGCCACGTAGCGGGCGTTGCCCTCCCGGCCGAGGATCAAGATGTCGATCCCGTCGGCCTCCATCTCGGCGAGGGCACGGGCCCGTCGCTCCTGTCGCAGGGCGAGGTCGTCGGGCACCACCTCGACGGCGATCGTTCCCGCCATCAGATCACGCTCCTCATCGGGTTGGTCCTCGTCAGCACGGCCTGCATCAGAACGGGTCGTAGGGGTAGTCGGTCATGGGTTCCCAGCCGTCTTCGGTGATGACGATCACCTCTTCGGCCCGGTAGCCGGCGGCGCCGTCGTCCCACACCAGGGGCTCCAGCACCAGCACCATCCCGGCCTCGAGCGCGTGGCTGGAGTCGAACTGCTCGCCGAGGTCGCTGCCCACGTAGGGCATCTCGGCGGCGTCGATCCCGAGCCCGTGGCCCAGGTAGAAGTGGGTCATCCACGGCGTCTCGCCGCCCACCACGGCGCGCGCGGCTGCGAGGAGCTCCGACTGCGCGACCCCGGCCCGGGTGACGTCGAGGACGGCGTCGACGATGGCCTTCCAGGTGTCGAACTGCGCCCGCTGGCGGTCGCTCGGGTCCTGGCCGACGATCCAGGTGCGGCCGAAGTCGGAGTGGAAGCCCTTGTAGGTGAGGCTGGTGTCGACCCACAGCACGTCGCCGCGCTGGAGCTCCCGCTCGGTGGTGAGGAGCGGGCAGGCCAGGTCTCCGTGGGTGGTCCACGGCCCCTCGGCCATGGATGGGGGCATCACCTGCCAGATCGGATCGAGCGTGTTGGCGTCGGCTCCGGCGTCGAACACCGATGCCAGGAAGGTGGCGGTGAGGTCCATCTGGCGGACGCCCGGCGCGAGCTGGGCCTGAACGGCGGCGATGCCCACCTCGGTGATGCGCAACGCCTCGCGGAGGACCGACAGCTCGTCGGGGGTCTTGATGGCCTTGGCCTTGGTGATGGTCTTGCCGCCATCGCTCGGCGGGCGGCCGTCGGGGAAGAGGAGCTTGCTCTCGCGGGACATGGCGAAGGTCCACTCGTCGACGCCGATCTTCGCTCCCGGAGCGACGAGCGCCGCCAACTCGGACTCGAAGCGCCGGACGCCCTCGTCGAGGTCGAGGTACACCGGTCCGTGGACGTGATCGGCGGGCAGCCCGGTGTCGTCGGCGAGCGGCGTGAAGAGGTGCGGCCACTCGTCGTCAGCCAGAACCACGGCCACCGGTTGTTCGAAGTTCGCGCGTCCCGGATCTCCGAGGGGCCAGGTGGCGCCGGTGGCGTAGACCACGTTGGTGTTGCCGAGCAGGACGATGGCGTCGAGCCCGCTGGCGGCCATGTTGGCCCTCACGCGGGCCAGGCGGTCGGCGCGCATCCGGTCGAAGTCGGCGGTGGCGGGGATGCTGAGCGGAGCCACCCGCTCCATGAGACCGGCAGGCATCAGGCGACCGATCCGCCGGTCGGGTCCGATCCGAGACCGAGGTAGCCGCGGACGTTGTCGCCGAGGATGGCCCGAGCTGCGTCGGTCCCGACCTGCGCCACGACCGAAGCGAGCGACTCGGGCGTGTAGCCGTAGGTGCTCTCGTTGTGTGGGAAGTCGGAAGACCACATTGCCCGACCCACTCCGATGCGGTCGATCAGATCGAGGCCGAGAGGGTCGACCATGAACGACGCGGTCATGTGCTGGTCCCAGTAGTGCTGCACCGGGTGCTCGAGGTCGTGGTCGTTGAGGTGGTGGAACGAGGCGTTGATGTGCTCGGCGTCCTGGACGGCGGAGGGCACCCAGTTGATGCCGCCCTCGAACCAGCCGACCTTCAGGGTGGGGTGGCGATCGAGGATCCCGCCGAGGATGTACTTGGCGAACACCTCGCGGAACGGCGCCACCGACTGGAGCATGCCGACGCCGAGGGTGTTCACCTGGCTGGGAATGCCGGGGGTGGTCTCGCCGATGTGGTGGGAGACCGGCACGCCCGATTCCTCGATGGCGTCCCACACCCCCGCCATGGCCGTGCCGGCGTAGTCGATCGGCTTGCCGTCGTCGTCCTTGCCGGGGTTCAGCGGCATGAGGAAGGTCCGCAGACCCAGCGCCTTCAGCTCGGCCAGGGTCCTGGCCGCTCCCTCGGCGTCCCACCAGTTGACGAGTCCCACTCCCCAGATCCGGCCGTTCGATCGTTCCTGCACACCGGCGAGGTACTCGTTGTAGATCCGGAAGCACAGCTCACGGATGTTCTTGTCGGGCCAGTGGAGCAGCGCCAGGATCGCGTTGGGGAACGCCAGCTCCTGGCTGACGCCCTCCGAGTCGAGGGCGGCAAGGCGGGCGTCGATGTCGCCCGAGTGGGAGCCCGACACGGGGTCGTACTGGTTCAGCACCTCGATGAAGGCGGGCGGGAGGAAGGTCTTCCCGCCGCTGCCGAGGACCCAGCCGCCGTCGACGTGCATCACCCGGGGCGCCTGGTCCTTCAGGTCGGCCGGGAAGTTCTCGTACCAGATGTCGTCGGCGAGGCTGATGTGGTCGTCCGCCGAGAACACCTCGAACCCGGTCGGAAGACCGAGTTCCACGGGTGCGCCTGGTGTCCGGTCCTTGGGTGCGCCGAGTCCGCCGGCTGGATAAGTGAGCGTCACCTTGATCCCCTTGCTGATCGCTCGAACGGTCTCGTCCCTGATTACTACGAGTTCGTAGTATCGTCAACGGGCGGGTCACCTTCGGCGATCGCCCGTTCCACCAGGCGGACCGCCCAGCGCAGAGCGGCGATCGCTCCCTCGGTGTCGAGCCCCCAGTCGAGCGCGATCCGTTCGTAGGCGGCAGGCGCCCACAACACGTCGAGGACGGCGGAAGCGGCGCGCTGCTGGTCCTCGCTCCAGCCGGGCGCCGCCGCGGCGGTGGCTGCGGTTAGCGCTTGGCGCTGACGGACCGCGGCAGCCTGCAGCGTCGGGTCCAGTTCGACGGTGGCGACGGCCCGGAACGCGGAGACCTGCCGGAAGATCAGCTCGGCCAGGTCGGCCACCCCACCGATGCGCAGGGCCTCCAGATCGATCCCGGCCTGTTGCTGGATCTCCGAGATCACCGCGTCGCGGAGCCCGGCCTCGGACCCCAGGTGCCGGTAGACCGTGCGTTCGCTGACGCCGGCGCGCTCGGCCACCGCCGCGATGGTGAGGCCGCCCCAGTCGCGCACCGCCGATTCGCGGACCACCTCGCAACCCGCCTCGATGATCTGGCTGCGGGTGAGGGCGGCAGCCTCCCGCCTGCGGCTGTTGTCGTACCGACGCTGGCTCACCGGGCGGCGAGTGGTCAGCTTCCGACGATCATGGGCAGGGTCTCCCACCCGCGGACCGTCGAGGTGGGAGCGAGGTTGGCCCGGCCGAGGTCGACGTCCCACTCGGGGAACCGCTTCAGCATCTCCTCCAGCACGACCCTGCCCTCCATGCGGGCGAGGTTGGCCCCCAGGCAGAAGTGGATGCCGTAGCCGAAGGTCATCATCTGGGTGACGTCGCGGTGGATGTCGAAGCGGTCGGGCTCGGTGAACTTCCGCTCGTCACGGTTGCCGGCGCCGAGCAGCAGCAAGATGGCGTTGCCCGCGGGGATGGTGGTGCCGTCGATCTCGACGTCGCTGGCCACGTAGCGGCCGACGTGGGGGGCCGGTCCCTCGAAGCGGAGCAACTCCTCGATCGCGTTGGGGATCAGCTCCGGGTCCTCGACCAGCTCGCGCCGCTGATCGGGGTGGTCGGCCAGGACCTTCGCCGTCCAGCCGATCAGCCGGTTGGTGGTCTCGTTCCCGGCGCCGGCCACCACGGCCACGTAGGTGAGGATCTCGGCCCGGGTGAGGCGCCGCTTCTCACCGTTCTCGTCCTCGTACTCGGCGTTGAGGAGGTCGGTCATGAGGTCGTCGGAGGGGTTGTCGGCCCGCCAGTCGATGTAGTCGGCGAACATGTCGCCGCTGACGAAGTCCTCCCGGACCTCCATGGGCTTGCCCTCCTCGGTGCGGAGGTTGGCGTCGGTCTTGTCGCGGACCCGCTCCTGGTCCGCCTCCGGGATGCCGAGCAGCATGCTGATCGTCTTCATCGGGACCTGTGCTGCCACGTCGGCGATGACGTCGAACTCGCCGGCTCCCACGAGCGGGTCGAGGGTCTTCACCGTGAAGTCGCGGATCTTGCCCTCCAACTCGGCCACACGGCGGGGGCTGAACACCCTCGACAGCAGGCGGCGGTGGTTGGTGTGGGTGGGCGGGTCCTCGAAGATGAGGATGCCAGGCGGCATCTCGATGCCCGCCTTGATCAGCTCGAGTATCCCGCCCCGCCCCGAGATGAAGGTGCTGTGGTCGCGGAGCGCCTGGGCGATGTGATCGAAGCGGCTGAGGGCGTAGAAGTCGTGGACTTCGTTGTAGTAGACGGGCGCCTCGTCGCGGAGGGCCTTGAATGCCGGGTACGGGTCGTTGTTGATGGCCACGTCGTAGGGGTCGTAGTACGGCGCGGCGGTGGCTGCCCCGGTGGCCGGAGAGGGAGTGTCGGCGGTGCTGGTCATCGGTGGCAGGTCCCCTGGATCGTCAATTCGTGTCAATGTGTTGACATCAATTCGCATGTTGGCACCGGTCGCCCGGCGAGTCAACGGCCACAGACCGCGGTGTCCGCCGCCCTGGAGACCCATGAACCCTTCTCTCATTCCTCCGGCGTGGGACGACGTGTCGCCGGGGTGGATGACCGCCGCTCTGGCCGGCTCGTTCCCGGGCGCGGTGGTGTCGTCGGTCGATCTGGTGCTGCGCGACGACGGCACCAACCGGAGGGCCCGGCTCGCTCTCACCTACTCGGCGGGGGAGGGGCCCGCCACCGTGTTCGTGAAGGCCGGAGACCCCGCGCACGCGGAGCTCAACAACGCCACCGGTGGTGTGTTCAACGAAGCCCGACTGTTCCGCTCCGGGGTCGAGCTCCCCGTCGACCACCCGGCCGTCCACCTGGCGCTGCTCGACGAACCATCCCTCGACTTCTGCCTCGTGATGGAGGACGTGGTCGCGAGGGGCGCCGACCCCCGAGACGCCACCCGGCCGCTGACGGTGGAGCAGGCCCGCAGCGGCGTACGTGCCCTCGGCCGCCTGCACGGCCGGTTCTGGGGTGAGCGCTTCGACCGCGAGTCGCGGCTGGCGTGGGTGGCGCCCTACCGGGCCTGGGGTGGCATGGAGGGCGGCATCCGGCGGGCGATCGACAAGGCCGGCGACACCATCCCGGTCGAGGTCCGGTCGCTCACGGGGGAGCGGCTCGTGTCGGATCTCTGGACCCGCTTCGCGGGCACGCTCACCGACGGACCGACCACCCTCGTCCACGGCGACGCGCACGTCGGCAACACCTACGTGCTGCCCGGAGACGGGTTGGGCTTCTTGGATTGGCAGGTGCTGCGCCGGGGTCGAGGCGTGGTCGACCTCGGCTACTTCCTGCAGGGAGCGGTGACGGTCGACCACCGGCGCGCCCACGAGACCGAGCTGATCGATTCATACCTCGACGCCCTCGAACTGCCTTCTGCCGAACGACCGTCTCGCCGCGACCTCTGGCGGTGGTACCGCGCGTCGGCGGTCCACGGGTTGGCCCTGTGGCTGGCCACCTTCAGCTACGGCGCGTGGCAGAGGCCCGAGGTGTCGCTGGCGTTGGTGCAGCGCTACGCCGCAGCGTTCGTCGACCTGGAGTCGACGGACGCCATCGAAGCCACGGCCTGACGCCGCCCCTGGCCCCCGGCGTTGCCACGCGGCCCCTGACGCTGCCATCTGGGAGTGGAGGACAGCGGCCGTGATCGCCGTTATGCTCTGACGAGAACGTCATTCTCACCCCGTCGTGCGGGGACCGGAGGAGCGGTAGATGCGACTGGGCGTCATGCTCGGGGCCGAGCGAGGCCGATACGCCAGCAAGGTGGAGCGGCTCGAGGCCGATGCCCGCGCCGCGGAGGCCGACGGGTTCTCCTCGGTGTGGATCCCCCAGGTGCCAGACGACTTCGATGCGCTCACCGCGGCCACGCTCGTGGCCAAGGCCACCGAGCGCATCGAGATCGCCACCGCCGTGGTGCCGGTCCAACCTCGCCATCCGATCTCGCTTGCCCAGCAGGCCCTGTCGGTGCAGGCCGTGGCCGGAGGGCGGCTGGCGCTGGGTCTCGGGGTGTCCCACCACTGGGTGATCGACGAGATGTTCGGCCTTCCCTACGAGACGCCGGTGGCCGAGCTGCGCGCCCAGCTCGACGTGCTGGTGCCGGCGCTTAGCGACGGTCCCGGCGTGGTGGCTACCGAGAGCGACCGCTACCGCGTCAACTATCCGCTCGACATCACCGACATCGCTCCGACCCCGATCCTGCTCGCCGCCCTCGGGCCGGCCATGTTGCGCCTGGCCGGAGAGCGCACCGACGGCACCATCTTGTGGATGGCCGACGAGCGGGCCATCGGCGACCACATCGCGCCCACCATCAACAAGGCCGCCGAAGGTGCGGGGCGCAAACCGCCACGGGTGGTGGCGGGCGTCCCGGTGTGCCTCTGCGCTCCCGACGAGGTCGAGCACGCAACCGAGCGGACCAACCGGCTGCTGTCGGAGGCCGAGGTGTCTCCGAACTACCAGAAGCTGCTCGACCGGGGAGACGCCCGCCAGATCGGCGACCTCCTGGCGGCCGGCACCGAGGAGATGATCCTGGAGCGCCTGCGCTCGTTCGCCTCGGCGGGGGCCACCGACGTGTCGATCCGGGTCGTGCCCATCGGGCCCGACCGCGACGCCAAGCTCGCGTCGTCACGACGCACCCGTGACTTCCTCGCATCGCTCGACGGCCGGATCAGCTGATCTGCCCGTTCAGCGCAGGCGAGAACCAGCTTCTCATTTTCTGAGATGCATGATATCGTCGTCCCAACCCCACTGACCGGAGGACTGCTCTGATGGCCAAGTTCGCGAAACCTGCCGATGGGAGCTGGACCGAGCACTTCGGGCTCGACACCGCTCCTGTTTCCTACGCGGACTCGATCGACCCCGCCCACTACGAGTTGGAGCGCGAGGCGATCTTCAAGAAGACGTGGCTCAACGTGGGCCGGATGGAGCAGCTGCCCCGCACCGGCGCCTACTTCACCCGCGAGCTCGACGTCGCCGGAACCTCGGTGATCGTCGTGCGAGACGCCTCGGGGACGGCGCGTGCCTTCCACAACATCTGCCGCCACCGTGGCAACAAGCTGGTGTGGCAGGACTACCCGCGCGAGGAGACCAGCGGGGTGTGCCGCCAGTTCACCTGCAAGTACCACGGCTGGCGCTACGACCTCGAGGGCGCGCTCACCTTCGTCCAGCAGCAGAAGGAGTTCTTCGACCTCGACATGTCGGAGTTCGGTCTGGCTCCGGTGCGCTGCGAGGTCTGGGCCGGCTTCATCTTCGTGAACCTCGACGACGACGCGCAGCCGCTGGTCGACTACATGGGCCAGATGGGCGCAGACATCGCCGACTACCCGTTCGAGAAGTTCACCCAGGTCCACAAGTACCGGGCTGAGGTCGGGAGCAACTGGAAGCTCTTCATCGACGCCTTCATGGAGTTCTACCACGCACCTGTTCTGCACGCGAAGCAGGCGGTCGACGAGGAGTCGCGCAAGCTCCAGGAGGTCGGGTTCGAGGCGCTCTGGTACGACGTCGACGGCGACCACGGCATGGTCTCGTCGTGGGGTGGCATGGCTCCCCCCAAGGACGAGAACATGGTCAAGCCCATCGAGCGGGTGCTGCGCAGCGGCCTGTTCGGGGTGTGGGACGCCCCCGACATCGGCATCGAGGAGCTGCCGCCCGGCCTCAACCCGGCGGGCCACAAGGCCTGGGGCATCGACTCGTTCCTCTTCTTCCCGAACTTCATGATCCTGGTGTGGAAGCCCAACTGGTACCTCACGTACCACTACTGGCC